>Ga0194063_10000171_pt1 | contig 46537 bp, 35 predicted proteins | sample SepL3720m_MetaG_FD_155459 | JGI IMG/M metagenome (GOLD analysis project Ga0194063, IMG submission 155459) | Anoxic zone freshwater microbial communities from boreal shield lake in IISD Experimental Lakes Area, Ontario, Canada - Sep2016-L373-20m | ecosystem: Environmental > Aquatic > Freshwater...
CATCCGTCCATTTCTTCCAGCAAGCTCGCATGGGCGTGCTTGAAGAGCCGGAGCGCAGCGCAGACAGGCTGCCGCAGGCAGGGCGAAGCCCGGAGCGCAGCGAAGCCAATCCATACCAGCCCCGCAGGACGGGATTGAGCTTCGCCACGATTGCTTCCATGCTTTGCCCGCTGTTGCGGCGGGTTTCCGGTTTGAGGTTCTGCCTCAGTTTCCTTTTGCTCTCCGTTGCTCTCCACCCCGCCTCGCGGCGACGCGGTTACTTCAAGTTCTCACCGGCCCAACGGTGGCCGATGGCCGAGGTCTTCCACCTCGGAGGAGCGCGCGCTTCGCAGCGTGCAGGGTTTGGCATCCTGTCGAACCCAGCCTCCGAAAAAGGCTCGCGCGCCGCGCGTGTTCTGCGAAAATGCACGCGTGCTTTGCAACATCGTTTTGATCGGCTTCATGGGCTGCGGCAAATCGTCCGTCGGCCGCCGGCTGGCTGCGCTGACAGGCCACCGGTTTATGGATACCGACGAGATGGTCGCGCAGTCGGAAGGGTGCAGCATCGCGGAGATCTTCGCTCTCGGCGGAGAGGAGGAGTTCCGGAAGGCAGAAGAAAAAACTCTGGCCGGTCTCGTCGGGGTGGACGGGGCCGTGCTGGCGACTGGCGGGGGGGCGATCCTGCGCGAGGCCAACCGCGCGGCCATGAAAAGCATCGGGGTGGTGGTCTGGCTGGACGCCGAACCGGACGCCCTCTTCGAGCGGGCCTCCCGGAGCCAGAGGCGTCCGTTGCTGCAGACCGAAGACCCGCGCAAAACGTTCGACGAACTCCTGGCCGCGCGCCGCGAAATCTACCGGGCCGCTGCGGATTTCCGCGTCGATTCCACCGGCCTCAGCCATGACCAAGTCGCCCAGAGCATCCTCGATCAGACGATGCGCCACCATCCCTCCCATTAGTCCCATCAGTCCCAAGTCGCCCAGAGCATCCTCGATCAGACGATGCGCCACCGTCAGGGGAAACCGGTGCCCGACGCGGGGGAGGAATTTTCTTTCTTGTCGCGGACGGGATGGGGAAGGAAAACTACAGTGTTTATGATCAAGGTGGCGATTGTCGGAGCGAACGGATATTCGGGCGAGGAGCTTTGCGCGATTTTGGCGGGGCATCCTGCGGCGGAGGTCGTGGCGGTGACGTCGCGGCAACATGCGGGGAAGCGGCTTGGTGACGTGCTGCCTCGGCTGGCCGGACGCGGGCCGGTTTCGGCGCTCGAGTTTTCCGCGCCCGCCTTGGACGGACTGCTGGCGTGCGGCGCGGAGTTTTTTTTCCTCGCGCTCCCTCACGGGCTGGCGGCGGAGTTTGCTGCGCCGCTGTGTGAAGCCGGGCGGCGGGTGGTGGATTTGAGCGCGGATTTCCGGTTGCGCGACGCCGGGATCTACAAGGAATTCTACGGCGAGGCGCACGGGGCGGAGCACCTGCTCGCGGGCGCGGTTTACGGACTTCCCGAGCTGCACCGGGAGGAGATCCGGAAGGCGTCGCTCGTGGCTTCGGCCGGATGCTACCCGACCAGCATCCTTCTGCCGTTGGCTCCCCTGCTGAAGCGCGGGGCCATCGCTCCGGCCGACATCCTGGTGTCGAGCGCGAGCGGCGTGAGCGGTGCCGGGCGCAAGGCGGATCTTCTCTACGGCGAATGCAACGAGAGCCTGCGGGCCTACGGGATTCCGAAACACCGGCACCTTTCCGAAATCGAACAGGAGCTCTCCCTCGCCGCCGGTCGCGACGTCGTCATCACGTTTGTCCCTCACCTCGCGCCGATGACCCGCGGGATCCATACGACGATCTTCGCGCGGCCTGCGGATGGCACCGCGCCTTCGGACATCCTTCCCCTGCTTGAGGCCACCTACGCCGACGAGCGGTTCGTGCGGGCCGGCGCGGCATTGCCGGATACGAAAAACGTGACCGGGACAAACTTCTGTGACATCTCCTCCCGCTACGACGCGCGGACGAAGCGGGTGATCCTGCTCTCCGCCGTGGACAACCTCGTCAAAGGCGCGGCCGGCCAGGCGGTGCAGAATTTCAATTTGATGGCCGGCCTCGACGAGGCTGCCGGATTGCTTCCATGAACAAAATGCGAAAGATCAAAGGCGGGGTTTGCGCGGCGGAGGGATTCGCTGCCGGGGCCACCGGGTGCGGAATCAAAAATGGACGGGTCGTGCGCGACGACCTCGCAATCATTTTTTCCGAAGCCGCCGGATCCGCGGCGGCAACCTTTACCACGAACAAAGTGAAGGCCGCGCCGGTGCGGATTTCCGCCGAGCACATGCGTGCCGGTCGCGCGCGCGCGGTCGTCTTGAACAGCGGAAACGCCAACGCCTGCACCGGTCCGAACGGGCTCGCGGATGCGCGGGCGATGGCGTCCGCAACCGCGAAATCCCTCGGCCTGAAACCCTCCCAGGTGCTCGTCTGCTCGACCGGGCGGATCGGCGTGCCGATGCCGATGCCCACGATCCTCAAGGGCATCCCCTGCGTCAAGCTGAGCCGCTCGGGCGGCACGCCCGCAGCCAAGGCGATCATGACGAGCGACACGTTCGCCAAGGAGATCGCGCTCGAGGTGACCACCCACGACGGGCACTTCCGGATCGGCGGCATGGCGAAGGGCGCGGGGATGATTGATCCGAACATGGCGACGATGCTTTGCGTGATCACAACCGACGCGATCGTGGCGGCCCCGGCCCTCCGCGCGGCGCTCCGCGAGTCGGTCGCCGATTCTTTCAACCGGATCACGATCGACGGCGACATGAGCACGAACGACACGGTCATCCTCCTCGCGAACGGGGCGAGCGGGATCCTGCCGTCGCCGAAAATTTTCCACCAGGCGCTGGATGCCGTGACCCGGGCGCTCGCGCGGATGATCGTCGGCGACGGCGAGGGGGTCTCCCGGTTCGTCGAGGTCGAAGTCCGCCGCGCCGCGAGCCTGCCGGACGCCCGACGCGCCGCCGAGGCGATCGCAAATTCCACGCTCGTCAAATGCGCGTGGGCGGGCGGCGACCCGAACTGGGGCCGGATCCTCGATGCCGTCGGCTACAGCGGGGCGAAGATGAACGAGGAAAAAACCGATATTTTCTATGACGCCCTCCCGGTGGCCGCGGGCGGAACCGCTTCAAAAACCCCCGCAAAAAAGATCCGCCGGATTGCCGCGAAAAAGACGTTCCGCGTGACCGTGGATCTCAAGCTCGGGAAGGCGTCGCATGTCGTCTGGACAACGGATTTGACCGAAGAGTTTGTCCGGCTCAACTTAGGGGAATAAATGAGCAGCGCCCTCACGCCGGAAGCCCGCACCGAAAGCCTCATCGACGCGCTGCCATTTCTCCAGGAATTCCGGGGCCACACGTTTGTCATCAAGTATGGCGGAGCGGCGATGGAGGACGATCAGATCGTCGAAAGATTTCTTCGCGACGTCGTGTTCCTCGAGGCGGTCGGCATCAATCCGGTCGTCGTCCACGGCGGCGGGAAAGCGATCACCGCCCGGATGCGCGAGGCCGGCCTGAAGGCGCGCTTTGTGAACGGCCTGCGCGTCACCGACGCCACCGCCATCGGGATCGTCGAAGAAACCCTCGACAAGGAAATCAACCCGGCCATCGTCCGGACGATCCGCGAATTCGGCGGCCGCGCGGACGGGTTCTCGGGCAAGGCGGTCTTTGCCGCACGGCTGCTTCCGCCGCAGACGACGGAGGACGGACGGTCGGTGGACGTCGGGTTCGTCGGAGAGGCGGCGGGCATCGAAGCCGGCGCGATCCGCAAGGCGATCGCCCGGGAGATCGTGCCGGTGATCAGCCCCATCGGCGCGACGGGTGATGGCAGTGTTCTCAACATCAACGCTGACGTCGCCGCAGCCGCCCTCGCCGCCGAACTCCAGGCCACCAAGCTCATCTTCGTGAGCGACGTGCCGGGGATCATGCGCGATCCGGAGAACAAAAACTCGATCATCCCCTCGCTCACGGCGGAGCAAACCGAGTCGCTCATCAAACAAAAAGTGATCGCCGGCGGGATGATCCCCAAAGTCCATTCCGCCGCCGCCGCGCTCAGGGCGGGCGTCAAAAAAATCCATCTGATCGGCGGGAATGTCCCGCACGGGCTCCTCTTGGAGATTTTTACCAGCGCGGGCGTCGGGTCGGAAATTGTGCCCTGAGCGGAACCGCTGAACCAAGCGCGGCCCGCCGCTCAGGTCGGCGTGCCATCCACCTCGACCGCCCCGCAAACCCCGCGCCATCCGGAAAATTTCCAGCGGTTCGGGAACCCGCTGCACTGGGCGGGCTTGACCGGCTGGATCCGGCAGTCGCGCCCGTCCAGAAAAATGCAGGTGCCGTCCGGCTGCTCGGTCAGCGCGAGGCCGTCGCGCGACGGCCGGAGGCGGGTGAATTTTTCGATGGCCTCCCTTTCCTCCAGCCCGAGAAACGCAGCGAGCCCGGCGATGTCGGCGCCGGTCACTTTCACCTGGCCCGGCCACCGGCAGCAATTCGTGCATCGCTGGCAGAGGTATTGTTTCATCCGCCAGCGATGTTCTCCCGGTTCGATCGCTTTGCAAGCACTCGCTGGATATCGCGTTTCAGGTTGATATTCCTGTCCGGTCAGCGCACATTATCAGGTTCTTTTTTGTGACTACCATCCTCCGGAAAGTATTGCTGATCGCCTGCCTCGTGACTGCCGGCCCGGGCTGGGCGTCGGCGCAGGATGCCTCGGATCGTTTCCTCCGGGCTTATCAGGATTTTCAGAACGGCGAGAAGCTCGAGCGCGACGGCAACCCGCGCGAGGCATTTGCCCGCTATCAGAGCGCGGCGAAACTTCTCGAGCAGATCGTGAAATCCGATCCGGACTGGCAGCCGCCGGTCGTGGAATACCGGCTGAAAAAGACACGGGACAACATCGCCCGCATGGAGCCGGAAATGTCGAAGCTTCCCGGCGTGCCGGAAGGGCCCGAGGGGCCGCTGCCGCAGGCCGATGCGGTCGTCCTCCCGCCGCCGGCCGTCAACACAACAACACCTCTCGTCCCCTTTCGCCCCGCTCCTGCCGGATCCCCGCGGCCGGCCGCATCCCAGCCGCCCGGCGACGCGCTCCGGCAGCAGCTCGCGGGAGCCCGCGCGGAGAACGAGAAGCTCAAGGAAAAGCTCGCCCGCCAGGCGGCCGAACTTCAGAGCGCCCGGTTCGAGGTCGACAAAATCAAGGTTTCGGTCGTCGAGTTCAAAGCCCAGCTCGCCCAGGCGCAGGATGCCATGGAGAACGCGATCCGGGATCGCGAGATCCGCGCGGCCAAACCTCCGCCGGTCGACAACAAGCCGCTGGACGAGCTGAAAGGAAAAATCCTCGCGGCCGAGGCGGACAACGAGGCGCTGGCCGAAGAAAACCAGCGGCTTTTCTCGAAGCTCGAAAACGCCTCGAAATATATCGCGGCCTCGGATGCCGGGCGCAACACCCTCGACGCCGACAGAAAAAAAATCGCCGGGCAGCGGGACGAGGCGCTCGCGCGCGCGAAAAAAATCAAGGACAACACGGCCGCGATGGATCGTCTCGCCCGGGAGAAAGCGGACCTGGCGGAAAAGTTTTCCCAGGAGAAAAAGGATCTCGAATCGAAGCTGGCGAAGGCCATGGATACCGAGCGCCTCGAGAAGCTCGCCGCCGAGAACAAGGATCTCGCCGCGCGCCTCGAGGAGAGCGGAAAAAAGCTCGCCGAGGCCGAAAAAAAGCCGGCGGAGAGCGAGCGCCTCCTGTCCGAGCTTCGCAGCGAAATCCGCTCGCTCAGCGACCGGCTGCTCGAGAGCCAGGCACAGATCGCATCCCGCGACGACCAGGTCAAGGTGCTCGCCAAACAGCTCGACGAGTCGTCCGGCGAGGCCGCCCGCCTCCGGTTGAACCCGCAGCCGTCGGCGGATGAAAAGCGCACGCTGGTCGAGAACGACCTGCTGCGCACGATCATCCTCCGCCAGATCAAGGAGCAGGCGGAGAGGGATGCCGCGGGCATCGAGATCGAAAAGGAAATCCAGACGCTTCAGATCAAATCCGACACGATCACGAAGCAGATCGATGTTCTCCGCCGTCCGGCGTTCCGGCTCAGCGATGACGAGAAACTTCTTTTCAAGGAGCCGATCGCGGCGCTCAGCGAGCCGGATCCCTCCTCGCTGATTGTCACTCTGGCCGTGGCCAAGCCGACAGACGGTTTCCCCGTGACGCTTCCGGCGGAGGGGCCTGAGTCGCTTCCGGAAGCCACGCGCGAGATGGTGGACCAGGCGCGCAAGCTCTTCCAGGCCGGCCGCTACGACGAGGCCGAAAAGCTCTACCAGCAGATCGTGGCGTCCGCGCCGAACAACTACTTCGCCCTCTCGAATCTGGGCGTCACCCAGATCCAGGCCCGCAAGCTATCCGCCGCCGAGGTGGCCCTGAAAAAGGCGGCGGACATCAATCCGAAGGATGCCTTCGCTGCGACAAACCTCGGGGTCGTCTACTGCAAACAGGGGCGCTTCGATGAGGCGATCACTTCCCTGCAGGAGGCGGTCGCGGCGGATGAAAAAGACCATATCGCGCAGAACTACCTCGGAATCTGCTACGGGGAAAAAGGCCGCAAGGAGCAGGCCGAGGAGGCCTTCAAACGCAGCATCGCCATCCGGGACGAATACCCCGACGCACATTTCAACCTCGCCGTCCTCTACGCCACCGGAGAACCGCCGTCGCTCGATCTGGCCAAAGAACATTACCAAAAAGCCCTCCGGCACGGCGCCGAACCGGATCCCTCGCTCGAACAGCTTTTCCAAAAGCCGCAGTGATCGCAGGAAGGCACGCGGGAGGAGGCCGTTGTGGGAAAACCACGGAAGGGTTTTCATTCCCTTTGGGTCTGATACCCCGAAGCTTGCTTCGGCTTTGTTGCTGGAGGGACGACCTCCGTGTCGTCCGCGGATAGCAACGGACCGGACAGAGCCGGTCCCTCCAAATGGCTCGGGGCGTGCCCCCGGGTTCTTTACTTCACCAAAAAGGAAAATGCAGGGGCAGTGGCTCACGCAGAGCCGCTGAGCCGCAGAGAGTGGGAGGGAGATCACCCATCACCCGGAAGATGTGCGACCTGCTTTTCGTAACTTCCTCTCCTCTGCGTCCCTTCGTCTCTGCGTGAGATTCCATTTCGGTATTTAGCGTTAACCACGGAGAGCCCGGGCAGCGAAGCCGGCCATCATTGCTGCGAAAAGAGCTGTCGCGATAACGCTGTTCCAGAGGCGGGCGCTGGACCGATCAGGGCCAGCGAGGTAGCGGTAGAGATGAAGAGCGGCCGCCTGGGCAAGATAAACGGAATATCCGAGCAGGACGACGAAGAAGGCTGGAAAAACGGGCTTCCAGATGGCGACAATACAGCCCATGACTCCGAATGCGAGGTTGGCGAACCCGACCTCGAGCTGCCAGTCCGGACGATCCGTTTGCCAGCCGAGCCGCAAAGCGTCGGACCTGTGGAAGACCACATGCCGTACGAAGGCGAGGATGCCGACCGCTCCGACGCACGCGCCGGTCACGAGGGCAAAGGCCTTGGCAGGGTCAGACGCGAGGTAGAAGAACCCGAAGAAGATGCCGAGCGTCGCGATGACGATTTCCGCGAGATGAAGTGCAAGTGCCATGGCAAGGATTCTATGTTCGAGACTTTCTGGCTGCGGATTCGGTTTGCCGCCGCGAGCTCGTTAGCCATTTTGTTTGATCGGTTTCGTGAAATGATACGATGAAAAAATGAAAGCGACAGGTAAGGCCAGACTTAAAATCACGGATCCAATGAAAACCGGGTTGGTTCGAAAGTCATTATCAGCATCTCGAATCTGATGATAGATGGTGCTGTAAAGCCTGAAGATGAGCAATGGGTTCTGATACAAACACTCCGCTTTGGGATTGCTTTCTTTTATTTGGTTTTCTTGTTCGGAATCAAAAACAACAGGTGAAATCCCTTCAGAAAACGCCGTTGAACCGAAAAGCAGAATATAGGATGCCGCGGAAATCGCAGCGCAAGAAAACCAAAATCTGCGGTAAAACGCAAATCCGGTCTCCGCGAAATAGATCATAGAACCCCACAAGAAAAGGAACGCGCATTATTGGGATTGACGACTCTACGGGATGGGATATTCTATTCATTAGCCTAATTCATTCCACCATCACCATGAAAACTGCAATTTATTTTCTCATTTGTGTGCTATTTGGGGCTTCCTTACTTGGAGAGGACTCCACGGCTTGGCGCCAGGATGGCAAGCCGGTTGCGGACACTCTAAATATGAAGTCCAAGAATGGCTTTGGCGCGCAGCTTTTTTTAACCGAGAGCGCGCAGTTCTTCAAGGACTGGAACAAGCCGGAGACACCGAGCCTGACGACGTTGAAGAATAACAAGGCGCATCGAAACGTTCCGCTTTTTTCGGCGGTTCTTTTCGTCGATCCAGGCACCGATTCCAAAGGCTCCGTGGACGTGACCTACGACATAGTCATTCGGAAGCCCGACGGCAGCATCTATGGCGCTCAAAAGGACTTCGTTGGCTTGAAAGGCAAGTGTGTTGTTCCCGCCCACGCCCTCCAGCTTGCGCAAGAACGCATGGGAATTCAGATCGATTCCCAAGACCCGTCCGGCACTTACACGGTCGAAATCACAGTGCGCGACCACGTGAAGAAGGTGGAACTTCCATTGAAAGCCACTTTTGATGTCGCGCGATAAGGCCGATAATCAGACGGTCCGCCGAGTTGAGAGTCTTTTGATTATGAAGTTGCGCATTGCGATGGTGATGATTGCCCCATCGTGGTTTGGCGTTCTTACAAGCGTGCATGCGGAAAGTGATTATGTCGTGGTGGCGTCCAAAGCCACCATCCAAGACCCGGCATGGAAGAAGGTTGCGGATGCGCTTCTTCAAAAGCATCATGGCGAGCTCGTCACATACGATGGTTCGGTGAAGCAATCCCTGGCGACGCTCCGCAAGTTGCATCCCCTGTACACTTGCTTTGTGGCCAAGCCAAAATCCGTCACGCAGCAATATGTCGCGGACATTCATCAACTCACCAGAAAGTACAATGACGATCCATTTTGCGATACATTTTGGGGGATCCTCACCGGTTATGATGCAGCCAATGCCCTCACCATTGCACAAAACAGCGAGCCGCTCACGGTTCGCAAGGTCATCGCAAACACCGATATCGCCTATGAGATGGTTGATGAGGCCATTGTTTACGATGAACAGGTTCAGAATAGAATGATCCGCAAGAAATCCGGAAAAGCTCCCGTCACCATGGAAGGGCCGGATGACACAACTCAAGCCATGGTCGAGGCTCTCAATAAATTCGCCCCTGACCTGATCGTCTCGTCGAGTCATGCAACGGAAGGCGACTGGCAGCTTGCCTTCTCCTACCCAAACGGGCAGTTCAAATCAAAGGCAGGGAAAATGACGGGTTATGACACCGACGACAATGAATTCCCGGTTTCCTCTCCCAATCCCAAGGTTTATCTTCCTGTCGGCAACTGTTTGATGGGCCACATCAATAATTCCAACGCAATGGCTTTGGCCTGGATGAACAGTGTCGGGGTTTATCAGATGATCGGCTATATCTTTGAAACATGGTATGGGTATGCAGGCTGGGGATGTCTGGATTACTTCGTTGAGCAGCCCGGCCGCTATACTTTGGCGGAGGCGTTCCGTGCCAATGATTGCGCCTTGATCCAGCGGCTTCTCTCGTACGCGCCACAGGCAGCAACAGTGGAATCGGAACTGAGTGAAAATCCAGAGTATCATGGCAAATTGACTGCCCGGGCCCGGCAGGATGGGATCACAAAAGATGATGTCGAGGGGTTGCTTTTTGACCGCGATGTGCTGGCATTTTACGGCGACCCGAAATGGGAAGCCCGCATGGCCGATGCTCCTAAGGCATGGAACCAATCTTTGACGGAGTCCAACGGCATCTACACGTTCACTGTCCAACCAAACCGTGGTGTAAAATCATTTGAACCCGTCAATAGGAATGGCTCCCAGCGGGGCGGCCGGCCCCTTGTGGAATTCTTTCCCTATCGCTTGAAGGATTTCTCTCTTCTTGATGGCGCCGACTTGAATCCGGTTTTTGCCGATGGCTTTCTTCTCGTCCCAAACCCGGGAACCTGTGACCCATCCAAAAAATACGTGGTGCGCTTCCAGGCAAGCCGGATGACAGACTGAACCCATTTTACGATGCGCTATCGCGCTGGTTTTCCGCCCGTGTGGGCACTGGTTTTTGATGCGAGATCAGTCTCCAAACGGGCGAGACGCCCGTTCCCCCTGTTTTTTACTTATCGAAGTTGCGCTCCTCCGGGTCGCGATTTCTTTTTGGACGTCCGGGACATTCCCGGATAGGCATTCGGAATGCCAACAGATTCACGCGTCCGGGAGCTGGCCGGGGAGGTGGCGGCCGGGAGGTCGGCCGAGCTGATCGCGGATCTGATCGAGACGGCACTGGATCTCGGGCGGGATCGGGCGGCGGTCGCCGAGCTCAAGCTGATGAGCCGGGCGCTGGGCGAGATGCGAACCGCGTCGCGGGTTTTTTCCGCCTACCAGGGGATCCGGAAAGTCTCGGTTTTTGGAAGCGCCCGCACGAAGCCCGAGGCCGAGGAATACAAGCTCGCCAAGCGGTTCGGGAAAATGATGGCGGATCGCGGGTTCATGGTGATCACGGGCGGCGGGGTCGGGATCATGGGGGCGGCGCAGGAGGGGGCCGGCGCGGCGAAAAGCTTCGGGCTCAATATCCGGCTGCCGTTCGAGCAGCACCCGAACGCAACGATCCACGACGATCCGAAACTTCTCAACTTCAACTATTTTTTTGCGCGCAAGCTGACGTTCGCGAAGGAGACTCATGCGTTCGCGCTGTTCCCGGGCGGGTTCGGGACGCACGACGAGGGGTGCGAGATCCTGACGCTGATGCAGACCGGCAAGATGCCGATCGTCCCGGTGGTGATGCTCGACCGGCAGAACGGCTACTACTGGGAGACGTGGCGGCGGTTCGTCGTGAACGACCTCCTCGATCTCGGACTCGTCTCGCCAACCGATTTCCACCTCTTCCACATCACCCACGACCCGGATGACGCGGTCAATGTGATCACGCAATTCTACAAAAATTTCCATTCCTACCGGTGGGTCGGGGAGAAGATGGTGATCCGGATCCAAAGCCGTCTGAGCGCGGCGGGTCTGGAGGGATTGAACGGGAAGTTCGCCACCCTGATCGCCGCCGGGCGGATCGTGCAGTCCGGCGCGCTGTCGGAGGAGCGCGACGAACTCGCCGGGCTCCCGCGGATCGTCCTCACCCCGCACAAGCGCGACTTCGGCGTCATCCGCCTGCTGATCGATGCGATCAACTGCGCCGAGTTGGCCGCGAACGTGCCAGCGAACGCACACTGAAACTGAGAAATCGTTGACTCTTGAGCAATTTTGAGCACTTTTGATGCATGGCTGCTTCCATCCTCTTTCGCGCACGTGTTCCATCGGATCGCTTGAAGCGGGCCGAAAAGATATCAAACTCGGAAGGCTGCCAGAGGCTCAGCTCCAAATGGTGAAAACGGCCATCCGAGACTTGTTGGACTTGTAGCCTTCCACCGGCTTCCTGGAGCACCTCAAAAATTAATTCGGCCATGCGTTGATCCATACACCCATCCCGCTCGTTTCGCAATGCCCGAATCCATCTGGGATCTCCGCAAAAGAAAAGACCGGGAAGAAAAAGCATGTTCGATTTCCTCTTTCCCCTTCGCATTCCTTGCGCCCTTTGCGCGAGATCTTTCTGCTTTCCGATTTTCGCATTTTCTTCCGCGCCCTTTGCGCGAGCCTCGTCTTCATTCCAAAACTCTGTAGCCTTCTCCCATGACCGAAAACCAATCCATCGAGTGGAAGTCCGCCTAGCAGGGGGACAACCTGAAAGCCCTCTGCGGTTTTGCGAACGCCCAAGGCGGTTACCTCGTCCTTGGGCGCGATGACGACGGGATGGCCATCGGTCTGTCCGACGCCCGGAAACTCCTCGAAGAGCTTCCGCAAAAGATCCCCCAGCACATTGGGATCACAAAAGCGAACGCCATGGTCCACAAATCCTACGGCAGCGAGATCCACATCCAGTGCCGCATTTATGACGACCGCCTGACCCTCTGGAACGAAGGCAAGCTCCGCGACGACCTCCCGGCCGAAGCCCTCCTTCGCTCCCATGCCTCGAAACCGCGCAACCCACTCATCGCCACCGCCTGTTTCAAAGCCGGCTACATTGACGCATGAGGCCGGGGCATAGAAAAAATGACCAACGCCTGCGCCGCAGCAGGTCTGCCCGCCCCCACATTCGAAGGCAACAGCGGCGGAGTCCTCGCCACTTTCACCCAACAGCCAAATGCCCGAGCAGAGTCGGGGCCAGAGTCGGGTGCCGACCCTCGAACCGAGCCCCTCGCGCACGAGGAATCCACGCGGCGTCGTCACGAGCGTCCCACCGTGCCTTGTCCCAGAACGCCTCAGCCCCCTCCTCATCCTCGGCGATCCACTTCTGCATTTGATCCAGCGGAATATCCCGCACCCGCAGAGCCGCCGCCGGATGCAGGAAAACTCCACCCTCGCGCAGTTCCGCCAGCATCATAGGGTGTTCGGCGGACTCCAGGCCCAGCGCACGGCGGATCTCCGGCGGCAAAGTAATCCTCCCACGCTTCGAAACGGCAATAGCTGTTATGCCGCATGAGCTGCAATGCGGCAACGTGAAAGGCAAGCCAAAAAACCCATCCAGAACCTCGCGCAAAGGTAACTGCTCAGGAGGCATCCTGAGCAGTTACACCATCTGGCGCGTATTGGACCCGACATCGTCTTCCTGCCGCACGGCAACGACCAGAAGCCAGGCCACCGGAACGTCTATGCGTTGCTCCAGCAGGCGGCCGCGCGCCACTCCGCGCCGATGGCGGCCTTCCTGAACCGTGATCCTAAAACGCTGTCATGCTGCGTCGATGCCTGCACGCGCTACGGGGAGGAGGACGCCCTGTGGAAGGCGCGACTGCTCCGCTGCAACGATTCGCAGCAGCAGCGAATCTGAACACGCGCGGCAATGGATTTGACGAGCGAATACTGGAACATGATCGGCGGAACGCAGCCGAATGCGGCGGAGCTCCATATGCCGAGGCCTTTGAAATCGAAATCATGTGACTCATTGTCTTTCTGATTGTTCAAGTACGGCTGGTCGCATTGTGCTGTTGGTTTTCTGATAGAGTGCAGACAGATGAACCTTCCGCTTGTTTCTCGTTGGGGCTGTTCTGCGCGACGGGAATCACCTGCAACAACCTGCCCTGACCAATGATAAAAAAACGCACATTTGCCGCTGTCGGCACCGGCTCGCGCATTCCGATGTTTATTTATCCCATCGCGGATACCTACCGTGAGACATGCGAGCTTGTTGGGATGTGCGATCCGAGCGAAACGCGTCGCGCTTTCCACCAGCACCGCCTTAATGAGCTGTTTGCCATTGGCCAGGTGCCGACCTACTCGGACTTTGACCAGATGTTGAGGGAGTGCCGGCCCGATGTCGTGATCGTTTGCACGCCCGACTATCTCCATCATGAATTCATTGTGAAGAGCCTCGAGTTTGGCGCAGATGTCATCTCGGAGAAACCTCTCACAACCGATGCCTCAAAGTGCCGGGCGATTTTCGATGCGGTGAAGCGCACCGGGCGATCCGTGCGCACAACCTTCAACCTGCGCTGGACCCCCGGTGCCGGAAAAGTCCGGGAGCTCATCGCACAGGGAACGATCGGCCGGGTTCGACATGTCGATTTCGAGTATCAATTGAACACATCGCATGGCGCGGACTACTTTCGCCGCTGGCATAGCAACAAGGAGTTTTCCGGCGGGCTGCTTGTGCATAAATCCACGCACCACTTCGATCTCATCAACTGGTGGATCGACGCCATTCCCAAGCAGGTTTTCGCAATGGGAGGTCTCGTTTTCTACGGACGGAAGAATGCTCTCGAGCGGGGCGATGGCGAGCTCACGCGCTACCCCAGGTATACCGGCATGGCCGAGGCCAAAGGAGACCCGTTCCGGCTCGCACTCGACGAGGAAAAAGATGTCTTTGCCCGGGGGCTGTATCTCAACGCGGAGAAGGAAACCGGCTACATCAGAGATCAGAACGTCTTCCGTGACGGGATCGATATCGAGGACTCGATGAGCGTCCTCATAAAATATCGCACAGGCGAAATGGCAACTTACTCGCTGAATGCCTATTGTCCGAACGAGGGGTTCCGGGTCTCCTTCTCTGGCGACAGGGGCCGGATCGAATACATGGAGAAATATGGCTCTCATATCCTCGGGGAAAACGGAGAAGCCAAACCCGATCCGGCGGGGCATTCGAGGAGCTTGCGGGTCCAAAAAATGTTTTCGGAACCTTATGAGGTTGAGATCGCCAATGTGGAGGGCGGGCACGGGGGCGGCGACACACTGCTTCGCGAGCAGATCTTCTCGCCCGCACCGCCGAGCGACGTTCTTGGACGGAGTGCCGGACACGAGCAGGGGGCAGCCTCCATGCTGGTGGGAGCGGCTGGGAACCTCTCGATCTCCACCGGACAGCAGGTCCAGATTGATGAGTTGCTCCAGCTGAACCCCACTGCGACGCGCCTGCACGAACTCTGTTAGCCGTGCAGGCATCATTGCGCATGGCGGAGCCTTGTTTTCCAGCAGGATGCCCTCAACTTTTCACGGCAGAAATGGCCGTTGGGGGGTGCCAGTCGAAACACCCTGCGAATCGAGGCTCTTCAGGTAGTCCATCGCATTCTGATTCGCCCTTTCGAAAGAGAAGTCATAAACGAGGAGATGCATCTCCTTCACCTCGGGCCCATAGGTGAAGTAGGCGTCACAGTGATAATTGGCCATGGCCACCTCGGCTGATTCCACCTCTGCGGGGCTATAGAAAAGGGCGCAACCCCCGCCCCCTTTCCGCGTGTCTCCCGCCGGCGTATCGAGATCAAAAATAGCGTCGTGCAGAAAAAACCAATGCTCCTCCGGCTTCAATCTGAATGTAAACGCCTTCTCTCCCGGCCGGAGAACCTCGGTTCGTTTCGCCGTTGCCACAGCCCTTGTCAGCTTATTCTTGGGCTCGTCTGTGCTGGGAAAACATTCCAGACCGATGCGCGTCGCTTGGAGCGGCCGGTGGGGCTCGACCCGGACGGTGAGGCGAACTTTGTCGTCCCCCTGCCGCATCGCCAGCAGAAGTGTCACTTTTGCCTGTTCCCTGTCTTGTGCCGCCTCGATCCAGGCTTCGGTCGCGTCACCGCCAAGGGCAATTACCGTTTTCTCCTCGAATCCTTCCTTCAATGCATGTCCCGTGTATTGGAAATAACGCTCCCCATTGACCCAGACCGTGCAAAGTTCGTTCATTTTCCAGTTCATCTGCACGGGAAGTGGCATTCCGATGGACGCGCCGTTGGATTTGAAGGAGAAGATCCGGCGTCCGGTGTCGATCGTGATGAGACGCTCCAGATAGATTTGGCCACCTATCTTGGACTCGGTATAGCCGGTATCGGTAACGATTACAGCGGAGCGTGCGGCCACCGCTGGAAAGAGCAGCGCGAGGAGCTGATAAACGGCCATCGCGCTTCCCAAGGATAAGTGAATTCTCATCTAAAAAGCTAAATTCCCAATCGTCCTACAGGCGCATGATCGCCAAACGCACTTCAGTGGAGTATTGAGGAATCGGTGGCCATCTGGCGTTCGAGCGCGGGAGCTATCGTCAGACGAGGCATGCGAATGGAATGAATTAACCCCAGGCTTTCCAGCCGGAAGTGAAACACCTGATTTTTTTCCACGCGGCAATGAAGATGCTCTTGTTTGTCCGGGCTGGCGAGGTTCAGCCCCAGAAGTCGCGGTGTAAAAGTCAAGCGGACATCATGCAACCGCACGGATTCTTCCTCCCCTTCAATGTAGCTTCCTGCATCATAGAGATGATTGAGGAGCCAGATCGTCGCGGAATTTTCATCCGTCGTGACAATAGCCTCGACGGACGCATGGCCGGCAAGGTGGATCGCCTGGCCTCCCATGAGATGGACGAGGAGATTTCGGAGCAGGATTCTTGTCCAGGGGTTGCGATCCTGCCCCTCAACAGAAACATTCAAGCCAATGGCCGACAATACGAGGGATCCGCGGCCAACCGCATTTTTGATCAGGCCCGGGTGACAGGTCTTTTGATCCGGCCTCGACGGAAAGTTCGGGGCGATTTGAATATCGGTCAGCCTGGACTTCGGTTCAAAGGGGGGGACCAGGCTCGCAAGCACGTCGGCGTTTTTTGCTTCAAAAATTGACGCATGGGATGTCTTGAAGAAAATCGGGTCGTCCGGCAACAAGCCCACCTGCAAGTCCCGGTGCTCCGCATGAAGATAATAGCAGTCGGAGTTCGGAGCAGGACGGACAGATACGCCCGCGAGCCGCGCAAGCAAAGAGTCGGGCGAGACCGGGCCATTGACCAAAACCGTGCCCCCCGCATTCAAGTGATTCTTCACGAGTTCAAACTCATCGTGGTTGAGGTCGTTCCTCGCAAGAATCCAGAGCCGGGCTTTCTGCATCGAATCAACGGTTTGAGCGCAGGAAAACAAAAAGTGGCTTTGGCTCAGGAGGTCGAACCAGCAGAGAGCCTCCGTGCCGACAAGAGCGCCCGGCGGAATGAGGAGAGCAATTTCGGAGGCAGGCATTCCCTCCCCGACCTCCTTCACGAGCTGACGGCACCACTGGCCCCAACGCGGAAGCCGGCTCATGTTCCCCTCGAGAAGCCGTCCGTCGGGGGCATGGTTAATTCCCAGAGTATATGTTCCGCCACCAAGAAGCGTCGCCGCGGCCTCGAGCTTCAGGAGCGGTGTTGGCTTGGAAACGTTGTGCGACCAGACCTGCTCCGAGCAGCTCATCAGCTCAAATGGCTTCCGGCCGCCGGGAAAATACCTCGAGTAAATGCCGCGGGCTTGCTTGTGATGAGCTTCGGCGCAGTCCCAGTCAGCAAGCTCGTCAACCCGCTCGTAGAATGGCAACCGGATCCGGCCGGCCCCGTTGAATGTGACAGCGATGGGGCGGGCGATACGTGTCAGACCCCTCTTCAGATCGATCAGGAAGCGACGGTAGCTCTCCGCGCGGAACTCGTCATGCCTCGGTGTCCCGAGGGCATCGATCAGATGCTCTCCTTGATACCAGAGATCGTAGGCGCGATGGCAGTGCTCGCAAAAGCAGGTGTCCCGGCCGTCGTTGAGATCCCCAACCGGATGTGGCGGGAGGTAGGCGATATCCAGCCATAAGGCATCAACCGGATACTTTTCGCATATCTCCAGCATCTGCGCGATGGCGAACTCGCGAAACGGGCTGTTCACGCAAAGCCAGTGGTAGTGGAAAAAATAGCGGTGGTCCGGGACGAGGGTCCGGTCCTTCGCATCGCGGATCCGCCACTCCGGATGTTCGCTGCCAACCAAGCTGTTCAGTGTCAGAGAATAGTAGGCGATCGTCCGGATATCGCGAGCGCGGCAACTGGTCACCTGCTCGCCGAAAAAGTCGCGCGCGGGCTGCGTTCGAACCAGTTGCGAGGGGTAGAGATACTGCCCGTCATGGTGAACGGTCAGCAGAGTCACAGAATCAAAACCGATCTCTTTCCACGAATCGGCGTAGTGCTCCGGATCGAATCGCGATTTGTCGGTCGCCCAGGCGGGGGAAATCAAATGAGGAATGCCCCGGAGGCGATCCGTGGCGATCCACGGGAAAACCGCCGAGATTTCGCCAGGTGTGCGCACCACATCGGAAGCGTCTTCAGGTTTCAGAGGCATAAAATGAACTTTAAAGCGATTTTTCGGTTGGAGGCCAACGAAAGACCCGCCTCTTCTGATTTAGTGAATGAGTGAGTAAAAGCCATCGTTTGTAATCCTCTATCGTGATGCCGCGGTTCGGGCTGTAAAAGGTAAGAACGCACGATGAACTCGTTGGCAAATACCGCATCCCTCATGTTCGGATCCGTCAGCGATTGGGATTTCGGATCATGACCAGCGCGGTCACAAGCATTCCTCCTGGCGGGAGGTTTTCGTTCAAGGACATCGAGATCGTCAGAGGGCAAACCGACCTCGTTATTTCCAATTCCCACATCGTGCGGGCCTTCGACCTCTCCCTTGCCGTCCCGCGCACGACAAGCCTGAGGAACCGTCAGAGCGGACGGGAGCATGCCGATGAGCGGGGCGATGTGGATTTTTCGTTCATGGGCTACAACATGCCCGGGGCTGCCAGGCGGAGGACGGGGTTCGTCCTCCAAGACGTCGAGGCTGAGACCCGCGCGCCATCTTTCTTCGATGGCGAACATGTCGTCATTCGCCTCCGGATCCTGGACTCGGTGCAGGAGCTGCTCTTAATTCGCGAGTATTTTATCTACCCGGAATTGCCGATCCTTGCCGCGCGATGTGGTATCCGTGCCGCTGTCTTCCCGAGGATCGCCTGGGCCCCGCGGGGTGCGGGGTTCAACAAGCAAGCGGACCCTGCCTTTTTGGAAAGCCGCATGGAAAGCCTCAGGCTCCAGAAGGGCTTCGAGGTTTTCCGGGTGGTGGAGTTTTTTGGGCGCACAGACTTCTCCAACGAATTGCTCCGTGAAGAGTGGTTCACCGGGCCAGCGTTTTCGGCCATGGGCAACCTTGCGTTCGCCGAGGGAGCCGGTGCAGGCGGAGTGTTCATCCTGCAGGAAGCTCCTCCAAGCAACGAGCGCCGGGATCTGGACGCCTGCGACTTCCGCTTTTCGGAGCACACCCTCTCGTCGTGCTGCTGGGGAATCGCTCCTCATGAGGTCAGGCCGGATCAGATCCTTTACGGGTATCGGAATGTCATCGGGGTTTATGCCGAGGGCGGGATCGCCAGCAGACGGCTCTTGAAGGACTATCTGCGCACACGTTTTCCACAGAATCCGAAAAAGGATTTCTCCATCATGGTCAATGCCTGGGGCTCGGGATCCTTCCAAAAAGATTTGAGCGAGCAGTATCTGATGGATGAGATCAAGGCGTCCGCCGAGCTGGGTGCGACGCACTATCAGATTGATGATGGTTGGCAACGCGGGAAGTCCCTGTCAGCGCTGACGCTCGATAACGAGGCCGCGGGAGAGGAATTCTGGAAGATATCGGACTCCCGGCTTCCGGGGGGATTCGAAAAGCTCCATCAGACAGCACAAGCGCATCACATGGAATTGGCACTATGGCTGGCACCCTCATTCAACCGCGAGTTCCGGGATTGGGAGGTTTTTGTTGATCTGATCGGCGGGTTTTACCGGAAATTCGGCATCCGGATGTTTAAAATCGATGGGGTCCGCATGCGCACAAAGGCGGCGGAGGACAACCTTGAGAAGATGGTTCGCACGCTGCGGACCGAATCGGGCGGCGACATCCAGTTCAACTTCGACACGACCGACGGCGAGCGGCCCGGCTATTTTCTGTTTTTGGAGTATGGAAACATTTTCCTGGAAAACCGCTACGCCTGCCACAACTGGGGGCAGGTTTATCATCCCGAGCAGGCGCTCAGAAATCTCTGGACGCTTGCCGGATATGTGCGCCCCCAGACATTGCAGATCGAGGTGACCGATTATCTGAATATCAATCGGGAGTATTACGATCAGCAAGGGGTCAGCCATCCTGACCTCTACTCTCCGCAATATTGGGCAGCCGTGACGCTGTTTGCCAATCCGCTGATCTGGTTGGCCCCCTCCAAGCTGGCCCCACCAATCAAGGCGGCATATCGCGATGTCCTCCAGCTGCACCTGCGGCATCGCGAAGGGATTTTTAGCGGGGAGATTTTTCCGGTTGGCAGCAAGCCGGACGGGTGCAGCCTGACAGGTTTCCAGTCGCATCACTTTGAAGACAACTCGGGCTTCCTGGTCGTTTACCGCGAATTGGGGGCGCCTGAGGCTGGCGGCGTGGATTTACATTTTGTGAATCAGCTCCACATGAAATTCACCAGCCTCAGCGATGGATCCGGCATTGTTGAAATGCCGGCCGGGCAGGGCAGCCTCGAGGTCAAGCTGGAGTCTCCCGGCAGCTTCCGCCTCTACAAATACGAGCAGCAAGGAGAGTTGGGGATGACGGTGCCCCCGGCAGCGAAGGATCAGCGATGCTGACAGGCAGGGCATTTTGTGCGCTGCTCGTGTCTTGCGTTGCCCTCCTCGGCTCGAGAGCGAGAGCGGTCGAAGTGCCGGATGGCCGGATGCGGGCGGTCAAAATGCAGGACACCGTGCTGATCCGCAGCGCGTTTTATGGGGGCAAGGATCTCCTCATCCGGATTGAGCTTGGGTTGAACGGCCAGATCAACTCGCGCTCAACCGTCCTGATGGATTCCTCCATCCCCATGACCGATGAAATGCCGCAGAGCAGTGTCATGGTTCATGGCAACGGAGACGACGCGGCTCCCTGGCTCATCAATGGCACCTTTATTGGAGGAAATCATGGAGCTGAAGGCGTGTGTGAAGTCACCAGTGAAAACCACGGGCTGGCGACAACAGATCTGGGTTCGGGATGGAAAGACGAAGCGGGTAATACCTTCTATCTTCTGAAGATCGTTTCCGCTGATACCCTCTGGTTTTTGGGAGATAATCAGGCGTCTGCGCCTTTCTGGAGATTCCAGACGGCTCTCGCCGGCCGTTCTCTCACAAATGTATTAGGAAAAAAGGCGCTCGCGTTCAGTAAATATGTTGTGACCCAACTGCGTCCGGCCTGCCGAATCCGCAAGCAGGAATATCTTGCCGACGGAAAGACCCCGCTCATAGACGGCAAAATTACGGAATGCAGCTCTTTGGAGATCGTAGAGGAATATGACATCATCAATCCCGGTGCCCTCCTGGCCGACATCACCGCCCACCCGGGGATTGATCGCAGCTTGATCGCCGATCATCTGGAGGCTATTTTACGGAACACGATCATCTACCGGTTTCAAGCCAATGGCTCGTGTGTCGTCGAAACCAAATCCACGGCACTGCAGGCCTTCCATGTGGGGCGCGCTATGTTTGTCATGACCGCGCCGCTCACGACGCATGGCAATTCCTATTCCCGGGAATACTACATCCCCAAGACAAGGCCTTTCATTCTGGAGGGCAGGGCATTCGACTTCCGGGGAATTCAGAGATTCGATGAGAAACCGCCGGCGGCGATTGAATTCCTTGCTGCTGGCCCTTGTCTCGAGGACCCGAAAAACCTGCCGGAGCGGTTCGTCCAGTTTTTGGGTCGTGAGGAAAAAGGCCGGACCCGACGCGATGTTGGCTTCGCGCTGGGTTACTCGTTGGTGAATGGCATCACCCGGCCGGAGGTGCGGGCGACCCAGACTCATAATGCGGGCATGATTCATACCTCGTTGAAGTCGTATCCCATCGCGATCGATTCCAAGATGGGGCTGATCCCCCCGGGCATGGAATTTCACTGCGTGGGATACCGTGACTACTTTTCCCCGCTGCGCTACCCGGATGCAACTTGCGTCTATTGGCATTCCGAGGGAAAGGATATCCTGCTTTATGCGGATTATCATCAGAAGCTGGAGCACACGCTGGTGAAGCTTCCTCCGGAGTTCGCCGGCTTAAAAATCAGCATCATTGAGAAGACGCCCTCGGTGACCCTTCACACGAAAGAGGTGGTCCCCTCCACGGGGATCGATCTCTCGATCCGGGAGACATATGGCTATGTTGTTTTGCGGCTGCACCGGCCATGACGGGAAGCCGGGATGAATCGCCCTGATCGGCGCGTATCGTTGGGAGGGCGAACCGTGTGAGCCGTAATATATGGGTTCGGACGGAGCCTCACCCTCCCTCGGGTTTGATGGGCCGCCGATACGTTTTTCTCGCGTTTCCTACCTTGCGCGCCCCTGGCCTGCGGCATCATCTCTTTTCAATCGGGGGGCAATAGATCACCAAATGCGAAAGCGCGTCGCTTTCGCCAATAAACAGCTCCCCGCTGTTGCCTGTGATCAGGGCGTCGGCCTTGTGCACGATCCAGGTTTTCGGCAGTTTTGCCCTCATCATGCCGCAGTCGCCGAGATCCCTTTTCAGCGGGTCGTAGCGAAACAGATGCACTAATTCCTGATCCGTCCCGCACAGCCCCCAGATGATCCCGTCGTGGCCGACCGTGAGGGATCTGATATGGCTCTCGTTTCCCGGTTTGCCCAAACAGACCAGCTTTTCCTCCTTTGGATCAAAAGCGAAGAGGTAGCCGTCCGCAGATGTCCCCCCATAAACCATCCCATCATCGGCTCGCGCCAGGGCGCTCACGGCATTCAGATACTCCCTGCCCGGGCTCACCGGGATCTTCATGGTTGTTACTCTGAAAACGTCGTCCGCGGGCGAGTAGGCGATGAGGGAACCATGCTTGCCGGAAAAATAGACGTTTCCGCCCGCACAGATGATTGCCCGGGAAACATTGATGCTTTTGATTGAGGGATCAGCGGCGGCGTCTTTCACCGTCGTTTTCTGGTTTTCCGTGTCGTGGATAAAGAAGCGTCCGGACGGATAGGTCAGGCCATAGATTTGATCCTGATCCATCGCCATGCAGCAAATTCCCTCACCCGGCACCGGGGCATCGAGTTCCTCGATGGCTGCCAACTCCGGAGAGGGCGGTTTGAAAAGCAGGCAGAACTCGCCCTTGTCGCGGTCGTCCATGCTGGTGATGAGAAGCTGTTTCGCGGCGGCGTCATACATGTAGAGGCCCCCTCCGCGAGCGTCCCCGCCTTGCGAGATGGTTCCGAAATAGATCCGGCCATGGCGGTCTGCGACCATGCTTCCGCACACCGAGTCGCCCCCTCCGAACGTGTTCAGGGGAATGAACCTTTTGGTGAGCGGAAGATAGAGAAACAGATGGGATTTTTTTCCAGAAGTTGCTCCGAAGAGCACGCCATTTTTTCCCATCGCCATGGCGGTAATGGAGCATTCATTTCTTGGGATGTGGGGAGTTCTTCCGCTCAGCCCAAGCTCTTGCACATAAAAAGTTCCTCGTGAGACAAACGGGGAATTCCGGGTTTGGGTCGGATAATGGGAGGCGTATCGATAGGGATCGAGGGGAGCCTCCGCGACCTCCCGATACCGTTCCTTGTCCTGCGCCGGCAAGGCCTTCTTCACTCCCGCAGGATTGAAGATAATGAGCTGCATCGGATTGTTTTTCCCGGGCTGTTCGGAAGCAAAATAGACGTCGCCGTTTTGCCCGACGGTTGCCGCCACGGGAGTATTGATCTGGGCAAGCCCCTCCACTTGCATGAGGCCGTAATAGGTCTTTTCCCCGCTCTCTATGTCGATGGATGCGATATGTGATCCGGGTTTTCCGGAGACATAGCTTTTTGTTCCCAGGTAGATCTTCCGGTCCTGGCCCACGGTCATCGTGCGCCCGAGGGGAATATCGAGCGAATAGGCGCCCATTTTGTCTTCGCCGTAAAGAGTGCCGAAATCTCTGATGCGCCCGCAGGGCCCCGCTGTCGGGTCAAATTCAAACACCCGTTGCCCGATGGCGCTGACCCCGTAGAGCTTCACCTTGTCCGGGCCCGCGACGAAATGAAAAACCCCGTTCCCATCGCTGTTGCGCCATGGGGCGTTGGGGATCGCAAGAGGCAGCTTTTCAATCGCCTCGTCCTTCGGGGAATAGCGGAGCAGAAACCCATGGCAGTCGGTCGTGTAGGCGTATCCGCAGTCGCTGTAGCAGGGGCCCATGAAATCATACTGCGAGATGCGCCCGAGATCTTTGACATCGCCTGTTTTCAGTTTCACAACGAAGAAATGGGCCGTCAAAAAGCTGGTCAGGTAAAGTTCCTCCAGCTCCGGATTGTATGTGAGCCAGCGGCAGCCGCCCTTTGGCGAGATGACGCCGAAATCCTCAACCCCATTTGTCTTGGGATCGTAAATGATCAGCCGCGAGCCCTCGAAGCATCGAGCCGGATCATTGTAAACATGCCAGTAATGATAAAAGTCCTCGCCCGCCGGAGGAGCGGTCATGTGGGTGGCCGCAAAAACCTTTCCCTCGTTGCCGATGCAGATCGCCGTATGGATTTTGGAGTGCGGATGCCGCAGGCTGCCCGGAGGTTGCCTGATGATCTTGCCGAGATCGGCGATATCCTCGAAACAATCCGCTTCCGGATTGTAGCGGATGAGCTGGGCCGAGGTCCCCGGGGAATCCATTTCCGCGCTGAGGCCCAGATAGATGTTTCCGTCGGTTCCGGCCGCCGCCGAATAGATCACATTATGGTCGGGCTTGCCCTCAATGATCCGGGATGTGATCAGCCGCTGATCGACAGGATGCCCATGGTCTGCTTTCACTTTTTATTGGCACGCTGGAGCCGCTTCCCACCAAAGGCGTCGATCGCCCGGTAGTTTGCCGAATACGCCCCGTCATGGGGCACCCCGGCGGGGATGAAGCACTCATCGCCGGCCTTCAGCTTGATTTTCTTCCCGCCGACAGTGCCGGTGAATGTCCCCTGGACCACGATGGCGTATTCGTCATAGTCGTGGGTGTGCATTTCGGATTTTCCGCCGCCGGTCGATTGCCAGATGACCATCTGCGTGCCATCGGCGCCCTCGAATAAGTAACCTTTTAGCCCCCCGGCCTGGCGGCTCGCTTTGACGGCATTGAACCTCCTGCGCATGAACGCCGGGAACTCTGTCATTTCCTGTTTCTGTTGTTTTTTGGAAGGCATTTTCAAATGGATGGACGGTTTGGCGCGGAGCGCCCGGCTACTCCTCTTCGAGGCGGATGTCTTTGAATTCAAACTGCGGGATGGCGTCGGAGGCTCCCCGGACAATGATGACGATTTTTGCCCACTTCGTTCCTTTCCACCACTTGTCCTTGGGATTTCCGAAGAGGGGCCCCGGCTCGATCCTTCCGCTCAACTCGGTCCATTCCTGCGGAAGGTTTTTCCCTGAGGCGGCGGCATAGATGGCGTTCGAACTGGCGAGATGCTTGCGCACTTTTGTCCCTGCCGGATAGGTCACCCCACAAGGTTTTGCCAGCGTCACTTCAAAGCCATCGCCCGCCTTGGTGACTTCAACGATTCCCAGCTTGGACAGCTTGGAATTCGGAAGATCTGTGAAATTTCCGGAGTCATCCACATCGAAGGCGACACACTCGTAGGCTGCCCCCTCCGGTGAGATCTTCCAATTCGCCCCGTTTTTGATCGTCACGACCGTATCTGCCGGCTGGCAATCCGCCGCCAGTTCCGTTTCGGTCCCCGCAACTGCATTGACCTGGTTGGAGTTGATCGCCTTTTCTTCCTCATCGAGCGGGGCGACGCCAAAATAAAGCGTTGAGGTTCCGGATTCCGCAGTTTGGTGGAATGAGCCGGATAAACGGTAGGTCTTTTGAGGGTCAATCTTCAGGCTTTTTTCAGACTGCAGCTCCACGTCGGAGTCCGCGCCGCTCTTGTAGCTTACGGAGTTTTCTCCGCCGGAGCCCACGGTACCGTCTCCTTTTTGAATAGTCCAATCGGAAGGGTTGTTCTGCTCCAGACTGCTGTCGAGCCCCATGGCGGTCGCCCCCGCCATCATGAGGGCGAAGATCGCGGATTTGATAGATCTCATGGGGGGCAGCGTCATTCGAATTTTGTTGCGAGGCAAACGGATTCCTTGAAAAGGAAATTTGGTGAATGAGTCGGCAGCGCATGCGTTTCAACCGGCGCGGCTCACGTAGGCGGAGTAAAGCTTCGCCTCCTCCGGGCGGAGGCCTTCGAACTGGATATCGAGGCGCACGCGTCCGTGTGACTTATTCAGTGCCGGCACCGATTCCCACCGCACCGGCACGCGAAGTCCGCATTCTGAAACGATGGCGGCCTCTGCGCAGTCCGGGACAGGCCGGAATCCCTCATCAACAAGATGGACGCGCAGGTTCGTGTGCGCGCCCAAACCATCGGTATTTAAAAAGATTTCCGCGGCCCCGGCGGTGATTTCGATCGGGCAGGTGATGACGCGATGGGGAGGGCGCGCATCGCGGTTCAGGCATCCGGCGAGGTTGTCCGGCCGGAATGCCTGGAGCCACCCGAAGCGATCCCTCGGCCAGGAAGCGACCAGGACTCCCCGGCTTTCGACAGATCGCCAGATCGAAAACCAATACATCGAGCGATCGCCATGGTTGATCAGGCCCTGGCCCTGCACCAGGCCGGGGGAAATGCCGACCATGCCACCGATTGGTTCGCGCGCGGCGATGAACGGGAAATCCGGGATCGGTTCGTGAAAATGCACGGCATCGTGGGAGATCGCCAGGCCGAGATCCATGCAGACCAGCCGCCGGTCGCGCGAGGGGTGGCCGTTCCACATGCCGTAGATCCCGAGGATGACATTGCCGCGATGCGACATCGCCGCTCCGAGATGGACTTCCTTTTCGTGATTGACGTCGGCGGCGGTGGAGGGGCCGGTCAGATCACCGGCTCGATCCAATCCCAGCGCAGAGATGGGCGACCAGTGTTCGAAATCGGCGGATGCAAACGTGCAGAGCGCGCGGGCCATGACCTTGCTGTGCGGCCAGGACGGCTGCTGCCCGTTCAAGTAATACAGCCCGCGGTGCTTGGTGATGCCGGACATCTCGAGGCTGTGACCCATCGGATTATGGTCGGAGAGCGTCCAGCGAAGCCCGTCGGGACTGAACGCCGCCCCCCAATAGACGTTGCTCCCGAGCCGCTCGCGGATTTCCGGATCCGGCGTCACCGCCTCAAAAATCATTTTGAACCGCCGGGCCGGGTCCGGCTCGTCGGGCACGTGCAGGATGGCATTCGCGCAGATGTGCTCATCCATCGCGGGAAAATCCACGATGTTGTTGTGCTTCGAGCCGTTGAACTCCACAAGTCCCAGATCGGGTTTTTCCCACACGATGCCGTCGTTGCTGGTGGCGTGACACATCCGCCAGACCTTGCGCTCGTGGCCGGCCCAGTTCGTCAGCGGGCCGCTGTTGCCCATATACCACATGTGAAAGGTTTCGCCGATTTTGATGGTCGCTCCGTAGCAAACCGCCAGCTCATCGTGGGAGCCAAGCGGGCCGGCGGGCACCGCGATACTCGACGCCCGGCTGCTGGACAAACGAACCTCCGCATACGCGCGGAAGGGAAACGCCCGGTCGTCAAATGCGAAAAGAACCGCCTCGGAGAGCGGGGCGGGATCTGGCAGGGAGGGCAGTAGGATATTGCCGGCAAGGGAATTCACGGCCTGAATAGTGCGCTACTGGCGGAAAAATGACGAGCGGGCTCTTTCATGAGGCAGGAATATTGAATGAGCCGGTAAAAGCCGCATTTGGAAGGCCGTCCTCTTGTTTTAAAACAGTCCGGCGATACGATTAACTAATGCTCAAAACATCTGTCCCTGAAACAGGGTCGCCATATTCCGATCTCCTGAAGCTGAAGAGATGGAATTCCTTCTGACATGCCTGCCGATCTGACTTCTGCCGACCACCGCCGGGCGCTCGCCACCCGCTACCGCGAGACCCTGCTCGATGACGTGATGCCGTTCTGGCTACGGCACGGCCTGGATCGCGAGCACGGCGGGATCATGACGTGCCTGGACCGGGATGGGACGGTCCTGGATACCGACAAGAGCATCTGGTTCCAGGGGCGGGCGGGATGGATGTTCGCCACTCTTTACAATACCGTGGCGCAGCGCGAGGACTGGCTGCAGGCGGCGGGAAGCTGCGTGGATTTCAGCCGCCGACATGCCTTCGCTCCCGATGGGAAAATGTATTTCAGCGTCACGCGCGACGGCCAACCCCTGCGGATGCGGCGATATGTGTTCAGCGAGGCCTTCGCCGCGATCTCGTTTGCAGCATACGCCAAAGCCTCAGGCGACGTCCACGCAGCCGAGGACGCGGCAAAGTGCTTCGAGACATTCCTCCGCTACAGCTTCACGCCGGGCGTGATGCAGCCGAAGTTCGAGCCGACCCGCCCGATGAAGGGGCTCGCCCCGCTCATGATCGGCATCGTCACGGCACAGGAGCTGCGGGCAAATCTCGGCGAACTGAGTATCTCGGGCCGGACCTGCAGCGAGTGGATCATGACCTGGATCGCCGAGGTCGAACGTGACTTCTTCAAGCCCGATCACGGAGCGCTGATGGAATGCGTGGATCCGGACGGCGGGATCATTGACCACCACGACGGGCGCACGCTGAACCCGGGCCACGCCATCGAATGCGCCTGGTTCATCATGCACGAGGGACGCCACCGCAATGATCCGCGCCTCATCGCGCTGGGCGCGCAGATCCTTGATGGCATGTGGGCGCGCGGTTGGGACACCGAACAGGGCGGCCTCCTCTACTTCACGGATTTGAAGGGCCTGCCTGTGCAGGAATATTGGCATGATATGAAGTTCTGGTGGCCGCACAACGAAGCGATCATCGCCACGCTCCTCGCCTGGAAGCTGACGGGGGATGCGCGCTACGCAGAGATGCACCGCCTCGCGCACGATTGGAGCTTTCAGCACTTTCCCGATCCCGAACACGGCGAGTGGTATGGATACCTTCACCGCGATGGCAGCGTGTCCTCACGCGCCAAGGGCACGATGTATAAAGGCCCGTTCCATCTGCCGCGCATGCTCTGGTTTGCATGGCGAGAACTCGATCCCGCCGTGGGCGGGTAGATGCCTCGCCGGGGCGTTCGACTTGCCGCTCAAGCAGTCGCTTGTGGTCCGCGTAATCTTTGTTTCCGAAAACCGGAACAATTTCTGGACTTAGGAACTCTTGGAAGGATGCGATCTTTCTTTCGCCCTCAAACCCGCTCCAGTGCTTGATCTCCGCCTTGGCGGACAGGGCCAAAATAACTGCGGGCGGCGCGATCCCTGTCGCGCGGATCTCCGCTTCGGGATTCAGCGCTCCGCAAGCTTGGCGGCGGGGCGGCGGGCGCGTTGTTCGATAAAGACCTTCGCGGCCGCGGTGCGGGTTTCAACCCCGAGCTTGGAAAACGTGTTTTCCAAGTGTTTGCGGACGGTGTGCGGGCTGATGCCGAGAATCACAGCGATTTCTCCGTTGCGTTTGCCTTCCCGCACCCAGGACATCACTTCGATTTCCCGGCGCGAGAGCCTGGAAGCTGCGGGCGGGGGGCGTCGGCCACCCGGGCGCGCCGCCGGACGGTTCTGCATCAAGGCTGTCAGCACAGCAAGCAGGCATAGCGGCTTCCCGGTTTTCCGTCAAGATGCGCGGCGCATAAAATACGACATCCGGCTAATTGTCTTGCGATGGAAAACGTGTAAAAATGAAAAGTTCATGTTTCTTTTTTCTTCCCCCGGGCGTACGGTCAAACAAATCTGCATTGTGGTGTTGGCTTGCGCGGGGGCGGCGGGGGCGAGCGATCTGACCGCGGACCATTTGGAATACGGAACCCGGTCGAAAGACGAGCGGTTCCTTCAGGAATTCGCCAGCGAGGCGGCGCGGGATTTCAATGCGCCCTTCGACCTGCTGGCCAAGGGTCAGGCCGCCCTCCAGAAGGAAACCGGGATCCTGCTCTATTTCGATTATTACGGGGTCTTTCTCGGCAACCCGACCGGCGGGCTCGATCAGTCGGTGGGCTACTCGCATGAGATCGTGATCGGCGGCCATTTCGATCTGGACAAAATGATCGGGTGGAAGGGGGCGGTGCTGACGGCATCGTTCGCGGACGGGACCGGGCACAACCTCTCGCAGAACATCGGCAACTACTTCGTCGTCTCCGAGTCCTATGTGGAAAACACGGGGGTCCTCTTTGACCTGTATCTGACGCAGAAGCTTTTTGATGACAAGCTGGATCTCCGGATCGGGCGCATGAGCACCGGACAATTCTTCGCCACGCTGCCCGCCTTCGGGCTCCAGGTGAACGGGGGCATCAACGGGAACCCGAACAACCTGTTCAGCAACGCGCCGTTCCATGCCGGGATCACCGCGACGAACGCGGCGATGATCAAATACAAGCCGACCAAAGAGAGTTATGTGTCCACCGGGATCTTTCAGGCGACCCCGCGGCTCGGCGTCTATGCCTACCACGGCGCGGACTTTTCGATCCGCCAGAACGACGGGATCCTCATGATGTTCGAGGGCGGATGGAAGCCGACGTTCGGCGCGAGCAAGGGCCAGTCGAAGGACAAGGAGGTCGTCGCGAACCCCGGCCTGCCAGGGATCTACAAGGTCGGCGGCTACTGGTCGAACTACACGTTCGACCAGTTTTCCGGCGGCCAGATCGCCAACGCATACGGGTTTTACGCGATGGGCCAGCAGATGGTCTGGCGGTCGCCGAAGGAAGCCAACGACAATTTTTCGGTGTGGGGCGGGGCGGTTTATTCGCCGCAGACGAACATCTCCAGCAACCCGTTCATGGGGATGGCCGGGACGATCTGGCAGGGGCTCATCCCGGGCCGCGACCAGGACCAATGGCTCACCTGTTTCCTGATCAGCAACTACAGCAGATCGTATGCGAACTCCCCATCCAACCCAGGCACCACGACGCCGACCTATGAGGCGGTGCTCGAAACCAGCTACGTCATCCAGCTCAACAAATACATCAGCATCCAGCCCGACATCCAATACATCATCCGCCCGAACGGATACGGGAATATCCCGAACGCGCTCGTGATCGGGCTGCAATCGGTCGTCAGCTTCTAACAAATATGAAAACCATCCGCCTCCTCTGCTTCTGCGCCCTCGTCTGTGCCACGCTGCCCGTCCTGCGTGCAGGAACCATCCCGGAACCGGCAGCCCTCCAAAAAGCGGTGGACGCCGCCCACGCGAAGTTCAAGGACGAGAAGGGCGGAGCCAACGCCAGCTACATCCCGTGCCTTGCCAAGGTGCCGTCGGCTCTCTTCGGCGTGGTCATCGTCACGGTGGATGGAAAGATCTACAAGGCGGGCGATGTGGATTATGCGTTCGCAATTGAGTCGGTCTCGAAGCCGTTCACCGCGTCGCTCGTGATGAACGAATCCGGCCCGGAGACGATCCTGAACAAAATCGGCGTCGAGCCGACCGGGCTGCCTTTCAACTCGGTGCTTGCCGTCGAGCTGGAGCCTGCGCGCTCGGTCAACCCGTTTGTGAACGCTGGCGCGATGGCCTCGGTGAGCCTGGTGAAGGCGAAGAGCCCGCAGGAAAAATGGGAGAAGATCCTCGCTCAATACAGCAAGTTCGCCGGGGAGAAGCTCGCGATGAGCGACGAGGTCTATCAATCCGAGGCGTCGTGCAACCAGCACAACCGAGGGATTGCCGAGCTCCTCTTCAGCTACAACCGGCTCTACGCGGATCCGATTGAAACCTGCGATGTTTACACCAAGCAGTGCTCGGTGCTGGTCACCGCGAAACAGCTCGCCGTGATGGGTGCCACGATCGCGAATGGCGGCGTGAACCCACTCACCAAGGAGCGATGCCTCGATGCGGCAAGCGTGCCGAAGCTTCTCGCCGTGATGATGATGGCCGGGTTCTACGACGAGTCCGGTGCCTGGGCGTGGAAGTCCGGCCTGCCCTCGAAGACCGGCGTGGGTGGCGGCATCGTGAGCATCGTCCCAGGCAAGATGGCGATCGTCGGATTCTCGCCGCCGCTCGACACCGCCGGCAACAGCGTCCGCGGCGCCAGCGCGATCCACCAGATCGTCGCCGACCTCAACCTCAATCTCTTCAACGCACAATAACATTATGGCTCTCTCCACTCCCGGCAACGCAAACGACGAGGTCTTCGCATCCGACGACCTCGCAAACGTGCTCCCTAAAAAACATTTTCCCCGTCACGAGCGGGATGCGAAGCACATCTACCAGGCCGTCCGCGACGAGCTCCTCCTCGACGGCAACTCGCGCCAGAACCTCGCCACGTTCTGCCAGACGTGGGTCGAGCCGGAAGTCCACCAACTGCTCGACGACTGCATCGACAAGAACATGATCGACAAGGACGAGTATCCGCAGACCGCCGAGATCGAGAACCGGTGCGTCGCCATGCTCGCGGATCTTTGGCATGCGCCGGATGTCGCCAATGCGATCGGGTGCTCGACCACCGGATCGAGCGAGGCCGCGATGCTGGGCGGAATGGCCATGAAATGGCGCTGGCGCGCGAAGCGTCAGGCGGAGGGAAAGCCCACCGACAAGCCGAACATGATCTGCGGCCCGGTGCAGGTCTGCTGGCACAAGTTCGCCCGCTACTGGGACGTCGAACTGCGCGAGATCCCGATGGAAAAGGACCGCCTCCTCATGAGCCCGGAGGAAGTCATCAAGCGCTGCGACGAGAATACCATCGGCGTCGTGCCCACGCTCGGCGTCACGTTCAACGGATGCTACGAGCCAGTGAAGGCGGTCTCCGATGCCCTCGACAAACTTCAAAAGAAAACCGGCCTCGACATCCCGATCCATGTGGACGGAGCGAGCGGCGGGTTTCTGGCCCCGTTCTGCGCGCCCGATCTCGAATGGGATTTCCGCCTCCCGCGCGTGAAGTCGGTCAATTCCTCCGGCCACAAATTCGGCCTCGCCCCGCTCGGCTGCGGATGGGTCGTCTGGCGCGAAAAATCCGACTTGCCGGAGGGGCTGATTTTCAACGTGAACTACCTTGGCGGCAACATGCCGACGTTCGCGCTCAACTTCTCGCGCCCCGGCGGGCAGATCATCGCCCAGTATTACAACTTCCTGCGCCTCGGCCACGAGGGATATACGAAGGTCCATTCGGCGTGCTACGAAACCGCGCAATTTCTCGCGAAAGAAATCGCCGCGCTCGGACCCTTCGACATGATCTACAGCGGCGACCCTGCTGAGGGGATCCCCGCGCTCTGCTGGACGATCATGCCGGGAAAAAATCCGGGCTACTCGCTCTACGACCTCGCCGACCGCCTGCGCGTGCGCGGATGGCAGGTGCCCGCGTATTCGATGCCCGCCCACCGCGAGGACCTCGTCGTCCAGCGGATCCTCGTCCGCCTCGGAGTCAGCCGCGATCTGGCCAGCCTCCTCGTCGGCGACATCAAGGCCGCGATCGAATACCTCAGCGCACACCCGGTGAGCGTGCCCGCAACCCCGCAGGAAGCAACGGCCTTCCACCACTGAAGCCCCGCCATTCACTTTAGAGGCTCGACAGGAATGGCGTTAAGCCCGAAGGGGAAACATCCAACAGCCCAGCGTCACCACACCGCAAAGTGTGGCTAGCGGCCGCCATTCCAGCCGGTCGCTAAAAAACGATGGTCGGCGGTGCGCGCATCGAATATACCGCCGGCATGCTAACGCTTTACCTTCTCCGGCATGGGCAAACTTCCTTCAGCAGGGCCAACGCGTTCTGCGGGGCGGCGCTCAATCCGGATCTCACCGAAGATGGACGGCAAATGGCGGAGTGTTTCGCGAAGGCCTACGGCTCGGCCGCATGGCAGGCCATCTTCTGCAGCCCGCTCAAGCGCACCCTCGAGACCGCCTGCCCGATCTGCAGCGCGACCGGGATGTCCCCACAGGTGCGGGACGGGTTGAAGGAAATCGGCTATGGCCAGTGGGAAGGGAAAACCGTGGAGGAAGTCGAGGCGGAGTTCCACGACGACTACCTTGCCTGGACGGCCGACCCCGCATGGTATCCGCCGACCGATGGCGAGCCGGCGGTGTCCATCGCGCACCGCTCGCTGCAGGTCGTCGAAGAAATCCAGAAGGTTTACGATGAGGGCAACGTGCTGATCGTTTCGCACAAGGCGACCATCAGGATCCTCCTCTGCTCGCTGCTCGGGATCGATGTCGGACGCTTCCGCTACCGCCTCGCCTGCCCGGTCGGATCCGTATCCATCATCGAGTTTGGCAAACACGGGCCGCTGCTCAGAGCCATGGCCGGGCGCGACCACCTCGATGATCGCCTGAAAAATCTGCCGGGAACGTAGGGATCGGTCCCCGGGCACGAAAAAAACGCGCATCCGGCCGCTGGCATAAAGCTCCTCAAGTTTCGTCCCCATACCCTCAGACATCCTGACGTGTGGGGAAAGCTGGTGAGCCGATCATTGGTAGGGATGGCTCCCTGAAGGTGAAATCTCCGTGAAACGCAAATCTCCTCCTCCCTCCCCACCGAAGATCCGCCAACCCCGCAGGAGATCTTGGAGGGCGCTGCTCCGTCAGCGCCGACTTTTTCGATCCGAAAAAATCTGACGGCCCCGAGGCCATTCCCTAGGGAATCGCAGAGAGATCGTGCGTCCCGCCCGTGCGGACGCATTGCCCCGCACAAACCTTGGAGGGCGCTGCTCCGTCAGCGCCGACTTCCTGGCGCCCCAACCCCCTCTACAGGCAGCTCCCGCCACCCCCCAAAAAAAAATTAAAAATAATCGTTGACGCACCCCGCCTGCTTCGTTATTTTCCTCACAAAAGATGAAAACAAATCTCTTCAAAACCCTTGTTGTCGCGGCTCTCGCCGCCATCGTCTCTTCCTCCATGGCCCACGCGGCGGCCAAGAGAAAGGCGATCATCATCGTGACGCCGGCACCGGCACCGCAACCGGTTTATAGCAATAAATAGTTTTCCCTTTGGAAAAATTTCACATTCAACAATTCCACCCACACACCATGAAATCCAACAGTTATCTCGTTCCTCTTCTTGCTATATCGGCATCTGTCGCTCTGTCGCTCAGCAGCGCCCATGCGCAATCTGGAATTCCTGTATACGTTCCGGATTTTGACACGTTTCCTCAATATTCTACATTGAGCGGGCAGGTGGAAACAGACCCTATCAACCAACAATGGCAGACCAACGACTTTTCGCAGTCGGATTATGTCGGGCCAATTGATGGGTATAGAGACTTTACTAGCTGGGGTATTTTGGGAGGTTTGGCAGTAACGACGCCAAAACCCTATGAAGTCACGGCGAGTCTTTTCAGAAACTTCTATAATCCGGACGCCTACAACTCCAATTTCAGTGTGGATTTTGCCATCACGGCACCAACCGTGGGGCATCCAGCACGCGACTCCTTTGCATGGACATTCCGCACCTATATGGAAAACACCCAAACGGTGTCATCTCCTGGATCGGCGATCGCGGGAATCGCCTTCAAGCCGACAAATGTGGATACGAGCAAGCTAGACATCTATTCGGTCGATTACACCGGCGCGGAGACACTCACAGCGTTCAGTATTGGTTATGCTGCCATTTATACGCTTAATGCGACAGTCCTCGGCTTGGGCACCACACCTCATTTGCTTGTGACCGTTGACCCTGATGGGCCTCAACCGATTCAAACCGTGATCGACACGAACCTTTCGGCCCTCACACCCATTGGTATCGGTGAAGTGGCCGCTGAATGGACGCTTTCCGATCTTACAGGAGGCGCTCCCTATGTGAAATACGGATCGAACTCGCTTTTCTTCCAGAACTACGCGGTGACAGTTCCCGAGCCCGGCACGTGGGTTCTGTTCGGGATTGGGGCCGGGGTGGTGGCGATGATCCGCCGCCGGAAAACCTCCAAGGCGTAATTTCCCTTCAAGAAAATGCCGCACCGGAAACCCGGTGCGGCTTTTTTTGTGCCGAATAGAAATTCGACCCTCTCAATAACCCCGGAGCGTCTTCCGTATCTCCGCGTGAGTCATCTCCGGATTAACTCTCGCAGCCTCAGACATCTTGACGTGTGGGGAAAGCTGGTGAGCCGATCATTGGTAGGGATGGCTCGCCGAGCCGTCCGACTTCTCTCGACGGACGTCTCGGCAAAACCAGCGCGATAGCGCAACGAAAACAATGGGCAGGTAGAACGTTTGGCCGGGAAGGCAACCGTAGCGCAGCGGAGAAGGCATCCCTACCATCGCGGGTTGGGGTCATCCGTTTTCCTCGCTCCCTCATTTTCCTGGATGACACATCAGGATCTCTGAGGCTGCACTTTTTGAAGTGAACATGAAGCGGGGCGTGCGCCGGGATTCTTTCCGGCGAGATCGGCTGCGAGAGTTCGCCGCCTGTAGGAAGTTGGCTGGGGAGGGAATCGAACCCCCGATTCTATTCATGCACCCCTTGTCGCCCGCTAACCCTGATAAACACTACATCTGCGGACATGGTTGACACGGGTGTGCTTTCCCACTATTTTCCCACTATGCCGAGCATATTCAAACGCCCGCGTTCGCCATTCTACTTTTGCAGCTACCGAGCTGCCGATGGTCGATGGCTGAAAAAATCCACAAAGCTTACCGACCGCCGGAAGGCATTCGAGTTTGCAACCAATCTTGAGAAGGCAACAGGGCTGGCTCGACGTGGAACTCTCACCACCTCGCAGGCCCGGAAACTGTTCAATGAGATTCTCGAAATGGCGGGCGATGACCCGCTGGATGATTACACCGTCAAGGGGTGGTTCACGGAATGGATTGAAGGAAAAAAGGCATCTCATGCCACCGCAACTGCCGAGCGATACCGAAAGCCGCTGTCTGATTTTCTTGTTCACCTGGGCGACAGGGCTGATCTTCCACTTACCGCAGCGACTCCGAAAGATGTCCGCAAATTTCGGGACGAGCAACGCAAAGCAGGGAGAGCCGCCGCCACAACGAACTTTGCGCACAAGGCGGTTGCTTCGGTTTTTGCCGCCGCTGAACGGCAGGGCTATATTCGGGCGAACCCCGCCAGAGCCGTTGATTTTCTTCCCGTCCATGCGGAACGGGTAGAGAAGGGGACTTTTTCTCCCAGCGAAGTGGCGAGCCTTGCCTCCGCCGCATCCCCCGATTGGAAGGGGGTGATTCTGCTTGGCTACTTCACCGGTCTCCGCCTTGCCGATTGCCTTTCGTTGACGTGGGGGAATGTTGATATGCAAGGGCGGATGTTGAAAATCACCCCGCGAAAGACAATCCGAACAGGGAAGACTCTTTTGATTCCGATGCATCCTGACATTGAAGATTTCTTGCTCACCCATCCGGCTGGTAAACGGGATTCAGACCCTCTTTTCCCCTCCGTTTGCAAGTTGGGGGTTGGTGGCAACCGTGGCGCGTCCCGCACGTTTCAAGGAATCATGAAAAAGGCAGGGCTCGTCAGTGGCACGTTGCGCGATGCCGCAGGCAAGGCCGGTCGTAAAGTAGCAGAGCGAAGCTTTCATAGTCTGCGCCACTCGTTTGTCTCCGCTCTCTCGACGGCTGGCATTGCGGTCGAACTCAGGCAAAAGCTTGCGGGCCACGCCAGCGAACAGCAGAATCTCCACTACACCCACCCGGAGATCGCAGCGCTCAGGGCGGCCATCGACAAACTGCCGGGACTCTCAACAAAAAAATGAAAAAGAAATCCAGCCAGCAAAAAATCTCCACTGAAAATGAGGAGTTGGACATTGGAGATCCGTATTTGGATTTTTCAATGGCTACAGATGAAGAATTGATTCGGGAGGCATTCAAACTTTTTTGCGTTCCCTCAAACTCGAATAAAAAAAACGCAGAGGAGGCTTTGAGCGACAAGCGAGAGGAATTCATAAGCAACGCATCCAGGACACTTGACATGAATTGCTGTTTTGACGATAGCCACGAAGCAGTGAGCTTAAAAGAGGAACTGCTGCTTCTCTTGCTTCAGGTGCTATATGAAAGATCTGTTAGGGAAGTATCAACAGCATTGAGCCAGCAGGAAAAGGTTCAACTTTTCTACCCGTTCAATGAAGATTCTACGGAGTTGTTGAAAAGCCAGCGTGAGATTATCAAGCAATACCTGACGGCGAAGGCAGCAAGGTCTTTCGGGCTAAGCGACGGGAGAAAGAAAATGCCGGCCATACAGGCCAGTGCAGGTAGCAGCGCAACCTTTGACCACATACTGGTGTCCCTTTTCATCCTCTGTTATCGGTTGGCACCGAAGCTGACCATGTCTTCGCCTGCCGTCATGTTTATCGGATTGGAACACGATGCGTTTCAAGCAGACTGGAAAAGACGCCTCCTGGAGGAAAGGAAAAGGGAAAAGAAAGTCATCAAAAGGAATGTCCATCCCGGTGAAGGCCATGTGCTGACCTATTTGGAGACCTGGCTGTTTAAGCACTGGGCTGATCCACGTCTTCCTCTTTGCGCTTTGAGTTTACAAGATATAAAGAAGGCTGCTGATTTTTCACCTGAACTGCCACCATTACCCGTCACGAACACAGAGCCAAAACCGGGAAGGGCGACGCCGGGGGCAATTCGCCAAGTGATAAATCGTGCGGGGTTGACCAGAATGGATGTTCCTCTCGCAATAAATGTCCAGGAGCTAAAACTTAGTTGGCCGCCGTTCGACTACGATATAAACCCAGAGCTCGATCCTCCGCACTATCGGCACTATACTGTCGCTGCCAATGCTGAAATGGAAGCGAATCGGTTAAGATTAAAGTTTTAGGTGATATAGCCGCACAGCCCACGGTGGTTTTTCACCTTTTGGCGAAAAACAGGAGCAGCGTTCTGACTGGAAGATGATTCTGTGAGACATCCGGTGCCTCGTGATTTCGCATTCGCACCAAAACTGCGGTGAAATCCACTGCGTGCCAGCAACCAACAATCATATCTCAACGATCCGATGTTCACCGGATCGCTGCGGTGTCAAAACCGACAGGATTTTTTTCGGGTTGAAAAGCGAGGGACGTTTTGTGCAAGGAAAAAGCGCGTCTGAAGTGAAACGGAACGCGCTGGTTACCTGCTGGATTCATGCGATAAAGAATATTTGAAAAACATCATCGGGGACTTTCTGTTCATTGGGCAGCATCCGCGCCGTGCCGTAATGTGGCGGTGTCATGCAAACCACATTTTCTCAGCCTCAAGAAGCACAGTATCTCCGCCTCCCCCGGTCGCGAAGCAAGGATCCGATTTTCGGGCTTTCTCGCTCCACCTGGAATAATTTGATTTTGCCCACGGTGGCGAACCGGCAGCAGCCTCCGGTTAAATCGGTGAGCCTCCGCCGCAACGGGGCACTCCGGGGTACTCGACTCATCGTGGTCGAATCGGCCATCGCATTTTTTACCAAGCTGGAGGCCGAGCAGAATCCTCCGACCAGCCCCCAATGCCCGCAGGGCACGGGAACACTTTCCGAAACCACAACTGTCGGAAATGAGACGCCGCCTGATCCGCGCGGCTTCAATAACCAGACAAAAACCAAAAGCCACCTTCGGGTCGCTTAAAAAGTCGGATCAGCAAATAGTCGTATGAAAACTACACTGAAAGAAGACGGCTTCGAAGCAGCCCTCACGGGCGCTGTCGGAGAGAACAAGATCGGTTGGACCACCCATGACCATGCCCGTCTCCTCGACGGCGTTCTCTCGGCCTTGGTCGACGAGAAGGGAAACCCGGTCGTGGTGCCTGCGGAGCAGAAGGAACTCGCGCATCTTGCAATTGCGCCGAACCCTGGGCTCCAGCGCTCCGTGGTTCATCGGGCCTTCCGCGAAGCGGGAGTTGAACTCGATGCGGACACCATGAAAACCATGGAATCCCTCATTGGAACCCAGCAGTTCGGTGACGGACTGGTGGACAGCAAGCGTATTATCAAGGCCGAGAAGGCTGGCCGCAAGACGGCTCTTGCAGCCTTGCTTGCCAAACCCAAGGCCACGGCAGCGGCGGCCTAATCTGCAAACTCCTGGGCGACCGCCTGATCAACGGTCGCCTGGGACAATGGAATCCGGCGGCACCATCAAGCGTCCAAAAAAACTTGGTGGTGTCCGTCGGAACCCCCCGCACTTACTGACAAAATCCACCATGAAAGCCAAAGCCCGTTCACCACCATCGAGACCAGCTCTTCCAGTTCCGCCGGATAGGCGGAACCAGCAGCCTCCTATAACACCAGATCTCAACACCCAACCAAATCCACCATGAAAGTCAAAGCCCGCTCACCACCATCGAGACCAGTTCCGCCCGGATCTGGGATATGGTGGAGCGGAATATTGACGCACGAAGGGGCAGGAACCTATTACGGATCCTGCCCCTTTATCATTTGGTGATTGCTTGGTCGTCCTGGGTAACGGACAGCAGCGCGCTGCTGCATTGTCGCATCGATCATCTTGGCCGCGTTGGCAGCTTTACAATTCCACGTTTTCAGTTGGAGGGGGTCTTCGCCTGACTGCTTTCCTGATCTTCCATTTTCAGCAGAGATTCTTGAGGCGTCTTACAAACCACCTTACGCATCAAAAACGTAGGGTGGTGTTCGTCGGTTTTTCGCTTTGTGCTCTCGGGATAGGTAAGGCCATCAACTTTCACGGACGTTAACGACTGCTTGCTAATACAAATACCTTCGTAGGCTAAATATTTAGGGGTGCCTTAATGGTTTTTTATTGTGCTGAAATGAACTTTCTGCCATTCTTACTACCTATGGTATTACTAAACCCTAATAACTGCATATCGAATCCCCTCCAACGTGAACTCCTCAAAATAGCTGAGGTAGCCGTCATGCTTGGAATATCCCAAGCCAGCGTTCGCAGACTCATTGATCGAGGTCTATTAAAACCGAACCGCAGCCTGAGACACCTGCTCATATCCCGTGATGCGCTCCAAACGTTCGTCAACCGATAATGGCAATAGGCAGACAGATAACATCCAACCCGTGACAGCAGAATAAAAGAAAATAAAAAACCGGCGAAGGCAGCTAACCAACGCCGGTTCACAACTAATATGAGAGATACAGAATACCCCGAATCGCGCCCTAAACGCAAGCCTATACCGGCTTTACCCAGAAAAAACTTACGCAGTAACCAGCCATCAACCAGCAAAGATCCTACCGAACGTGATCAGGGCATCACCGGAGAGTTGAATGCTTTGCCTGCCCTCTCACGTTCTCGTGGGGGTCTGGATTTGAACGATATCCTCGACCAGCCCCCAGATGAGATATTCATTGATCGCTGTGATATCAAGGGCCACAGCAAAACGGATGCAATTCCGCAGGCGACCCGACACTCAAGCCCGAGCGTGGTACACGAAGGTGGTATCCCTCTTGATGCCCCTAACCTTATTGCCTACCGCCAGATGCACAGGGACTCCTTCGCACAGAAGCTGACTGAACTGCCCCATTCTGGTGGAGGACTCCACGATGCCATCTACTACGCTGCCCTCACGGGTCTAGCTGAGGACATGAGCCCAGATGATATTTCCGAGTCTCTCTGCGATGCCGCAGAAGGTCATGGCAGGGAAAGCGGCGAACTTCGTAGTGAGGTATGGGCTTCGATCCAAAGTGCCATCCACTACCTATCCGGTTCTACTGGCACGGCTGGTTCCCCTCCTCGTCCGACAATCAAGAAGGAGTTGGATTACGAGATGATCCAGAAAATCGTATTGGATAATCCCAAGGTGTCCGACCTACGCGGATCTTCCAAACCTCTGCCGTCATCAACACCGGATCTCCTTGGCAGCCTTTTCCCAGAGGACTCGTTGGTATGTTGTGGTTGGGCCAAGGATGATTTTCGTACCACCCGTCTGGATGTCTGGCAAAGGGATTTGAGTGGGCTTCAGTTTATCGTGCCCAGTCCCATGAAGAGGACGCACGGAACGAGGAAGTCAGGGGGATTGTCCCAGAAAACCAACGACAACACCGGCCCGAGGACGTTCCAGGTGATCGAGTTTGACTTCAAGCCTGCCGCCAAACCTGAATGCGCCTCGTTTGTCAGCAATCTCGAAGCAAAGGGATATACCGTCATGGACATCAACGCTGCGCTCCACTTCCACCTCCAGGAGATCCTGCCGTTGACGATGGCGGTTTCCAGCGGAAATGCTTCGATCCACGGCTGGTATCGTTGCGTGGATATTCCCGAACCTGACATCGTCCGTTTCCAGTCATACGCCCATGCTCTCGGTGCGGACGGAGCACTTTTCTGTCCCTCCCAGTTCACGAGGTTCCCAAATGGGGTTCGTGGCGATAACGGGAATGTTCAGGAAGTCCTTTACTGGAATGCGGGGGTGCTGGGATGAGTGCTTCGATCAATACCAGCATCAACCTACAGTTGTTGCCTGATCCTGAACCCGCGCTGAGGGTGGCAGCATCGTCTTGCTTCCCCATCCCTCCGCTCAAGTCCATATCCCAATTGGAGTGCATCCCGGCGGATGACCACTCGTTCCTGCTATCGAACCGTCTTCTCAGACGCGGGGAAACGGCAGGGTTGGTTGGGCCGTCAGGGCTCGGTAAATCCACAACCGCCGCCCAGATGTCGATGCAGTGGTCCGCTGGAAAGCCAGCTTTGGGTCTGACTCCGTTGGAACCGATGAGGATCGTGATGGTTCAAGGAGAAAATGATGAGGCTGAGATGTCCATGCTGACTCGTGGCATCTTGCATGCGAGTGATTTCACTCCAGAGGAGGCTGAGTTGGTCGAAGAGAATTTCGTCATGGCGGAGGTCACCTCGGGTGAACACCTGATCCCTTTACTCAGGGGATACATTGCAGAGCACAACGCAGATCTGGTCATCATCGACCCTCTTTTCGTCTATTTCACCGGCGAAGTATCCAGTGCTTCGGAGTTTGGCGGGTTCCTGCGCGATTTGGCGTTGCTGTTCAAGGAACTGAATGTCGCAGTCATGTTCGTCCATCATACAGGCAAAAAGAAGACCACGCCGGGAGGGGGGGCAATTGGAATTGATGCGGTTTACGGTGGCATTGGGTCCAGCGAGTTCAGCAACGTGTGCCGTGTCATTTTTACGTTGGATAACTATACCAAGATACCTGGATATGCGAAGCTCATGATCGGGAAACGCGGCGGAAGATCGCCTTGGATCGACGCGGATGGAAAACGTATGAGCGAGATCGTGCTTGAACCCAGTGGAAATCCAGAAATCCCGTTTTGGAGGAGGGCACAACTGGAGGACATCATGCATCTTGACCCATCGCAGGATAGAATGACCGTCGGACGTAATGCTGTTTTGAGTGCGTTGAGACAGGGGGATTTTGCGCAGAACGCGCTTCAAGAAAGAGTGCATGCTGCGGCAGAGGTTTCACGCGAGACATTCCTCGAAGTCTTGCCCCAACTGGCCAATGAACGTGTCATTGAAAGCTTCGATGTCCCAAGACCTCGCACTAGACCCGAAATCTGGTGGCGCTTGGCTCCCCAAGTTGAGGGGACAAGAGATAATACGGCGGGCGTTATAACGGGTATTAACCGCCCGTTGGATGTGTGAGGAGATAGATAGATCGGACGGATCCCCCTTTAGGGGGAGCCGTCAGATCGTATCATCTCAACTCACCATGATAGTCAGACAAAAAGATTTCATCCACAGCAAAGAATCTAAAAGAAACAGTAGAGGATTGCATCAGAAACCTCCTTACCGCCGGAACAACCCCCAAAGAAAGGCCAACCATGCCTATCAGATTAAAAAGGTCATACAGGTCACCCTGGCGCAATCATGGGGCATATACGGCCCCACAGCATTGATCATCTTGACACACTGGCTCCACACGGATAGGAGAGCGTTTATATGTTTCGATATATTCACATAATTTGGTTTTTGGGGATACTCGTTTCGCCAATCCACGCATTCGCTGCCCCAACAGATTCCAAAGCTTCCTCTGGGAAGGCAGCTCCAGCCACCCGTGAAGCCAAAGACAATGAATCTGAACAAGCTGAAAGGTCCGAAATTAGGCGGTTTGTTGATGATTTGATCAGCAGGGAACAGGCAAGGGATATCGATTCGCTGATCCAACTCTATGCTGAAAAAATACGCGTCGATGGCAAACTTGAAAGCAGAAACCAGCTGAAAAAGGATTTTGAAGTTTATTTTAAACGGTGGCCCCAAGCCAAATGGTCAAGGCAATGGGGATACCCAGATGTGAAAAAGATATCTGATGGTTCTGTTGAAGTAATGTATAAAGCCCGGTTTGAGGTTTCAAATCCGGAAAGTTCAAAAACCAAAAAAGGCATCACAAAGATTTATCTCACCTTACAAAAGCATGACGGAAAATATCTGATCAAAGCTACCCGCGATGAGATTGTCAGCATTCTGACCAGTGACAAGGACAAGGGGACTGATAACGTCTCTCTGTCCTCGAATGGGGATACCTCGGCGCGCGTTGTCCGTGCTGGCGATACTTTGCAAGCTACTGGATTGTTAGCGGAATATATATTCTCAGGCAATTTGAAAGACACATCTGGCAATAAAAACCACTTGATCAACCCAGCAAATCTTTCTTATGGCATGGATCGTTTGGGAAATGCAAATCAAGCACTGGTCTTTAACGGTTCTAACGGTACGGCTCAATCAACTCGTCCCATTGGAATTGTTGGCAATTCCCCCCGGACGGTTTCTGTTTGGATAAAAGCTGAGGCTGGAGGGGTTCAATGCAATTCTTACGTTCTGGGATATGGCAGCTACATCCCCAATGGCGCTGTCAATGGTTTGCTTTTTCAAACATGGGGGGGGCGAGATCAATTTCAGATGTGGGGGAGCTATCTCGACACAACTACTAAGGCACCCCTTTCCTTTTGGAGTAGAAATTCATGGCACCACATATGCTATGTCTATTCAGGCTCCGTTTCACAATCCAAGTTCTTTATTGATGGAAATGCCGTTGAGAGTTCAAAGTCGATGTTTGGACGCGGTGATGTATGGAATACCGTTAATACGGTACTGACTATTGGAAAATCGCCGTATTTTAATCCGGGTTTCGATGCTTTTGAGGGAATGTCAATTGATGATCTTCGCATATACAATCGCGATCTGAGTGACGCTGAGGTTCAACAACTTTTCATGCCTCTATATCACCTCTTCATGTATAATTAAATGCGCGGGTTGACGTCCCCCTGGCATGACGGAGGCCCACGCGTGAGTGAGTCACTCTCCTCGAATATGACTTCTCACGACTGTAAGACAAACCGGAATGAGGCCACGCAGATAAACGTTGCAAGCGTGGTTTTTCAGAACCAACGCCCAGCACAGAATAGTTTGAATGGAGAGAGGGGTGAGCGAAACTCATTTCGCTTCCTTCACGCTGCCACCGGTCACATGTATCGTAAAGATTGCAATGTTTGGTGAACGGAAAAGTTTGGGATGTTTTGTTGGGCCTCCTATAACGAGGTGGCGCGAAATTCGTACTACCTTTGGACAAAAAAAGACGAAAGTTGGCAAAACGTCCTACTTTAGGTAGGACAAAGTTGCCAACCTCAGTCCAGATCCCGCTGAGTTTACTAAAACAAAGTTCTGTGGATGCACCATAAGTCTGTAACTTAACTAGCGTTCTGCTATACTTAATCAAATGCGAACCGCCCCCACAATCAACTTAGCCAAGAATGATAGAAACCTTCTCGAATTAATTACCGAAAACAGCAATGAACCATCCAGTTTCGTCCAGCGTGCTCGCATCGTCCTCATGGCTGCACAAGGACTGGAAAATCAGGATATCGGCGAGCGATTGGGAATCACCCGTCAAAAAGTAGGGCGTTGGCGTGGCCGATTTGCCAGGGTGGGCATTGCTGGCATTCAGAATGATGCTCGCCGTTCAGGGAGACCACCGGCGATCAGCAAGTGCAAGAAAACCCGCACAGCCAATCTCACACAGAGGCAACTTCCTGATTCGGGACGCTGGAGCCGTCGTAAAATGGCCGAAGTCTCCGGGCTGAGCGCGTCCACCGTTGGGAGGATCTGGCAAGAGCGAGGGATCAACCCGCATCTGCCCTCCGGTAAACCGACCGCTGAGGAAGCTGAAGCGAAGATCCCGCGCCTTCAGAAATTCAGGGAGAACCTGGCAGAGAGCCTCGATGAAGCCTCGGGTGCTGATTTTCGATCAAGCTCGGTGTGCGCTCGCGGATCGGTGGGCAGGAAGGGGATTTTGGTAAATTGAGAGGCCATGCGGAGAACCGCACACCACGATGTTTTTTCCACCAGCCAATCAAGTTTTTTCTTGCACAGGTGCCCGCAGAGCGCAAAATCCATCCATGAAACGCCATGGACGAAGTCTGCTCTTCGGTGCGGCATTTGCAGGTAAATTGCTGCGCGCGGCTCAATAATACTGTTAGGAAAAGAATATGCGCGTACTCCGTTTCATTATTACCTGCATTTCCTCCTTGTCATTGATTGGATGCATACCTTTGCAGCAAAGCGATGTGAACGGCGGCACCAAAAATGATTTCTTCCGATATTACGGAGACTATGGACTATTGAATATTGGATCTGCTAATAAGAAGAAGACTGTTACACTTATTCCAGAGTCTTCATATGCACTGTCACCAAAAGGAATAAAATATGGAATCTATACAGAACCGCACTTTTACGATTTAGACCAGAAGTTTCCCTATATTCGAGACCACGTAACGCTTGTAAGCCCACGAGGGAAGCGTCTCGGAAGCATACCTCAAAACGGCATTTGGCATTTTCACTTCGAATTTCTAGGTCCACGAGGAAAAGATAGCAGAGACTTTACCAGCCGATTCTGGACATTTTATTACAATCCTATTATTCATGGCCCTCCAAACTAAAAACATTCCTTACCAGACAGTCGACCGAATGGCGGGAAGACGCTCACTTTGGACCGCGCCGCCTCTCCGCCCGCCATCCGGTCACTTTGGACGTTGTATAAAGGAACACTAATGAAGAAAGCAGCATACTGTATTTTATCTGTCATCCTGCTTGCAGGATGCGCATCGCAAAAGTGTGTCAACGAGATACAATCTACTCAACTGGTAAAGACCATGCTTATCCGGTTGACGCACCCGACCACAACAGGCAGTATAAATGAGTGTCCGCCCTGCCCTTTCCCACCTGTTTGCCAGAGTTCCAGCGTCTCTTTCCTGACGATTCCTCCTGCGCGGTTTAC
>Ga0194063_10000174_pt1 | contig 46464 bp, 55 predicted proteins | sample SepL3720m_MetaG_FD_155459 | JGI IMG/M metagenome (GOLD analysis project Ga0194063, IMG submission 155459) | Anoxic zone freshwater microbial communities from boreal shield lake in IISD Experimental Lakes Area, Ontario, Canada - Sep2016-L373-20m | ecosystem: Environmental > Aquatic > Freshwater...
CAACGCCAGAATCAAAGAATTAATTCACTCGCATCGAGGATTGCCACTGTGGAAGAAACAAATATTCGTGGCTTACTTTTTGAGGACGAAACAGGGTCGAAAACCAACACGTTTTGTCACATAGCTCTTATTTAACATATTCTTAATCCAATCTACTAATAAGTGTGATTACACCCCAATTAAGATCTCAGCCACGCCCTTAGGTACCCTTTCTTGCCACGCAGAATCTCCCACTCGTATCATCCGTCGGATCTTTACCCCTTCTAGTTCTTGGCGATTATATAGCCCCGTTTCATGCACTGGGAAAAGCTCAGCTGCAAGTAGATCATTTACCCAGTCATTATTTCCAAGAACCAGTGTCTCACCCTTGCGATATCCTAGGCCTTCCACTCCACGCACCACATTCCTCACCCACTGCGGATCAGTAGTATCTGGTATAGGAATTACTCCCACAACTCTTTCTTTCCACCCATACTCATCTATCACCTTGTGTATCATTCTATCGCGAAGTACAACATCATAAGGGTTATTCTCATCATTTACATTACTACTCCCTATCCCGATTATTACCTTCTCAGCTTTTTTTAGAGCCTCCTCCACCTCCCACGCGTGTCCATTGTGAAAGGGTTGAAATCTGCCGATAAATAACGCCACTGGATATTTCATAAGCATCAAACTATTTAAGGTTAGCTAGAGGATCAGCTTTACCACTAGAACTATGGATTTCAAAGTGTAGGTGTGTTCCCGTACTTCTCCCCGTCGATCCCATCTGCCCGATCACACTTCCTCTGCTTACTCTCTGCCCTACCGTTGCCATGAGTACCGACATGTGTGCATACAGTGTTTTATACCCATTCCCATGGTCAATGACAATGTAATTGCCATACCCAACAGTGCTCCATCCCGACACAACAACCGTCCCAGAGTCGGCTGCCAAGATTGGTCCACCATCGTGGCTTGCAATATCAACTCCAGGGTGATACCAAGAGAATTTCTGCGTAATTCTTCCTGCCGCAGGCCACACAAATGATCCTGTTGCAGATACGGCACCAGCATCTGGTGTTAGTACGTTGGCAAATCTAGGTGTATTTGGTACTGGTACTGCCTCATCTGGCATAATTCCGTCAGGAACAATCAATGTTTGCCCTGCTACTATTGCAAATGTTTCATCGTCTGAAAAAGTATTAAATGGGAAATCAACAATTGCCTGTTCATTCGCTTCAAATTTCTTAGCAATGGAATAAATTGTGTCACCTGGCTTTACCTTATATACAACTCCAGTTACGGGTGGGATTTTCACTGTCGTACCAGGCTTAAGTTTTTTCCAATCTGCTTCAGGGTTTAACCATTTAATTGATTCAGTAGATACGCCAAATTTATCTGCAAATCCAGACAGGGTATCACCATCGCGCACTGTATAGTTTTGTACCGAAGAAGGAGGTTTGTCCGACTCCAAGGTAACTAGTCCAACATCTGCAAGCGAAGCTCCAAGCACTTCTCCGGTCCCTACCCCAGCATCGGGTTGTTTTTCGCTTTCAGCCAAAGTATTTTTAACAACGCTTGGACCAAAAGCTACGCCAAAAAAGATTAAAGTCATCATCGCAGCATGCAAAAATGGTTGTGCGTACTTGCCACGTTTGTGGTAAAGACCGCCCACAACTAGATCTTTTCCTATTTCAAATCGAAAGAAAACTCGTCTTGCATGCTGCCCCAAATAAGCTGTCAATTGACGCCAAAACTCCAAAAACTCCTGCTGTTCTGTAGGGTTACTCATATATGGTAAGCCGTATCTTATCATGTTAGACTAAATATATGGAACCAACCATTCAACCACCCATCCAGCCAGTAGTTCAGTCTAGATTCCCCCAACCAGTTCGCTATCTTCTAATAGGCATAATTCCTCTTTGCGCTCTTACATATTCCATTCTCCCACCCAAGCATCCTCTCAATCCTCTCGGCCACGCCGACTCGCCCACAATTGTCCGCCAGGCTCTTGCTCAGCCCGAAGTATCTTCCCTTGCTTATTATCTTGCTGGTAGTGAAAAGTATCTCAATGAGGCGCGAGTCATCAGTCGCCAAACCGCTACCAATCAAACCGAAGAAGACAAAAAGAAAATCATTTCTCTACTCAATAGTAGTCTGCAAATGGCCAACAATGCTGTTACTCACTACACCCAAAATCCAGAAGGTTACACCCAACGCGCCAGGCTTTTTGAGGTTCTTGCAACCATCGACCCTACTGCCAAAGGCAAAGCCGAAACAGATCGCCAACTAGCATCTCGTCTTACGGGTGTTGCCACAAATCCAGCTAGTTCTCCAATCACACCAGTAGATTTAGTTCGTGCCGCACCACTTGAGGAAGCAAGTCTTATTAGCCAAGCCATAATCGCCCTCCCCCAAGAAGGTCAGGCTGCAACCGACACCAAAGAAACCGCCAACGCTCTTCGTGGCCAGGCAACACTCCCCGCCGGCCAAACCGATATTGTTGTAACCTCGTCTGCCGTACGCGATGATTTACTTATTTACTACACTCCACAAGGCGATACTCAAGGTCAAGTCTTAAGCCTCAAAAACAAATCAGAGGCTGGTCAAAAATTCACTCTTCACCTTTCCACCCCCATCACTCAAGATCTCAAGATTGACTGGTGGATTGTCGAAAGTAGCATCAACTAACCTTATCCCTCTTTCAAAGCCGCCAAAAATTCTTTGTTGCTCTTTGTTTTGTTCAGTCGTTGCACGAGCACATCTGTGCGTTCATCATCATTTAACATATCGAGCATGCGGTTCATCACAATCACATTTTGGTAATCAGCTTGAGTATAAAGAAGGTCATCGCGTCTTGTACCAGAGCGGCGCACATCAATAGCAGGGTAAACTCTACGCTCAGCCAGTCGCCTATCAAGCGTAAGCTCCATGTTCCCTGTACCCTTAAACTCTTCATAAATCAGCTCGTCCATTCGGCTACCAGTATCAATAAGCGCGGTACCAATAATGGTCAAACTCCCCCCGCCTTCCATCTTGCGTGCTGCTCCAAAAAATCTTTTGGGTGGGTAAAGTGCTGCAGGATCAAACCCACCCGACAGGGTGCGTCCCGATGTAGGTATTGCAAGGTTGTAAGCGCGCGCCAAGCGTGTGATTGAGTCAAGAAGGATCATGACATCCTTCCCATCTTCTACGAGTCGCTTGGCACGTTCTAGTGCGATCTCAGCAACCTTTGTTTGGTCTTCGGCTGGCTCATCGAAGTTACTGCTTGCGCACTCTCCTGGCATCTGCGAATTCTTAGTGACCGCTTCGATGTGCCTGCGAATATCGGTTACTTCTTCTGGTCGTTCGCCGATAAGCACAGCCATCAAATGTATGTCTGGGTAATTGGCAGCAACTCCCGTCATCATGTCCTTAAGAATCGTTGTTTTGCCTGCTTTGGGAGGGGCCACAATCATTCCGCGCTGCCCTCTTCCAATAGGTGCTGCAAGGTCGATAAGACGTGTTGAAAGAGGTTGTGCTCCAGTTTCGAGTTTGATGTGTTGGTTTGGATAAATTGGAGTTAGATTGTGGAATTTGATGCGTTTGTGTAGATCAGTTGGCGTCTGCCCATTAACCGTAGTTACCGACATCATTGCATAGTATCGTTCGTTTTCTTTGGGAGCTCGAGCCATGCCTTCCACTTGATCACCAGGCCGAAGGCCCATTCTACGGATTACCATAGATGGGATGTATGCATCTTTTTCACTTGGCGAAAAGTGGGCACGCAATACTCCGTGTCCATCAGATGAAAGTTCCAAAAATCCAGATACCAATTCTCCAGCTGGTTGTACGGGTAGAACATATGGCCTGTTTACAAATGGTCTAGGCTGCACAAATGCAGGTTTTACAATTACTGGTTTCTCGACCAGCTTCTCCTCCACCATCGGCGTAGCAACAACTTCTGGGATTATTTCTTCACTAACTATCTTTTTGACAACTACCACGGGTGTCCTCCTTAAACAAACAGCCTAATTTTAGGCGATAAAATTATAAAATTCATGAAAGTACAAACAAATTCTCAAAAGACAAAATAAATGTACAGGAAACTTGCACTAGTATCGCACACTTATGGTCACTATGTCAAATTTTCCGCAATCATCTTGGCTACCGACAATACTTTCAATTTGTCAGTTTCTGTGCCTTCTACGCTGTCACTTATCACAACTTCATCTATCTCACTCTCTTCTAGTTTTTCTTGCGCACCAGGCACAAACAAGTGATGAGTCGCGCACACACTCACTTTTTTCGCTCCTTTAGTTTTTAGATATTTAGCGGTTTCGATTATGGTCGATCCAGTCACAATCATGTCGTCAACAATCACAATTTCTTTCCCTGTCACGTCGCCACTCATTCCAACAACCATCACTTCGCCAGTTACCAGGTCTCTTCTTTTGTCCATATACACTATTGGCACTCCTAGTTCGCGCGCAAAGTAGCCACTGCTCTTTACCGCCCCTTCGTCGGGTGCAACTACCGCCACATTCGCCGAAATATTTTGCTGCAAATATTCCAAAAACAATGGTTTTGCCGACAGCTCCATAACTGGGATATCAAAAAATCCAAGTATTGCTCGATTGTGCAAATCAAAAGTAATAAGTTTTGTAATTCCGGCAGTTTGTAAAATCTTTGCAATCACCTTAGCGCCCAACGCTTCGCCTGGCAAAAAAACCTTGTCTTGTTTGCTATACCCAAGCCACGGCACTATGCCCACGATTTCTTTTGCTCCTTTGCGCCGAAGTGCATCCGCGAGCAAACAAAACTCCACCAGACGATCGTTTGTGGGGTCGGACAAAGATTGAAGTAGGGCCACTTCAACATCTACCTTCTCTTCAAGTATCTGTACCCTACTTTCCCCATTCTGGAATTTTTCTAGTCGCACTTTACCCAACAAAGCAATATTTTTACCAAGTTTTTGACTCGCCGATCCCGCAAATATTTGCATTATTTACTCCCCTTATACATTTTTTCAAGTGTATCACGTTGATACTCATCACTTCTTTTTTCAATCAGCCATTCAACCAACTGATTCAGAGCCGTTCCCTTTTGTCTCGCCAACTCTCTTACCTCAGTTAGACCTAAGATTCCACCGTCACACCACGTTTTATGGGCTCCCATTGGGCTTAGATCTCCAATTTCAAACGAGCCCAAATCTTCCCCTCGGTCATATGCTTTTTGGATTAATTCTTCAAATTCATTTGCCATCAGCATATCTCCTCATATCATCAACTAATTTCAAAGCCTCTGCTCGTGGATTATCAGCATAAATCACACTTCGACTGGCATTAATGATCATGTTCGCATTTTCTATATTTTCCTCCCGCATCACATCGGCAATAGTTGCTCCCTGTGTTCCAACTCCAGGGACTAGTACAAGCATATTTCCCACAATTTTACGCATTTGTACAAATTCGGTTGCGTGTGTTGCTCCAAACACAATATTCCATTGCCCCCTTCCCGCATCTCTTTTTACTACTTCTTTGGCCACAACTTCCCACAATTTTCCAGGATTCCCCACTTCTCTTTCCTGAAACTCAATACTTTCTGGGTTGCTTGTTTTACACAACACAATCAATCCTTTATCTTGATATTTTTCAAAAGGCAAAAGTGCCCCAAGACCAGCATATGGTTGCAAGGTTATTGCATCAACTCCTAGGTATTCAAAAGCAAATTTTCCATACTGCTCATTCGTACTCCCGATATCTCCCCTTTTGGCGTCAAGAATTATTGGAATTTCAGGATATCTTTCTTGCAAATATTTACAAATCTTGCCAAGTTCATTAATGCCTTCTGCTCCATTAGCTTCAAAAAAAGCCGAATTTGGTTTGTAGGCCGCCACCAAGTCGTAAGTTTCATCTACAATTCTTCTAGCAAAATCAAACTGAGATTCGCCATTTTGCAACTTGGTAAAATCGATATCAAGCCCCACACACAATAACGACTTGTTCTTTAAAGCGATACTTCTGTACTTTTGTTCCCACTTCATCCCTTCCACTCCCTAGGGTTTTGCAGCCACTCAAGCACAACCTTCTTCCCAGATTCATCAAGCTTTCCAGCTTCAGCCGCCGCCTCGACTACATTGTTTACGTCGGTTAGCGCAACAAGGTTGACACTTTCTTTGGCAAACGCAAGGTTGGCCTCAGCTAACCCGTAGCTCACAATCACCAAACAATCAGTCACAATAGCTCCTGCCGCTCTTAATTCGCGTACGCCAGCCAGGCTACTTCCGCCAGTAGTCACAAGGTCTTCGATAAGAAGCACTTTTTTACCACTTACTTCTCCCCCTTCCACCATTTTTTTGGTACCATGATCTTTAGCTTGTTTGCGCACAAACACAGAAGGCTTCGACAAAACAACTGCAAGCCCAGCCGAATGCGGGATACCCGCTGTTTCTATCCCTGCAATCATGTCAAATTGAATATTATTTTTTTCAATCATTTGGGAAAATCCATCTAGCACCACTCTCCACTCACGTGGGAAGGATGGGAATTTACGATTATCCAGATACATTGGGGATAAAATACCAGACTTAAAAGTTATTGGGTTATTGGGTACAAACCCCACTCCATTTATTGAAACCAATGCTTGTGCTACTTGTTTGGCTACGCTCTTCATCAAAAAATAACTATACCACAATCTCACAAAATGGAGTCTATGAGCTTTACCTGCCTTAGGCATGGCTGCCCTCACATACCAAAATTGCCTCCACTATCCGGGGAGTCTATGAGCCTGCCCTATGCACATCAAGTCACAAAGTGACATGAGAAATGGCTCCAGACACGAAGTGCTCTGGGAGCCCTCACATACCAAAATTGCCTCCACTATCCCGAAGTCTATGAGCCTGCCCTATCTCACATGACTCCGGGGTAATAGAGGCAATTATCCTCTGGTAACACTATATATAGTGTCACTCTAAGGCAGTTACACACCACATATAGCTTGACGCTAATAACATGACGATGTAGACTGCCCTTACGTTACTGCATTACATTCATGTGCTTGCAGAACGTTTTGAAATAGAGCATTGCTACTCGTGAGCGCGCATTTGGGTCGTCTCAGCGGTAGGAATGCTCTTTTCGTATCCAGTGCTTTTAAACTCTCAAAACCATTTCTTGCAATTTAGCTTGATCGTAAGGGGCAATATAGCGTGTCATCCAACAAATGTCAACCTATAGCAAATACACACATACATATACACCCACCCTATAATCATTTCTCCTCTGGAAAACACCAATTTTTGCCCTTTGTGGATAACTCAATAACAACATCAGAGAATCTTTTTATCAAGGATGGTACCTCGAATCGAAACACAAACAAGCATACAGCGAACCAAAAAAGCGAGTAAAACAATAAAATTATTTAAGCAACTTCACCAGTTCACTCACCTTTTTACAACTCTCTCTTGAGTAAAAACTCGTATACCCCAGTTTCTTCGCTTCTTTTTCTCTCTTAGCCAAGAATGTTACGCTCCTTATCTCTCCAAGTAGCCCAACTTCCCCCACAGCCGCCGCAATGTTGGCAATTGGCTTGCCCGCTGCCGATGAGGCAACTGCCATGCAAATCGCAAGGTCGATTGCCGGCTCCTTTACATTCAACCCGCCAGTCACCTTCACAAACACGTCTTTATCGTCTATTGCTACTCGCGCGTGTTTTTGCAAAACTCCAAGCAGTATTTGTACTCTTCGTACATCAACCCCTTGTGCAACTCTTCGTGGTACTGGCAACTCAGATCCAACAACCAGTGCCTGCACCTCTACTAGTACGGGTCTTGTGCCTTCCATCACTACGGTTACACAGCTCCCAGCACCAGATTCCTCTCGCTCAGACAAAAATATTTCGCTTGGATTAGTAACTTCCGTCATTCCAGATTCGTCCATTCTAAAAACTCCCACTTCGTCCGTTGCACCAAATCGATTCTTTTGTGTGCGCAATAGCCGAAGATCATGATATCGATCACCCGTAAGCTCAAGCACTGCATCAACCATATGTTCAAGTACCTTGGGGCCAGCCATCTCACCATCTTTGGTAACGTGGCCGACTAATACAACGGGAACATTTTTTGTTTTTGCATAGGCAATAAGTCGCGCCGTACACTCACGTATTTGGCCAACATTACCAGCCATACCAGTAAGAGCAGTTGTACTAAGTGTTTGTACAGAATCAACAATTACCAAAGACAAATCAACCTTTTGTAGTGTAGCTACTATTACATCAACATCTGTTTCAGCAAGCATTTCCAAGTTAATTTTTGATTCGCGCTGTTTGTTATTTGATAATAATCTCTCGATTCTCAGCTTTACTTGGCTTGGACTCTCTTCTCCGCATACATAAGCAACTTTTTTGCCCTGCGAAAGCCTAAGAGCCAGTTGGGTAAGAAGTGTACTCTTTCCGATACCAGGTTCGCCAATCATCAACACAACTTCACCAGCCACAAGACCACCACCAAGTACGCGATCAAGCTCGTCGATCCCAGTAGGCACTCTTTTGGCCTCATTTCCTTCAATCTCAGAAATATTCAGTAATTTGCCAATAGTGGCTACTTTCCCACTTTTGTTTGCCGCTACTTGTTCTATCAATGTATTCCATTTGCCACACTCACCACACTGCCCCGCCCACTTTGCACATTGCGCCCCACAATTACTACACTCAAAAACAATACTCGATTTTGCCATGGGATCATTCTATCACTGTCAGTTAATGTCCATGCCCTCCACCACCGCGTCTTTGTCCACCAGTTCTTATATCCTCAACAACTTCGCTATCAGCAATATCAGCCATAACCAAATACGGTAATATTACAAGAACTAATGGGTTACTCCAATCGACCCCACCCGCTGTTTCATGATGACTCATTCTTACTCTTCTTTGGCGCTTTGTAGTAGTGCAGTCAACTGCTCTTCTACAGCCTTCCAATCACCATTGGCAGACCGAATTTCTTCAAATACCCACTCCAAGTCAACCAATATCTGATCATCCTTCACTATCATTTTAGTTTTTGCCATATCTCTCCTTTATTTGTAACCTACTGGTACTTCGGTAAGCATAAATCCAAGCGACATTCTGCGATGTTGGATATCTACAGATTCGACTGTGACATCAACCTTATCTCCAGGCTTCATCTCATTCATGTTTGGGGCTTTGGAAATATGGATAAGTCCATCAACACCTGGCTCAAAGTTCACAAATATTCCAAATGGTGCAAGTCTAGATACTGTACCCTTAAATGATGTGCCTGGGGCATACTTCTCAGCAACAATTGTCCAAGGATCGGCGAGTAGTTGTTTGATCGAAAGGTTTAGTTTCCCTGTTCCCTCTTCAACTCCCAACACTCTCACCTTAACTTTGTCACCTTGTGTCAGATGTTTCTTAATATCTTCAACTTTTTCCCATGAGATCTCAGAGATGTGTACCAATCCTTCTACAGTAATATTGTTTTCACCGAGTGGTACTTGTACGGAGACAAAAGCACCAAACGACATAATTCCAGAAACAATACCATCATAAGTTTCGCCAACCTTAACAGCCTTCAGAGCTTCGTCTCGCTTGTGCAAGAGCTCTGCTTCAGATACATGCTTCTCAGAGAATATAAGTCTATTTTGGGTTCGATCTACTTCGATTGGCTTTACCTTAAAGGCGGTACCAACAAGTGCTCGCAGGTTACCCGCAAACTTGGCACCAAACTGTGAGCTAGGCACAAATCCTCGCAACCCTTGCCATTTCACAATCATTCCACCCTTATTAAGCTCAACTGCCTTAACAGTAGCTTCTCCATCATTCTTGAGATAATCATCAAGCATATCCCAAAGTTTCTCAAACATTGCCTTACGAAGTGACAACAAAATTTGTCCCTTATCGTTTTCCTCACTTGCCACAAAAACTTCGATTTTGTCACCAACTTTGATCGATTCAATAAATTCTTTGGCAATTGTATATTCTTTATCAGTAACCAAACCTTCTGTTTTGGCTCCAATATCTACCATCACGGCTTTGCGCGTTACAGCAGTTACAAGACCAGTTACAGTTTGACCTTTTTGAGGAACATTCAACACATATCCCGAAGCATTCAGCAATTCTTCCATATTGGTTGGCTCAGTCGAGACCTTAACCACTTGGACGGGAGCTCCACCATTTATAACACCATTTATATGCTTTTTCTTTGCCATTACATTCTCACTTTTTCGCTAGCTTCAATAATAATAACCAACAACTAGCGCAACTTGATATTCTACCAGATCAACAACCAAAAAGATACAAACCTATTTTGCCATTCCAGGGATAATAAGAGCTGGTTCAATTACATAAATATTTGCTGGCATCACCAAGGTAACCATCAAATAACGCAAAAGTACAATCAAACCACCCATTGCGAGCCCTATTATCAACCATCCAAACACACCAGTTCCTGCAAAAATATCCTTTTTAGGCGAAGTCTTTGTACTAGCTACTTTTTTAACAGTTTTCTTTTTGGTGGGCATATTCACTCCTCAGTTTTTATATCTATATTTCAATATACACCATTATCATATTATGTGAATATCTCCCCAACTCCAACAACGATTTCATCTCCAATAATAGCATTTGATCTTGCGTAAAATACGGCTATCTGCCCGCCTGCAGGAGCAAAAATTGCCTCACCAACTTCGATTTCAAGCGTTGTATCTGTAGTTTTCTTCAAGTTTTTCACGAGCGACAGCTCACCAAGATTGCGTATTCTCACAAACAACTTACCCTCTCCACGCCACTCATCAATTCTGTCGCCATCAACCACCCACTCAAGTCCAGTTACTTCCCATTTACCCCGGTAACACTGTTCTCTCGCTCCAATCATAATCTGATTTCTTTCCTTGTCTTTTGCAGTTACAAATAAGGCTGGCATTTTGGTTGTATCTAGGCCAATCATTTTCAGAACTCTGCTATAAAGCAAAATTTCTTGTCCAACTTTTTGCCCAACAGTAGCCGTCCAGATCCCCTTATGCGCTCCAACAACTACTCCATCTATCAATACTTCACCCTTTTTCTCTCCTAATCTTTCTACTAACATCTTGGCAACATCCACTTCTCCCACAAAACATATTCCCATTGAATCTGGTTTGTTTGCTGTAACAAGTTCAAGCTCCTTAGCTTTATGTCGCACCTCTATTTTAGAGAATTTTCCCAGAGGGAAAAGTACATGCTTCAGTTTTTCTGGGCTTACTTGAGCCAAGAAATAGCTCTGGTCTTTGGTCAAATCAACCGCTCTTTGCAATCTTCCATCAATAATTCGCGCGTAATGTCCTGTAGCAATCAAGTCAAAGTCATTGTTTATACCCCACTCCCAAAATATCCCAAATTTGATTTCTCGATTACACACCATGTCTGGATTTGGAGTTCTTCCTGCTTCATATTCCGCAAAAAAATACTCTATTACCTTTTCCTTATATTCCTTGCGCAAATCAAGTGACACAAATGCAATCCCCAGCTGCAAAGCCACCTTCAAAGCATCTTTCTTATCTTGATTAGTTCTGCATCCAGGCTCGTTATAAGCCTCGATATATACCCCCGTAACCTCATAGCCCTGGGCAACCAACATTGCTGCCGCAACCGACGAATCCACTCCTCCAGACAATCCAACCGCTACTTTTTTCATAATAAATATTCGACCTTGATTTTTGCCCATTCAGCAAGAACTCGAAGTGATTTTGCCGCTTCAGACTCTGTATTGCCCATTAAATTTAATGTTTTGTAATGACCCAATACATCTGGATTTGAATAAAATCCAAGAATTCCATAATGTTCTATCCATTGCTGCTCATCAATCTCAATTGGATCATTATTTTCATTTCCCGTATATATTATTGGTCTAGCTCCCACTGCAATTTTAAATGCCGAAAGCCCTGGTTGAGAGATTGGGTGTTTATCCGTACCATGCAAAAGCCATTGGTATCCAAGCTTGCGGATGTAGTTTTGCAAACACCACTCAGCATAGTAATCCATTTCTCTTAGTCCAATATTATTTGCAAGTTCATGATCATAAACTCGATAAGCTATTCTTACTTCTTGTGGAAGCAGGTGAAAGATTGCTCCACCAATAACTTTATTGTCATCAATTGTTTTCATCACAAAAATTTTGTATTCAGGATCAACATCAATTTCCATCAAGCGCTTGAGTGTTTTTTCTTTGTCGAGTCGAAAATCCGCTCTATTCATAATATTTTCTTGATACATTGGCAAAAAAATTCGCAAAGTATCACTACTAGGTAACAATTCAAAATTTAATTGTTCGCAATAAATTGGTTTTTCAATGCGTTTTATTACCTTACTTCTCCACAACATCTTAGGGGCTTGCGACAAATCCACTCGCCACATGATTTTCCATGGTACCAAAATCATTATTCAGTTCCTTTGTACATAACTGCAAAATCCTTCAAGTCCAACCAGCCGATTATCATTTTTTTACTCATTCTCGAGCGATCTGAAATCGATACCCTACTTTTTATTTTTCTTCCCGCCATATAATAAGTGATCCCAACCACCTTTCGCTTCTTTTTCCCAAGTGCATTGTAGAAACTAGATTCATACAGCATGTTATCTTGAGTCAACAAACCCAATCTTTCAGCTACTGCCATATCAATACTGCTAATATCTGCTCCCGTGTCCACCTTTGCCGAAAGCTCTTCGCGCTCACCGTTAACTCCAACAACCGATATTTCCTCATATCTACCCAGGGTTTTTAGTCCCAATCCTTTTTCCATCAATTTAGGATCAGCAAAAAGAGCTTTGGCAATTTTAATTCCGTGTTTTGCGTCAATTACGCGTAGTCCTTGTACGCGTAACAATCTATCACGCAGCCCCGCTCTATTAGCAATCTGAATTTTAAGTCCTGGCTGCGCATTTACTTCAAGTATCATTGGCATTGTTGTCACACCCAACATACCCTCCGTAGCCTTAGCATAGGAGGGTTGAAGCACAATATCACTTGCCATATAACCAAGCCCAATAGCTTCAGCTGCAATTATCGCAGTTTCCAAGATTTTTTCCCATTCAGGTACAACTATTCCAGAGAGTTTTCTCCTGGTACCTGGGAAATAATCGATACTTTTTCCATGATGTACGCCATAAGTTGTAATCCCAGTTGCAATATCCACTCCAACCGCACATGCTCCCTGAAAAAGATTTGCTCTCCCGCCAGATTCTTCCGTAGGGAGTCTTACATAGCTCATTACAGGCACTTTATTAAAGACAATTACTCGAATATCTGGTGTTCCATGATAGCTATATCGCAAAAATACTGGATGCACTTTTACTCTCTCTTCAATATAAGCAATATCTGGTAAATCATCCATCGAATATTGACCAGCAAGTATGTCTGCAATTTGCAGTCTAAGATCAGAAACTGTCATTACTTCACCCTGTGATGTAATCCATTCTCCAGCATATGTGCCTCTCTTTTCGACAACCACAATCCCTTGCCCCCCTAGTCCATTGTTGGGTTTTACCACAAAATCAGCTGGTAATTTGTAAAAATCAAACTCTGAGAGTTCTTCTGCAGTTTTAATCTGCGCATAAGTCTTTGGTACTCTCACATTAGCTTTAGCAAGAATTGATTTGGTTAATAGTTTTGAATTAGCTATTTTTTTCCCAGCTAGCGTGTTATACCTAGAGGTGAAGAGATGATTCCTTGAGTTAAGGCCCAATACGTCGTTTACTTTCATTCACCTTACTCCTCTTCTTGATCCTGAGTCAAAGGTCGATACATCAAGTACTCAACCAGTCTAAGTCCTGTATATTTCCCCATAAATAGATCAAATAATCCAACGCCAAAGTAAATGAGTTCTGGCCAAATCAATACCAACTTTTGTAAAAGTTCCCACTGTAATAACAAAGAGGTTGCAATTGAAAGCACAAATGTTTGGAAAATAATTTCTCGAGCCTCGTGCCCACTGCGACTTTGTTGTAAGTCTATAAAGGTTTCTGTTAAAAGCATCAAGATTAAAATCGGAAAGATACCCACTGTCACAATCCCTTGCAAAGGTAAATATGAAGCTCCAAGCAAAACCGCAAACACACTCCCAGAAACAACCCACAACAACAGTGCCAATCTGGGCAAATATTGCAATCTTAGTTTTCTTAGTAGATATCTACTTCCAGTCGAAACTGCTAGGATAATTAAAAACAACAAAACACCCACCCAAATACCAGTAGCCAAAAACGATACCGACAATAGTGCGGGAGTCAAAATTCCGACTCCTCGTATTCCAACAAGATGTCTTGCCGCAGTTACCATTGCAACTACGAGTGGGAAAAGCAGTACCAACACTACGGTGTTTACAGGCACCCCTTTCTTAACTGCAACATCAATGCTATATCTCAAAAAATTATTCCAAGCCAAAGACCCAACCGGATTTTCTTCCAATACCCGCTCCAATTTTGATTTTGTTTCGCTAGTTGGCTGGGTAAGATCTTGCTTGGGCTCTACCACTCGCTCGATCACTCCGGTAACAATAGCACTAGTCGAGGCCGAGTCACTCGCAATAATTACAGGAGTATCGCTGGGCACCACTTGCGCCTTTACGGGAGTCACATACAAAATCAATGCAAATATAGCAAACAGTATCTTTTTCATACTGCTTATTATACTCTAACCTTATTTCAAGGCAGCATCAACAACAGCACTCATACCCTTGTCATAAGGCTGAGCACCTTGAAAGATTGTGGTTCCAAAGACAAATGTTGGCGTTCCAAACTGCCCGACCGAAGCAACTATCTTAGGATCACTAGTTACTCTCGCATCGTACTTGCCACTCTCCAAGCATTTTTGCATATCACCAGCTTTCATTGCTGGAGCCAAGAAATCTGCCAAAGTCTTTGCATTTTTTACATCATTCTTAACTGTGTTGTTGAGTAGGTCATATCCCTTAGATGACATGAGCAGATCATTAACTTCCCAGAATTTACCTTTTTCGTTGGCGCAATAAAGGGCTTTTGTCCCCATTTCTCCGTTTCCATGTCCTGGGGTATAGAACCAAACTAGCTTAGCTTTACCTTCATCAACTAATTTTTTAATCTCAGGCATTGGGGGTACATAGCTACCACCATCAGCCACCATTTTAAATTGAGATCCTATTTGATTGTTAAGTTCGGGATTTTTCCCTCCAGCTACATGACAATAAGGGCAAGATGGGTCAGAAAACTCCACAATCGAAAGCTTGGCATTATCCTTACCAAAAACGAGATTATCTTTGTTAAACAACGCCTTTACTTGGTCTGAGGTTACCGTTGGTTCGCCTTGCTGTTGTGCTGCTGGCTGGGCTGCAGCTGCTGTAGGGGCTGCTGTTCCCAAGGTAGCTCCCTTGGCCAATATTTCTGATTTCGTCTTATAAACACCAATGAAATAGGACCCAACCACCATCATAATAACCATCAGATATTGTGTTATTGCCTGCTTCATTATTTGTACCCTCTGTATTTATTAATGTCCGTATATCCTATCACAAACCATTTATATGGTTAACTTCAGGGCTTCAACTACCCGAGCAACAGCATTGGCATAGGCCGCCATACGGAGATTTTTCTTCTCAATCGGCTGTAAGGAGATCTTGCCTTTCCACATACTCCACATCTCAGCGAAGGCTCTGTCCATTACGCCTTTAAGCTTAGCAAGGACTTCTTCTTTGCTCCACACAGCACCATGTAGGTTTTGCACCCATTCAAAGTAAGAGACAGTCACACCACCGGCATTAGCTAAAACATCAGGTACCGACAATATTCCTCGTTCGGCCAAAATCTTGTCTGCCTCAGGGGTTACTGGTCCATTTGCCATCTCAATAATCATTTTAGCTTGGATCTTTTTGGCGACTTCGTCATTAATTACATTCTCAAGTGCCGCTGGTACAAGCACGGTTACGGGTAGAAGGAGTAGTTCGTCATTACTAATATCTTTAGCTCCAGGGAAGTTTTGTACATTTCCGGTTTCTTTTTTATGCCTAAGTACTGCCACTACATCTATTCCACTCTTGTTATATATTCCTCCCCTACTCCCACTGATCGCAACTACCTTATAGCCAGCATCTTGTGCTAACTTGGCAAACCAATATCCTACGTTCCCAATTCCTTGCACCGCGATATTTACGCTTTCTTTCTTAAGTCCTTGTGATTTTACTAGATTCTCAAGTGTATAAAATCCACCCATCCCAGTTGCTTCTTCTCGCCCCAAAGATCCTCCGATTGCAAGCGGCTTACCTGTAAAAGTAGCATGCCAATTAGTCGCCATTCTCTCACTCATAGATTTGGTCTTAATAAGCTCATCAAGCATCCAAGCCATAATCTGTCCATCAGTGTTAACATCAGGCGCAGGTACATCTGTCCAAGGACCGGCAAATGCTGTAGCCCAAGCTCCATAAGCTCTTGAAAGCCTCTCAAGTTCGCCTTTACTCAACTTGGTCGGGTCAACAATGATTCCACCCTTCCCACCGCCATATGGGAGCGATGCTACAGAGCATTTCCAAGTCATCCACATCGAAAGTGCTTTGACTTCACTCTCGGACACGTTGTGATGAAATCGTATTCCTCCTTTATAAGGTCCTTTACTATTATTATGCTCCGAGCGGTAAACCTGAAATTCACGAGTGTTGCCGTCGTCCATTTTTACTGAGAGCTTTGTCTCCCAAACTTTATCTGGTGTGGACAATTTTTTAACTATTTTTGCATCAAGCTCTAGTATCTCTGCAACACTTTTAAGTTGTGCTACTGCATTGCTATATGGATCATTGGACATAAGCTCCTTTCACCGCCGAAGCGATAATATCTACTAATTTTGATTCAAACATATCTGGTAATATTGCATTTTCCGTAGGGTTGCCAAAGGATGAAAGCGCTTCGCTTGCAGCAATTTGCATTGCGATTGTTATTCGTTTGGCGCGAGCTTCCAATGCACCTTTGAATATTCCAGGAAAAGCTAAAGAATTATTAATCTGATTAGCCAGATCACTTCTACCAGTTCCCACAATTCTCGCTCCTCCCTTTTTTGCATCTTCTGGCATAATTTCAGGATCAGGATTAGCCATTGCCAAGACAATCGCATTATTTGCCATGTGCGCAACCATTTCACTAGTTACTATTCCGCCCTTAGAGACGCCAATCAAAACATCAGCTCCCCGCATAGCTTCAATAAGGTCTCCACTCTTCCCATTTTTGTTACTTATTCGGGCAAGCGCCAATTTGTATCTATTAAGGTCAGTTCTCGATTTATTTACTATTCCCTTACTATCAACAAGAATAATATTCCTCACTTTACTCAGTCTTTTTTGTTGTATAAATTGTCCATTCACTCTATCTAGTCCAAGTAATAATTGCGCTATTCCGATACCAGCTGCCCCAGATCCAGAAATCACCACATTTAGTTCTTCATATTTTTTACCAACAAGTTTGGCAGCGTTGCGCAAAGCCGCCGCAACCACTATTGCAGTCCCATGTTGATCATCATGAAATACGGGGATTCCAATATCTTGTAAGGCATCTTCTACTGCAAAGCATATAGGGGCTGCAATATCTTCTAGATTAATTGCGCCATATGTAGGCGCCACCGCTTTGACCAATTGAACAATTTCTTCTTCTGCGTGGACATCCATCATGAGTGGTACGGCGGTTACTCCTGCAAATCTAGATAAGATTAATGCTTTACCCTCCATAACAGGGAGCCCAGCAAGAGCTCCAATATTCCCCAATCCCAATACAGCGCTTCCATCAGATACGATGCCAACTGTTCTTCCTCGCCACGTCAACTCAAAGCCTTTGTCTGGATCATTTACAATTTCTCTGCATACTTGCGCAACACCTGGGGTATACACGAGCGAAAGATCATGTTTATCGTTTACTTTTACGCGCGAAAATACATCAAGTTTGCCAATATTAACTTTGTGCAAGTCTACGGCTTGGGTATACAAATCAGTCATTTATTCTCCAACCACTTCTCACAATCAAGCGCGGTCATTACTCCCGATCCAGCAGCCACAGCTGCCTGGCGATACCTATGATCAACACAGTCTCCTCCAGCAAAAATTCCAGGTACTGCGGTCATTGTGGGATATTCCCCTCCTGTCTTCACATATCCCAACTCGTCAAGCTCTACCCCACTATCAGCAAGAAATTTGGTTGCAGGTACGTGCCCGATAGCCAAGAATAGTCCATCCGTAAACACAGTTTTTTCAACTCCACCCACATCAAGTACTAATTTTTCAATTTTTGACTCACCTAATATATCTTTAATACTGGCTTGATATCGAACCACAACTTTACTATCCAAGAGCCTTTTTTGCATCGGTTTACTAGCACGCAGTACTTCGCCTCTTACAATTAGCGTTACTTCTTTGGCAAATTTGGATAGCGCCACAGCGTCTTCTATTGCTGAGTCTCCTCCACCTACAACATAGGTTATTTTGTCTCGATAAAATGCCGCATCGCACACTGCACAAGTCGAAAGTCCTTTACCCCAATATTTTTCTTCGCCTATTCCAAGCATTCTTGGACTTGCTCCCATTGCAAGAATTACTGCATCAAAATTGTAGGTATTACTTTCAGTTTTTATTGTAAAGATGACTCCATTTTTGACTATATTTTCAACGGACTCAAAAACAAGTTCCCCTCCAAATCTCGTTGCTTGATCTTGCATCGCCATCATTAGTTGTGGCCCTGTTGTACCCTTTGGCGTACCAGGAAAGTTTTCGATTTCGGTTGTTTTCATCAGTTGCCCGCCAGGTTCTTGCCCCGCAAATATCGTAGTTTTAAGGTCTGCACGCGAAGTATAAAGAGCCGCGGAGTACCCCGCTGGCCCAGATCCGATGATTGCAACTTTATTTTTCATATTAGACTCCGAACCGACATAAGCGAGCATTCTTTATTCCCCTTTCAAAAGTTTCTCATACATCGCACGCCCGGCAAATCCAGTCTTCCTAGCAACTTCCTTGCCATTCCTAAAAAGAACGACTGTGGGGATAGATGACACTCCATATTTACTAGCCGTTGCTTGGTTCTCATCAACATCCAACTTTCCAATTATGTGGGTATCTTTGTAATCAGTAGCAAGCTCATCAATCACTGGTCCTGCCATTTGGCATGGTCCGCACCAAGTAGCCCAAAAGTCGACCATAACTGGTTTGTCGCTCTTTAAAACCATCTCGTCAAAGTTCTGGTCAGTTAATGTTTTTGTATTGGCTCCTGCCATATTTCCTCCTAGCTTATATCAAATAATTGCTTCAGTGTTTTTTCCATCTCATCATGATCCTTACTTCGTGCGCAAGCCACTGCTTTGTCAGTTAACATTCCCTTACCAACTGCCCCTAGTGCAGCTCGCACTGCTGCCACTTGGGTAACTACATCCGAGCATTCTCTTTGCTCTTCATACATTTTAATAATACCTTCAATTTGCCCTTTTATCCTATTTAGTCTTGTCAATATTTTGTCATCCATGACTTTCACTTATACCCCATGGGGGTATATCATGTCAACTATACGAAATAGATCAAATCAATTCCTAAATCATTAGCCACACAGCCATAACAGAAAGCACTATTCCCAAAGACAAATGCATCCACCTCTTAGCCTTATGTTCCCACTCTTTTACCTCGATTAGCTTCTTCCCTCTCCACAACACGACAAGCACAACGATAAGCGGTAGTACAAACAACAAATTATAATATAGAAAATACAAAACAACTCCCACGAAAGGAATACCAGATTGCGAAAGCACTGTTGCTGTGCCAACATATAGTGGCAACGAGCATGGAGTTTCTAGTAGTGTTACAAACACTCCCAAAAGGAAAGTTGTAGGGTAAGACACTTTCTCAATTAGAGTCATTAGTTTTGCTTTACTCGCAGTTGGGATTCTTAAGTGTGGGCCAGCTTCTATTCCTGCCGCATCCTTGAGTTGGATCAAACCCGCAACTAGCAGTATTCCCCCAATAATCCATCTCAATACCCTGGCTCCACTCGACAAATCAAACTGGGAAACAATAGAATATAGTCCAAGTCCCACGATCAAATAAGTTACAAATACCGTACCTATGTACAATAATCCTGTTTTTATTACTCGTTCTGGTTTTTTGGCAAATACGAGAAGATATCCAAGCAACATAACCATCATCCCAATTGCACATGGGTTGATTCCATCAACAAGTCCAGCAACTGTCACTAATGGCAGAGAAATTGCCCCACCTTGTCCTGCAATATAACATATTAGTCTCGTACAACCAGTAACCATAATCCGATTATAATGGCGCAAGCAACAAATATATACCCCACTTCCCAGCTTACTTCTCGATATCTTTCAAGCACTCCTCGTATCACTCCGTAACCTACAAAATATATCCCAACCTTTGATTTAGAGGAAAAATTCCTACGTAATGCTAACCACAATATTCCAAACAGACCAAGGTCTAGGATAGCTTCGACACTCCACCATTGCCAGACTCCAATTAAGTTTACAAACTCTCCGTTCACTCCGTTGGCTACTCTTCCAATCGCTTGAGCAAGTGGCATTACAACAGCAATCGCCGACAGCACCTTCCACATCTCTCGTCGGCTTGTAGCACTGTGGTAAATCAACACTGCAACAATCCCTCCCAATATCCCTCCCCAAATCCCCAAGCCACCATTCCATAGTGCAAGTATCTGTACGGGATTCTTTTGATAGTATCCCCACAAATCGATCACATGATACGCTCTAGCGCCTATTAATCCGCCAATTACTATCCAAGGCACGATCTTCCCAACTCTTGGTTCAATTCGCTCAGCGACACTCCACCCTATAGCAATAGCTATTCCAATCACTAATCCATACCAATGCCACACTATCTCACCCACCAACTAAAAAATACAAATATCCCAGTCATAATCCACATAAAAATCAATTGTTCTTCTAGAGTAATTACTCTTTTCACTTGCCAAAATAATCTCTGGTTAAGTTTATCTGGTGCTTCCTTCTGCATTCTCCAAGAATCAAGTAAAATATGGAGCATTAATCCCATTACAACCCCCTTACCCACAATCGAAGCTGTCGAAGTCAAGGCAAAAAAAGCGAGTGGTATCCAGGCAATCATAAACAAGGAAGATCGAAAAGTGAGTTTGATTTGTTCGTGTCTACGAGTATCAAGTAATATTAAAGCCTTCAAATAATCCTTGTGTTCAATATACCAATTGGCCTGTTGCGACAATTGTTCATTTGGGAAAGAATAAATATACGCTACCCTATCCAGATAAACCAACAATACTCCAATAATTAATCCCGCTATCCACCAAGCTTGTTCTCCCACCCAAATCAAACTTATTGGCCACCATCCTCCTCCAAGAAATGATAGCAATAATCCATACACTAAAGCCATCGGAATATGTGAAAGAATATATCTCTTCATACCTTCACTATACACGAATCTTTGCGTATATTTTTCTTTAGTTCCATTAACTTCCACATAAACATTCTCCCTTTGTTCCTCGCATTTAAGGCGTCCACAACATAGCTTCTTGCGGTCTCAAGAGTAGCTCTTGGTGTAGTTTTGGCAAGTCTAATATAAAGAGCTTTATGGGCCATATCATCTAGATCAATCGCCAATCTGTATCCATAATCCTGGAATTCTTGGCTAATATATTTACCATCTTTTTTAATCTGATATTTGTTTAAGATATCACCAAGCAGTGTCGGCTGAACTTGTTTTTTTAGATCCATATATTTATTTCAAATTGCTTTCTCTAGCAACAACAACCGAGATTAAAACCCAACTTGCACAAACCATCATGATAATTTCTCTCCATATATTATATTCAGCTCCCAGCATCATAATTACCATAAGTACAACTGCAAATATAGAATATATCATTTCCGAATATACATAATACGCAATCGATCCCATCCTGCGCCCTCCAAGCTGAAAGTATGATAACAAAAAACCGGAAAATATTATGGAAAAGAAAGCAGTAGCAATCTCCAATACAACAATTTGCTCAATACTTGTTATCCATATTCTTGCAACAATAAAGACAAAAACTCCAATACTAGAAATAGCAAACAAAGTTTCATCTGCCAATCCTTTTTTATTGTGTAATTTGTCAAAAAGATTACCAGTTATCAATCTAAAAGCCACCCAAACAGCAGCTATTATTGAATAAACGCCACCAACAGTTTTGGTTGAATAATGCATCAAACTCATCAAAAGTGGCCAAATAATAAGTAATCCGTAGTCATGCCCCACAAGTCCCATCATTCCAACTTCTTGGTGGAAATATCTTTTGTCGCGTAGATAGTGCGCAAATCCATTTATCGAAGCTCCGTTGCGATGTGTGTGGTGTGGCATATACCATAAAGGCACTATAGACAAAACAAGTAACACCGCCGAGATGGCATAAAGTACGGGATAGCCCCATTCCATAATAATTACACCTCCCACAAACGGTGATAGTAGAGATGAAAGTGATTCCATGGTTGCAAGTACTCCCATTGTCCTACCCATACCACTCTTCACTGCATCTTGCGACACGGCGCTATGCCTCGCAATCCAGTAAAATGGAGCTACCAAACCAGCCAAAATTGAAGATATGGGTATAAGCCACACGTGTCCACCCGCCAAAGACAATGTCAATAGATTACATATAAGCAATACCATGCTCACCAAGATGCTTTTGCGAAATCCTAGTCGCTCAATAATCCAAGAAATTGGAATAGATGATACAAACACTGTCAATCTAAGTAAAAGATAATATCCCGCGACGCATATTAGCGCAGTTTTCACATCACTTATCTGTACAACTTCTCGATACACAAAAATTGGCGTAAATACACCAACCAAGCTCATTACAAGTCCCCGAAGTAGTGCGTTAATATAAAAAGCGTGCGTCCCAGTTACAAGCGTTGGCTTATCTTCTCTGTTATTCCAAAATCCCATATCTCTACTATAACCTACTTCTTCCAATCTCAAACAATTTCTTTATCTCTTCTTGGGTTGTGATATCAGCCACATTCTTATCTATGCGAAATCGTAGTAGTCTTGGGAATCGCAGCGCATATCCTGCGGTGTGCAAAGGTGATTCAGTTATCTCATCAGCTTCAATCTCAACGACAATCGAGGGGTTCACCCAAATGTCGGGATAGAGGGTTGTAGGCACATCATATTGGGCATTTTTTTCTTCAGATTTTGAGCTTTGTACTTTTTGAAATAGCTCTCCAAATTGCTCATCTGTAAGCCCAGTTCCAATTTTTGCAACCGTCACAACTTTCTCACCTTGTTGTACTCCAACCAAAAATGCTCCCACACCAAATTTATTCCTCTTCCCCTTCCCCACATAAGCTCCCATCACAACAGCATCGATAGTATCTGCTAGTTCTGTTTCATGTGCTCTTTTATACTTGACCCACGCAAAGTCTCTCGCTCCAGCTCGATACTCACTATCAAGTTTTTTAACCAATATTCCTTCTAGTCCAAGACTCATTGCTTCATCAAAAAGTTGCTGCATCTTGGTAGCAGATGTTACTTGTTCGCTCTTCGCAAGTACTAACACCTCTCTTTTACCACCAGCAATCATCTTGGCAAGAATATCCCTTCTGGTTACATAATCACTATGCAAGCAATCACTGCCTTTTGCGTATAACACGTCAAAAACAACAACTTGCAGTGGCGTGCTCGTTGATTGCTCATCAATCCCATATTTGCGTTTGCGAGTCATTGTTTCCTGAAAAGGCAAAAAACTACCATCATTTGCAACCCCAATCGCCTCACCATCGAGTACAAATGCCCCTATTTTTTGGTAAAGTTCCTTAGCAGCTCCTACAATCTCAGGGAACATAGTAGTTATGTTCTCGAGCCCTCGCGAAAATACTCGAATTTGCACCAATTCTTGCTCATCTTCCAGCAAACTTGCCTGTAGATTTGTCGTTTTAACGTTAGTTTTGATCATCGACAAATCAAACGCATGGATTTGCACCCTCATCCCATCTAGTTTTGGTTCTACGGCACATTCTCCAAGTTTTTCCATAATCTCAGATAAGGTACCCAACCTCTCCGCCCGCATTGGGCGCACAGGCACTCCAGGAGTTACCTTCCAGCTAGTTAGTTGAGTTGGGTCTGTTAAGTATTTTTCGGCCACCATTCCAAGATCAGACGACACGTTATACGCTTGCTCAAGCATCAATCGGTCTTGCTTACTCCCTTTTACGGCCCACGACAAAGCATCGATTACCGTCATATCTAGTAGCCCAAGTCTCAATTTACCTTGCACCAGTCGCATCACATACTTAGCTCCAAGAGGAGATACTGCAAGCAAAAGCTTACCAAGAGCTACAACCTTACCCTCTTGGCTCCCAGCACCATTCATCATTGCCAGTAGATATAATTGTTCATAAACCTGTATTATCGATAAACTTGTATGCAAATCAGTCGATACATTTAGATATCGAAAAATTACCTCCCCAATATCTCCAACTCTTTTATACTCTTGCGTCACTTCTGCCAAAGTTTTTCGTGCTACCCAAGAAACCACTCGCAATAAACTTTTTTCTGCCATTCCAATTTCAATTGGTTCATAAAGTGGCGCAACTCTGCTTGCCAATAGGTAACACAAAACGCGCGCCTCAGGAGGAGTTGTTTGTTGCCACACTTGAGACAGTATTATGGTTTTTTCATTACGCAAACTAGTACCTTCAACCTTTGACCAGGCGAGTACCAAATCATTCCACTGCATCAACTCGCTCCCCCATTAGACATCACAAAAAGATAAGCAAAAATTACTACTGCCAGAAACAATCCTCCCGTCCCAACTCCGATCCAACCTCGATTATCGTAGTTCATAAGTCCATGTACGCCTTCACCGAGTAAAGACAGTCCAAACAAGCTAGGAAGTACCAATATGACAAAGATTAAGTTTGTATCCACATCTATATGTTATCACTACTTGCACATTAATTTTTGAGATAGTAGCGCACGCCCTTTGTTTTGCCCTTTTTTACCACTAACCCCTTATCTGTAAGGTCACGAAGATCACGAAGTACCGTATCATCCGACAGGTCAGGCAATAGCTCGCGTCCTTCCGTCATTGTAAGTACTCCCATTCTTTCGATAAACTCAACCAACTTTACTTGTCTCTCGTTTAGCGCAATCTGCTTCCCCCCTATGGTATTTTTTAGTCGCAAATCAAGCGACAATTTTTGCACTAATATCTTCACTCTCGAAAATTCAATAGCAATTCCAAGTACAAAGTACTCAAGCCAGTTGGTAAGATCTCCTTCAGCAATCTCCACTCCTTTAAGCGCTTCATAGTAATCATTTGGATGAGCATCATAATATTCTTCGAGTGCAAAGAATTTTTTGACTTGATACCCTTCAAGCATCAATAGTAAAAGAGCCATCGCTCTTGCCATTCTTCCATTTGCATCTGTAAATGGATGGATTCTCACAAGCTCATAATGCAAAATCCCTGCGCGTAAGAGTGGATGCACGCTTTTACCCACAGAGCTTTGTACCCAGGCAAAAAAGTCATCGATCAGATATGGTACTTCAATAGGTGGTGGTGGTCTGAAGGTAATTTCGCCGGTACTAGTATTGCGAATCACGACTTTAACAGCCCGGAAAATCCCCGCTTCATTTGCTGGCAACACTCTCTCTGCCGTAAGTCTATGGATTTCTTTTAACATTTCTTGCGTTAGCGCAACTTCACTCTCCTTACTTTGTTCTGCAATTTTGTCGATATACTCCATTACATTGCGATAATTCATCACTTCTTGTACATCCCTATCTCTACCCACAACTACATCTTCATTGTTTTGCATCACTCGCTCAACTTCGGCAATCTCTAGTCCATTACCCTCGAGATGAGTTCCATGATGCACAATCTTAAGCCTTGCTTCATCGCGAAAACGTTTTTCCCAGGCTGGCACAAGCGGTGCCGTATCAATAACTTCCTTGGCTGCTTCTATTAGCCCCACATTTTTCAGGATGGCACTAGTAATAACAAATTTTGGAATATACATACCACCATTAACGCATTATGTGCGGTAATAATCAACTAGTACTTGTACTTATTTACTGAAACGTTCCAGCTGGTACTTCAGACCAACTCATAAGAAATGTCTTCATCTCTTTGGGCATGTTGGTAAGTAGGTCTTGTCGGTACACAAACTGTTCCGATGGGGTGCTAGCGTTATTGGTTTTACCAATGTTGCGATTAAGGCTCACTCCTCCCCAGGCAACAATACTCCCACCAGTAACAAGAGTTACGTCATTTTCACCACCCGTTGTTAAGGTTTCAAACATCCCATCCATCTCGTATAGTCCTTCGATTTTGGTTACGCTAGTAGCTACCTTTACTCCATTCTTTATTATAAAGGCTACAAATCCACCGTCATCAACTGTTATGTTTTGGTCAATGTTTAAGTTTCCATTAACAAGTACTATGTACTTCTCTCCTGCTAGTACGTGCCAGGGTGATGAGACTGTTGCCGTACCACTTGCTGGGTCAATGTAGTAAAAGACTTTTGTTGCATTATTGGTTGGTTGGCCAAGGATATCTGTTGACCAGTCATTTGTTTGTTTTAGGGTTAGTCCAATCTGGCTTACAAACCACTGATAATCCATCTTCTTACCTTGATACTTGGTAATTGCGGCAAGCTTACTATCATTAACTGCTCCCTTGCCATAATCAGCATTTCCCGAAGCTCGCATAAGTGCTGCTACTCCGATTGTGTCACCGGGTAGTATTAAGTATCTCTCAGCTACTGGTACATATCTTGGGATGTTGGAAAGCAGTGTTGTACCCCCAGCGTCACTCCCCACATATATTCCAGCCCCTTTAGCTTGCCACCAGGGGTTTGGTCTATCTGCAATAAAGAAGTTGTTGCTAATAGATGGTGATGCTGTATTAGTTACAAAGTTACACCCTTGAGGGTTGCAGGTTGAGCATTCATAGTTACCAGTCAAGCCGTCAAGTTGTAACGATCCATTACCTGCAGGGCCAGTTAACATACTAAATGTCCCATTAACTGCAACATTACCTTTGATACTCCCCGCATATGTTACAGTCAGTGCCATACCAAGGTTACTTGGATCATCGGTTGCACAAACGTGGTATGGATCATAGTATGTTCTGCCACTTACTCTAGGGCAGTCTGCCGACTCAACTGATCCACAAGCATTGGTTCGAGATTGAGTATTTTGTGTGCCAGAGCAAGCCGACCATCCAGCTCCCCAGTTGTTGGCATCACAACATGCCTGAGTATTGCATGATTGGGATCCTCCGCATCCGTTGTACATTACCCCACCGCCACAGCCAACAGAACACCCTCCCCAAGAATTGGGATCACAACCCCCGCCACCTCCTCCGCCACCACCACCATTATTGTTGGTTGTGCCACCACCAGTGCCAATGGGATAATATGCCCCATTAGATTGATACCAACCCTGGTAGTAAGCAGAGACGCTGCCATAGAAAGTAGATACTTTGACACTATAGGTTGCTCCATCAAAAACTGTTCTCATGCTGGTATTAGCAGAATTTAAATCCTTTCTAGAACAATCCCATGTACATTTTGCCTCGGCAATTTTTGGTACCGCAAAAAACATTGATATAACTATCAATATTCCTCCAAATAAATTTACGTATCTATTCATTTTCCACCTCCGTCGCTACATCCATGCCTGGCAAAAAGCACAACTCCTACTAGCTGTAGCTTTCCATTGGCATCTTTGGTTTCGCTTGCTGGGTATAGCTTCACAAACTCTCCCCCGATGCGATCAGCACGGAATTGCTTTAGCCCATCTTCACCCACTACTCCTCTCACCCCCTCACCATAAAAGATATATAGAAAATGTGACAGATCCTCAATCTTTGCAGGAGCTGGTATTGCCAATCTCGACGACCCCATATTATTTGCATCAACGCAGATATAAGCTGTTATATCTTGCCAGCTGTATATATTTTTCCCACCATCGCCTGTTGCGGCAGTTATGGCTCCATCGGTTTCATTTACTAGAATACGATCATGTATATACTTTGGCTCGCGCACTGATTGACCATATTGATCTTGAGTTAAGTTATATGCTTCAGTTACTTTATCTGGTTCGGTTTTTACGGGAATGCCTAGTGATACCACCTTCTTATCGGCACCAACTATCACTACCCTTTCACCTCGTTTAACCATGTAGTAGTTTAGCGATACAAGCCCAAGTGCAACCAACGCCAAGAATACTATAGATGCAACAATCCCCCTCTTTAGCCACTTATTCATAACTCCATAATACTACACGCAACAACTAATTCCCATGGGTACAAAACTTTACCCACGACTCTGGTGCAATCTCAATGACTTCTGCCACCACATCTTCAAACCCCACTCCAGGCAACCCTTTGCTGTTTTTGGGATTTAGATAAGTTATAAATCCCCTCTCGTGAATTTTAAAATACAATATATATAAATTCTTGTTGTATCCAGTTTCTCTTGTGCCCCCACTCTCGTCTTGAAATGATTCAACTCCGTCCCACACTCCTATTTTCACCAACTTATCAAGTTGAGCCACAAAGAATTCACGCTCTTTTTCTCCATAAGCAATAATTTTTTTGTCTTCTGTACTATCTGGCGTTTCTCTAATAACATCGGGTTGGAAAAATTTACCCGCAATCACGTCAAATTCCCACAAAACTCTTACCTCACCAGATACCCCATTTTCTTTGGCGATTACAATACTTGGGTCTTTGGTGTCAACAAGTATCATCTCATTATTTTTGTTCACCATCCACTGTGTAGCACCAGGCTCAAACCCAATAGCCTTAGCATCAAATTTGTCGCGTAACTCCTTCTGCTTGTCTTCAGCCATCTTTGTCGGCAACACAATCTCTTCTACAACTCTATTACCAATAGAGTTTGGATCTCCCACTTTCACCTTCGCTCCACCTCCAATACTTATCATATCTGAAACAAAAATCACATCCTTCTTGTTAATTACTTGTTTGGATACATTATGAATATTCTCGAAACTTGCTTGCTGTTCATTGTTTGGCGCTATTGGGGTTGGAAGGCTCTTTAGATCAGCTGCTTTATACGCGGCATATACATCTGGTTTCAGTTTGGGCCAGTTCCCAAGTTCTCTTTGCCATTCCACTGGGCGAAATCCCAAGGTTCCATCTTTCATGCCAACAACTATGGCTCTACCTACTTCAATTTGTCCAATCAAGAATTCTTGATATTCTGTCATAATCTTGGCAAGTTCTGGCTTATCTTCTTTTGCTACTTCTCTTCGTTTAGCTAGTTCATTCACCTTAGTATCAATAATCGTCGAGGGCTCAATCCAATATGTGTCTCCACTTGCTGCAACAGCTGGAATAAGTTGCGCCAAAGTGCCCTTCTCGTGATTATCTACCCACAACTCAGCTTGCACAGTTTCAATCAGATTATTATCTTGATCTACCACGCGGAAACCTTCTACTCCCACATAATTAGATTTGGCAACTGTAATGCCGTTATCATTTGCTCCAAGTTCGACAGAGAATCCATAAGCATTTTGTACCACTTGTTCAGCAACAAACTTTCCTTCTTCAGTTGTACTAGGTCTCACCTTTGCAATCATCTCCTTAAATCGTGCTTTCAAGGTTGTGGCTTCTGCTTCTTTTGGAGCAGCAACCTTAATACTCGCAAATGTTATTTCTGTTTCAGTAATTGCTGTTGGCGCTTCTTTAGTGGCATTTACTCCCGGTATCGCTTGTTCAAGTTTAGGAGCACACCTCCACATTGTAAAAACTCCGGCAACTACACCACCAATTTTAATAAAATCACGTCGAGTAATATTAGGTCCAAGAGTTTCGTTAGGCACAAATCCTCCAACCACCCATAACGGGTAATCAAAGATAAATAATCTAACGGCATCATATTATAGGACAAGCAAATCACCAATGCATACTCATTACACATCCTATAACAAGTTAACTAGCCTGGAAAGCTCTTCTCCCACCAAGCAGATCATATCCCCAGCATCAAAAAAGTTGCCATTTTTCTTGGCTAGTCTCTCACCAATCCTTTTGTTTGTAATCGATGCAACATAGCACGAAGCTACCGCACTCGACTTGGCAAACAACCCAACTACAATCCCCGCGAGCACGTCGCCCGTACCACCCTTGGTCATACCGGGGTTTCCCCCCTCAATTGCATAAGATTTGTGATTATCTGTTATCACATCCACCACTCCTTTGGCGAGTATAGTTATCCCGCTAGGCAGCTCACCCTTGGTCTTTTCTTTCAAAATCACTAGCTCTTTTGGGTTGGGTGTCACAATCATATTTTTCCCAAGCAATCTTGGGTCAACCTCTTGCAAAGCTCCTCCATCAATTACCCATCTTTTGTTTGAATACTTAATTAGCAACTCGTCGACTATTTTCTTGGTTACTTCCCCTCTTTCCATCCCAGGGCCAATAAGAATGGCATCATCTTCGTTGATATAATGTTCAACCTCTCCCCAAGGCACCACTATTCCACTCCAAAAATGCTCTTTGGCTCGTTTTTCCATCAGCTCATTATTAAGTAGGTAGGGGCTTGTAAAGTGCACCATATCCACAATTTTGCTAGCTGCAGCCGCTGCCCAAAATGGCGCAGCATGAAATAACTCGCTCCCCCCAATCACTAGCACTCTCCCATTCTCACCCTTATGGCTATCGCTCTTTGGAGAAACTATTTGTTTGATCAGCTCTGTATTTATTTCCATGGCAATATTATCCACAAACATGATTCAAATAGCTACAACCGGATTATCTTTGCTTCATGTGGTAAAAGCTCAACAATCTCGGGCTCGGCTGTAGTAATCACACATTGATGATCTTGTATCAAAGCCAAGATTTCTTCTCTATGTTGTTGATCAAGCTCAGAAAAAATATCATCTAGTAGTATCAAAGGATTGTCGCCGGTAATGCGCTCAATATAAGATAGTGCGCCCATCTTCAAAAATAAAACTCCCAGCCGCTGTTCACCACGACTCCCATATATCATTAGATTCTTTTTCAAACTAAAAATTTGAAAGTCGTCTTTGTGTGGGCCAACAAGCGTATACCCAACAGCAACTTCTTCGTGTTCGTATTGTTTTAGTCTTGCAACAGAGATTGGCGAATCATCATAAACAATCTCGTATTTGCCAAATGTCATCTCTAGGCTGTTTAGGTGTTCTATTAATAATCTTCTCATCCTACTAATCACCTCACCATGCTTAAGTATCGATTGGTCCCAATACGCAAACTGGGCTCTGGTTGCAATGCCCTCTCGCAAGGCGTCTAGCAATCTGTTTCTTTGGCGTAGCGATGCCTCATATATCGAGAGCGATCTTGCATATTCTGGGCTCATCGAAGACAAGGTTTCGTCTAGATACTGCCTTCTCCTGCTCGGGGATCCTTCTATTAAGCGCATATCCTCTGGGCGAAAAGTAATCGAAGGCAGGTTGCCAACAAGCTTATTCCTCGGTCTCGCATTCCCATCTACCAAATATCTTCTTTTGGGTGTTTTGTGTCCAAGTACAACTCCTTTTGTCAAAACTACCACAAGCGATACATAACCAGCTTCTCCCTTGTCCACTATTCCAGAAACGGTTGCAATTTCTTTTTCCCAAGCAATCATTTCTTCAATTTTGCCGGCTCTTTGGCTCATACCTGTCGACAAAAGACCTATTGCCTCAATAATATTAGTTTTGCCGATTCCATTTGGTCCAAGCAGTACAGTCAAATTGCCAAAATCAAACCGCACCTGTCCATAACTTCGAAAGTCCAAAAGCTCCAATCTTGTCAACTGCATATGTTCATTATCTCACGCGAGTGCAACCGCATTATTTTTGACACTTTTCGCAAATAAAGCTTCCTCTACCGCCAACAACGATTCTTTTTAGTGCGTTTCCACATCGCAAACAAGGTTGTTTTATTTTTTTGTATACCAAAAATTCGTCTTGATACTTCCCCTTTTGGTTATAAGCATTCACATAGCTATTATCCGAAGCTCCACCAGTCACAAGCCCCCGTTCCATCACTTGTTGCAAAGAAAGTAGTAGCGCTGAGCATTGTTTCTTGGTCATCTCGTTTCCAGGTTTCCTGGGATCAATCTTAGCTTTCCACAACGCGTCATTGGCATAAATATTGCCAACGCCTGCGATAAGGGCCTGATCCAGGATAATATTTTTTACCGGCCGCTTGTATTTGTTGCACAACTTTTCAAATTCAACGGTTGTTATCTCCCATGGGTCCTTACCCAGGCGCTTTGCCTGCCTCTCCTGCGCAAGTTTGCTGTCATCCGTCACTTCTAGATATCCAAACACTCTCACATCCCAAAAGTACATTTTCTTGTCGTTATCGAATGTTATTACCACTCTTGTATGTTTAGCTGTCTCATAAAATTCTCCGTTTTCAACAATCATTCTCCCTGTCATCTTCAAGTGGCCAATCAATCCCACCTCAGTATCGGTATGAAAGAACAAGTATTTACCCACCCGATTAATTTTGGTGATTTCTCTCCCAATTATTTGATTAATATCACCACGCCACGATTTGTCTCTACGCACCTCAATCTTGATAATTTTTTTACCAAGCAGAGTTATTTGTAACTGTCCTCGAATCGTTTCAACTTCTGGTAGCTCTGGCATTACAAACTCTCCACAATCTTTCTCACCTCTTTTTCAAATCTTGTTTTTCCAAATTTTGCTACAGACTCAATAATCTTTTCTTGGTCCCATTTACTTCCCCATGTATTCATGGCTCCACTCACATCATCATTAATTAGCCGTCCATTCACTCCCTCAATTACAGTTTCTTTAAATCCTCCGCCGTTATAAGCAAGCACTGGTACTCCATAAGCCATAGCCTCAACTACCGACATCCCAAAGTCTTCGTCCTTGGCCAAAGCTAAAAATCCTTTTGCACCAGCATATACTTCGCTTATTTCACTATCTTCTACCCATCCCTTCATCTCCACATACCTATTCCCTATCACCTGCAATCTATCCCCTAGTCTATTGTCTCCCATCCCTACAATCACCAACTTTTCTTTTGCCTCCCTCGCAGCCTGCACTGCTAGTTCTAACCCCTTCCCACCCACAATCCTACTCACAATAAGCCAATAGTCTCGTGTGGACGTGGAAACATGCAAACGTGGTGATGTATCACATGGCGGGTATACCACTACTGCTTCTTTCCGGTAGAACTTGTTTATCCTAAGAACGACTTCTCGGCTATTGGCAATCCACTTATCTACTCTTTGGGCACTAGTAAAATCAAAGTAGCGTACAAATGGCCCAACTAGCCAGAGGTAAATCTTGCCCCACCATACCCCCTGCGCCCCTGTTGGCGTTTCATAGCCGTAGAGCCAGCGCGGTGGTGTATGGCAATATGCGACAACCTTAGTTGTCTTACCTACCACAAACCCGCGAGCAATATAACCCGAGCACGAGGTAATCACTAGGTCATATTGTGAAAGGTCTAAACTTTGCCAAACCCACGGCAAACAAAACCGGAGATAGCTGTACATCTTGCCTATTTTCAACAACACACCCCACTTGCTCTCGATTATCTTGCGGTCAGCAAATTCCTTGGCCGCACCACTCTTAGGGTCAACAAACGCCGTATAAATTGGCGCTTCTGGGTACATGTCAGAGAGCACGCGCAGTACTTTTTCTGCTCCGCCCATTTCTTTTAAATAATCATGCACCAAAGCTATTTTCATATCAAAAAAGACTCGTTTGATTACTAATTATTTCTTTTTTTATATCATGTCCAAAAATTCGCTTTACCAGGCTTTTAAAGCCGAGGCTAAGTAAAAAGTCTTGCAGTTTTTCATTTTTAAAGTCACTAATCACAAGATCATTCAAAGTTATCGCAAGATTCATTTCTGTAACTATGCGCGAAAGATCTTGCGAAAGATAAGCACTATCTCTTCCCTCAATTAGCTTTGTTCGCACCGTCTCACCAATTTCTGTTAGGTGCGTATAGATTCCATCCAAGTCCTGATACTTCACGATTAGGCCCGCTGCCGTCTTGGGTCCTATCCCTGCCACACCGGGGATATTATCGGAGGAGTCCCCTACCAGTGCCTTATAGTCCACTACCTGGGACGGGTGTATGCCATACCTGGTTAGCACTTGTTCTGGGCCATACAAAGTTACTGGGTCTTTGCCTTTGGCGGGTAGCATTACACTCACCCGCTCGGTAACTAGCTGCATCGTATCTTGGTCTCCCGTCAAAATTAGCGTTTCCTCCGCCACCTCCCCCAGTTGCTTGGCCAAAGAGCCAATAATATCATCACCTTCATAGCCTTCTTGCGCAATTTGAGTCATCCCCATCGCCGACAATAGCTCTTTCACGATTGAAATTTGGTCCACCAATTCCGCATCAGCCTTGGGTCTTTGTGCTTTGTACCCCACATATTTTTCGTGACGAAAAGTTGGTTTGGGGAGATCCCATGCAACTACAATGTGGGTTGGTTGCTGCGAATCAATTACTGTCAACAAAATACTGGCTACTCCATATACTGCCCCAACAATCGTCCCATCGGGCGAAGTTAGCGGTGGGTAGGCATGGTATGCCCGGTGCAAGATGGCGCTGCCATCGACGAGCAACAGTTTGGTCATAGGAGCATTGTATCGCAAATAAGCTCGCGTTGAGGCGAGTGTGCATCATGCGAACGATTAGGCGCAGAGGCGTCTCCAACAAAAAACTTTTCGCAGAGCGACGGCTCGAGAATAGAGATAAATTTTCTAGCAAGAAAATATTATCGGTTTTTTGAGGGACGATGCCTCAAACCCAAGTGAGCGCTTACTTTTTGACCAAAAACTCCGTTCGCTTCTTAACTTCTTCAATCTTCCCCTCAATCTCATCCAGCCTCTCAAGTACTCGTTTCATATTAAAGTCTTCTTGGTAGCGAAGTAACTCCACCGACACAAAGGCGGCAATCGACCCAAACAAAATCACTCCGACAATTTCCAAAACCATTGTCAAGATTCTACCCAAGGTCGTCACTGGATAAATATCGCCATAACCCACCCCCGCAATCGTCGTAACTGCAAGCCAAATCCCATCAAACTCCGTCTTCACAAGCGCATTTGCGCTCGAGCTTTCTACTACTGGAAGAATAAGCCCCAAAATCACTGATATAGCCGCCAAAGAAATTACCATTACTCGAAATCTTGGAGAGCCGGATAATTTCTTCGCAACTTGTCGAATTTTTAATGGCGTATGAACTTGTGTTACATCCATATTATTTAGGATACACTACTCGGAAAGGTTTTTCTTTCCTTACTTCATCTTTAGTTGTAGCCAAAATTGCTTCAAATTCATCTTTCTCAAGAGATTCTTTTTCCATAAGAGCTTTTACAACACCATCCATATCTTTTCTTTTTTGAGTCAAAATCTCGAGAGTCAAATTTTCACATGCAGTCACAATTCGGCGTACTTCTGCGTCGATTTCGCCCTTTTTCGTTTCCGATAGCTCTGCCGACTGCATATAAGATCTTCCCCAAGATTCTGTATCTTTTGGTCCAAAATCAATAGGTCCAAGCGATGACATTCCATAATCAACAACCATTGCTTGTGCAATTCTTGTTACTTTATCAATGTCAGAAGAAGCTCCAGCTGTTAGCTCGTTGTAAACCAACTCTTCCGCCCCACGACCACCAAGTAGAGTACAAATCTCCTCAAGTAGTTCTGTGCGAGTATTTTGGTATTTGTCTGCAGCAGGTGGGATAAGTGTAAATCCAAGTGCTGCTCCACGAGAAACAATAGAAATGCGGTGCACTGGGTCGGTGTGAGATAGGTAATGAGTCACAATTGCGTGTCCAGCTTCGTGATATGCCGTCATCTCTCTATCTTCATCTGTTTGCACTCTCTTTTTCTCAGGTCCCATCTTCACTTTGGTAGCCGACTCTTCTAGATCTGCATTAGTAATTTTGTCTCTCCCAAATCGCGCAATCGAGATTGCTGCCTCATTAAGCATATTTTCAAGGTCTGCTCCAGAGAATCCAACCGTTCGCTTGGCTATTGTGTCCCAATTAAGGTCATCCATAAATGGCTTGCCAACAGCATGAATCTTTAGGATGTCTTTGCGCCCTGCAATGTCGGGCATATCCAAAGTCACACGTCGGTCAAAACGCCCAGGACGAACAAGAGCTGGATCTAGTACATCTGGTCTATTGGTTGCAGCAAGCACCACCACATTTTCATTAGCTGCAAATCCATCCATCTCAACGAGTATCTGGTTAAGAGTTTGGTCTCGCTCATCATGCCCACCATAGCTACCTCCACCACGAGTTCGGCCAATAGCATCGATTTCATCTATAAATATTATCGAAGGATTAGCTTTTTTGGCAGTTTCAAACAAATCTCGCACACGAGATGCACCAACTCCAACCAACATTTCCATAAACTCAGATCCCGCCATTGTAAAAAATGGCACTCCAGCCTCCCCCGCCACCGCTTTTGCCATCATCGTTTTCCCGACTCCAGCTGGGCCAATAAGTAGAACACCTTTGGGAGTTCGAGCGCCCACTTTCCTATATTTTTGTGGGTTCTTCAAAAAATCAACTACTTCTTCTAGCTCGCGTTTGGCTTCATCAACTCCAGCTACATCAGCAAACTTTACATCTTGTTTGCCTTTGGCAAAAAGTTTGGCCTTGGACTTGCCCATGCCAAACATCCCTCCACCCATTCCTCCCCCACCTTGCATCCCTTTCATTTGTCGGATAATCATTACAAAGAAAAGGGCCATAAGTACAAAGGAAAGGATATTTACAACTCCGCCGATCTTATCCATCCAAGAGCCATTTTGAACTGTGAAGTTGACCTTACTAGGATCAAGTTCATATTGTTTTAGTAGCTCAGTAAAGCTTTGCCCTGTTTCTTTGGTTGCAAATTTAAAGTTGGTATCATCGTACTTAAGGATCAAAGAGTCTCCAACTATCTCTACGTTTTTGATTTTCTCATCTTTCAAGTCTTGCATCACTTGAGTAATGGTAAGAGTTTTGTCGTCTACTCCGCGATTAAGCCAAGAAAAAATTGCTGGCACAAACAGAAATATAATAAGTGCCCATATCACCATCTTTTTCAAATCAAATTTGAATGACCAAATCTTTACCGGCTTCCCCTTTACTCCTTCGGGCAATTTTACTTCTGGCTTTTTTTCGGGAGATTTTTGTTTTTTCATATCTCACTATTCTATCAGACAAAAGCAAAATCAGGAGCGAAGATGGAGCAAGTCCATATCAGACAAGGTGAGAAATCTGATTATTTAATGAAACGCAACTCCAGGCTTAACGTTTTCAGGAATTTCAACAATCAAAGGCTTTCCATCCTCTTGATCAACTGCAAAAAGCATACCCTCAGAATCACCGAATGGTGTTTTCTTGGGAGCCAGATTTAGGACCCAGGTAGTCTGTTTACCGATCAATTCCTCTGGCACATACCATTTCTTAATTCCTGAAAGTATTGTCTTCTGCCCTTCTTCAGCACCAAAGTCGACAGTAAACTTAATTAAAGCTTCACTTCCAATTGGGATTTCTGCCGCAACAATTTTGCCAACTCGCACATCCACTTTGACATAGTCTTCGAAGTTAATTATTGGTTTCATACCTCTGGATTATAGCACATCACCTACCCCAACAAATCCTTTACCGCCTTGTAAACATCACTTCTGTGTTGCACTACCATAATACAAATTTCTTCTGCAGTCTGCTGGTATACCACTCGATATTTTCCCACTCGCATTCGATAAATATCTTTATACCCCGCCATCTTTTTGATATCTAGTTCCGCCCCACTGGCGAGTTTTCGAATCTTGCCGACAATCGCTATCTGATCAATCTTACTTAGTTTTTTAATCTGCTTTTGCGCTTTACCAAGTATTGTTAGCTTCATACTCCAAGCTCTTTGGCAAACTCCTCAAAGTCAGTTTTGGTCGAGAAATCAGCATTTTTTATGGCATCAGCGTCCATTTTATCTTCCATCCACAAGAGCATCTTTTCAAAAAGGTCTTTCCCCACCACATACCCTCGCACACTATTGCGACTCATCACAGGCACGGGGTAATCATCTGCAGCAAAGAAAGCAGCGGCTGGATTAGTCTTAAGCTCTGTTATCGATATACTATTCATAAGCCCAATATACCACCAATCGGTTCACTGTCAAGACCTATTTAGTGGTCTTAACCAAGACCCATCTTAGCTTTCACCTCAGCGAGTGTTACTCTCGCAATTGCTCTTGCCCGCTCTGTACCATCGCGAATAACTTCATCGACATACTTTGGATTTGCCTCAAGCTCTTTGCGTTTAGCTTGAATGGGGGCTAGTTCTTTGTATATTGCATCAGCTAGTTCAGTCTTTAAGTCGCCATAGCGAATTCCAGCGGCAAGATACTGCTTCTCATATGCAATCCGCGCGTCCTTATCCTGGAAAAGCTCCACAAATTTTAGTAAGTTGGCAACCCCTCCCTCCGTAGGTATCTTTTCACCTTTGCCATTATCTGTTGGCGCCCCAGACAATCGCTTTTTGATTGTCGCTAGGTCATCCATCAAGGTAATCGAACTCCCTTCCACACTCTTGCTCATCTTCCCAGTCCCCAAAAGCGATGGTACGTACTCACACTCTGTCACAAATCGCTTGGGCTCAGGAAAATCCATGCCAAACTGGTCGTTCATCTTCCGCGCAATGTCTCTTACTACCTCAAGGTGTGGCTCTTGATCGATGCCAACTGGCACAAGCTCGGCTTTATACACAAGAATATCTGCTGCCATTAAAACCGGGTAGTTGAGCAAAGCCATCGTCACTGCTTCTGGGTGTTGGCGAATCTTTTCCTTAAATGTTGGCAAGTCTTGCATCCGCCCAACCGAAATTACAGATGACAACAAGAAGGAAAGATCTGTGTGTTCGGGTACGAGAGATTGCTTGGTAATAATCGCTTTCTTCGGATCAAGCCCTGCAGCCAAGTAGTCCATAATAATATCGCGCGTTGCAATCTGTAACATATTTGGGTCGAATGGTGTTGTGACTGTGTGCACATCCATTGCCATATAAATACATTCATAGCTTGGATCATTCTGTAGGTCGATATACCCTTTAACTGCCCCCAGGTAATTCCCAAGGTGCAAGCGGCCAGTAGCCCGAGTTCCAGAAAATACACGTTTGTTCATATTGTCTCCTTAATATCTTGTGTTTGTATTGTACCCGTAATCTCGCGTGCTTTCAGCCCGCAATATCCCTGACTCAAATAAGCTCACTCTCCCTACCTAGCACAAACTCCAAATAACTACCAACAAAGACACTCCGATATTACAGGCTTTATTTCATATTTTTCTAACATTTCTCTATTTATCATATTTATCCTTTATCAAACTAACAATTAACAATTCACATAGAGGGCGCCCTCTATGTGAAAGATTTCAACGCTTTGGTGTTGGCGTCAACGTTGCGTAACTAGACACAGCAACCAATGACGGATTACCACTAAATATTCCAACTGGAACATAGTCGATAGTCGCAACGCATTTTGATCTATCCACATCACATTCAGCATCAAGCTTTCGACTGCGTTCTTGCCCATCTTGATACGCTGCATATGCAGATATGCCAAGAGCCAAAGCCAGGGCAGTAGACACGCCAGCTTGCACAAGCTTATCTGGATTAAACCCACTTATTTTTTCCATAATAACCTCCTTTCTCGGGCAACAAAAAACCCGTGCCATACCCCAAAAAATTAGGGTATAACACGGGTCTTCAACAAGACGGTACCACCTTGATACTTTTTCTTACAAAAAATCCCCTTATCGGGGACCACGCAAGAAAACTCTTTCTATGCGAGCTTTCCCTTCGTTCTCAGCTTGTGCTGAGCTTGCCGAAGCAACACTCGTTGCAATCTGTTTAAGGTTTTGCCTCCGTGCTCGACATTCCTTCGGTATACTCAGGATAGCCTTGCCTGCATTCGAGAGCTCCCAATCAAACTCTCTACTTCGCTTTATGAACTTGTGTCAGGACTATAGCACATGGTGGCCGTACCCGTCAAATCTGCACATCTTCCCAGTGTTCAATCCGCTCCACCTCTCCCTCAATGTCTAGCCACACTCCAACCACATCGATCCTACAAAGCCCGTGATAATCAAACTCTTCACACCACAAATGCCCCATGTTCTCGACTTGTTTTAGTTTGTGTTTGTTAATCATTTCCCATGGCTCCCCATATTCATCCCCAGTCTTGGTCTTTACTTCTACAAACACCATGCGCGAGTCGCGCGAGGCCACAATATCTACTTCTCCCCACTTGTTGCGGAAGTTGCGCGCAAGTATTTCATACCCCTCCGTCTGCAGCTTCTCCGTCGCCGCATCCTCTCCTTTGTTCCCAATGTTTCGATTGTCTTTTTTCATAGTGAATATATTTATATTTTTGCACTTACGTTAAGAAATTGCGAACGATTACAATTAAAACACGAGTTAGTTGTCTGGATGAGCGGTGCGCAATCCAGACGCCCAACGAGTGATTTATGAGTGAACAATTTTAGTCGTGCAACAAAATTAAAAATATTCACTAACGTTACCAGACCGATTCCCTATACTGCACCGCCTCCGCCACATGGCTAACGTTCACTGTAAGATCTCCTGCCAAATCCGCAATCGTTCTCGCCACCTTCAATACTTTAAAATAGGCTCTTGCCGAGAGGCTATACTTCACGACCGCAGCTTGCAAAAACTGCGAGGTCGCATCATTTAGTTCACAATATTTCTTCACACTTTTATTACTCATCTGGGCATTATTATATATTCCTTTCTCACTCACAAATCGGCTCGCCTGCATCACCCTCGCCTTTCTCACCCGCTCACATATTTGTTCGCTGCTCTCATTGTAAATTGATGATTGGTTGTTGATATTTGTTGAGGTAAGTTTACTTACTTCCACCGGATCTACCCACACATGCAAATCAATTCTATCAAGTATTGGGCCGCTTATTCTTGCGCGGTACTTCCCAATAACTCGCTCACCACAATTACATTCTTTGGTTGGATGGTTAAGGTACCCACATGGGCATGGATTAGCAGATGCAAGTAGCATAAACTTTGCCGGGTATTCTGCCCGACCCGCAGCACGCGAAATAGCAACTTTCCCATCTTCCATAGGCTGTCGTAAAACTTCAAGTGTAGAGCGAGGAAATTCAGGAAGTTCATCCAAGAAAAGTACTCCTAGGTGCGCAAGAGAAATCTCTCCCGGCATCGGGTTGGTACCACCACCAATAATCGATATCATACTCGCTGTATGATGTGGTGCCCGATATGGTCTTCTTCGCATTAGAGCTTGTCCTGCTGGTAGCTCCCCGGCAACCGAATATATCCTCGTTACTTCCAGGGACTCTTCAGATGATAAAGGTGGCAAAATAGATGGAAATGCTTTGGCAAGCATTGTTTTTCCGGCCCCAGGTGGCCCAACCAATAACAAGTTATGGCCTCCAGCTGCCGATATTTCGGCTGCACGTTTTGCTACTTCCTGCCCTGCAATTTCGGAAAAGTCGACTGTAGGCGTGGCATCATCAAGTAGTTCATTTACTTCTATATTTTTGACGGCCTCGATCTTTTTTGTCCCAGATATATGATTAACAAGTTCTTTGAGTGTTCGAAGTGGGTGCACACTAACGCCGTTTACCACAGCCCCTTCAGCCGTACATTCGATGGGTACAAATATTTCATCAACACTATTTTCCTTGGCACACATCGCAACTAATAGTGTGCCCCTAACTCTCTTTACCGATCCATCCAATCCAAGTTCTCCATAAAAATATGGTTGTGACGCCGAATCATTTTGGATCGGTAATACTTCACTTGCCATTAATATCCCTACCGCAATAGGAAGGTCGTAGTTACTCCCCTCTTTATGCAAGTCAGCAGGAGCTAGGTTAACCGTTATTCGTTTGTCAGGAAAAGTATAGCCCGAATTTTCAATCGCCTTCCGCACCCTTGCTCGCGATTCTCCAACTGCCTTATCCGGTAGTCCTACCATATCAAAAGCCGGGAATCCTTTATTAGCAACATCAACTTCGACAACGACCTCAACAGTTTCTAGTCCAACGGTAGCAACAGACTTTACTCTTGCAAGCATAGATTAACTATACTACTTTCCACAAACTTCTTTCTTCGTTTACTTGTCCTTTCAATTCAGCCTGCAAAAGTTGCGCAAGGAGATCTCCAACACTCTTTCCAGTTTTTCTAGACAATTCGTTCACGCTCATTGGCCCATCAATCTTTAATATGGTCGTTAATTCATCATGGCTTTGCAACACTTTATCTTCGTGACGTGACGCATCTCCACTCCACTCCTCCACTTCTTTCATTGTTAAAAGCTTTGCCTGACCACTCGCAATCAATCTATTGATCCCCATCGATGTACTAGAAAACATCGATCCTGGTACACCATAAATTTTTTTCTTCATTTTAATTGCCCACTCAGCGGTGTTGAGACTACCAGATTTTTCACCAGCTTCAACAATAAATACAGACTCCGCAAGCCCCACTACTATCCTATTTCTCTGAGGGAACATCCATCTTTGAGATATACTTCCAGGGGCATATTCCGACAATATTGCGCCACCATTTTCTACAATCTTATTGGCAAGCATAGTCGCCCCCTCCTCGCAGTCATAATCAATTCCATACCCAAGCACTGCGATAACTTTTCCATTGTTTTGTAGGGCTATTTTGTGTGCTTCTTGATCTATTCCATACATAAGTCCAGATACAATACTATATCCTGCCAATATCAATCTGGGTACAAGCTCAGAGATAACCTGTTTGCCATAGCGGCTCATATGTCGACTTCCAACTACCGCGACACACTTATCAAAGATGGCATCATCAAAAGTTCCTCGATACCACAACTTTTTTATATTTGGTGCAACCTTAATTAAGCTTCTTGGAAAAGAATTATCTTCTGGATATATCTCGCCAATTCCTTCATTCACCTCTCCAGTATGACACGAATTTCGTGATATAATAAGCAGGTTCATAAAAAACAACGCGCGGGGTAGTGTACGGTGCACGGAAGGCTCATAATCTTCCAGGTCGGGTTCAACTCCCGACTCCGCAACAAAATAAAAATCCCACTTTGGTGGGATTTTTTGTACTTCGTGTAGCAGGGGAGAGATTCGAACTCTCGATCTCCGGTTTATGAATCCGATGCTCTAACCAGCTGAGCTACCCTGCCAACTAAGCCAATATTGTATCATTATTACTTTTCCCCTTATACTGTACATATGCTAAATTCACACAAAAAAATCAGTGCTTATATATTTTTTGGTATCGCATCGATTACATTAGCTATTTATATATATTTTCAACAAATCCATCCATTATTGGCTAATGGCACACCAACTCTTACCCCTACTCCCACGTTAACACCGATACTCATCCCCACACCTACGCCCTCTCCCACACCTACGCCAACTTTATCACCAGAAGAAAAAGAAGCGAAATATGGCCCTTGCACTTACCTTCCCACCCTCATGTATCATCATATCGAAGAAGAATCAGTCGCCAAAGAAAACGGCTATGCATCATTAACTGTCACCCCCAAAATTTTCGACCAGCAACTTACATACCTTGATTCTCAACACTACACCACAATTGATATGCAACAATTAATTAATTTTTTTGACCAAAATATTCCTCTTCCCTCCAAATCAGTATTACTTACATTCGACGACGCTTATAAAGATTTTGCCAAAAACACTGCTCCCATTTTAAATAATCACCGAGACAAAGCCACTATATTCGTACCAACTGGACTTATGGGTGTCACCAATTATTTATCGTGGGAAGATTTAAAAACTCTTGGTAATAATTCTAATTATCTCTTTGCCAATCACACCTGGTCACACCACAGCTCCATTTCTGATACAAAAACACTACTATTTGAAATAACTACTGCTGATACACAACTCAAAGATCACGCCTTAGGTCAAGTTGCTATTTTTGCCTATCCATATGGCACTCCCAGCACTAATGCTGAGACCATACTCGAGCAATTGTCATACAAACTCGCATTTACCACTACTCATGGAACTTATTTGTGCAAAAAACAACGCCTTACCCTGCCGCGCATTCGCATAGGTAACGCTCAACTAAATAACTACGGACTATAAACACTCTCAGCTACAAAATTAATAATCCCAACATTAGTAGTCCAAATCCTACTGCCAATCCCCTTACCGTATCTTCGATTACCCCAGTAACTGGCACGCCGTTTCCAGTATCCACGGGTACAGATCTTGGAGTAGCTGCCAATGTAGAAGAGGGAGAGACACTTGGCATAACTGAAGCGCTAGCCAAGACACTAGCAGATGGTTTCACGCTCGATGTAACTGCATTTACCGCTGCTTGTGTTGCCATACTACTTGTAACCATATTTATCGCTGCAACGGTTGCAGATGGACTAGCGGGGATACTAGCTGCTGGTACTGGAGTTATAGCTACTATAGCTGCTGGAGTAGGTATTACAGGGGCTGGGGTTGCAGATTTTTTCGATACCACGGGAGTCGGCATAGGTTTTGTGTCAGCAATCATATTGCTGCCATACCACCAGATAACTCCACCCAATACTGAAGCCAAGATAAAAACCCCTCCCAAAACATACCACAATATTTTGCTATCTTTTTTTTGCGGTGAAGATACAAAGCTCTGTTCGGGCATACTCTCCCATCATGACAGATAAACCATACTTCGGTCAAATCCAATAATACAATTATTCTTTAAACAATACATCAACCCACTTCTTCCAATTGGGCTTTATAATTACCTCTTCACTAGGCTTAATTTCATTATTTGACAGGGTTTCATCTGACAAAATAATCACTGTCTCACCCTCCTTAACCATATGTAATTGCTCTCTAGCAATCTTCTCCAAATAATAATCACTTTCAGATTCCTTAATTTTTAGCTCCACTTCCCTTTTCTGACCTTCCAAAATATTTTTTTTGCTAATTAACTCATCAACACGTTTTTCAGATCCCACAGTTTGCCAAATGCCTTTAATTAATGATCCAATTATGATCATTTGAATAACGAGTATTACATACTGCCAATTTTTACGCATATTTTACATATCTTGCAGAACAGCCCATAATATGGTACCATCCACAGGTCATATTAAGATATGACTATCGATATGGAAACACAAAAACAAGAATTTATCAAATATCTTCAAAAAAATGGTCGTGCCTCTGCGACAATTCTTGCATATTCCAAAGATTTAGAACAACTCATTAGTTATCTCAACAAAAATAATGTCGTTGAAGCTTCTGGCATTATGTCCACACATCTTGATGGGTTCAAAAAAGAGTTAGAAGATGGCCACTATACTCTCAAAAGTATTAGTCGCAAACTCAATTCAATAAAATCATTTTTCAAATATCTTGTCTTGCAGGGATCTCTCACAATAAGTCCCGCCAATGGCGTAACTCACCCCAAATATGAGGTTACCCCTCCCCGTGCATTGGCTCCACTCGAATATCGTGCGCTCCGTGACTCCACAAGGGACGACGTGCGAATGAACGCAATTGTAGAGCTTCTCCTACAAACTGGTCTCAGAATAAGTGAACTAGCTGGTATACAACTTCAGGATATTTCTCTCGAAAAGAGTTATCTCAAAGTGCGTGCCTTCGAAAGTCACGATGCCCGCCGTGTCCCTCTCAACAAAACCGCCAAGATCGCTATCGAAAACTACGTCAAAGAACGCCCCAAAACCAAAAATACCACTCTTTTTATTACCAAAACCGGCAATCCCTTCTTGATTCGCAATATTCGAACTTCGGTTAATCGTTATTTTCGCATAGCAGGGATAACAGGCGCCAAAGTTAACGATTTAAGGCACACCTTTATTCTAGAGCAGCTAAAGTCAGGCGTTCCTCTAGTTGAGCTTAGTAAAATTGCTGGCCACAAAAGACTAAGTACTACCGAAAAATACCTAGATCTCTTAGGTGGCAAATCTGAAGGCAAAAAAGTCAAAATATCAGAGCTTTAAACTTCTATTTTCCGCTCGCCCACTAATCTTGCATCTGTTACCAATACCTTCACAACATTATTATTTTTGTCCAACACGACATATCTAGTCTCAATCTTTTCTTCCTTAGACTCTGCCCATTGTTGATTAAGTTCTGCCCAAAAGGCTTTATCGGCAGCATCCATTAACTTAGGATCTATAATATTTGTCATATGCTTCATTCTAACATACTGTGATAAAATTACCCTGGAAAATGGGCCAGTGGCGCAATGGTTAGCGCAGGAAGCTTATACCTTCAAGGTTCCTGGTTCGAGTCCAGGCTGGCCCACCAAATCAATTCAAAAAATTAGAGCTATGTGACAAAACGTGTTGGTTTTCGACCCTGTTTCGTCCTCAAAAAGTAAGCCACGAATATTTGTTTCTTCCACAGTGGCAATCCTCGATGCGAGTGAATTAATTCTT
>Ga0194063_10000175_pt1 | contig 46421 bp, 27 predicted proteins | sample SepL3720m_MetaG_FD_155459 | JGI IMG/M metagenome (GOLD analysis project Ga0194063, IMG submission 155459) | Anoxic zone freshwater microbial communities from boreal shield lake in IISD Experimental Lakes Area, Ontario, Canada - Sep2016-L373-20m | ecosystem: Environmental > Aquatic > Freshwater...
ATGGAGCCGGCGGCGGCACGTTCAACGGATTGGATTACACCACGAACACGGCCAGCACGATCACCATCGACAACGCCATCACCGAATCCGGCGGCAGCCGTGGGATTTCCCTGACCGGCGGCGGCACGCTGGTGCTCAAAGGAGCCAACACCTACTCCGGCGCGACCACGGTCACCGTCGGCACGCTGGTGGTCGACGCAGGCGGATCGATCAGCAACTCTTCGGCAATCACGGTCAGCGCAGGTGCGACCATCCAGAATGCAAACGGTGCAGCGATTACTCGCAACCTCTCCCTCTCGGAGGGCGCGGCTTTGGTCACTTCGGCGGCGAGCAGTTCCTTCGCCCCGACCAGCCTCACGCTTACCGGCGATGCCAGCAACGGGTGGGCGCCCATCGCACTGACGAATTCCGCTGGCGGTGGCTTGGTCAAGAGCGGGGTGCTTACCCTCACGATTAGCGGGCTTTCGGCGACCACCTATAACCTCACCAGCGGAAGCGGGTTCTCCGGCGCCTTCAACTCGCCAGGCAGCATCAACGGCTACACTCTCACCACAGCAGATTCCGGCGCGACCTTTACGGGCACCGGAGGAGGCTTCAATTATACCTATACCAATCTTGATAATACTCTGAGCGTCGCCGCCGTCCCTGAGCCCACCACCTGGGCCCTCTTCGCTGCCAGTCTGACTATTGTCACGATCTTCCGCCGCCGTAGGAACCCGTAGGCCTCCCTTCTCCGCCCGAGGTATTGTCCATTATTCCTGGAGGGGAACAGGGCCGCATGGGAGATAAAAAACACATGCGGCTTTGCACGAATTGTCAAGGTTTTGCACGAAATATTATTTGCCCCAACTTGCAGGGCGGCTAGGATTTCCTAAGTATCAGGGTTCCGTTGCGGAGCATCGCCTCAAGCCCGTAATTTGTCGGAGCCGTATGCGTGGTATAAATGATTATGATTAGCACCTTTTTTGATCCTGGCGCCGCTGGTTTGATTCAGCTTGATGCATGCAGCGACGGGAAGGGGAGGAGCGGAAAAAATGGCGTGACCGGTGTTTATGGCACTGCTGATGGAAAGGTGGAATTCCTCCGGTATGAAGACCACGTCATGGCTTATGTGAACTCGGCAATGGGATATCCGGCTTACTATCCCGTCCACCCCGTGCGGATCGACCTGCCGGTGAAGGCGGTGTTGATGGATCTGGATGGAACAACCGTTCACAGCGAGCATTTCTGGATCTGGATCATCGAAAAAACAACCGCCAGCCTGCTGGGCGACGCAAATTTCAAGCTCGAAGCCGGTGACGAGCCGTTCGTTTCCGGACATTCGGTTTCTGAGCACCTCCAGTATTGTGTGGGGAAATACTGTCCGGACAAGTCGGTGGAAGAGGCGAGGACGTGGTATTTCAAGCACACCAATTTCGAGATGAACGAGATTCTCGAAAGGCGCGGAAAGCAGGGCGCGTTCACGCCTTCGCCTGGCATCAAGGAATTTCTCCTGGAACTCAAGGCGCGCAAGATGCGGATCGGACTGGTGACCTCGGGCCTTTACGAGAAGGCGTGGCCGGAGATTCTCAATGCCTTTCAGACCCTTGACATGGGGGATCCGCGAGAGTTTTACGATGCCGTGATCACTGCGGGCCACGCGATCCGCACCGGCGAGCCCGGCACTCTCGGCGAGCTTTCGCCCAAGCCCCATCCCTGGCTCTACGCCGAGACCGCCCGCGTTGGTTTGGGCATCCCGTTCGAGGAGCGGCACCACGTCGTCGGCATCGAGGACAGCGGTGCGGGGGTCTGTTCGATCCTGCTGGCCGGCTTTGCTCCGATCGGCATCGGCGGCGGCAACATTGATGAGAGCGGGACCCGCGGGCTCTGCAGTCATTTCGGCGGGAGCTTCGAGGAGATCCTGGGGTTTCTCGACTGACTGGCACACAACGAAACCACTTTGCATGAGATGAAAAAAAACACCGCCTACATCGTTCCGCACACGCACTGGGACCGGGAATGGAGGTATCCGCTCTGGAAAAATCGCATGCTCCTGGTGGAGTTCATGGAGGAACTGCTGGACACCCTGGACACCGACCCCGGCTACACGAATTTCCTGTTCGACGGACAGGTGGCGCCGATTGAGGACTACCTCGAAGTGGCACCGCAGGATCTTGAACGGGTGACGAAACATATCCGGGATGGCCGGATCGCGGTGGGCCCCTGGTTCACGCTGCCGGATTTGTATCCGCTCGACGGCGAGTGCCTGCTGCGCAACCTCCTGACCGGAACCCGGATTTCCGCGAAATATGGCGAGCCGATGATGGTGGGTTATAACTCGTTCGGCTGGGGCCAAACCGCACAGTTTCCCCAAATCTACGCAGGGTTCGGGATCGACTTCATCGTCGCGGCCAAGAAGGTCTCGAAGGAGCGCGCGCCGGAAAGCGAATTCCTGTGGGAGTCGCCCGATGGCACGCGGGTGCTGACCACGCGACTGGGCGAGCATGCCCGCGCCAATTTCTATTTTCACGCCTATCTCCACGGCAAATACGGGATCAACTGCACGAGCAGCGAGTTCAAATACAACCCGTCGATGTCCGGAACCGCCATGCACGACGCGCGGGTCGGGCGGTCGGAGGATGACTTTTTCATGATAGCACCGAGCTATGAATACTCGCCGCAGGATTTGAAGGAAGGCGCGGAGGATGCCTGGGCCGCAACGGAGGATACGGCCATGAAGGGGCATCGCCTGTTCCTCAACGGGACCGACTTTTCCACCCCTCATCCCAGGCACTCGGAGATGGTCAGGGATCTGAACGCTCTCAGCCCGGATTGCGAATACGTCCACACGCGGATCGAGGCCTACGCACGGAAGCTGCACGGGGAGATCGACAAAAGCACGTTGCGGGTGGTCAAAGGCGAACTGCGCGACGGGCCGGCCTGCGATTGCTCCGGCAATGCGCTCGCCTCACGCATCTATCTGAAGCAACTCAACAAGTCCGCCCAGAATTTGGTGCTGCGCAAGACCGAACCGCTGGCGGCGGCCCTTTCGCTCAGAGGAGTCCCCTATCCTCGCGGATTCATGGATGCGGCATGGAAACACCTGCTGCAATCGCACCCTCACGATTCGATCAACGGGGTGACACAGGACAAGACTGCCAATGACGTGGAGCACCGGCTTCACCAGGCGCTTGAAATCGGCAGCGTCGTTTACGACAAGTCGGTCGCCACGGTTTTGAACCAGATCGATCTTTCGGGATGCGGCGAGGACGAGCAACTGCTGGTCATCTTCAACCCGCTGCCGTATCCCCGACACGAGATCGTGTCGGCGTGCGTGACAACCCCGGCGGGACAGGGCGTCTGGAGCCTCGCAGCGACCGACGCTGCCGGCAACCCGCTTGCGCTCCAGGAGGGCGCCCGTTCGGAAAAGACGTTCCCCGTGCATGACTGCCAGGCCCGTCCGTGGCCCTACAAGACCGACCGCCACGTCGTGACGGTCGATCCCGGGGAACTGCTGGCCGGGGGCTACAAGCTCATCCGGTTTTCCGCCAAATCGAATTTCTCGAGGGATCGCCACTACTGGCTGGAGATGCGCCGCCAGAACGGCAGCTTCCTTTCGCCGTCCGCGAACCTGCTCGAGAACGAACACCTGCGTGTCGAAGTCGCCAGCAACGGCACACTCGCGCTCACCGAGAAGGCGTCGGGCGTCCGCTACGATGGGCTCCACTATTTCGAGGACGGCGGCGATGTCGGCAATTACTGGGCCTTCTATCCGCCTTATGAGGACCGGGTCTTCAACACGCTGGCTTCCGCTCCCCGGGTCTGGCTCGAGGAGAACGGCCCGCTATCCGCCACGATCGGGATCGAACACCGCCTGCTCCTGCCGGCCTTTGCGCATGAGCCGGAGTGCGGGATCCGGGGCGAAAGCCGGCGAAGCACGGAAACGAAGGAGCTGGTCATCACCTCAAAAATCACGCTCAAGAAAGGTGCCCGGCGTCTGGATATCCGCACCGAGATCGACAACAACCTCCGCAATCATCGCCTGCGCGTCGCCTTTCCCACGCGAATCAAAGCGGAGAACGTCTGTGCTTCCGGTCACTTCACCGTGGACCAACGCCCGCGGCACCCGGTCAGGGACCGCAAAGGTGAATTCTGGCCGGAGATGCAAACCCTGCCGACCCAGCACTTCGTGGATCTCAGCAGCGGCGGTCGGGGCCTCGCTCTGCTCCACACCGGGATGACCGAATACGAAGCCGGCGACGATGCGAACGCGACTCTCCGGATGACCCTGTTCCGCGCCATGGGCAATATGATCGTCACTTGGTGGGAAGCAGTCGGCGTGTTTCCGGATCAGGATGGCAGCCAGGTCCAGCGCAAGCTCACTTTCGACTACGCACTCTACCCGCATGCCGGCGACTGGGCGGCAGGTGGGGTTTATGCGCAGGCTGAGGCGCTGAATGTGCCTGCCGCGCCGTTCCAACTTTCGCCGCGCGGCCGGGAAAAGGGAGCGCTTGCACCGGAAGAGAGTTTCTACTCCGTCGAGCCGGCGAACTTGATCGTCTCCGCATTCAAACAGGCACAGGACCGCAAGTCCTGCATCCTTCGCGTGTTCAATCCGACCACGGAAACCATCAAGGGCACGGTGCGGGTGAAGGCGGACTTGCAGGCGGCCTACCTGACCGATCTGAACGAGACCCGTCTTTCGGCCCTCGACATTTCCGATGGCTCGCTCGTTGCCATCGAAGCTGCTCCCGGAAAAATCGTCACCATCGAACTCGACGCATGAGCACTTGCACAAAGAACACTGAACCCCCGACCAATATCATGATTCGTTTTCCATCACCCATCCGCTGCTGGCTGGCTGGCGCACTGCTGGCGAGCGCTTTCCCGGCCTTCGCGGCCCCACCGCCAGAAAAGCCCAACATCGTCTTCATCCTGGCCGACGACATGGGGATCGGCGACTGCACGGCTTACAATCCGGAGTCCAAGATCCCGACGCCGAACATCGACCGGCTGGCCGCGCAGGGAATGCGTTTCACGGACGCGCACGCCGCCGCTTCGGTCTGCGTACCCAGCCGCTATGGACTTCTGACTGGAAAATATGCCTTCCGCACCTGGGACCAGTTTCCTCCGCAGTTTCCGAACCTGCACGATCCGAAGCAGCCGACCATCGCTTCGATCTTGAAACAGGGAGGCTACGAGACGGCTGCCATCGGGAAGTGGCATCTCGGGATGCAGCCGCTTATGAAAGAAGGCAAGGTGCGCTATAGCCCGAACACGGTCGGATTCGATTATTTCTTTGGGATGGAACAATCGCTGGACACCGAGCCCTATTATTATGTGGAGAACGACCGGATGGTGGCTGCGCCCACCGGACATACGGACGGGCAGCAGGGCGATCCTTCCAAGTGCAGCAACCCGGGCAGCCAGGGAGCCATGTGGAGGGAGGGAGCGATCGCGCCGGGGTTCGTGCATGAGAAATGCCTCCCACTCATGGCCGCAAAGGGGGTTGAATACCTCAAGGGACGGCCGAAGGATGGGAAACCATTCTTCCTTTATCTCGCGCTTCCTGCTCCTCATGCCCCGTGGCTCCCGCAACCGGAGTTTCGCGGGAATAGCGGGGCCGGCGACTATGGTGACTACATGGTGGAAGTGGACAATATCGTCGGACAGGTGATGGCGACCCTCAAGGAAAAAGGATTGGAGGGAAATACCCTGTTGATATTCAGCTCAGACAACGGACCACTGTGGTTCCCGGCGGATGTGAAACACTATGGGCACAGCGCCGCGGGGACGTGGCGTGGATGGAAAGGTCAGTTTTATGAAGGCGGTCACCGGGAACCGTTCATTGCTCGCTGGCCTGGAAAGGTCGCGCCAGGCTCAACAAGCAACCACGTCGTCGATTTCACGGACATGATGGCGACCTTTGCGGACATTGCCGGCGTCGAGATGCCCGAGGGAGCCGGTCCGGACAGCTTCACCATTCTGCCCGCTCTCTTGGGAAAGGAAGCCGCCAGATCCTCGCGGACCGATCTAATCAGCGAAGATCACGGCGGGGCCAGACTCGCGATTCGCCAGGGGGATTGGAAGATGGGGCTCCCCATCAAGACCTATAAAATCGTAAACGGCAACATCACCCCGGATGCCATCATCGATCCCAGTAAGCTCGAGCTCTATAACCTCAAAGATGATCCCGGAGAGAAGAAGAACCTGACTTCCATAAACCCCGGGAAGGCTGCTGCATTGTTTGAATTGTTGAAGGCCAGCATTCGGAAGGGATCAAGTCGTTGATTGCACGCAACTCTGCTTGCCGCCAGTCTAATACCTGCTGTTTTGATTCATGAAGATTGGAACCGCCAGTTCCGAGGAATGGGAAGCTTTGTCCGCAAAGCTAAAGGGTTATCTTTCAATTTATGAAGAACCCGTTGCCTCATTGCTACAGGTAAATACCATTCCTGATGCTCCCTTGTGCGGCGGAGGGAAACTAACACTGTGTCTTGAGGGAGACCACCGGCAACTCACGTTTCACATTACAAAGTCAGATTTCTGGGTTGCCCGGTTGTATCCGGAGAATCTTTTCCCGAAATTCATGGTCAAGCCGGCGCCCTTCTGCCGCTTGGAACTGACTGTCCGAAATGCCGCCCGGCAGGCTGATGGCTTCCGTCATGTTCAAGATATGTCAAATGCGGAGATCCGTAGCGATTTGCCGCTGGAGAGCGGAAGGCTCAGTGTGCGCAGCGTGGCGCTCGCGCAGCGTGATCTGTCGGTGTTTGAGTTGACGGCATCCGAAGGCATCGCCTCTGTGACTGTCCATCTGCGGGCCAGCAATGATGAGAACAACTTTTTTATAATCGAGGGAGCGCGTGGCGGGGACACGGTTTGGCTGCGGAAAGAACACAAGTCGTTCCTTACCGTGAACGCAGCCGGGGTTCTCAAAGCCATGGGCGCTGAGAATGTCCGGCTGGAATATGACAGAAAGATCACAGCCGGATTGTCATTTGAGGTGCATCCGGGACGTCCGGTTAATCTTCTGCTCAGCGTCAAGGGAGGCAGAGACGAGTATCATCATCTGGAGAAGGCACAGGACGCGGTGGAGGAGATCGACGCGGTGAGAACATCAGCCCTGCTGGATGCACACGCGGCGTGGTGGAAGCATTATTGGCTAAGATCCTGGATCGACATTCATGACGAAGAGCTGGAGCGCTACTACTACGGCGCCCAATATGTGCTCGGCTGCACCCTTGATCTGGAGTCGCGGGTAACTCCCGGTTTGGCAGGCGGATGGATCACCACCCCCAATCCCATTTGGGGCGGAACCTACACGATGAACTACAATGGAGAAGCACCCTTCTGGGGGCTCTTTTCGTCGAATCGTGGCGATTTTATTTTGCCTTATGCGAGGGTGTGCATGGATTTCATTCCGACCGGACGTTTGCTGGCCAAAGAACTCAAGACCAGGGGAATGGTGATGCCAGTGATGATTGGTCCGTGGGGGTTGTCGGACAATTGTGATGCGTTGGGGCAGAAGAACAATGCCTCGCTGGCGGCGTTGTCGTTGATCTGGCACTACGAATTTTCCCAGGACCGCTCGTTTCTCGAGAAGTTCGCCTATCCGTTTGTTCGCGAAAATATCGAGTTTTGGGAGGATAATCTCGTTTGGGATCCGGATGGACGGTATATCATCGAGAACTCTGCTGCGCGCGAGCGCACTCCCGGTGATTTGAACCCCGGAAACGACTTGGGCTATCTGCGGCAAATCCTGCGCTCGGCGATCTCCTTCAGCACGGAACTGTGCGTCGATAAAGATCGTCGGAGCAAATGGCAGGATTATCTCGACCGGCTGAGCGACTACCCCGTTGTGGAAGTGGATGGCAACCTGCTTTTCAAGGAGGCCGAAAACCGCATGGGCGTGTCGGGCCATGGAGTGGGTGACAACCCGGTCGTGCTCGACCATGTTTATCCGGGAGGCTCATTGGATGCCCCAAGCGGAGAGCGGAACCTTATCATCGCCCGCAACACGCTTCGCTATCTGAATTCCTGGAACCAGCCGAACGCGTTTCCCCGCATTTTTTCTCAGGCGGTCCGCGCCCAATGGCCCGGGGAGGATATTCTTCAGCGATTCAAACGGCGAATCGCTAGCGGTCCGTATCCGACGGAAACCGTCCGTCGCAACAACACCTTGATCCCAAATGATCATTCCTTCGAAGGAACCGGTGCCATCGAATTCATCAACTCCATGCTGGCGAATGCGCATGGCGGAGTGCTTGAGGTATTCGGGGTGTGGCCAAAAACCCGGGATGCCTCGTTTGAGCGGTTGCGCGTGAAGGGCGCATTCCTCGTTTCCGCGGAGATCCGGGACGGCCGCGTTTCCAGCGTCCGGGTTGTATCTGAAAAAGGAGGTGCCTGCCGGATGCGAAGTTGCTGGCCGGTCCGGGCGATCATCGTCAGGCAGGAGAATGACAAAGGCAGCCAGATTCCCGTCCGTCCTGAAGGTGATACCTTCGTCTGGGAGGCGGCGGTTGATGCGGTATACTCGATCACCGCAGGAGCAGAAGTTCCGATTCAAAAGAACAACCCGCCGGTCCTGTTGGTTCCGAGCATTGCCCCCGCAGCAAAAGCTCCCAGGGGAAAACGGGATGCCGATCTGGATATTTTCCTCACGCCGGACGTGACCACCACTGAACTCGGATGCGAGGTTGTCTTTGCAGATGAGAGCCGGCGTGATTGCACACAGGAATGCTGCCTTGCCAGTTCCGATCCGGCAATTGCTGCCGTCAGCGGCAAACGGATCATCAGCGCTGGCGGGATTGGACGTGCCTATGTCAACGTCGTGGCGGAGATCTGCGGAGTTCAACTGACCCGCCGTGTTTCTGTTTGTGTCACAAACCATCACCTCGTTCGTGGAGTTACCGCCTCATCCCCGGCAAAGAGCAAAAGCCATGAGGGGGAAATCCATTCACTGGAATGCATGCTGAATGGCGATGGTATGAGCGGGCCGGATGTCACTGCCCTGGCTCGATCCAACTCGTATGGCTTTGGCATGTATGCGACCGATGGAGACGCGCAAAATGCAGCAATCCTTTTTGATTTGGGGACGGTTTATGCATTGGATGAAATGTGGATCTGGAACTACAACTGTCCGGACGACAACTACCGTGTTCTTTGGTGGATCGGTGGAACCGCTTGCGGCATGCGGGATGTGAATATTCAATACTCGGCAGATGGCGGGCATTGGAACGAGCTCAGAACCGCCGGATATCCTTTCCGTCTGGCAAAAGCTTCCGGTCAACAGTGGATGCCTGCGACTAATCTGGATGACGGGGCGCATAGCCCGGTCAGGTTCGATGGCGCTAGTGCGCGCTATGTGAAGCTGACAGCCCATCCGGAGATCGGGCTCGGCAATTGGGGAGGGGAACATTTCGGACTCAGCCAGGTGCGACTCACCCATCTTCCCCCCGGACGGGAGGCACACAGGACACAAGGAAATCGAAAACAATGAAGAAGAAATCCAATTTTATGAAAGTTAGTGTGTTACTCGCCATTATCTCGACATCATTGATGCCCCAAATGATTGCGGCATCCCTGAAGGAGAATGAAAACGCGGCCCTGTTCTCCATTTTCCCCAGATCGGATGCGCCTACGTATCTGAACATCCCAAGCGATCTGGTTTTTATCGATAAGTTCGTTCCGTGGACATCGATTTCAAACTGGAGCAAAGAGGTCGATGAAAAGGACATCTTCCTCGCCGAATTGCAGCACCAATCCCTCCATGAGCGCAGTTGGGCCATCAAGATCGGCAAAGGCGGACAGTTGTATTCCATTGCCTCCTCCTGGGGGGAATCCATGCCGCCGCAATCCGCCTCGTCTCCCTGGAATGACGACGTCTGGCAATCCACCGTCTTGGACAGCAAGATCTTGGATAATGACAAGGCGTTGGACGGTTATGCAAATGCCTTTATCCATCAATCTGGAATGTATGTGCGGCCGAAGATGGACCCACTGTCAACAAAACCGTTTCATTCTCCGATCCTTGCAGCGGCTTTCAACAAGGAAGATCGGTGTTACTCCGTGGTATGCTGGGGCCAGATTCCGACGCCGAGCGTCAACAGAGCCGACTCTTTGCTTTATGTCAATTATCGGGACTTGGGCGACGGGGTGATTGAAATCACCTACGCCTGCTTCAATTTCGGAAGTTATGCTCTGAACGATCTCTCTTTTCCGTGGGGGGGCGTCCGGACGTCAGTTTTTCCCGAGGAAGTTTTAGGCAAAATGAAAGGCGGCTATGAATTTTTCACCCCTTTCAACTATGGATTTCAGGGGTGCCATGTCGATCTCAAGGATACCGGAGGATGGATGGCCTTCGTAGAAAATGCCGCGAATCCGAATAGTTATGCACTCGGCCTCGTGTTCGGCAAAGATCGTCACTGGGAGGAACAAAACCAACACAAGAGAGCCGGAGCATCCTATTACCAAACCGCGCCGACCGTTTTTGGAAGTGGAAATTCCCGGCACGGCAAGCGTGACTACAGCGTTGCAGCAGTGGCTCCGCGGGCAATGGTAAATCCCGGCGGGACGTTTTTCATGCGCGTCTACCTGGTGCTCGGAACCTTGACGCAAGTCCAGGCCAAGGCAGAGGCATTGGCGGATCGCGTGGACTATGGCCTGCTGGAAATTGACCCGGCAACCGCTCCGAAAATGCCGATTTATTCCAAGCTGGTTGGCAATCAAACGATCCCGACCACGCAGCCGCCTTCAGAGGGTGCCAAACCCGCATTTTATACATATGCCGTGCCGGTGGAGGGAGCGCAGCCGCTCTTCCTGATGAAGGAGACCGCCACCGGCAAATTCGTTGTATCGACCGACCCTTACGCCTTGTGCGGCAAAAAGCCTTTTGTAAATCCGTTCCCTCCGGGAAATCCCAAGCACAATACTTATCAAAACCGGGTGATTTACCAGCCCTACGATGGCAAAACGGAATGGATCGGACTGCTCGGTTACGCGATTCCGAAGGAAAAGATCTCGGATGTCTCCAAATACATCAGTCTTTCCGCAGTATTAGGCAACACCGGCGTATTTGTATCCGGGGAGAAGGACTCTGCTGATCGACTTCTTGTCAGCACGGCATCCAAGTGAGACATTGAGGTTTTAGAAACCCCCATCATTTATGATTCAATACACCGCGCTTCCGTTGGGTCTGACTTGCCTTATATCGATGGGGCTCTCTTGTTGCAATGTCCGAGGCGAATCCCCGGCAGGGGAATGGAATGGATTCCCGGAATGGGTTAAGGGGGAGGCTGAGGCCGTCGCCACCATGCCGCCCGTGACCCCGGCGTATCTGAGAGTTACGAAAACGGCTACGGTGTTTCGTCCCCGACCTTTGCGGAACATCGAGGAGCTGGAGAAATTAAATCCGGGCCTGATCCAAGCACTGCCGAAGTTGCCCCAACTCCTGCAAACGGCCGAAGTTTCATCCAAGTTCCAAACGCTCTACGACGAGAAGATCAAGGTGACCATAGAGGAGGGCCCGATGAGCCTGCACGATTACTTTGATTGCGCCACGGTCTTGAATCTTACCGATCCGGCCACTGGAAGGAAAGCGGTTTTGTTTCAATCCGATATGGATGTGGATACCGACGGAACAGATCCCGTGCGCTTTCCGTTGTTGTCCGATTATAACGACGCACGCGTCTCGCGTTCTTTTCAGCCGGTTCTCTCCTATTCGTGGGCGATGCCCAAGGCGGAATGGGTGGCGAATCCCTTCTTGGCGTATTATGACCAGACCCTAGCCAGACTCACGGAGTTCCGAGACTTACTGAAACAGGAGGGGACCAAAGATAAGAGTGAACTTTGGAAGTCAATGTGGAAGCCATTTGATGAACGCATTAAGACTCTTCGTCATACGGCAAAAGTATACACAGGGGATTTGCGGACCCGGCGCTCATTGATCGCCCGACTGGATCCATTTATCGTGGTGCCGCAGACTTGGATTGATAAATTGAAAATGCCTTTGAGTATCGAGGTGGGCGATTTTGTGGCTGTTATCTATGGCGGAAAGGTTTACCCGGGCATCATCGGCGACGAAGGGCCCGGGGAGAAAATCGGCGAGGCGTCCCAAGTTCTCGCCCAAGCGATCAATCCCCAGGCATCGGGAAGAAACGGTGCCGTGGACGAGGTGAGGGTAACCTATATTCTCTTCCCGCAGACTGGAAAAGCCACAAGGGGGGCGCCTGATCTGATGCTCTGGCAGAAAGAGGTTGAGCGATTACTTGGCGAAATGGGCGGTTTGGGCGAGGGGGTCGTTCTTCACCATTGGGAAGCTGACCAACCACAGACCACACAACCTCCAGTGATAAAATAGCACCGCATACGACCAGACATCAATGAACCTAAATTCGGCAGTTGAACTGTTTTGCTGCAATCACCAAAATCAGCACGATGGCACACAATCCGATGTTCTTACGTGCTTGATTCATTTTTGTTTCCCTCACACTGAATGGTTATTCTTCTTCATTCACTTTCCTACTGCTCTCTTTTCCTTGGGGAGCAGACGCTTGTGCGTCCCCTTTCTTAGCTGTCTTTTTTGGATCCCAGTCATCGGTCCGGAAAGGATAAGCCGGAAGCTTTGCCCGATTATATAGATTCCCCTCACTCACATTATCCCATCCGTAACGGACAGAGATCGGGGAATCGACTCCTTCCACCAGGACCGAATCCCCATCGATTGTCGCCTTTGCTGGAACAAATATTTGATCGCTCCGCGCAATCTCAAAACCCTTTAGAACCGTCTCAGGAGCCCAAGGGTTATTCTCTCCTTCAAGGGGAGGAGTAAGCGATTGAAGCCCCCCGCCGACCGAATCAAAAGTGATTCGAATCCGATTCCCTTCCACTTTCAATCCTTTGTAACAGGGTCCCGTTGCAACAATTTTCTCTCCATACGTAAATCGCCGTGCCAAAAGTGCGAGTCGGAATCCGACGTCATGCTTGCTTTTTGGATGCACACTCTTCGGATTTCCGAGATCAATGGCTGTGGCCATCCCTGTATTGGGAAGTGCGAGCGCCTTCGACTGGGAATCCCGGAGCCAAGGCCAGGTGATACAGTGGTCTTTCGTTTCCTTCAATGCATCGTAGCCCGCCAACTGCACAAAATAAAACGGGAAATCTCCTTCCCCCCATTTTTCACGCCAATCCTGTATTAAGCCTTTGAAGAGTGCGGCATACTGCAATGAGGACTCCATCGATCGGCTATTCGCTTCGCCCTGATACCAGACCACTCCTTTGATGGAAAAAGGAATCAAGGGATTGACCATCCCATTAAAAAGGTCGCAGGGAGAGCGACCCTTCATAAAGGGGTTTTCAAGCGTCGGTTTTGCCCGAGGGTCAGCCCCCTTTCCAATCCATTCCTTCACGGTATTTTGGTATGTGGAGAGTTGAGCGGAAATCACACTTTTTTGAGGCTCATACTTTTGTAGATTCCGGGTGTATTGCTCGGAATATTCCTTTAACGAAGGATCTTTGGACAGCCCTTCAGAACTCGTCCAGAGTTGAGCGGACGTTCCCCCTCGATTGCAGGCGATCATTCCGATCGGCTTGTTTTGGGTTCTGCATAATTCCGCTCCAAAATAATACCCGACGGCCGAAAAGCATTGAGTTGCCGTTTCGGGAGTGGCGACCATCCATTTTCCCGCATAAGGCTTGTCTGGATTCGGAGTGAAAGTTTTTTGAGGAATGATGGAGGGGGCAAAAGGGACGACAAAAAGACGGATGCGAGGATCCACTTTTTTCGATTCGATTTCCTTGGAGCGGCCTAATTTCTCAAGCCAGATTTCCATATTGGATTGCCCCGCGGCCACCCAAACATCTCCAACAATGACATCTTCGAATTGAATCGTGTTTTTTCCTGAGATCCGGAGTGGCTTTCCAACTTCTGAAGGTTTTAACCCTTTTAATTCCACTTTCCACTCACCCGATTGCCCTGCGACTCCATTCGCTGTGGCACCTGCATATGCTACCGTAATTTTCTCTCCAGGATCGGCCTCACCCCAGATGATCGCAGTTCCTTCCTGTAAAACCATGTGATCCCCAAAGACCTGCGGCATCTTCACATCCGCCAAGGCGATTCCCGTGAATAAGCCCAGGTTCACCAACGCGAGCGACATCGTTCCAAGTATTCGTTTTTTGGGGGTGGACCGTAGTTTCTGTCGTTCGATTATTTTCATTTGATTAAAGGATACTACACTCATAGCTCCTTGTGACCAGGGGCTTGTTCATCCCAGGTTAATATCTGTTTGTCCTGAATTAGGCGCTCCCGCAGTTTCGCATAAGGTAATTTTTGTACAGGGACCTTCTCCTCTATAGCCAGCACTGCGGCGGTGCCCGCGGATTGCCCCAAAAGCATGTTAACCGGCTCCATACGGATGCTGCCGAATGCGACATGCGAAGAGGACAAAGCCAGCGGGACAAACAGATTGGCGCACTCCGCTTCGCGCGGCACGATGGAGCGGTAACTGATCGGGAAGGGCTTGGGTACCTTGACACCAAAGGCGCCCTGCGCCTTGACCATGCCATTGACGACATGGCGCGAGCAGAAGTGCGAATCCATCATGTAGCTGGCCATCCCCACACTTTCGGGCGCGACCCGCTGACCTGTGCAGTCCGCTTCGGTCATGACATACTCGGAGACCATCCGGCGCCCTTCGCGCACATAGAGTTCGTGGGGCCAGCCTCCGGTTTCCTGAAACTCATTGGTGGGCAGGCCGAACTTGCTCACCGTCTCCCGGATGAGCGCCGGTATTTCCGCATCGTTGGCCATGAGCCACATTAACCCCTGCTGGTAGGTGACATGTTTTTGAAAGATGCGCTCGCGTGTCGCATAGTCCGCTTCTGGCCACTCCCAACTCTCCCCCACGAAGTCGATAGACATCGGCCCGGCGTTGTTGCAGTCCCCGACGTTAAGTTTCATCGGGCCACGCGCGTAGTTGAAGCCCCATGGAAAATCCGGCTTTGCGGTGACGAAACGCAGGAAGAGCTGATGGCTGTCGCGTGCGAAATCAGCCGGCTTCGGGAAAGGGCGCCGGTCGGGCGCATCCGAGGCGCACATGCGGAAGCAATAGGACTGCACTTGCTTGTCCCCGGTGCCGGGTTCTGGCAAGGGACCGGGAAGAACGCCGGGAAGTAGACCGCTGGCGGGATCGCCTGGGGTGCGGTAAGGATCCACCGGCCACTTGAAGTTATCGCGTTTGGAGATCTGGAAGCCGCCGAGCGTTTCGCCGTAGGTTGCATTGGCTTCACGACCTACCGTAAAGGAAACCCCGGCCTGAGCCAGTAGATCCCCTTCGTAGGTGGCATCGATGAACATCTTGGCCTCGATGCGGTTTCCGTTTTCGAAGACCAGTGCTGTGATCCGGTTGTCGGCCTTGACGACACTTTTCAGACGATGTTCGAAGAAAACCTGGACTTTTTCCTTGTCCAGCATCGCGCGAAAAAGTTCCTCCGTTTTGCCGCTGCTATACCCGGTCAGCTCGCGGAACTTGAGGTAAAAAGCTCCCGAGAGGCCGCCCACGGCTTGCCTGTTCCCCACATCCAAAGCGGTCAATCCGCCGGAGGTCATACCACCCACGTGGCGCCGGAACACGGCCAGCGCGACAGTCTTCCCCATCCGTCCCGCCTGAACGGCTGCCGCAACGCCAGCAGGCGAACCGCCATAGACACAAACATCCACCTTGATCGTCTGGGGCGGATTCGCAGGAGGAACCGGATAGTAATAATGAAGCCCCGGAGAAGGGGTTTGGGGCCCTTCAAGAGCAGCGGCATCGGATTTGAAGAATGGAAATGCGAGAAGGCCGATGATGCCTCCCGCAGCGAACAGCTTATTACCTGACGACATTATTTTGTAGTTTTTCATTGGATTACTTTGTTGCGAACTTCCACTCGCCGAGCACCGGCATTCCGAGGAAAGTCATATTTTCCCGGTCGAGAAAGGCTCCTTTGTCCACGGGGACTGAATACGATGTTTTCGCTTCCATGACTGTTGGAAAGTTGATGGGTATCGTTTTGCTATCCGGGCACGACACGGCATTGGATTCGACCAGGGACAGGTGCCAGAACGGCGCGGGGCCAGAGGGTGCTTTTCGTGGTTCTATGCGGGCGATATTCACGGTGCAGAGATCAGTTCGCGAAGGCGTTTCTCGGAGGAAGCGTTCCAGTAGCCGCATTCGAGCTGGAGGAAGACCGAGGTGTAGGGGAGTGCCATGTTCGTCTTCAGCAGGAGGACATGGAAGGTCTTCCCGGCCTCGTCGAGCTTGGCGATGATTTGCTCATGGGGAAGTTTGGAAATCTCTGATCCGGCGAGAAGCCCGGCGAGTTTTGCGCGGTAGGCCGAGATGCCGTGGGCGGCATCTTCGGGAACGAATTCCAGCTCGCGATCAACATAGATCGTCGGCTTCACATGCTTGGTCGCGGCCAAGGCTTCCAGCACAGCGCGGGTGGCCTCCTCCTGTGTGGCTCCGGTATCGATCGTCTGCACGCCCGGGCTCACTTGCCATGGGTAGGCGGAGTCAGCAACGACGATCCAGTTCCGGTGTCCGAGCAGCGGCAGAGATTTTTTGAGGGTGTCCTGCCATTCCGCTGCCTGAAGACTGGGAAGGAGGGTGAGCGTGAGAGCGAAGAACAGCTTTTTCATAATTTCGGTTCGTGGAAATCAGTCGATGTGCATCACCTGCTCCATATCGAGCCATTGGCTGCCCTTGGGACTTCCCGGGAGGCGGGTCTGGAAGGCGTGGCAGTAGTGGCGGAAGTTCGCAAAAAAGACCGGCTCACCGGCGGAGGAGAATGGATGAAGCAGCATGGCGGATGCGACGGTGCAGAACAGAAGTTTGGTTTTCATGGTTGGTATCATTTTTATGGGTGGGTTCAGATCGTTTTCAAAACAACACGGATCGCCTGACCGGCGGTGAGGATCACGTCTTCCGGAAGGGTGAGCGTGCAGGTTCCATTGGTATGGCTGATCCCGGCGGGGATCGTTTTTCCGTTCACTTCTACGGTTGCCGAGGCTGGTTTGGAGTCCGTGGCGAGGCTGATCGAACGCAGGCGGAGCTTCCCCCACTTCACGGCGATTTCCGCAGTCAAGTTTCCGCCCGCCTCCTTTTGGCTGAAGCTTCCCCAGCCTTCGGAGGCAGTAAAGGGGGCCTTAAAATCTTCGGGGGTGATTTTCGGAGCGAAGCCGATGTGGCCGGCTGGCCCGTTGTATTCGAAGCCGCAGGCTGCCAGAAATACGCCGTAGCTTGCGGCCGCACGTGCATAATGGTCGGAGCACTCGACTTCGTTATACGGATTCCGCTTGGCCGGATTATAGCGGTCATGAACGGCTCGGGTAATGGCCAGGCCTTTCTCCACTAAATCGGGTGTTCCCTCAAAGATCATGTGTGAAGCCACTTGGTATTCAAAGCCGGACATACATTCATTAAAATAGCCGGCAAAATGCGGCTTTTCACTTGTCGGACCGCATGCCTTCGCAAACGACCAGTCCGGTCTCGGAAACGTACACATAACAAGACCGCTCTCTCCTGGAAGGGCATACCATCGACCGGGGGTATGGGTCGCACGGAACACCCCAATATCCGGCACAAAGTTATACCGCCACAAGGCCTGAAGCGCCGAGCGGGTTTCCTTTTCGGGTAGAACCCGACCGAGCCCGACCTGGAATGCCCAGCTTTGCCCGAACACCTGATCAATCAGGCATCCACTCCCCGAATTAATGCCTCCACCAGGAATGGTTGTTCCGTTGGACTTCTTCGGATTCGAATCGGGCAGATTGATGAAATACTCGCCGTTATACAAACGGCTGACCAGATTGGTTTCTCCCCGGGTATAGATTCCGCGCACCTTTTCAGCAAAACCCGAATCTCCCATGATCAGCGCCATTTTTTCAGCCGCGCGGAGTGCCGCCTGATACTCTCCGCTGAGCCACGCCACAGGGCCATACCAGGATGAATCCAGCGTATTGTGCTGGCCGCCCTCGAGGATGCCGTCATCGTTACCATCCTCCTGGATCAAACGCTCCATAGCCAAACGCGCCTTGGGCCAAACGCGACGAAGAAATTCATTGTCGGCAGACATGAGATGTTCGCGGTATGTCCGCAGAATCACACCCGCCTGCCCGTCAACCGCCATGCCGTTGGCCTTGCCGCGAAACCGGATCAACCCTGAGTTGTCCTGGGCATAGCCGAAATCGGTGACTTCACGAAGGTTACGCTCTAGCGAAGGGAACAATCGGGCGATTCCCTGCGCATATTGCCAGACATGCAGGCAGGTCCCCGGGCTGGAGCCAATGCCTTCCCACCCCCAGAACTGCCCGTCTTCAAAAAGATAACAGTTGGCAGTTTGAAGCGTATCGGCAGTCAGGATCGTCCGATCTAACAACCATTGAGGCAGGGTGGAATCATACCAGGTTTTCACCCATTCGCTTGTTCCGCCCGAAAGACGAGAGTAATTGTCTGCCGCGAATCTGGCGACCTCGGCGGCACCGGCAAAACGAGAAGCGTATTCGTGTTTCTTATCTGGAAATCCCGGCAGCGGGTAAATATTCGGAAAAAACCAAGTCAGCAGAAACGTGACTGTTTTGGATTCGCCTGGCGCGATCTGCAATCGACTGCTCCAACCCGGAACTCCATCCTGTTCGATTGGCTTGGCCGTCGGATCCATCACCCCGAGCGCCATCGTGCCAGCGTTCTCCTTCCGAGGAACGACTGCGGGGGTAGCTTCTTTTCCCGGTTTTCCTTGTGACACGGGAACCCTGATTTCATGGGTGAGCAACCGCAGAGTTGCACCAGACTCGCGCAAAGCCTCGGGCGGGGAAAACTTCGCACCTTTTCCTGGGATCGTTGCGTTCTGGAGCCAGCCGGACAGGTCTGCCGTCACTGGCTTATCAGAAGTATTGCGCACCGTGAACTCCATGAAAGTGAGCGGCAGCGAAGAGTTCTTAACATCCAGAGGAATGAATGGAGAAAAACCACGTAACGTCACCTCCACGGGGCAGGCTGGATCTCGATAATGGACCACCCCGATCGGCCATTTACCGTCAAACTCAACTTCTGCCCAATCCTTGGCGTCAAACCTGCGGAACGCCTCACCGATACGCAATCCAAACCCCTGCTTGAAGGCGGGTGGAAACTTGTCCGGGGTCGGAGGGAGCACGTAGTTTACTCCGCTCTCCGGCGCAAGCACCACGTTGCCTATTGTCAACTTCTCCAACTCGGACGGAAACTTGGCGCGTTGGAACACGACTCCAAGCGAGTATTGATTAAAAACATCCCAAACCCACAAGCGGCCGTCGCCTCCCAGATAAACCGTTCCACAACCGATACCGCCCACCGGCATGCCGATGTATTTCAGGGTATCGTCCTTCTTGGAACCGCGAATATGGGAATCCATCGCCCCACCCCTCTTGGTCAGGGAGGCCACCCAAGCCGGATCAAGTTTCTTATCTTCAGGCGGGAGTGATTCAGCCATGTTCGGCTGCTTTGCGGGTGTCTCGGCAGCGTGCAGCGCGGCCAGCGGCGCCAACAGTAAGGCGAGAGTGAGGAGGACGAGGCCTGATTTTATTATATTGTTCAATGTTTTCATCTTTATTTTCTAATTAACGGACATTTGCCCATTACTGTTCCAGTTGAAACGCGCCCCGCAATCGAATATCCGTTGATGATGCACCTACCAGGATATTGAACCTGCCCGGTTCCGCCTTCCAGTTGTGGCTCGTTTCATCCCAGAAGGAGAGGTCTTGTCGGGTCACACTCAGTTCAACCTGAGCGCTCTCTCCGGGTTTCAGCATCACTTTCTTGAACCCCTTCAATTCTTTAACCGGACGCGGGACGCTACTCTGCGTCGCCTGCACGTAGAGCTGCGCCACTTCTGCGCCCGCCACCTTTCCGGTGTTGGTTATCGTAAAGCTGACTTTCAAAACATCGTCGCCCGATAGCTTCTTGGCTGAGAGTTTCAGGTCGTCATATTTGAAAGTGGTATAGCTCAAGCCGAAGCCAAACGGAAAAAGCGGCTCGATCTTCTTGGATTCATACCAACGATAGCCGACGAAGACGCCTTCTTTGTAGTCGATGTGCGAGGTGGGTACCAGAACCATCGCGCTTTTACTCGGGTCGGCTCCCACGTGCGCATTCACACTCGCTGGCGAATCACTGAATTCCTTCTCGATAGTGAACGGCAACTTTCCCGAAGGATTCACTCGACCACTTAATACATCAACAAGCGCCGTACCTTGTGTTTGTCCACCATACAGAGCGAACACAATGGCACCCATCTTGTCGCGGAAATCGGTCATATGGAATCCGCCCCCAGTCATCGCCACCAACACTGTATTCGGATTCAGGCTGGCGCATTGCACGGCAAGTGTGCGGCCTAAGTCCTCGCGCAATTCAAACGGACGGTTCTTGGCTTCACCGTTTTGAGTTGCCACGACCACAATCACCAACTCGGCGGCTTTGATTTCAGTCTCCGTCGGATTTTCTTCGTATTGGATTTTATCTCCGTATTCCTTTTTAAGAGCATCAAGTAGCTTGACGTTGTCATAGCCCTTGACTCCACCGGAGCCTCCGCCACTGTGGAACAGCTCGGCCGCCTTCCCCGCGACGAGAATTTTCCCATACTTGTCGGCATGCAATGGAAGCAGATCTCGGGAGTTCTTCAATAGAATGATCGACTCTTGAGCCGTTCGCAATGCCACCCGCTCGTGTTCGGGATATTTCGCGCGCATGGCAGGATCGACCTGTGGCCGATCATAAAAACCCATTCTGAAGAAGGCCGTGAGCCATCCGGTGATCATTCGGTCCATGGCAGGTTCCAGATTTGCCGGGGCGCCCCAGCGAAACCCCGGCATGCAGAGATTGGCACCGGACTGGATAAACCCTTCGGCATCCCGGCCTGCCCCCCAATCCGTCATAACAACACCCGTGAAACCCAAGCTCTTCCGAATCAAGTCCGTATTCACAAACTTGCTTTGAGAACACCAATCCCCATTCACCGCATTGTAAGCGGTCATTAGCGCTCCCGCTCCCGCCGCGATCCCCCGCTCAAACGCGGGCATATAAATCTCGTGCAATGCTCGTTCGCCAACCTCCGCGTCAACCGAAAACCGGTTGGTTTCCGTGTTGTTGCAGAGGAAATGTTTGAGCGTGGCCATCACTCCTACGGACTGAATCCCCTCCACATATCCGGCAGCCATTTGCCCGGTGAGGAACGGGTCCTCGCCAAGATACTCAAAGTTGCGCCCGCATTCCGAAGAGCGGTAGATGTTCACCCCCGGTCCCAGCAAAACAGCAACATCACCTGCGCGGCATTGCTCGCCAATGGCTGCGGCATAGGATTCAGCCAACGCCGGATCCCAAGTGGCAGCCAGGGCTAGTGTGCAAGGGAATGCTGTGGATTTGTCGAGCACGGTATTGAGTTCGGTCCGAATCTTCAATCCTTGCGAAGCGTCGGAAAAGTAAAGCGGCCTGATTCCCAGCCGCTCGATTCTCGGCGAGTAAAATTTTTGAAAGCCCCCAAGAGACTGAGCCTTTTCCTCGAAGGTCATCTCCTTGACCACTGCCGCAGCCCGTTCTTCCGGCGTGAGCTTGGTATTCGCATACACCTTATCGGCAGGCAGGGGCACAAAAGGGAAATCCATGATCACCGGTTCAGCATGTTTCTTCGGAGCCCCGAGGGCCGCAATACAACTGCTCAATAAGCCCACCAAAAACAGGCACTTCCGGACATCGTGGAGACATTTCATTAGGTAGAAGTTATCGTGGGCATCGCCGCCCAACAATCTCACTTTCGTGCAAACGAGAGACAAATCGTGCAGCAGGTCGGAGGGCGGAAGGTCCAGGATCGGCGGAAGTCGGCCCCTCCGCCCTCTGACCTCTGGGGCTGTAATGAAAACCTGAAGCCCCCCCTCACCTACGCCGACCCGCCCGAGGAGGGTGAGTTGAAGGAGCTTCGCGGTGTTCAGCGCGGGCTTGTGCTCGCGCATGGATCGGGGCAAATGCTAAAATAGTTAACAAGGCGGAAAGGGCTGAGTTTTTCATGGGATAGGATAGTGAAGTCAGTGCGTCGGGGTCATTGTGACCGAACGCAGATTTACAGGATTCCAGTTTTCTTTGAGCGGCTTGAAAGTAATTTTCTGCTCGCCGGCCTTTTTCACAGTAAAGGTGCCGATTTCGACCGGAGCAAAATCAGTATCCTTGCCGTGCGCAGGGATCTTGGCTGTGTGGGATTGCTCATCCATCGAGACCACAAATGCACTCTCTTTATTGGAGGCTGTCTCGGCCGTCACTGTGAAGGTGCCGGGTTGATCCACATTGAAAACCCATTCCACAGAAACGCCTGAAGTGGTCCAGCCTCCGATCGCATCGGTTTCCGATTTCACTTCCACATTCGTCCCGAATCCGTTGTTGATGGTCGCCTGCTGGGCCGTCAGGAGGATGACGCCTTCCTTGTTCTGCGTAATCTGATTGGCGGCGGTGATCGATGCGGAACCCGAGAGGTTGACCACGACCACAGAGCAGATGGGATCGGGTGCGCTCCCGGTGAGTTGGACGGTGATTCCCTTTTCGGATTTTGCCACGTCGAAAGTGCGCTTTTTGTCAGCGAGCAAATAACAAGACTTTACGGAATTGTTTACTGGGACAAAGAGTTGGTTGTTGCCAGGCCATTTGAACACATGCAGGTAAAGCGTGGTGTTGCCGCCCGACTCCCTCTGGGTGATTCGACCAAAATCGGGACGCGAGCACGGGCTGGCTTTAGTTCCGTAAATGGATTCGCCGTTCACCTTCATCCAGGCACCGATTGCCTTGAGACGCTCTACGCTGGGCTCCGGGATCACCCCTTCAGCGGTGGGCCCAACATTTAAAAGATAATTACCCCCTTTGCTGGCAATATCCACCAGGTTGCGAATCAGATCTTCGGTGGATTTCCACTTCTCATCGTAACTCTTGTAGCCCCAGGTGTCGTTCATTGTCATGCACGACTCCCAATCTCCCGGAAGCCCCGCGCCGGGAATATGTTGCTCAGGGGTTGAAGTGTCGCCATTAAAACCACCCCCCAATCGATTGTTGTGGATAATGCCCGGTTGCAGCTTGAGGGTTTTCAAAAGCGCACTGGCGCGGTCTTTGCTCATGTTAATCGGGGTATCCCACCAAATCATGGCAATCGGGCCGTAATTGGCGAGGAGTTCCTTGACCTGCGGAACCGCGATTTTTTTGATGTATTCATCCATGTCCCCCTCTTGAGCAGTATCCCACTTGCCGCGCGCGGAACCGCCTTGATTCCAGTCCTGCGCCTGCGAATAATAAACGCCGAACTTCATGCCGTATTTTTTGCACGCGGCAGCGAGGGGGGCGATCAAGTCCCTGCCATAAGGGGTGGCATCAACCACATCCCATTTGGAGACCTTGGAGTCGAACAAGGCAAACCCGTCATGGTGTTTGGCGGTAATCACGATGTATTTCATCCCGGCTTCCTGAGCCAGGCGCACCCAGGCTTCCGGATCGTATTTTATGGGATTAAACTCCTTGGCAAAAGCCTGATACTCAGCCATTGGAATTTTCCCGCGTGCCATAATCCATTCCCCAATGCCTCCGATCCTTTGGCCTTTGTAGGTTCCAGCCGGAACGGCGTAAACCCCCCAATGAATAAACATTCCAAACTTTGCCTCACGGAACCACTGCATGCGCTCGTCGCGCTGCGCTTTGGTTTCGTTAGCATACGGGTCGGGATTCTCGGGATTTTCTGCGCGTAGCATAGGAGTAAAAAAAGAGGTTAAGAGCACGATGGAACAGAGGGCACGATGGATCATATTATATAGGATTTAAATGGTTGAAAATACTGGTTTACTCGGCGGATTCCGATGGTGGCACCTCGGAATTTACGGTTTTCCCCAACGGCGGAGCATCGTAATCATGGGTGAGGGTTTGAAGTTGTTGGCGCATGCTTTGGAGCAGGCCGGCATGGGCCGGGTCCAGGGCGAGATTGTTCATTTCCCAAGGATCATTTTTAAGGTCAAAGAGCTGGGTGGTCCGCTTGCCTTTAACCAAGTATTCGATGAGTTTCGCATCGTGGGTTCGCACAGCCCGTTGGACGTTCTTGTAAGAATGAAAAGTGGCGGTGCGCACATCGGTCTGCTCGCCATGGAGCACAGGTCCGAGATCTTTGCCATCAACACCGGCGGGGGATTGGAGTCCGGCCATTGCAGCTAGAGTCGGGTAGAGGTCAAAGAGTTGGCAGAGAGCTTCGGAGCGTTTGCCCTTTGGGATGCCCGGTCCACGCAGGATCAGCGGGATCCGTGCGCTGTGGTCATAGAGGTTTTGTTTACCCATAAGCCCGTGTTGCCCCACAGCAAGCCCATTGTCACCGGCGAACACCACAATGGTGTTTTCGGCCAAGCCCAAGGTGTCGATGGTTTTTAGCACCCGAGCAATCTGATCGTCAGTAGCTGTTATGGCAGCGTAATAGGCAGCAATGTGCTGGCGGATTACTTCCGGGGTACGAGGCATGGGGGCCAGTTTTTCATCGCGAATTTTCATTTCGCCATTATCGAACGGGTGCTCTGGGAGGAAGTTGGGAGGCAGGCTGAGCTTTGCCGGATTATACATTTGATGGAACCGGGGTGGCACAACCCGGGGGTCATGCGGTGTTTTGAAGGAGAGATAGACAAAAAACGGCTTTTCCTTTGGCCGGTTTGTGAGGAAATCGATGGTGTTATTTGTAAATACCTCGGCATCGAATTCGGTGATCTCGTGATGGTTGACCAAGCCTCCATTCTGGATATCGACCACCGGGGTTTTAAAATGGTCGCCCATACCGCCCATGAAAATACCTTTCCCATATTCAAATGAGCGAAGCAGTGAACCGCTATCATTGTGCCATTTGCCGGAAGTAAAAGTGGAATAGCCATTCTGGCGCAAAAGTTGGGGCAATGTTACCGCGCCTGGCGCAATGACGCCTTTGCAGTGGAAAAGGGATTTTCCCGTCATAATCATACTGCGACTGGGCATGCATACGGCCGCAGTATTGCCTCCCATGAAGGTGGCTTGCGAAAAACGGCTGCCTTCAGCCGCCAACTGGTCCATCGCAGGAGTCTTGATTTCCGGACAACCCGCAGCGTTCATGGCATCGAAACGCTGGTCATCGGTGAGGATGAAAATAATGTTGGGCTTGGCGGGTGGAGTTGCGGCTTGGAGCGCGGCCAGCGGAACCAGCAGCAGGGCGGTGAGGGTGGCGGTCCAGATGGTTGTCTTCATCTTATTTCTGCTTCTTGCGTTGGGGGGTCGTGCCTTGGCCGGGGGCCACGGCGGTCTTCATCAGGGCATCGAGCTGGGCGCGAAGTTCATTTACCTTCTCCGGTTGTTCGGCGGCGAGGTTCTTTTGCTCGCCGATGTCGCTGGCGAGATTATACAACTCAACCTTCATACTGCCTGGTTCATCGGCGGGAGCTTCCTCGGCGTCCTTCTCTTTGGCGTTTAACAGGAGTTTCCAGTCACCGGCACGGAGGGCGACGCACGCAGGAACTGTTCCGCAAAGCAGCAGTGTGTCGTGCGGTGACTTTGCGCCTTGAGTCAATACGGGCCAGATATCGCGGCCATCAAGCGTGAGTTTCGGTTCGAGCGAACCACCGGCTAGTTTCACCAGCGTCGGGAACCAGTCCACAGCATGGAGCGGTTCGTTGATGACGGCACCGGCTGGGATGCGGCCGGGCCAATTGACGCTGGCGCAGACGCGGACACCGCCTTCGTAGATGGTGCCCTTGCCGGCACGGAGCGGGCCATTCGAGGTGACTCTGCCGGGCATGGGGCCGCCGTTGTCGCTGGAGAAAATGATGAGCGTGTTGTCGCGGATATTTTTCTCGTCAAGCGCGGCGAGGACCTGGCCGATCGCTTCGTCCATCGCCGCGCACATCCCAGCGTAAATACGGCGTCCGCCTTTGAGGGTGGCATAGGGTTTGAGATATTCGTCCGGCGCCTGAAACGGACTGTGGACGGCATTGAAAGGCAGGTAGAGGAAGAGCGGTTTGTCCGGTTGTTTCTCGCGGATGATCCGGCAGGCTTCCTTGGCGAGGAGATGCGTCGAGTAACCCTGGTCGTCACACGGCTGGTCGTTGCGGTGCCAGTCGGGTTTGTCTTTACTCTTGTGCGTGAAGTAGTCGATCACGCCTCCCCAGAGGCCGTACTGGTGATCGAAGCCGCGATTGATGGGCCGGTAGCCTTCCTCGAAGGCGCCGAGGTGCCATTTACCGACAATGGCGGTCTCATACCCCGCCTCGCGCAAGGCCTGCGCCAGCGTGCGTTCCTCCAATTTCAGCCCCCAGTTCGTCACCACGGTGTAAACGCCGGTGCGGACCGCATAGCGACCCGTCATTAAGGCCGCTCGCGTCGGCGAACAGACGGGCTGGGCGTAAAACGATTTCAGGATCGTGCCGTCCCTCCCGAGTTTTTCGAGGTTCGGGGTTTTGATGTCCTGACAGCCCATAAACCCGGCGTCGGCATACCCCATGTCATCGGCGAGGATATAGATGATATTAGGCCGTAAGGCAGGGGCATCAGCGCCATACAACGAAGCCAGCGGCTCCAGTAGTAATGCGATGATAAATCGCAACATTAGTATTTGGGTGGTTTTCATTCTTTTTCTTATAGTTGAATTGTATTGAATATGTGTTCGAGCCGTCCGCAGGCTTGGGCTATTTCATACTCACTTTTTCTCTTCCTCCCCTTCGCCCTTTTCTTTTCCCTTTCCGTTTCCTTTTTGTTTGTCAGGCGGTATCTGCAGCCCGTGGGAACTCAACAAATACCGAACCAGATCCCCTTCATAAACATTTAGATTTAGAGCCGCCTTTACCTCACCTCGCTTGGGGGGGTCCGGAGAAAGCAAGCTGGCCTTGTACGGTTCGATATCCTTCACGTTCATCCAATCAAGCACGTTCATAGCGAAAAGCCGGGCCGGAGAAGCCTTCTGGGCGCGTTCAGCGCAGCCAGCGGAGCTAGCAGCAGGGCGGCTAAGAATGGAATGGTTTGTTTCATGGAGGCGTGTTTGATCATTGTTGGGTTCGCGTCGTGAAGCACCACTCTCCGAGTACCGGCATGCCAAGGAACTTCATGTTCTCCATGTCGTTAAAAGCTCCTTTGTCTACGGTGACGGAATACGATGTTTTCGCTTCCACACCGGCGGGAAACCGGACGATTACGGTCTTGTCGTCTGGACACTCGACGGCATCGGATTCGACCAACACCGACGCTAGCTTCTGCCGGTCGCTCAGACGATGGAGGCTAATTGTGCCGGTCCCTTTCTGGATTGGACGATCAAACTCGATTCGGCATTGCAAGGCACCTACCGGGACTTGATCGTCACCCTGACGGGGCGAAAGCGTCTTCGCCTCGGGGTAACTGGCTTTCCACGTGATTCGGCCCTGGCGTTTGGTGAGGTCGAGCCACACGCTGGCGTATTGGAACTCCCGCGTATAGGTGAAGCCATCCCTGACCGCTGGTCCCTTGGGTGCACCAAGAGGTTTTTTAAACTCCGGCAGATCCGGAGCCAATTCCGCGGATGTTTTCGCCGGTGCCGGAGTGTAGTAGCTGAGGTAGGAATATTGCTCGGCGCAGATCAAAAATATGGCCAATTTATACTCCAGGTTCTTGTAAAAGTTGCGCGACGGGTTCGTTTGGCTTTCACCGCCTCCGGCGGCATCGCCTGCCTCGTCCACAGCTTCCGTGTCGTCCAGCGCGTGCAGGCGCAAAATGATCATCTTACCGGCTTGGGCGACCTGCTGCACCGCCGCGATTCCCTTAGCCACATACTTTTCATAGGCTTGGGGATCGGACGGAGAGGACTTCACGTTTTCAAAAGCTTCCAGATAGGAACCATCGAGATACATCATCACTTCGGGGATGTGGCAGTCCTCACTGGTTGCCCTGAGATAATTGCCGATGACGATCTTGCCGCTGTTCGCTCTGCGTTTGAGCAACTCGTCCATCATCTGATGATAGGCGGCGATGAAATCCGTCGGCGGATCCTGTTGAGTGGCCCGCACCACCGGGGCAAAGCTCACCTTTGCGTAGGCGTCCAGAAATACCCCATCCAGAGACGGATCGCTCAGCATCCGCCCGACATCCTGAAGCCAATACTCCCTGACCTCGGGTTTGCGCAAATCATACATGGGGCGCTTGTTCTTCCCTTTGCCATTAAGTTCGGGTTTCCCCTGACTAGACAGGAACCAGTCGGGATGGTCGCGGAATAGCGCATCGGCCGTGCTCTGGACGTGCAAAACCAGATTCTTGTAGCCGATGACGGCCACGTCGGGATTGAACTTCTTTATTTCCCCCGCAGTATCCATAGCTTCGCCTCCTGCAACGATGCAGTGCCGAGCCATGCGGGAGTAATCTTCGTCCGTGAAAGGAGGGCGCTTGCGCGGAGGCATTGCTGTTGAAACGGTGTCCCAGGAGAATGTCGGCATGCGAACGGAAGCTCGCGCCGTCTCTTTTTGCTGGGCCTCTGCGGGGTGCAGCGAGGCCAGAGGAGCCAGCAACAGGACAGTTAAGAATGTGAGGGTGTGTTTCATTTTGTTTCTGCAGCTTCCTTCTTCTTTCCGCCCTTCATGATTTCAGTGAGCTTCGCAGACATCTCGGCCACAATCTCCGGATGCGCGGCGGCGATGTCCTTGGTTTCGCTCAGATCGTCCGTAAGGTTGTAGAGCGAAATCGTCTGGGGCGGATAGTCCTTCTTGGCCACGGCCTCGGCCGGATGTTCGCTCTTGGGTGTGACGCGCTCGCCTCGGGCATTCCTAGCCTTGGCGGGGGGCAACAGCTTCCATGGTCCTTTGCGTAACGCAACCCAACTGGCATCGTTGTTTTGCTCCACCAAATACTCACGGCAGGGCTTGTCGCCCTTTTCCCCAAGTAGTGCGGGTAAGACATTGAGGCTGTCGGGCCCGTCGGCCGGGGCAAGTGATTGTCCAGTCAACGCGGCGAAACTCGCCAGCATGTCCACCTGGCAAATCAGTTCGTCGGACACCCCGGATCGGACATGTCCCGGCCAGCGCGTGATGAACGGCAGGCGCGTGCCGCCCTCAAAACACGAACCCTTCGTGCCATGCAGCACGCCATTGAAGAGGTGGCCATTGTTCGCTTCCAAGGAACCGATGCCATGCACGGTGTCCGGGCCGTTATTGTCGAGCACGCCACCGTTATCGCTGGTGAGAATGACCAGCGTGTCGGCGGCGAGTTTCAGCTTGTCGAGAGTGTCGAGCACCTGACCCACGGTCCAGTCCAGTTCGACGATCGTGTCGCCGCGCACGCCGCACTCGCTCCTGCCGCGGAACTTCGGGTTAGGCACGCGCGGGACGTGGATGTTGTGCGTTGCCACTTCCAGGAAAAAGGGACCGTCCTTGTGCTGCTCGATAAACCGGCAACTCTTCTCGGCGATCACGGTCGACATGTTCTCGTCATCCCAAATGGCCGTCTTGCCGCCGGTCTGTTCCCCGATCCGAGGGATGCCGTTGATAAATGAACGCGGTTCGCCACGCTTTACAGAGTAATCGAGTTTGATCGGGTCGGCCGGGTCAAGGTTGACGACGCGATGATTCTCGACCCAGACACACGGGACGCGGTCACCTGTGGCGGGGATGATCCAGGCGTAATCGAAACCGATTTCCAACGGACCGGGCTTGATTTCGCCGTTGTAGTCGGTGGGCTTCGTCCCCAGGCCGAGGTGCCACTTGCCGACGATGCCCGTGGCGTAGCCGGCGCGCTTCAATAGCGACGGCACCGTGGTCCGGCCCGGTTCGATGAGCAGGCCTTCAACGCCGGAGACAATGCCGGTGCCCCGCTTGCGGAAAGCATATTCACCGGTGAGAAAGGAATAGCGCGAAGGCGTGCAAACTGACGCCATCGAATGGCCGTCGGTGAATCGCAGTCCCTGGGCTGCGAGGCGATCCACGTTAGGCGTCTTGACTTTCGATGCACCGTAACATCCGAAGTCGCCGTAGCCGATGTCGTCGGCGAGGATGAAGATGATGTTGGGTTTGCTTGCGGGCTTCGGCGTGTCGGCAGCGTGCATCGCAGACAGCGGCAAGACCAGATGGGCTGCGATGAGGGCAAGTGCGGGTTTCATGGCTGTTTCCTTACTTGCGGGGTGTGGTTGTGAAACTCCAGAGGTCGCCCGGCACGACGGAACCGTCCGGCATCACTGCGTCCACACGCCACCAATAGGTTTGACTGGCGGTGAGCTTCGGCAGCGTGAAGACGTTGCATTCGCCCTTGAACTCGCCCTTGTATTCAGGGCTTTTTGCTCCGGCGTTTTTCACGGCGTCCTGGCCGTTGCCGAAATAGACCCGATGCATGGTGGCTGTGTAGGCCGGACGCCACATCAATACATCCCGGTTTAGTGGCACGTTCTCCGCCTTGTCGGGCACGATTGGGAAACTCGCCTTTTTCATTCTCTGGCCGGGAATCCAATACATGGAATCCCCGCGTTCATAAGCCCCGATGTCGGGCGCGTTGCCGGCACCCTTCCCGGTGATTTCTTCGACCGCGACGCCGCAGTCGATGATCGCGGTGGCACCGGCGACTGGACGGAAATCAAACCAGCCGGGGTTGACCAGATCGGTGACAGGATTGAAGGCGGTGTCGTTATTGCTGAATTCTTTTAACGTTCCCAGGGGCGCGGCAAACCAACCTCCATAGATTGAATCCGCCAGATTGTTGACGACCGTGCTCTGACTGTTTTGGTTGTTTTTGGTCGAACAAATGAAGATCGCTCCCTTGGTGGGGTTGTAGGCGCTGTGATTGTAGACCGTGTTGTTGACGCACCGGTTCGCATCTTTCGGCTTCGGGTTATCGACATTTTTAATCTCAATCCCGACAGCGCCCAGATCCCAGGTCACATTATGGTCAACGGTCAGGCCGCAGGTCTTGTCATCGCCGCGGATACCCTCGCCCCCACCCCATGACAGCGGCGGCGTGCCGGAATAACCACCATACACCCAGTTATGATGAAAGCGGGTGCCTTTGCAAAAGACATCACTGGTGTAGAGCGCGGAGGTATCCTTATTGCCTCCGTAACAGGCGAGGAAGGAATCATGGAGGTCATTCAGGTAGAAATCATTGTCCGCCTGCGCGACTTGAACCTGAATCCCGCCGCTGCGATAAAGAGTATTGTAGCGGACGGTGGCGCGACCAGCGATGCGGATCTTGTCAGGCCAAGGCTTGCTGATCTGCAAGGGGGGATAGTCCAAAGACGAATTGTAGCAATAATCGTGAATGACATTATTCTCGATCAGATTGTCAAAACCGTTGACATAAAGAGCGCTCAGCGCCCCATAAGCGAACGTGTTGTTCAAGATCTGCGCATGGTCGCCTTCTATCGTCGGATAAGTCCGCGATGCCTCTCGGGCCGCCTTATCCGGCGAGTCCTCTGGCAATCTGCAATATTCGTTCCAGGAACTATGCAGCACACGGTTGTTGCGAAACACAAGGAATGAACATTTTTTGTTATACTTTCCAAATTTAAAGGCGGTTCCAAAAAACTCGATGCCGTCGATTGTCAGGTAGTTGCAGTTCTGATCTGCCGTGAACCCCCAGTCGCGTGCTTTGCTTTCCAGCACACCGTCTGCCGGGCTCTTGCCGTCGGGCGCATAAAAATAGAGTTGTTTGGCTGCCACATCGTAAAACCACTCGCCCGGCGCATCCAGAAACTGACGCATCCCGAAAAGGTAGTAGCGGTCGTCGTTAAACCTGGATGTTTTGCTGCTCTCATCGATATGTCCAACGCTCTGTCCAAGGTCTTTGTCGTAATTGAAGGTCTTTGATCCTGCTGAGTGGTTTTGCACTTTCCGCGTCCAACAGTAAAATTGATGATCCACATTCAATACAGCCTGCGCGCCGGTGACATCCCAGCCGGTGGCCGCCAAATCCGCATCAGAAATGGTGCCATACGAGTTATCGTTCGTATCCACCACCGCCCAGGCATGAGGCGAGAAGAAGTTCCAATCACCGTTCGCATCTTTCGGCACATTGGGCCAGCGGGCTTCCAGCATCGGCCTACCATTATAAAACAGTTGCGATACGGAGGGCTCACCGGATTTCTTTCCTCCGGCAGGCTTCTTCCCTCCTGCGGATTTTTTCCCTCCCGAAGGCTTCGTGTCGAACGAGGCCACATAGACACCTGTCTGCGGCGTTGCTTTCCATTCCAGCTTGAGAACATCCAGGCCCGAGATGATCGGCTTCTCGCTTTGGTAGCGCGTCAGGGTAATGGGCTCACCCTCCGTGCCCGACTTGCCTGTTAAGGAGACTTGCTCGCGGTAGGTGCCCTCGCGGAGGAAGATCGTGTCGCCGGGGCCGGCATGGTCGAAAGCCCGCTGGATCGTTTGAAACGGGGCTGTAGGCGTGCCGGCGGCTTTGTCATCGCCGTTGGGCGCCACATAGAGTTCGGCGGCGTGGAGCGCGGCCATCGGAACCAGCAGCAGGGCGGTGAGTGTCAGCAATAAATTTCGTTTCATTCTATATGTCCGGTCATTTCCAATGATTGGAAATCTGCGGCGCGTAAAGTTCCAATCATTGGAAGCAGGACGGCGAGCAGGCGGAGCAGGCTTCTTTTCATCGTGCGGCCTTGCGCTTCTTTTCTTTTGCGGTCGCGCCGGGCTCCGGGCCATCGCTATCGCCGCCGCCGCCCTTGCCCCACAGCGGAGGGACGAGCGTCGCGTTCCATGCGTCCCATTGCGATTGAAGTTCCTTCAGCTTATCGGGCATCGCGGCGGCGAGGTCCTTCGCCTCGCCGATATCGTCGGCGAGGTTGTAGAGCTTCGCGGCGGTGACGGGCTGATTGCCCTTGCCGTGATTGGTGTCGGCGTTGCTGTCGTAGCGGACGAGTTTGAAATCGCCGGAGCGGATCGCCATCTGCTCGCCGAAACGCCAGTAGAGCGTGTCGTGCGGCGTTCCCGATTTTTCGCCCGACAGAAACGGCATCAGATTTACGCCGTCGAGTTTCCAATCAGGCTTCACGTCAACCCCCGCGACGGTGAGCGCGGTGGCGTTGAGATCGAGCTGGATCGCGGGCTTGTCGAAGACGCCCGGCTTCACATGGCCGGGCCACGAAACGATGAACGGAACGCGAATGCCGCCTTCGAGCGTGGTGCGCTTCGAGCCGCGAAGCGGAGCGTTGCGCGATCCGTTGACCGTGCTGCCCTTCATCGTCGGCCCGCCGTTGTCGCTGATGAAAATCACGAGCGTTTTCTTATCGAGCCCTGAGTCGGCGAGATGATTCCGCACGCGGCCGATATTTTCATCCATCGCCAGCATCATCGCGTCGTAGGTCTTGCGCTGGTTGTCTTCGATGCTCGGAAATTTCGCGAGCCGGTCATCCGTCGCATGCATCGGCGTGTGGACGGCGTTGAAGGCGAGATAGAGGAACCACGGCTTGTCCTTGTGCCGGTCGATGAACGCAATCGCTTCGCGGCCGAACGCGTCGGTCGTGTAGTCGAGTTCCTTCACCGGCTCTTCGCCGCGGAGGATTCCGCCGGCGTTGAAGTAGCTGTGCGCTCCGCCGAGGAAACCGAAGAACTCATCGAAGCCACGCTTGAGCGGATGCATCTCCGGCTTCGAGCCAAGATGCCATTTGCCGACGATCCCCGTCGCATAGCCGGCGGCCTTGAGCCGGTCGGCGATGGTCGTCTCCGTGAGGGGAAGGCCATGATCGCCGGGGGGATTGAACTCGTGGCCGAAGCGCTCCTGATAGCGGCCGGTCAGCAGACCCGCGCGCGTCGGCGAGCAATACGGCCCGCTCACATAGCCGCTCGTGAAGCTCACGCCCGATTTCGCCAGCGAATCCAGATTCGGCGTCGGAATGTCTTTGCAGCCGTGAAAGCCCACATCCGCATAGCCCATGTCATCGCCGACGATGAAGAGGATGTTCGGTTTGGCTGGCTCGGCAGCGTGGAGCGCGGCCAGCGGCATTGGCAGCAGCGCGGTGATAAGCGCGAGAATGTGTTTCATGATGATGATTGAGCGTTGGAAAACAGGACGCGATGCGCGGTGCTATCCCGCCCCGTGCTGGCCGGGCGGGCGCTTGTGCTCCTGGATCTCAGCCCCTCTCTTCCTGGCCTCCTCGCTCATTTTGGCGACGATGTCCGGGTGCTCGGCAGCAACATCATTCGCCTCACCCGGATCGCTAGCGAGATTATACAGGCCCGCGGATCGGCCGCCTCTTTCTTTCCCGCCCGCTGGCTTCCCCTTCAGCCCGTCTTCGGCATTGCTTTGGGCTTGGGTGTCGTCGCCCGGAGCGTTGAGGAACAGCTTCCAGTCGCCCTGCCGGATGGCGACGAGCTTTAAGCCGCCAAAATAGAGCTGAGTATCGCGCACCGGACCTGCCTTGGGATCGAACATTAGGGAGGTGATCTCGCGTCCATCGATGAGCCGATCTTTGGGCAAATCCGCGCCAACAATCTTTGCGAAGGTGGGCAGCATGTCGATATTACCGGCAATCTGGTTGCAGGATGTGCCTGCGGGGATTTTGCCCGGCCAGCGCATGATACACGGTTCGCGCACGCCCCCTTCGAAGCAGGTGCCTTTCCAGCCACGAAATGGCGGGGCGGGCCGATGCGAGGGGCCGTTGTCAGAGGTGAAGATGACAAGTGTGTTGTCGTCGAGCTTGAATTCTTTGAGTGCTGCCATGATCTGGCCCACTGACCAGTCGATCTCTTCGATGGCATCCCCGAGCAGGCCCAGTTTGCTCTTGCCTTTGAACCCGTCAGAGGTCGCCACCGGGTTGTGAATCATGGTGTGCGGCAGATAAACGAAGAATGGGGTGCCCTGATGATCCCGGATGAACTTGATCGCCTCTTCCGTGTAGCGCCGCGTGAGTTCCGATTGATTCGGCTCGGTCTCGACCAACTTATCATCGTTGATGAGCGGCAGAGGGGGATAACCCTTCCTGTGGCCCATGTCGTTGCTGTAGGGCAGGCCGAAGTAGTGGTCGAAGCCCTGCCTCGTGGGCAGAAACTCGGGGTGATGCCCGAGATGCCATTTTCCGATCGCGCACGTAGCGTAGCCCTTCGGTTTCACGATCTCGGCCAGTGTGATCTCGTCGGGGTTCAATCCGATGTTGTCTTTGGGGAAGAGGACGCCGGGGATGGATACCCGCGCGTTGTAGCAGCCGGTCATCATGCTGGCCCGCGACATCGAGCAGACCGGAGCCGCGTAGAAGCTGGTGAATTTCATCCCCTCGGTCGCAAGCTTGTCAAGGTGTGGGGTGCGCAACTGGGTATTTCCGAAGGGACCTATATCGGCATAGCCCATATCATCAATGAAGATGAGGACAATGTTCGGTTTCGCCGTGGTTGGTGCGGCGTGAACCGATAGCATGGATGATAACAATAGAGCTACGCCAGCGATTCGTATTTTCACAGTATTTAATATTAATTCTGGTTTCCCCGGAAACAACGTTTAAACCGTGCAAGAGGTGGTCAAAACGTGCAACCCTCGCGGCATGGGCGTCCCGCTCATGGCTCCCGCGCCTCACCGGCCTTAGGTGCTGCCGCAGGCATTCCTGCGCTGTTTTTAAACTTAACGGGCCAGGCTGGGGAATCTACACGCCCCGATCTCAGGATTTCTTCGGCTTTGGCCACAACTTCAGGCATTGATGAAGCGAGATCGCTCTTTTCACCCGGGTCGGATTTCAAGTCATAGAGTTCAACCGGTGCATCAGCCTTTGGCCGCACCGCCTTCCAGTCGCCAAACCGTGTGGCCTGCTGGAAGTGGTTCTTCTCATGCAGCTCCCAGTAAAAATAGTCACGCGCGGGCATGTCTCCTCCCATCAGCGCCGACGCCACGGAGAGCCCATCGATCTTCATCTGCTTGGGCAATTGCACGCCGGCCAGCTCAGCGCAGGTGGGCAGGAAATCCCAAAAGGCCCACGGCTCATCACTTGTTTTCCCGGCCGGCACCTTCCCCGGCCAACGCACCACTGCGCCCTGACGAAGTCCTCCCTCATACATGGAGCGTTTGGCTCCGCGAAGGTTTTTTTCAGTAGCCTGCCCGAAAAACTTTCCGAGACCACGCTCCGGCGTGAACGCCGACCCGTTGTCACCGGCCGCGACGATCACGAGTGTGTCTTCATCGATCTTCAACTCTTTGAGCAGAGCCAGGAGCCGCCCCACATCGCTGTCAAACCGTGTCACCATCGCCGCATAGGTCTTGGCAGCCTCGCTCCAATCGGTCGCAGCATATTCACCGAGATCATCGATCTCATAGTCTCCGTGCGGAAGGGTGAGCGCATAGAAGAGAAAGAATGGACTGTCCTTGTGCGCCCGCACCCAATTGAGCGTATCCTCCGCGATCAGGTTCTGCGCGTAGGTTTTCCCATCCAATTCAATCCGTTTGTCATCGGAATAGAGATAAGAAGGAAAATAGCTGTGCGCGTGTCGCTGACAGTTATACCCGAAAAAATGATCGAATCCTTTTTTCAGCGGGCTCCCCGTTGTATCAAACATGCCGAGCCCCCACTTTCCGGTGCAAGCCGCGGCATAACCGGCTGATTTCAGAAGTTCGGCAACGGTTGGAATATCGGTCGGCAATGGCATCTGACCATCGCCAGCCTCCCGGTTCGCGCGAATCGGGCAATGGCCCATGGTGAGCCCTGTCAGCAGCGAAGCCCTTGATGGCGCGCAGACACTTGTGCCGGAGTAGAGTTGCGTGAATTTGATCCCCTCGTCTGCCATACGGTCAAGATTGGGCGTTTTGATCTTCTTCTGCCCAAAACACCCCAGGTCACCCTGCGCGAGGTCATCACCAAGGATGAAAATGATGTTCGGTTTGCGGATCGAAGCACTCTCCTCTGCCTGCGTTGTTCGAAAAGTGCCCAGCATCATCAAGCCAACGACAATCATGTCTCTTTTTTTCATATGGTGTTTACGTTTTATGGCTGCTTCTCTTTATCTTGTCGCGAATCGGTGGGCTCAAGTGAGTGAATGGTGATGGTTGCCGAATTCAAGCCTTCGGATTTTGCCGAAAGGCGGATTTCCCCGCTCTTCCCGGGTTGAGCGCGGACGATCACCAGAGCGAGTCCGTTGAAGGCTTTGCGCTCGTGGCTGGCAAAGCTCTCGAGGTCGGTCGCGTCTCCATTGTCGGTGGCAACGATTTCCCCGGGACCGCTGACCTCGAAGCGCAAACGGTTTTTCGAGCGCGGCACAACGAGTCCATTCTGGTCCAGCAACGAAACCGTCACGAAGGACAAGTCCTTCCCCTCGGCATGTATGCGGTCGCGATCGGCTTTCATCGATATTCCGACCGCCTCTCCAGTGGTCTTGATCGAATCCTCCGCCCAGGGCTTTCCGTCCTTGTAGACCACCGCCCTGATCTCACCCGGTTCGTAGAGCACCTCGTCCCAAAGCAATCGATACACCTCGTCCAGCGGCGGCCGGGACGATGCGCTCAGATCGCATACGCCCATCTCCTCTTTCGGGTCCTTTTGGGTCAGCGCCAATCTCGCAAACCGGGCTTTGCCCTCCACCTTGAAGCTCAACGGCCCCCGTTTCGACTGCTTCCCCCTCTTCTCTCCCACCTTGGTCCAGGTGCTCCCGTCCGTTGAGAGAAGCAAATCGAATTCACAGGTGGGATTTTTGCCGAAAAGCTGGACCTCGATTTTGCGAACCTCTTTTTCCGATCCCCAATCGACTTGACACCAGGGAGAGGCGTCCGCGTCAGCAGCCTGCGGGAACCATGCCGTCTTTGATTGGTCACCATCGAAAGCCATGGAAGGATGGCTTCCATCCTTCGAGCTGCTGGCCGTGGCGGCGACCGGAGTGAACACGGCGGTCGCCTCGGGCTCCCTCACCACCGGTTGCTTCCTGCGTCGTCCCATCGATCGGCCATTCACAAACAGTTCCGCCTCGTCCCCCGAAGTATAAAGCTGCACGGGAACCGATTGGCCGATTCGCTCAGGCCAGTTCCAGTGGGGCATCAAGTGGGCCATCGGCAAATCGGGCATCCAGCGGGACTGGTAGAGATAGAACCGGTCCTTTCGAAAACCGGCGAGATCGACAATTCCGAAATAGGAGCTGCGCGATGCAACCGCTCGGGCGTCGAGTGCCTTCATCTCCTTCTCCATCTTCCGCTTCCCGGCCTCTGACGAAAAATTGAGAAGGACGGTGCTGTCGTGGTTGTATGGAGTTGGCTCTCCGATGTAGTCAAACCCAGTCCAGACAAACTCGCCCATCACGGAAGGGTTCATATCCTCGCCCTCAAACTCCATGTCGGGGCTGGTGGCCCAGGGCATGTACATCCGGTCATAAGAATTGACCTGGTAATTGGCACCCTGGGCATCGATTGGGAAAAAGTATTCTCCCCGTGAGCTTACCGTGGAACTGGTCTCGCTTCCGTAGAGCGGCACCCCCTTGTTTTTCTTGAGAAAATCGGAGTAAAGCTTCGGTTTATAGTTATAGCCGAAGACCCCTACGATTTGGGGGATCTCAGAAAACCCCATTTTGGAGTTGGCGCAGGCCTCTGTTGCGGGGCGGGTTGGATCTTCGGAGGTCACAATGCGCACCAGCTCCTTCCGGGTCTCCATATCCTCATCCGAAGACCGGATCTCGTTTCCGATGCTCCAGAGAATGACGCTCGGATGATTGCGATCACGCCTGATCATGGCTCTAAGGTCCGCTTCATGCCAGTCGTTCCAAAGAAGGTGATAATCGTTGTCTGTCTTCCCGGTTCGCCAGCAGTCGAACGCCTCGACCATGACGAGAAATCCCATCTCGTCGCAAAGATTCAGCAGTTGCGGAGATGGCGGGTTATGGCTTGTGCGTATGGCGTTACAACCCATCTGCTTCAAGATCTCCAACTGTCGCTGCGCTGCACGGGAATGGAATGCAGCGCCCAGGGCGCCCAGATCATGGTGCATGCACACGCCCTTTATCGGCGTCCTTTTGCCATTGAGCAGGAAGCCATTTACCGAACTAAACTCCAGGCTCCTGATTCCAAAAGTCGTTTCCGAGCGATCCTGCACCACTCCGTTCTTGGAAACGCTCGTGACGGCCCGATACAAGTGAGGCGACTCGACGCTCCACAGCCTGGGCCGACTCACCTGGATGGTGCTGGCACTTTTCCCGATTGCGCCGACTTGTACGGAAACTTTCGTGACGGCAGTCGAGGCAACCGGGTTTGGTGATTTCGCTTCGAAGATGTCTGTTTTGACCTCAACCGTTACATCCTGATCGGTCTGGTTTTCGACAGCCGTTTCGATGTTGACCGTCGAGTCGTCCGGACTGACCTTGGCTGTCATGATGAAGGTTCCCCAGTGGGCCAGATGGATGGGATTCATTTTTGTGAGCCATACGCTGCGATAAAGGCCGGCGCCCGGATACCAGCGGGACGACTCGGGGAGCGTTTCTAGCCGTATCGCCAGGGTATTTGCCTGCCCGAATTTGAGCCAAGGCGTCAGATTCACCCGGTACGATGTATATCCATTGGGCCAGCCTCCGGCCAAGTGTCCGTTACACCAGACCTGCGAGTAGGACATGGCTCCGTCGAGATCGATGTAGATCTGTTGACCCGAGTCTTCGGCAGGCAGATCGAGTTGTTTGCGATACCAACCCACTCCGGGGTAGGGGAGTTTCCCTGTTTTGCCGGGAAGCTGGATGTCAAACGGGCCCTCGATTGCCCAATCGTGAGGCAAATCAAGGCTGCGCCACACGCTGTCGTCGAATCCCGCCTGTGCGCAGGCGGGACTGTGAGGGGGGTCTTCCTGGGGGCGTTTCGGCCGGGAAGTGATCTCGTCAATCAACGGCGCGGCCGTCGGAAGAATCCAAGGTTTGAGCTTCTCATAAGTGAGCCGCTCGCTTTCTGCCTTTTCAGGAGAGTCGCCTTTCTGAAATTTCCACCCCTGGTTCAACGGAATGCGCTCTCCCGACGCCCCTTGGGACGTGAGTGAAATCGCAACCACGGCAAGAGTCAGGGTGAGAATGGTTTTGAACATATGGTTTGGTTGAGGTTGAACGCGACCTCCAGAGCGCGCAGCAAGCAGGCTTGGTATAGTTGAAGTTCTTTTGGTTCTCATGGCCGGCTCCTCCCGCGGGCGATGTCCGCCTTCAGCGCGGCGAAGAGTTCCTTCGCTTTGGCCGGTTCCTGCGCGAAGAGGTTCGTGGCCTCGCCGGGATCGGTGCGGAGGTTGTAGAGTTGAAACTTCTCGGTCGGTCCGTTGCCCTTGTTCTCAACAATTGTGTCGGGTGTGATCGTGCCGTCCTTCACGGTATAGACGAAGGCGGGAAGGATGAGTTTCCAATCGCCTTCACGGATCGCGAGCGTGTAGGAGCCGTAGTTCACATGCACCATGCCGGAGCGGATGGGCTTTGCGGGCTTCTCGCCGCGCAGCAGCGGTGAGATGTCGAAGCTGTCCTCGCCGGCATCCTTGGGAAGTTTTTCACCGAGCAGCGAAGCAAGCGTCGCTATCATGTCCGTGAAACAAATCAGCTCGCCGCACGTGCTACCCGCCTTTATCTTGCCCGGCCAACTCGCGATGAACGGCATGTGATGTCCGGCATCAGTTAGCGCGCCTTTCATCCCCTTCCAGGGACCGGAGGCGCGATGGCCGAACTTCTCGATGTCTTGCGCATACCAGACTGGGCCGTTGTCGCTGGAGAAGACGATGAGCGTGTTGTCCTTCAGCTTCAGTTTCTCCAAAGTCGCCATCACCTGACCGATCATGGCGTCCACGTTCATCACATAGTCGCCATATTGCCCCGCGTCGCTCTTGCCCTTGAAATCGTTTGCTGTCGCCCATGGCGCATGAGGCGCGGGAATGGCGTAGTAGAGGAAGAAGGGGGCGTTGTTTTGGATTCCTTGTTCCTGGTTCTTGGCTTGTATTTCGAGCCATTCGTCCGCCTTGCCCGCGAGGGTGGAAAGGTAACCTTCGAACTTCCATCCCGGTGCAGCCAAGCCTTTGCGCCAATGCGCTCCTTGCATCTCAGGATTGGTAACATCCTTGCCGGGATGATCCTCGATGGTCTCCGTCGGAGCGACTACAAAGCGCTTGTTCTCGATCCAGGCATACGGCCCCTGCTCCGGCGCATCGAAGCCGAAGTAGTAGTCAAAACCAAAGTCCACCGGCGTGATCTTCAACGTGCCATCCGTCTCGGCATTCCTAGACATGCCCTGGTGCCATTTGCCGACGCAGGCGGTCGCATAGCCCTGCCGCTTTAGCAGCGTGGCGAGGTTCAACCGCCCCGGCTCCGCCTGCAACTGCGGTTGCGGAAAGTGCAACATATCGCGGCCATTCTTGCTCTGCATCTTCACGCCCTTCCCCCCCGTCGTGTTCCAGTTGCGATAAGGCATCCGCCCGCTTAGCAAGCTATACCGGCTCGGCACACAAATGGACCCGCCCGCATGAGCATTCGTAAACCGCATCCCCTCCTGCGCCAACCGGTCGATGTTCGGCGTCGCGATCTTCGACTGCGGGTTGAAGCACTGCGGATCGCCATAGCCCATGTCATCGACGAGCAGGATGAGGATGTTGGGCTTGCCCGCTGTCTTCGGTGCATCGGCAGCCTGCAGCGCAGCCAGCGGTGCCGGCAGCAGGGCGGTGAGGAGAATGAGGGTGTTTCGACAGATTTTCATTCTTCCGGCTCGCTTGAGTTCTCGCTCTTTTGCTTTTCGCCTTTCTTGCCGCCTTTCGTTTTTTTCCGAGCTACCACGGAATTACCGTCGGAACCGGGAGGAGGACCGCCCACATTTATGGTAAAATCATCTGTATAACCAGCGCCATCACCTTTGCCGAACCAAGCGCCAATTTCCGCACTACCAGTTGTACTTTCATCTCCTGTCGTAAACGTTACACTGTATTGCGCGTAGCCATCACGACTTTTAATATTTTTATTCACCTGCCCGCCACCATAACTTTTAACAAACAGAGTTAATAAATCTTTTTCCTCAACAACATGCCCATAGCAAGACACTGTATACGTGGTAAACGGTTCCAGACCATAAATAACTTGCGATATTCCCTGGCGCTTACCAGTAAGCATCTGCCCATATTTGCCACTATGCTGCCCGCTATTAGTTATAGAGGCATTAGCGCTGAACCACCAATGGGTATTATTACCTGATTCAAAACCGTTATTTGCAATCTCCAATGCTGGCTGTATTGAGACTGCCGCAGTACCATCCGCCACGATAAAATCGTCCCCATATACTCCTCCTGTTCCGCTATCGAACGAAGCACCAATGACACATGTTGTATTGGACGACCCTGTTGTAAACGGTATATTGATTCGCTTATATATTTTACCAGAAAGTGCTTGCGATATTTCGCTGCCACCATAGCTATTCACATATATTCTGGCGTTTTCTGTCCCATTCACAAGTTGCAAACTGCCACCCATAGTATATGCAGTATTCGGTTTTAACCCTGTGACAATCTGCTGGAATCCGCCGCCTGATGCAGTACACTCGATTGCATAATTGCCGTCTACCTGACCGGGAGATACTATGCTGCAGTTGACAACCGTCCAGGAACTTGTCGTGCCTGTTTCAAAGCCCCCATTTTGAACATGATTATTTGCTGTTCCCGCCATTACAGTTAATTGCCCTCTGTTGATCTGCCATGGATCCCGCATGAACGCATTGGCATTTAGATTAGACATAGGACTACATGGACCTTGCCAGGCAACAAACGCGCGGCATGTGGGGAGTTTTGCGCTTAGTGCCACTGCCCATCTCTGGTAATCAACATTTACCCCTTTAGTTTCAGGCCCGATCTCAGCCATTATAAAAGGCTTGGTGGTTTTAAATGAGGTTAATGTATTATATGTCCCAACCAATAGGTTATTATGCTCAGGATAATCCATATACGCGTCAGTAGATATTATATCCACGTAGGCATCCCCCGGATATTTATCGGTAGCTGGCGTTTGAACGTAAGGATTCCAGACCCACAAAAGATTGTTAAGCTTTTTAGTCGTTGTAAAGTAATCAAATAGCTCCCGCCAAACCTTTATAAAAGTCGCAGAATTCTGATCGCACCACCAGAATCCTTTATGACTGAACTCATGGAACGGTCTATACAAGACAACAACCCCTGAATCTTTCAAGTCCTGCAGTCCCAGGGCTACCTTATCCATCTGGGCGATGTAAACTTTATAAGCAGCGGAATTATGGTTAAGAAGATCAGCAAAGTTTTTTATGGGCTTCCTGAATATTTTGCCATTAGGTTCATTGGGGCTGTATAGGTGGTGCATTACAGTTGCTAGCCCGCCATTCTTCCAATGAGTTTTTAAATGCTGATTTACAAAATCAAATTTAATCAGGTCTGTTCCAGGTTCAGCAGTGTTCCAACCTGGACAATAATCACAACCCATTATTGCAGGATACACCCCGGTGGCGGTTCCAACAGAATTGAACTGCTCAATAAAAGGTTTTTCGTTAATGCCAATATAGTGTCCAGAAAGTGACTGCCCTTCCAAATTATTAAGGTAATTGAGGATATCCTTTGCCTTTTGGGTTGCATTGGGGTTGGCAGTGTTAATGGTTGCTGCATCAACAACTGCACTGTTTGATATTGTGGCCAAGGTTAACGCGGCAAGGATCGAAAGGAAGCATTTCGGGTTAACTGGGATATTCCATTTGAGTTCGATTTTATCTTTGGTTTCGGTCATGACGACTCCTTCGGTTGTTGGTTTCATAGTTTTGACATTTCCTTTTCAGATTTTCCTCCCCCTTTACAGTGCGGCAATCCTCAACGCTCAGAAATACCGATCACCTGAGGACATCTATTTCCGGGGTTTTATAGAACCAGCAATATCAGCGATAAAATCCGGAACAGCGACTTCCAGTTTGCCTCCTGCGCTCTTTGCTTTAACAACCTTTATGTCCGCCCCCTTCCAGGTGTCATACCAGGTAACATCATAATCACCGTCTTTCAGGCCTTCCACAGTCGCGATCAGATTTTTAACGCCAAGTTGCTCGTAACTGCCACCAGCCTTAAGAAAACTCGCGCAACTGTTCTGGTTCTTAATCCAGAACCATGCCATATCTTGTGTCTGCCAACCCCTGATTGCAGCCGGCTTTGTGTTGCTGCAATAATCCTTGATATAATATGAAACTTCGAACCGGTCACAGTCAGCAGCTTCAAGCATAAGCTCATGCTTTCCCGCCGGCATTTTGATCTCTATAGCCTTAGAGCAGGGAGTAACCCACTGCGACCATTTCTTGTAGAAGGTAGATTTTGTACCATACGCCTTTCCCGCAGGTATACTGTGCGTTTCGATCTTTGTCCCATCAAGAGACACATAGAGCATATTACTCTCTCCTCCCACCGAAGAACCTATCAAGACCTTGAAAACTGCAGGTTGCTTGCAGTCCAGAATGAAAGCCGGGATCGTTTTGCGATTCTCACTCCCGAACAGCATCGGTTGAAGATTTTCCACGTTGGCAACCTGTCCGGTGTCCGGATTGACAACAAAACTGGACTCCTTCGATTTTTCAAAACTTTTAGGTCCAGTCTTGATCTTTGAATATGAGCTATTCAGTAGACCGCCGGTAGACTTGCTCGCATCAACTGCGCAATCTGCCGTGATGGATTTCAGGCCGGGATCGAGCCATCTTACGTCCTTGATCCATTTGCTGAGATTTCCGAAATGATACCAGAGATCATTCGCAGTCAAATACTTCAAAAACCAGAATGCAGCCGTGCTCTTTTCTATCCCTGCGCTCCAGATCGAATTATGGAAATAAACCCCCTTCGGGTCCCACTTTTCTTTTTTGGGATCAAATTGAAAATCACAACCGTACTCGCCTACAAGAAATGGTTTCTTCCACGTCTTCTGCGCATCTTTAACCAACCCCTCAATCTCGTCATCAGAGCGGTAGAGGTGCACCTGGACGACATCAATTCCGGGGACACCCCACATCTTCTGTTGCACTCCATGGCTTGATGTCGAAACAAGATGTTTATAAGGGTCGATCCGTTTGAAGAATGCGCCCATCTCGTCATGCCATTTGGCTATCTCGGATTCAAGTTTTTCTGGACTCAACTCATTAAAGAACTCCCACATCATAAGGTTTGGACTGTAGCCCCACCTCGCGACACTGTACCGCATTCTCATCTTGACGTGTTTTGTCCATTCAGCGTTGGTCCAGAAATCCTCAACCTTATCCAGAGGTCCCCCGTTTACTTTTAACGTAAATGCGTACGGCTTCTCCCAATCCTTTTTTCTCTTGCCGGAGTTAGCGATCATGTTCGCATCATAAAGAAGTAAACCCACATAGATTCCCCTTTCTTCAGCCTTCTCCATCAATTTATCATATTCCCAGCAGGATAACTGCTGATACCGTCCGGCTCCGAGATAGGGAGAAGTCGGAGATCCACCGGCAGTCGATTCAACCGCATGCGCCCATTCGGCCTGCCATATCCTGGAGTAGTTTCCACCCGAATCGGCAAGCCTGTTAAGAAGATCCATCTCTTCTACCAGCCGGCCGCTCGCTACACCCTTCTTGTGATATTCCCATTTTTGTGTGTTATGGCCGATGGGGAGATACGGCTCACCGTTATCAAATTCAAACATCAACGGGTCTTTTTTTGAAACCCTGACAAACCCGTTATATTTTCCGGGTATGCAGGTCATGCTTCCTTCCGTTGATTTGATTACAACTCCTTTATTTCTGGCAACTACCTGGTATTTATATGTCCCGGGATTTACCGGTGTGAATCTCACCTTCCATGAGCTCGCCCCCTGTTTGATATTGTCATTAGCAGATTCTCCGGAGAAAGAGGTGTAGAAGAATGCCGGGACCCTGATCTTTTTCCCGTCCGATCCGGTAAACTCGCACATGACATCTATCTGTTCATAATCAAACGGATTGTCATAAGCGGCCTCAAGCTCAAAAGTCATCTCGAACTTCTTGCCCGCAGGAAGTTCATGCGTATTAACCGATATGTCCCCGATCTTCAGAGGTTTGTCCATACTCATCTTCCACTCAATCAGTTCGTTCCTGGACACAACCTCCTTCCCCTCTGGATCTACGATCTGAGCTCTCAGGAAGCATGGAAACACGAGAGACGAAGATATCACCATCGCAAGATAAGTTAAGCGGGAACCTTTAACTATCTTTCTGAACCCAGATTGAGGTCGCAGTTCGGTTTTTGGTTTGATTCTGGTCTTGTATACGGCTTCGGTGTGCAGTTTCATTGTTTAATCTTCCTGAGCACTTGCACGTTGTATTTATTCTGGGGTTCTAAATATCGGGTTTCCATCACTCCTCTGGTGCGTTTGCGTTTTCGCTATCTTGCTTTGCGGCTTTCTTGCCGCCTTTCTTTTTTTTCGGTCCTTCCGACTCGGAATCGATGTCGGGACCGACTTTTCCGCCAGCGGGATTGAGCTGGTCGAGCACGGTTTGCAACCGCTTGCGGGCTGTGGTGGCAGCATA
>Ga0194063_10000176_pt1 | contig 46395 bp, 35 predicted proteins | sample SepL3720m_MetaG_FD_155459 | JGI IMG/M metagenome (GOLD analysis project Ga0194063, IMG submission 155459) | Anoxic zone freshwater microbial communities from boreal shield lake in IISD Experimental Lakes Area, Ontario, Canada - Sep2016-L373-20m | ecosystem: Environmental > Aquatic > Freshwater...
TAACTAGACATATATAAGTAATATATGTCTAAATCAAGAAAAAAATACGGTTTCCCAAGGTTTTTTTCAAAACTTAAAAAATTACGCGCGGATCAGGGTGACCGTTCCCGGCTTGTCAAGCGCCGGCAGATTTGCGAATGAGTTGCGGCATGAAACTTCTCCGCGTTTTTTTTGTTCTCGCCGCATTCGTCCCGCTCGCCCACGCCGCGGAGGAAACGACGATCACGGTGAAGAAGAGCGAGGCGACGAGCATCTTCGTGCAGCCGTTCGGGGGCGCGGAGGGGGCTGCCGCCGCGAAGGTCGTCGCGAACGATCTCGACCTCTCCGGGCTCTTCGCCCTTTCGCCCGCCGCTCGCGCGAGCTTCACGATCGGAGGGACGGCCGGCGGCGGCAGCCTCCAGGGGACCGTCACCGACAGCAGCGGCGGAGTCGTCCTTCGCAAGACCTACTCCGCGAACACCCGCGCCGCAGCGCACGAATTCTCGGATGACATCGTAGAAACGATCACCGGGAACAAGGGGATCGCCTCGTCGAAGATCGCCTTCGCCGCCTCACGCACGGGAAAAAAGGAGATCTACACGGCCGACTACGATGGCGGGAGCCCGAAGCAGCTGACGAACGACGGCGCGATCAGCGTCGCGCCGGCCCTCTCGCCCGACGGGTCGAAACTCGCCTACACCGGCTACCAGAGCGGGTATGCGGACATCTACCTGATCGACCTCGCCACCGGCGCGCGGAACCGGATCATCAAATTCCCCGGCACGAATTCCGGTGCCGCGTTCTCGCCGGACGGCGGGCGGCTCGCCTGCACGGGCAGCAAAGACGGCAACCCCGAGCTTTACGTCGTGGGCGCGGGCGGCGGCGGCGCGCGGCGCCTCACGCGCACGAGCGGGGTGGAATCCTCGCCCTCGTGGTCGCCGGACGGCAACGAGATCGTCTATTCCTCCGACGAGCGCGGAGGGCCCCAGCTTTTCCGCATCGGGTCGGACGGCGGCAGCGGACGCCTGATCCCCGCCGGATACGGCTACTGCACCGAGCCGTGCTGGTCGCCCGACGGAAAAAAAATCGCGTTCACGATCCGTCAGGGCGGGTTTTCTATTGCGGTTCTGGATCTGGCTTCCGGTGCCGTGCGGATCGTCGCCGCTGGCGAGGATCCGGTCTGGGGTGCGAACTCCCGGCACCTGATCTTCAGCGACGGCCCGACGCTCGTCCTTCTCGACACGCTCAAGGGCCGCCGCGTCCCGATTGTGAGCGGGCTCGGAAAAGTCAGCGAACCGACGTGGTCGCGGTAGAGCTTGAAACACACGGCTGCATGGATGACGAACGGCTCCCGTGCCGGACGCGTTGGAGGATCGAGCACGCCCGACACGGGCGTAGCTACAGTTTGCAAAGGGCGCCGCGTCCGCGTCGAACGCGTTTGGCCGAGCACGCCCGGCACGGGCGTGGCTACAGTTTTGCGAAGGACGCGGCAGCCAACCGCGGAAACCGATTGATCTTGCATTGAGACCCGTTCATGCCCGAAACATCTCCGGGAAAAATCATGGGAACCATTTCAAGAATTGCGGCTCTGGGGGCTCTGGTGCTGTCGTCGGCGTTTGCGGCGGAAAGCTACATCATCGTGGACTGCCAAACCGGTCATGTCCTCGAGTCTCAAAAGCAGGATGAAAAGCTCCCGGTGGCCAGCCTCACCAAAGTGGCCACGGCGCTCGTCGCGCTCGACTGGGCGCAGGTCAACAATGCCAACCTCTCCGCTATCGTCGAAATTTCCTCCCGCGCCCTCGCGGCGGGCGGGATGAACCCGGTCGGATTCCAGGCTGGCGACCGGCTGAGCCTCCGCGATTTGATCTACTGCGCGCTTCTCGCGTCCGACAATGTCGCCGCCACCGCACTCGCCGAGGCCGTGGGCGAACGGCTTCCGAACACCTCTGGCCTCGATCCCGCAGGAAATTTTGTCGCGCACATGAACGCGCTCGCCCGCTCGCTCGGCATGACCCGCACGCTTTTCCTAAACCCCTCGGGGTTCGACGGCATGGAGAAAGGGGCCAAGCCGTATTCGACGGCGGAGGATCTGGCGCGCCTCACCCGCTACGCCTACAACGTTTCCGGATTCCCCTTCTACGTCGCCCAAGCCGACCGGCAGGTGCACATCCTCCGCAACGGAGTGAGCACGCCGTTCGACCTCAAAAACACGAACGAGCTCCTCGGCCGCGACGGGATCGACGGCGTAAAAACCGGGCGCACCCGCCGCGCCGGCGACTGCCTGATCCTTTCGGCCGACCGCTCGCCGGAAGCCCGCCGCGAAGGGGAAAACGTCTTCGTCACCCCGCGCCGGATCATCGGCGTCCTGCTGCGCTCTCCGGACCGCTTTGGCGAGGGGTTCGCGCTCATGCAGTACGGGTGGGGCCTCTACGATGCCTGGGCAAAGGCGGGAAGAAAAACCTCCAAAGCCGGCTCGCTCTAAAAATTTATGGACACCACCGCACGCCTGAAATCCGCCATCCGCGACATTCCCGACTTTCCGAAGCCCGGAATCCTGTTCCGCGACATCACTCCCCTTCTCGCCGACCCGGTGCTTTTCCGCGAGGCGATCGGCGAATTCTCGCGGATCTGCCGCGCGAGTGGCGCGGAGAAAATCGCGGGGATCGACGCGCGGGGGTTTCTTTTCGGCGCCACCGTCGCCTACGATCTCGGGCTCGGGTTCGTGCCGATCCGCAAAAAGGGAAAGCTCCCCTTCCACACGATCACGGAATCTTACGATCTCGAATACGGCAGCTCGGAGGTGGAAATCCACACCGATGCGTTCCGGAAAGGCGAGCGCGTCGCGCTGATTGACGACCTCCTCGCCACGGGCGGAACCGCCGGTGCCGCGATCAAGCTGATCCGGCAGGCCGGTGCCAGCCTCGTCACGGCGACATTTTTGATCGAGCTCTCCGCCCTCGGCGGCCGCGCCGCCCTCGGCGAGACACCCGTCGTCGCCCTCGTCTCCTACTCTTGAGGACTCATCTCCGAAGTTGCAGAGCACAGAGGGAACGAGCGTCTCGCCCGTTAAGAGACTGAGCTTCGCAGCAAAACCAGTGCCTCACACGGGCGGAAAACCAGCGCGGTAGCGCATCGTAAAGTGGGAAGGTCGAATGTTTGGTGCAGGGAGCACAACCGAAACGAAGTGAAGCATCGCCCATGCCCCCTGTGCTTTCGCGTCTCACACGCTTTCCTTGTCAGGTCAGGATGTCTGCGCTTCCGGGTGGAGAAATCAGCCCGCCGGCAGGCTGGTCGGCGTGGCGGGCAGGTGTTCCGGGGGGATTTCCTGAAGGTCCTTCTGGCTCCAGGGCTCGGAGCGGGCGGCGGATTCGGCGCGGATTTTTTTCACATAATCGGTCGAGATCGGCGGGGCGGCGTTGCCCCATTCCGAGCGGATGTAGGTGAGAACCGAGGAGATTTGCTCATCGCTGAGCGGTGCCCAGGTGGGCATGGAGTTGTTGAAGGTGGCACCTTTGACCTGGATCGGCCCCTGGAGGCCTTTGAGAAGGATTTTCACGAGATGGTTGGTTCCGTGCCAGTCCTTCTCGAGCACCCATTCACTGCCGGCGAGCGGCGGGAATTGTCCGGCGACGCCGAGTCCGGTCGTCTGGTGGCAGACCACGCAGTTCCGAGTGAAGACGCGCCTGCCGAGCGTTTTCGGATCCACCAGGCCGGCTGGCGGCGAGGCTCCGCCCCCGGCCCATGCGGTCTGTGCGGGATCAAAGACATCCGCGCGGAAACCTCCACTGAAATACGCGAGGTAGAGCCCGGCCCAGAACATGATCCCGAAGAAGAGGGTGATCAGCCAAAGGGGAACCGGCTCGAATCCGTCGCGCGGCTCGGGATGCTCGTCGGCGCTGTCGCCGCCGGATTTTTTCTGATCTTCGTCAGGTGGCGTCACGGGATTATTTCACGGGGGGCTCCGGGGATTCCGGCAGCGGGTAATTTCGTTTCAGCGAGAGGATGTAGGCGGCGAGGGCGTTGGCATCCGCGGTCGGAACGACTTCCCAGCCGGGAGGCGGCGCGTGCGGCCCGCAGAGCCCCTTCACCGCATCGTCCGAGGGCTGGCCTTGGATCTTCCGTATTTTGTAGAGGAACCGGAACGAGGGCATGATCGACCAGTCGGTGACCGTGCGCGGTTCGTAGAGGTGCCGGTGGTGCCAGTTGGCATCCGGCTGGCGGGCGCCGATGTTTGAGAGATCGGGGCCCGTGCGCATCGTGCCGAGGAAGACCGGCTGGGCGCGGAGATAATCGCGGGCGACCGTCTGGCGCGGGCCGAGACCCTTCGCGATGTCGGTCGTGAGCGGTGCGAGGCGCACCTGCTGGCTGTGGCAATAGACGCAGCCGTTCGCGGCATAGACCCTCTGCCCGGCGACCGCGAGGCCGGAATTGCCCGGAGGAAATGTCCCGCCGGTCTCCTCGTCCGGCAGCGGCTGCATGTGGCCGAGGGCAAAGTAAGGATAGACGACCAGGCCGATCCACGAGGAGGCAAACGTGACAAAGACACCGAGGAAAATCAGAGGCAGTCGGTTCATATGGCGGGCTCCGGGTTTGCTTCGGCCGTCGCAGCGAGGAGCGCAGGGCCGTCTTTGCGACGCGCGGGTTTCAACAGCATCAAAGCGAAGAGGGTTGCGAAAACGAGATGGCCGGCCAGCAGCAGAAATCCCGAGATCCCGCGCAGCCAGCGGAACGGCGTCGCATATTCGAGCGAGCTTTTGAACGAGCCCGCGAGCCCGTGCTGCGCGAGCCCCTGGAGGGCCCCGCCGATCGTCAGCGAGCCGATCATGAGGAGGATTCCGGATGCCACGAGCCAGAAGTGCCAGCGGATCGCCGAAGCCGACGGCCATTCCCGTCCGGTCAGGCGGGGGACGATATAATACATGGCACCGAACATCGCCATGCTGAAGAACGCATAGAGCCCGAGGTGGGCATGCCCGATCGTGTAGTCGGTGAAGTGGGTGAACGTGTTCAGCGACGGGATCGCCATCGTTGTGCCCTGGAGGCTCGCCAGCGTGTAGGACATCGCGCCGAAGACGGTGAACCGCAGGGCCGGGCTCCATTTTAAGGCATCAAAATGCCCGAGCATCGTCATGTGGTGGTTGATCGCGACCGTGACGACCGGGATGAACATCATCACCGAGGCGACCACGCTCGCGCTGACCATCCAGACCGGAAACGGCCCACCGATCAGGTGGTGCATGCCGTTCCAGCTGTAGAAGAGCGCGAGCGACCAGAATCCCAGGATGCTCAGGTAGTAGCTGTGGATCGGGCGCCCGATGATTTTCGGGATCAGGTAATACGCGCTGGCGAGACCGATCGGAGTGAACCAGAGGCCGAGGACGTTGTGGGCGAACCACCAGTTCACCGCGCCCTGGGCGGAGCCTTGGATCGGCTGCCAGATGAGCAGGATGTTGGCCGTGGCATACAGCCACGGGAACCACAGGAACGCGGCGAAAAGATACCACTGCGAAACATAGACGTGCCCGGGTTTCCGGTAGCGGAACATGATCACCGCCCAGACCCCGATGAACGCATAGGCGACGAAGAGGATCGGGGTCGCGTAACCGGGAATCTCCAGCCACTCGATCGACCTGCTGTCGCCCGCCAGAATTCCCAGCACCCCGACGAGCACGCCGATGTTCCAAAAAATGGCGGCGCTGATGAGCAGCCTCGAATGGATCAGGGGGATCCGGCAGAGCCGGGCCATGAGCCAGAGCCCGACGCCGATCCCGGAGGCCGACGCCCAACCGTAAATAACGGTGTTCAGGTGCGCGGGGCGCAGGCGGCCGAACGTCGTCCACGCCATCTGGTCGAGCATCGCCGGGTGGGTCATCTTCCAGGCCGCGACCAGCCCGAGCAGCGAACCGGCCAGCAGCCAAAAAATCGCCGAGCCAAAAAACAGGAGCACGGGGAAGCGGGTCGAGGCGTCGATCTCGGCGCGCTCGTGCGAGGCCAGGGTGTCCGGCTCGTTGGCCGGATGAAATGAGGCGATCAGGCTGTGCGGGTTCATTTGCGGGATGGAAATTTGTCGGTGGCGGTACCGACCGGTTCGTCTTCGTCAAAAATCGTGCGGGCCGCCTCGCCGAGATGATCGAGCTGCCCGTCCTGGATCGACCAGTAAAATGCGGCGAGCGCACTGCCGCCGAGGAAAACCATGCCGCCGAGGAGGAGAAGAAGTCCGGCTGTCATGGCGCGGGGATCGGGGATGGCGCGGGCGGGGTGGCGATCGGGTAGGCGGCGCGCGGGCGCGAGGCATTGAGCTCGGGGAGGACGAGCCGCATCGCCTCGCGGATCGGGATCTGGACGCTGCCATTCGTGCGGTTCACCCAGGCGTATTCGTCGAGCTTTTTTGCGTTGTCCGCCCGGAGTTCCGCAAGCGTCTTCGCGCGGAACTCCGCTCGGGCGGCCTCCTCGGGATCGGCGTTTCCCGCGCTCCAGCGGGTCAGCAAAAGATTGGCGCCCCAAAATAGCAGCAGCAGGGCGAGACCGGGCAGGAAAAATCTCCGGAGAACGGGCGGCTTGTGAGAGGCGGACATCAGTTTTTCAGGGTGATGGAATTGGGGAGGCGCGGGTCGCGGAGCGGCCAGAGCGCGGCGTCTCCGAGGCGCTTAAGGAAAACGGCTGCCAGGGTGGATCCGATGGCGGCGAGACAGGCGAAGTCCATCCAGCTCACGGCCACGCCGGACTGGTGCAGCGCGGGAAGCACGACGACATAAATATCGAGCAGGTGCATCGCAAGGATCCAGACCGCCACACCGCACAGGAATGCGGGGTTTCGTTTTCCCGGGTTCGGGAGGAGGAGGAGGAACGGGACGAAGAAATGCCCGGCCACGAGCGCCGTGCTGAGGATCTGCCAGCTCTCGGTGTTCCGGCGCAGGAAGTAGATCGTCTCCTCCGGGATGTTCGCATACCAGATCAGCATGTATTGGCTGAACCCGATATACGCCCAGAAAATGGTGAACGCGAACATCAGCTTGCCGAGGATGTGGTAGTGCTCGGGCGTGATGACGCCTTGAAAATACCCGGCCCGCCGGAGCGCGGTGATGATCAGCACGAGCACGCACAGCGAGCTGAGCGCAGACCCCGCAAAAATATAGACCCCCCACATCGTCGAGAACCACCGGTAGTCGAGCCCCATGAGCCAATCGATCGCCGAAAACGTGAGGCAAACCGCGAACAGGGGGAGGCTCGCGAAGGTGATCTTCCGGTTGAAGACCGTGTAGCGCGGCGCGCCGTCGCTGTCCTGCAGGATCGAGCTCGCGCGCAGCCATGTGGCGGCGATCGCGAAGAAGCCGAAGTAAAACGCGGCGCGCATCCAGAAAAACCACGGTGCCAGAAACGGCTGCTTCTCCTCGAGGAGCGGGCTCGTGCCCGGCGGGATCGCCATCCAGTCCCACAGCTTTGGCGCGACGAAGACGAGCGGGATGAAGAGGACGGCCATCACGACCAGGAGGCTCGCGAGGTTCTCCAGCTGCCGCCGCACGACGACGCTCCACTCGGCATCGACCGCGTGGTGGACAAGGATCCAGAAGAGCCCGCCCATGCAGATCGTGAAAAAAAACATGAACGCGAAGAGGTAGGAGAACGCGAACTGGTCGGCATCGAACCCGGCCCCGGCAAAGATCGCGGCGTAGGCGGCCAGCGCGGTCGCGACGAGGCCGAGGAATCTCCCCCCGACATGCTTGTAGTCGAATGTGGTTTGCTCTGCGTTCATGGTCTATTTGGCGGCCTCCAGAGCGGCGCGCACGTCCGGCGGCACCTCGGCGATCGCGGCCCCGCCCTGGGATTTCTGGAGCGCCCGCAGGTAGGCGATGATCTCCCAGCGGTCCTGCACCTGGATGCGGTCGCCGTAGCCCATCATCGTGTTTTTTCCGTTCGTGAGAGTGTGGAAAATCTCGCCGTCCGCCATGTCGCGGATCCGCTGCTGGTGGAGGTTGGCGATCGCGACGAGGCCGAACTTCGAGGAGATCCCGTTTCCGGCCGCCGTGGCGCCGTGGCAGGGCGAGCAGTTGATCGTGAACCGTTCCTGCCCGCGCGCGATCGCCGCGGGCGTGATCTCGAACGGCATCCCGGTCCCCCATTGGTCGCCGATTTTTCCCGTGTCGAAATAGACCGGATCCGAAGAAAAATAGATCTGCCGGTAGGGGCCGGCCGCCTCGCCGACCGAGCCGCCCGACGGCTTGTGAAGCGGGATCGCGTAGCCCATCGGCACGGTGGCCGCAACGGGAACCCGGCCGCCTCGCCCATCGGAAAAAAAGTTTCCCGGCACCTGCGCCTTGACCTTCGGCTGGCGGACCATGTCCGGAAAAATCTCGATCGGCGGCCTCACGGACTTCGCCCCGCGGAACCCCGCGATCGAAACCACGAGCACGACCAGCAGGCCGAAAAGCGCGAAGAAGTATCTCAGCATGGCCGGACCTCCGCGATGGCAAACAGGGGGCACGGGCGTCCCGCCCGTGTGCGGCAAGGATCCCCGATGACAAAGCCAGCGCCCAAACGGGCGGGACGCCCGTTCTCCCTGAACTGAAGAATGCCGGTCTCAGTCTTCATGGATCGTCGTGATGTTTGTGCCGCCGAGGGACTCGAGGAACTCGCGGACCGGACGTCCGGAAAACATTTTGTCTTCGGATTCGATGACGGCAAAAAATTTGTCCTCGGTGACTTTTTTAAACCGGTCCCAGTTGAAGAGCGCGTGGTTGAGCCTGGGGAGGCGGTTCATGAGGATCATCCCGATGACCGCGGTGAACGCGGAGAACAGGATCGTGATCTCGAACAGGATCGGGAAGAACGCGGGCACGGTGAAAAGGTTCGTCGGCTTGCCCGCAACAATGAGCGGGTAGAGGAACGATGTCGGCGCGAACACGAGCGTCACGGCGATAAAAAATCCCGCGAGTCCGCCGAGGAACACGATCTTTCCGAGCACCGAGCGCTTCAGCCCCATCGCCTCGTCCATCCCGTGGATCGGGAACGGCGAGAAGACATCCCAGCGCCGGAACCCGGCGTCGCGGATCTTTTCGGCGGCCAGGTAAAGCTCTCGCGCGCTCTGGAACTCGGCCGCGATGCCATGGACCGGCGCTTCGGGATTTCCTGCGATGCTCTTCATCAATGCCGCGCCTCCCCGTAATGCGGATCCGCCTCGGGCAGCACCGCTTTGACCTCGAACATGCAGATCATCGGCAGAAACCGGATGAAGATCAGGAACAGCGTCGTGAAGAGCCCGAACGTCCCCGCAAACGTGCAGATGTCGACCCACGTCGGATGGAACATCCCCCACGCCGAGGGCATGAAGTCGCGCGAAAGCGTCGTCGCGATGATCACGAACCGCTCGAGCCACATCCCCATGTTCGGAAATTGCACGAGGATCCACACCCAGACCAGGTGGGTGCGGAAAAATTTGAACCAGAAAAACTGCGGGGCGACGACGTTGCAGAACATCATCGCCCAATACGCCCACCAATACGGCCCGAACGCGCGATACCAGAACGCCGCGCGCTCGTAATGGTCCGCCCCATACCACGCGATGAACAGCTCCATCAGGTAGGCGTAGCCGACGATCGAGCCGGTGAGCAAAATAATCTTGCACATCTTGTCCACGTGGCCGATCGACACCAGATCGTGCAGCGGTTTGTAGATCGCGCACGCCGGGATCAAAATCGTGAGCACCATCGCGAACCCGCCAAAGATCGCGCCCGCGACAAAATACGGCGGGAAAATCGTCGTGTGCCAGCCCGGGATGACCGATGTCGCGAAGTCGAACGACACGACCGAATGCACCGAGAGCACGAGCGGGGTCGAGAGCCCGGCCAGGATCAGATACGCCATCTCGTAGTGCCGCCACTGGCGGTTGCCGCCGCGCCAGCCCAGCGCCAGGATCCCGTAAAATCCCTTTTTAAGTTTTGATGTGCAGCGGTCGCGGATCGTGGCGAGATCGGGGATCAGCCCGGTATACCAGAAGAGGACGGAGACGGTGAAATACGTCGAGACCGCAAACACATCCCACAGCAGCGGGCTCCGGAAATTCTGCCAGATCGCGTTTGAGTTCGGCACCGGTGCCAAAAACCACACCATCCACACCCGCCCGATGTGGACCGCCGGATAAATGCCCGCGCAGACCACCGCAAACAACGTCATCGCCTCGGCCGCCCGGTTGATCGATGTCCGCCATTTTTGCCGCGTCAGGAAAAGGATCGCCGAGATCAGCGTCCCCGCGTGCCCGATCCCGATCCAGAAAACGAAATTGGTAATATCCCACGCCCAGCCGACCGGGTGGTTGTTTCCCCAGACCCCGATGCCGGTTGAGATCAGGTAAGCGAGAAGGGCGAAGCACATCAGCGTCATCGGGACGGTGACGCTGATCGCCGCCCACCACCACGTCGGGGTCCTGTCCTCGACGATCGAGCTGATGTAGCTGCTGATCCAGCCCATCGTGCGCCGGTTGAGCACCAGCGGCGGCCGCACGACCGCGCGCTCCTCGTCGGTGAGATGGTCAAGTGTGTAGGCTGGCTGGGACATCGCTATCGGGCCTCCGAGGGGTTGGGAGCGGGAGGCTCGATGGTGGGATGGGAGGTATGGGAGGTATGGGAAACCTGAGAGGTCTGCGAATTATCATTCCCATACTTCCCATCTTTCCTATGAGCCGTCCCATTGGCCAAGCCGACTTCCTCGCCAGCCGGCATTTTAAGATTTGGATTTTTGATGCGGGCGAGGTAGGTGACCCGCGGCGAGGTGTTCAGGTTTTTGAACATCGTGTATCCGCGTCCGCTGGCGAGGAGGCGGGCGACCCGGCTCTCCGGGTCGGCGATGTTTCCGAAGACGATCGAGTCGTTCGGGCAGGCCTGCTGGCATGCGACCTTGAAAACGCTCACCGGGGTTTCGCCCGCGGGGGTCGGTCCGGCCTCGACGAGACGCCCGATCTTCGCCTCCTCGATCCGCTGGATGCAGAACGTGCATTTTTCCATGACCCCGCGCATGCGGACCGTGACGTTCGGATTTTTTGCCATCTGGAGGCTGTCGGCCATGCCCTTCGGGGCGAGCGGTCCCCAGTAGAGCTGGTCGAGCGGGCGCTGGTTGTAGTCAAAATAATTGAACCGGCGTACCTTCCACGGGCAGTTGTTCGCGCAGTAGCGTGTGCCGATGCACCGGTTGTAGGCCATGAGGTTGAGGCCGTCCTCGCTGTGGACCGTGGCGTTGACCGGGCAGACGGTTTCGCACGGCGCGTCCTCGCAGTGCTGGCACATGACCGGCTGGGCGAGCATCTCGGGGTCGTCGTCGCCGCCCGCGAAATACCGGTCGTTCCGGATCCATGCCATGTCGCGGTTTTTGCGGACCTGTTCCTTGCCGACGACCGGCACGTTGTTCTCGGCCTGGCAGGCGACGACGCAGGCGTTGCAGCCGGTGCAGGTGTTGAGATCCACCGCCATCCCCCACTGTTCCTTCGACGTGAGTGCGGGGTGGGTGAAGATCGAGAGGCCTTCCGGGATATGGCTGTCCATGCCCATCGTCTGTGCGAACGCGGGATCCTCCCTGTAGCGCCCGATCGTGCCTTCTCGGACGAGATCGCGGCCTTCCATCGAGCGGTGTTCCTGGGTCTGGGCCATCGGGTATTTGCGGCCGGTGACTTTGAGAGTCACGCCGGAGGTGAATCGCGGAGAGGCGGACGTGCGCAGCGGATACGCGTCAAAGCCGACGTTGTCCATCAGCGCGGAGACCCCCTTGCGGCCGTAGCCGAGAGCGAGCGTGAGCGAGCCGTCGGCATGACCGGGGGCCACGAGCGCGGCGGCCTCGATGGTTCGGGTTCCGTCGCTGATCTCTACGATATCCGCGACGAGGTCGTAGTTGATCTCGTTACCCAGCTTCTCCGCAACCTTCTCGATTTTCCCGAAATGGTTTGCCCGGATCCCGAGCTTTGCGGCGGTCGCCGGGCTCACGAGGACGGCGTTGTCCCAGGTCAGCTTGGTGACGAAGTCCGGGGTTTCGAGCAGCCAGGAATTGTTCGCATAGCGTCCGTCGTCCACGCTCGAGCTCTGGATGAAGACGAGTTCGAGCCCGTCACGAACCGGCGCGGCCAAGGCTGCGAGCGGCGCGGCGGAGGCGGGAGAAAAATCCGGTGAGGCCGGTGGGAAGGCAGTTCCGGGAAGAAATCCGATGCGGAGGAAGCTGTTCCAGAGGAGGTCCATGCCGCCGGCTTCGGCGACGAGGTTTTCCGGCGCAAGCTTCTCGAACGTCGCCCGCACAAGTTCGGGCCCTTTCACCGGATCCCCGCCCAGCAGCCTGGAAAGGATGTCCAGCTCGGAGAACCCGCCCCAGAGCGGAAGGATCATCGGCTGGATCGCGGTGAGCGTGCCGTCGAAGCTCCGCGCATCGCCCCAGGTCTCGAGGAAATGCGCGGCGGGCACATGCCAGCGCGAAAGCTTCGATGTCTCGTCCTCGAAAAGCCCGAGCCGGACGACGTCCGGGACTTTCGAAAGCAGGTCGGCAAAGCCCAGGTCGGCCGGCGCGTTGTAGGCGGGATTGCCGCCGAAGATGAAGAGCGTCCTGACCGCCCCGGCGGAGATCGCTTTGGCGAGGCTGGAGATCGTGGCCGCGGCCGGCGCAGCGTCTTTGACTCCGGCGAGCGTGGTGCCGAGGTTGCCGAGCGCCTTGTTGATCGCGTGGATGACGACCTGGACTCCGGCGGGCGTCTGCGGGCCGGTGAGGACGAGCGAGCGTCCGGGATTCGCGAGCAGGTCGGACGCGCATTCCACGATCCACTCCCCGTCGGGGAACGCGCCGGAATACGGGAACGCCCCGAGGAGGGCGGCGAGATCCCCGTCGCCGGTTTGGGAAACGATGACCTCGCCGAGCCGGCGGACGAAGCAGCCGATCTCGGATGCCTTGCACCGGAGCCGGTGGTCGGCCATCCCGCCCGTGAGCGTGTAGTGGTTCTCGACCACGTAAAGCCGGTTCATCGGCGCGCCGAGCTGATCCGGATTCCGGCGCGCGAAAAATCCCGCCGCGCATCCGCCCGCGGACGGGTTCAGGAAATCGCTGTCGAGCGCGAGGATCACGTCCGCCCGCTCGAATTTCGGGAGCAGCCGGACGCCCGCCCCGAAGGCCGCGTCCGCCGCAGCGGCCGCCTCGCTGTCGCCGAGCGGCTCGTATTCCGCCCACATCAGGCCGGGAAATTTCCGTTCGAGCCCGGCGCGCAGCCGGTCGCGCGTCGGGGAATTCTTTTTTTCGACGAGGAACGCGGTGCCCTTTCCGCCGGTCTGGCTCAGCGTCAGCAGGAACGCATCGAACGCCGCGTCGTCGGTCGCCCGGCCGGTGTCGGTGATCGTCTTCGAGCGGTGCGGATCGTAGAGATCCAGGATCGCGGCCTGTGCGAACCCATCGGTTCCGCCGATGCCGGACGGGTGGAGCGGATTGCCTTCCAGCTTGGTCGGGCGTCCTTCGGACATCGTCGCAATCAGCGGCAGCGCGCCCGTGCGAGCCGGCATCGCCGTCGCGTAGTAAAGAAATTTCCCGGGGATCGTCCACTCGACGCCCTTCGCGAACGGCACGATGCGGGCTTCCGGACGGCGGCAGCCGGCGAGTCCTGCGAGCGCCATCGAGGCACCCATCAGCTTCAGGAAATCCCGCTTCGAGAGCCCGCTGGCCTCGCATCCCGGATTTTCGGGATTGTTCATCGGTGGCATCCTCCGCAGGTGAGCGGCGGTTTTACCTGCCACGCTTTTTGAAATGCCGCGCCCGTCTCCCGCTGGCCCTCGCCCGCCGCCAGCTTCCAGTTCATGTTGAAAACCTCGCCCGGCGGGCGCAGGAAATTTTCCGGCGCGCGGTGGCAGTCGAGGCACCACGACATGCTCTGGGGTTTGTCCTGCCAGACCGCCGTCATCTCGTTGACCGGGCCGTGGCAACTGAAGCAGCCCACCCCGCGGTTCACATGCGCCGCATGGTTGAAATAGACGTAATCCGGAAGCCTGTGAACGCGCACCCAGTTCACCGGGCGTCCGGTCCTCCAGCTCTCGCGCAAGGCCTCGAGCCTCGGGCTCGTCGCGCGGATTTGCGTGTGGCAGGCCATGCACGCCTGCGTGGTCGGGATGTTCGCATGCGAGGCGATCTCAACGAAACTGTGGCAATACCGGCAGTCCAGCCCGAGCTGCCCGACGTGGACCGCATGCGAATACGCCACAGGCTGGGTCGGCATGTAGCCGACCCGTGTGTATTTCGGCGTGAAATAATACCAGACCCCGCCCGAAACCGCCGCCCCCACAACCCCGGCGCAGATCACGACCTTCAACGGAATCCTGTCCGCCCACTTTGGAAAAAAATTCGCCATGGATCAGACGGCGGCCCGGATCGAACCCGGCTTCCGGCAGAGGAAATTTTTTTTCCGGGAAGTTGTGGGGCGGAGCGAATTCGGATACATGGCTGGGCAGGTGGAGCGTGCAAAATCCGCCTCGCGCCTGTCAACAGATTCATTTCTTTCGCACCATGAACATCCTTTTTACCCTGCTGATTTTCTTCGCTGCGGCGGCACCGCTGGCGGCCGGAGACTCTCCCCAGCCGTCGCTTCCCGTCACGAAGCTCCGCATCGGCAGGGCCGAAGTCCGCGCCGAGGTCGCCGACGAGGACGCCGAGCGCTCGGCCGGGCTGATGTTCCGCGAGTCGCTCGCCGCCGATTCGGGCATGCTCTTCGTGATGCCCGAGACCGGACCCGCTTCATTCTGGATGAAGAACACGCTCGTCCCGCTCTCGATCGCGTTCATCGGCCCCGACGGCACGATCATGGAAATCCACGACATGCAGCCGAAAAGCGAATCCCTCACCCGCAGCACATTTCCCCGGATCGCCTACGCCCTCGAAATGCCGCAGGGCTGGTTCTCAAAAAACAACATCTGGCCCGGCGAGCGCATCTCCGGCCTCCCGCCGCAGCCGCGGAAAGAATCGTTTCGGAATGTCGGGAATTGACAGGCTTCGGGGTTCCGGGTTTAGCTGCGGGACGTGAAATATTCCCACCCTGTTCTGGTGCTGTCAGTCTTGGCGTTGGCCGCGTGCACGACGCTCGAAAACCGCCGCGACATGTATCGTCCTCAGAAGGTCAACGGGCCCTACACGCGGATGCTGAAAGATGGCATTCCTAATCCGGAGGCGCTTCATGGGACGGCACCGGCAGGGAAGTCCGATGGCAAATCGGTGGTGAAATAACCGGCGTGGCCGCTCCGGGGAAACGGAAGGGCTCCCTGAGCTTGTCGTCTTCGATCAACCTCGCTCTCTACCGCGCGGTTTTCGGGCTTCTGGCGAAAGCGCGCCCGCCTCGCGCGGGGAAAATGTCTCTCGGGCCGGGCAGCAGGGTGCTCGTCTTTTCCACGGCCGGGCTCGGAGATTCGCTGCTCGATTCGGCCGGGATCCGCGGGCTGGCGGAATCTTTTCCGGGCATCCACATCGAGGCGGTCGTCCACCACAGGAGAAGGGACATCGCGGCGCACAATCCGCTTTTAAAAAAACTGCACTTCCTGCGCAAGGGCCCACCCGCATTCCTCGCGCTGTGGCTGAGCCTCCGGCGGCGCGGGCCGTGGGATGCGGTGCTTTATTTCAGTTGCCATGATCCCGAGGCGCGGTGCCTGGGATATCTGCTGGCGCGGGATGCCACGATCGGACCCGGCTGGCGGACGACCATGCCGTGGGCGTGCGCGAAAAACATCGACGAGCCCGCGCTGCGCAGGGCGCACCTCGCCGCGCAGGCGGTGCGGGTGGCCGTCGAGGCGGGCGCATCCGGAGAAACGGCGCGCATGGTTTACGAGGTGGCCGCGGCGGATCGCGAAGCGCTCGACAGGAAACTTTCCGCGCTGGGGTTCCCGCGCGGGCCCGGCGTGATTTTTCAGCTCGGTGGCGGCGGCGCAGCCTATCGCGATTGGCCGGCCGCGCATTTTGTCGAGCTCGCCCGGATGGCGCATTCCGCCGGGATCGGCCCGCTCTTCGTTCTGGGCGGACCGGATCATCTGGGCAAAGCCCGGGAATTCGCGGCGGCGGCGGGCATTCCGTTTTCCGATGCTGTGGGAAAGCTCACCCTGCCCGAGTCGGCCGCGCTGATCGAACGCGCGCGGTGCCTGGTTTCGACCGACACCGGGATCATGCACCTCGCGTTTGCGATCGGGACGCCGACGGTCGCGCTCCTGCATTGCTCGCCCGGCCCGGCGCGCGTCGGACCGCTGGCGGATCCGGAAAGGCACGAGGTGATCGCCCTGCCGCGCCCGCCCGGATACCATTCGCCGGGCGATGCCTCGATGCGCGGGATCTCGCCGGAACAGGTTTTCGCGGGAATGAAAAAATTGTTTTTTCGGAACGCATGAGCCCGGAACCTCCACGGGCGGTCCTGGTCATCTGCGTGAGATATCTCGGAGACGCGCTGCTGCTGCGCCCTTGTCTGCGGGCGCTGCGCGCGGCCTTCCCCGGGGCGCGGGTGGATGCGGTGGTGGCCGCGGGCACCGGCTGCGCGCTCGACGGCTGCGCGGATGTTTCGCGGGTGATCGAGTGGCCCGCGCGCGGCATCCACCGCGAGGCGGCGGCGCTGGCGCGGATCGCGGGCGGTGGCTACGATTGGGCGATCGATTTCACCGGGAACGACCGCAGCGCCCTCATCGCGCTGGCCTCGCGGGCACGGTTCCGCGCAGCCTACGAACGCCCGAAACTCCCCCGCTGGTCGCTCCGCCGCGCGGCGTATCACCTCCGCCCGGCGCACCACAAGGCGAAACCTCACACGTTGATCCAGCGGCTCGAATTGCTCGAAGCCTGCGGCGTCCCGCCCCAAGGGTATTCGTTCGGACTCCTGCCGGATCCCGCCGCGCTCGCCGCCGCACGCACGCAGACCGCCGGACTGACGGGAAAATTTTTCCATGTTCACGTGACCTCGCGCGACATGCGGAAGGCGATCCCTGCGGGCATCGTGCGGGAGGTTCTGGCCGGCGCGATCCGGTCCGGCATGGGGGTCGTCGTCACCGGCGGGCGCGCGGAGCCCGAGCGCCGGCATGTCGCCGCCTGCACCGCCGGCCTCCCGGCAGAAAATTGCCGCGTCTTCCACGACCTCGACTGGCACGGGCTTGTCGCGATGATTTCTTTGTGCCACGCGTATTGGGGATCCGACACCGCGCCCGCGCACATCGCCGCCGCCCTCGAAAAGCGGATGCTGATCCACTTCGGCCCCTCGCGTGCGGATCACTGGAGCCCTCTCCATCCCGCCGCCGAATCGGACGCCCGCCCCTGCGCGTGCCTGAAGGCGAAGCGCTCGCTCTGCCCGCAGGGGGTTCCAGGAAAATGCCTCGACGCGATCCGTCCGCAGGACGTCCTGGAATGGCTCGGAAACCTCTGACCCTGAATATTGACTTTCCGGCAGATTGCCGGAAGATTGCTTTCATGCAAGCTACCGCAAAAACTGAACGCTTGGAGGCACGCGTCCCGGTCTTCCTGAAACGGATCATTCAGCGTGCCGCCGACCTGCAAGGGCGATCCATCACCGATTTCGTGATCGGCACTCTTGATAAGTCGGCCCGCGAAACCGTGCGCGAGCACGAGGTGATGAAACTCAGCGCGGAGGACAGCAGGATTTTTGCGCAGGCTCTGATTAACCCGCCGAAACCAAACGCCACCTTGAAGCGCGCTTTTGCCGCTCACTCAAAAACGGTCACGATGAAGTGAGCGATCTGTTTTCGGAACCGCTCGCCGGACACCATGACAGGGCATCGTTTCGGTGTGGGGTGCCGGAACTCGATTCCTATTTGCACACGCAGGCGACGCAGGATGTTCGCCGAAAGGTTGCCGCCGCTTACGTCATGGTGAACCGGGCGAACCCGGAGGTGATCGTCGGATACTACACGCTTTCTTCCTTCGCAGTCGAGACCGACGGCCTGCCGGAGGAAGCTCAAAGGAAGCTCCCGAGGTATCCGCTTACCCCTGCCACGCTCATCGGGCGTCTCGCACGGGATTTGCGTTTCCCCGGCTTTGGCAAACATCTTCTCGTTGATGCCTTGAAACGTGTTCTCCTGCATGCGAGGCAGGTTGGCTCGGCGGCAGCGGTTGTGGATGTGAAGAATGAGACGGCCTTGAAATTCTACCTCAAGAACGGCTTTCTGCCCTTCCGGGAAAACACGGTGCGCTTGTTCCTGCCGATGAAGGCGATTTCAGCACTCGGATAATTCGCTCAATCCATTCCGCCTCTCACTCCGAGCCCAACACTCAGGGGTTCGGCAATCCGGCCCCCGCGGCTCATCGTCATTGCGGCGAGTGCCATAGCGGCACAAGAAATCTCAGGGGGTTGCTGCCCTTCCATCTTACGTGAACTGTATGGCGGCTCGGAAAAAGCCGGCCCTGAGGGCGAGGAGGCGGGAAGACGCCCGTCCGGCGCTGCCTGGCCCGCCGGCCATGTGACGGATTTGTGACATTCGGCAGCTTTTGCGAGCGGGTGATCTCGCGCACCATTCTGGGTGATTCCGCCAATGCGCCCGCCCGTTTTCCAAACCGACCCAAGCCAAGCCTTCCAAGGCAGGGTGCGCGCTACGGGCAAGCGGGAAAGGCAAACGGGAGTTTTCAGCCCGGATCCGGCGATTCCTCGCGCAGAGTCGCGGAGCCCGCAGAGAAAAACCGTTTTCGGGTTCAGTGATTCCGTTTTCAGCGTTCAGAAAGACCCGGCATCGCGAGCGGGTTGCTATTCCGCTTTCAGGTTTCAAGTTTCAGGTTTCAGATTTCTCTTCGTCTGTCTGATTCTTTTCGGCTTCGCGCCTTCGATTCTGGCCGGGGACATCCTGCGCGGCGGTGCAGGTGCGGGTGCCGGGCGCAAAGCCGCTAATGCCAGGGCCAACGCGGGCGCGCAGGCCGCTGAGCTTGCCAGGATCAAGGCTTCCGACCGGCTTGCGCGGACGACGCAGGCCCTCAATGCCATGCGCCAGATGCAGGCATCCGCGCGCAGTGTTGCGGGCGGCAGCGTTCCCGACGGGCTCGTCCCCGGGGGGCTTGAGCGGCTCGCGGGCGGGACATGGACTGGCGCAAATGCCCCGGTTCAATCCGGCGGCAACGTCAACATCAAACAGACCGCCTCGCAGGCACTCCTCGACTGGAAAACCTTCAACGTCGGCAGCGGCACCACCGTCCATTTCGACCAGAGCGCAGGCGGCAACGACTCCGGAAAATGGATCGCATTCAACAAGGTCTCCGATCCGTCTGGAAAACCTTCCGAAATCCGCGGGAGCATCAAGGCCGACGGCCAAGTCTATATCATCAACCAGAACGGCATCATTTTCGGCGCGGGAAGCCAGGTCAACACCCGCACGCTCGTCGCCTCGTCGCTGCCGATCAATGACAGGCTGGTCGAGCAGGGGCTTCTGAACAACAAGGATGCCCAATTTTTATTTTCCGCGCTGGATGTTCCCGGCGGGGCCGACGGGACGAAGGCGTTCATCGCCCCCGCCCGTCCTCCGGCCGCGACAGAAGCCATCGGGGTGGTCGTCGAAAAGGGTGCGACGATCTCGGGTCCGGTGAGCAGCGACGGCAACGGCGGCCGGGTCATGCTCGTGGGGGCAAACGTGCGGAACGAAGGCACGATCTCGACTCCCAGCGGGCAGACAATCCTTGCCGCCGGACTCCAGGTCGGCGTCCAGGCGCATAACAGCTCGGATCCCAGCCTGCGGGGGTTGGACGTTTGGGTGGGCGACGTGGGGGCCTATGGAAGCGCCACCAACAACGGGCTGATCGAGTCCTATACGGGAAGCGTGACGATGGCCGGGCGGGAGGTGAACCAGCTGGGGATCATCGACAGCTCGACCTCGGTGAATCTCAACGGACGCATTGACCTCATGGCCAACTATGGCGCGGCCGCGAATCCGAACTATGACAGCACAACGGCCACGGGCGGCGGCGGGCCGATCTTTCTCAACCAGTTCACGGGAACCGTTGCGTTCGGTCCCGCGAGCGTGACGAGGATCCTGCCGGACTATGCCAGCACAGCAAAAATCCCAGGCACGTCCCTCCCGGAAAACTCCCAGATCAACGTGCAGGGACTTTCGATCCAGATGCAGGGCTCCTCGATTCTCCTGGCTCCCCACGCCGATGTTTCCTTTCGTGCCGGGACATGGACCTATGTGGATGTGGACGCCAACCGCACGATTTTCAAAGCCGACGGCACCACGGTCGAGGATGCCCTGGTCAGCAATTTTTCCGGCGGATCACAACGTTTCCTCTATTCCGGCGGACAGGTCGCTCTCGATTCCGGAAGCCTGCTGGACGTGAGCGGAAGCACGGATGTTTTCGTCCCGCTCGCGCAGCACGTTCTGACAGTCCAGTTCCGCGGATCGGAACTCGCGGACTCCCCGCTCCAGCGCAACTCGATATTGCGCGGGCAGAAGCTGGTAGTGGACATCCGGCGGTCCGGTCAATACGGCGGACGCCAATGGCTCGGGAGCCCGCTGGGCGACCTCACCGGGGTGGCGGGGATTATCGAGCGCAATGTCGCCCAGTTGACTGCGGAAGGTGGCACAGTGGACATCCAAAGCGGCGGATCGATTGTCGTGCAGCCGGGGGCCACGGTGGATGTGTCGGGAGGATATTTCAGGAACGAGGGCGGAGTGATCCAAACGTCCCGCCTGCTGCGCAATGGCCGCCTGGTGGATATTTCCAAGGCCACGCCCGACGTGACTTACGATGGGGTTTATGATGGCAAGGCCACCGAGACATCATCGAAGTGGGGCGTCAGCAAAACATTCGGCCACGCGCTGGCCCCCTTGGGCGGATATACTGAGAAGGAATACATCGAAGGGGCTGCGGGAGGAGCGATCAACTTCACCGCGCCTTCGATCATTGTCGGCGGAAACCTTGTCGGGCAGACGATCACCGGGCCGAAGCAACTCGCCGCCTCGGCGGGTTCGACTGCCAATCCGGCGACGCAGGCCTCCCTTTCCTTCACATTCAAATCCGAAGTCAGATACGTGGAGGATGCCAACACGATCAAATATTATGACGCGTCTCCCACGCCACCGGAGATCCGCGTCACGGCGGACAAGCCGGGCGCATCCGCTTTCGTGCTCGCAGCGGGCGGATCCCTGCCGGCCAGCCTCACCTCCCAATTTGCTGTCAGCACGACGTGGTGGGATGAGGGCGGGTTCGGTTCTGTCTCGGTGGATAACCCGGACGGATCGCTCCTCATTCCATCCGGGGTGGATGTCAGGATTCCGGCCGGCGGATCGCTGACCGCCAAGGCATCGAATATCACGGTGGGCGGCGCGGTCACAGCCCCCGGCGGGGCCATCTCCCTGACTGCTTACAACTACTCGCCCTACGATTACCAGAAGCTGGTCGCGACGGATCCTCTCCTCAGCGAGAAGTCCGCACTCGGGGTGGTCGCCGGGCGCGGAAGCATCACGCTTGGCGGCGGCGGAAAGCTGGATGTTTCCGGCATGCTGGTGGACGACCGCCCGACATCCGCGCAAACCGATACGGGCCGCCGCATCTTGAGCGGGGGAACGGTTTCCCTGGAAGGCTACACGATCAACCTTTTCAAAGGCAGTCTGGTGGCTGCTTCGGGAGGTGTTCGTGCCAAGCCGGTCAGCGGGTTTGAGTATGGCAGCGGCGGAGCGATCAGCATCCTGGCGGGAAGAGATCCCAACCAGTTGACCAAAACCCCGACCTCGCTGCTCATCGGCGGCCAATTGAATTTGGATGGAACGCTGTCCGCCTATTCGGCGAAGCAGGGAGGATCCCTGACGCTCCGTGCCAATCTCATCCAGATCGGAGGCAGCGCGGGCGACCCGACGATGCTCGTCCTCGCACCGGAATTTTTCCGCAGCGGCGGGTTCACCAGCTACTCGCTCACCGGCATTGGAAAAGCCAGCGGGACGGGCTACATTCCAGCCATTCGGGTGGTTGAAAATACGATCATCGAGCCGGTGGCGGAAAACCTCGTTCTGTCGCCCTATCGAACCTCGGCCGCCGGACTTTCACTGACCCCCATTTTGAAGCCGGTTGGAGAGCGTTCTTCTGTGAGCATCACGATGGCGGCGACCGGGGCCGACGATTCCTTTACGAAAGACATTCTCGAGACGAGAGGGGATATTGTTCTTGGCAAAGGCTCTGTCATCCGCACGGATCCGGGAGCGAGCGTGCTGATCGGGACGGATGCGAATCTGAAAAAATCCCTCGCCGACACGGTTTCGGTTGAGGGGACGATTGATGCGCCCGGAGGAACCATCGGCATTTTCACCCGGAGCAAGTTCCCCCTCGCGCCGGAAGTGGAGGCGGTTGGCGTATCGGCATTGCCGACAATTTACATTGGGCCGGATGCCCGGATTTCGGCCGCAGGAACCGTCGTATACAAGCCGGATCCTTTCGGCCGCAGGATCGGCACTCTCTATTCGGGTGGAACCATCAGCCTTTATGGAAACATCGTCGCGGAAGCCGGAGCGGTCCTGGACGTTTCCGGAGCCTCCGCGATCTTCGACATCCACCCCTCCCAGTTGACCGCTGCGGGTCAAACGTTGGTTCCGGCCAACTCCGGGTTGAATACTCTTCCCTACAAACTCCAAACGGTTGCAACCCGTGTGGACAGCAATGGGGGAATACTAAAACTCCATGGTGCCGAGATGCTCCTGAGCGATGCGACATTGCTGGGACACGCAGGCGGTCCCACCGCCGTGGGTGGTCTGTTGTCCGTTTTCTCCGGGCGCTACTACATTCAGGGCGCGTCAAGGACGAGCGCCGATATTAATCTGAGCGTTTCGCAATCCGGGCTGTCGCTCTCGGGAGCTCCCGGATCGAGAGGCGTCGGCATCGCTGTCCGGGATTCACTCGGCGCCGTGGTTCCGGGCATAGGATATTTCGCTGCGGATCGGTTTCAGCAGGGAGGGTTCGCTTCGCTGGATCTCGGCTTCAAGTTCCTCCCGGACGCGAGCCCGGTTCCCTACGGCGGAAACGTCGAGTTTGTCGGGCCGGTCACGATCTCGGCGAGCGGCAGCCTCCGGGTGGCCGGCGGGGGAATCATCCTCGCAAATTCCGCTGTGAATCTTTCCGCCAGCTACATTGCGGTCGGGCAGGAAATCGCGCGCGCCAACGCAGTCGGGCTGGATTACCCCGCCCCGCTCAATCCTTCCGATCCGGCTTTTGTCGCGTTCCAACAGGATCCTCCGCCCGCTGTCGGTGGCTCAACGTATTACCCGCAGCCCACCTACGGGACGGGCACGGTAAGCATGAATGCGAAGCTCATAGATATCGGGACGACGGTCTTCCAAAACACGGGCGCGGTCGCATTCACCGCTGTCGGGGGAGATATCCGCGGGGCGGGGACACTGAGTCTGGCCGGTGACCTGACTCTGACAGCCGGCCAAATTTATCCTAATACTCTCGCCACGTTCAATATTTTTGCCTACGACCACGCGAGCGGAAAAGGATCTGTGACGATCAATGGTTCCGGCACCCGCCCGATACCGTATTCCGCTGGAGGAAGCCTGAATATTTATGCCTCGACGATCACGCAGGGTGGAACTCTGCGCGCGCCGTTCGGCACGATCACGCTCGGGTGGGACGGGACGGACATCGATTCTTCCACTGCGGCGCTCGACAGTCCGGTGAATTCTATTGTCGGGACGGCGCTTACTGTTCCGACGGCGCAAACGGTGACGCTCGGGGCAGCCAGCGTCACATCGGTTTCGGCGGTGGATCCCGCCACAGGCGTCGGGTTGACAATCCCGTTCGGCCTGAGCCCTGACGGGCTTTCGTGGATTGATCCCCGGGGGGTGAATGTCACGGTGAGCGGGCTGCCGCAGAAGAGCATCGCGATCGCCGGAAACAATGTGGTGGCTGAGGCCGGCTCGGTGATTGACATCCGGGGCGGCGGTGACCTGCTGGCCTATCGTTGGGTCTCCGGGACCGGTGGCAGCATGGATCTGCTCGGGGAAGCGGGGAGCGAGTGGGGCGCGGGGGCGACCTATGCGGCCGGGGATCTGGTCACCTATAAAGGCGAAACCTGGTCGGCCCGCGTGGCGATTGATCCGGCGGCCTTGAAATCCGCTCCCTCTCCGACGATGTCCGGCATCTATTGGTCGAAGGTTGACACGTCGTATGCCATCCTGCCGGGATACACGGCGGAATATGCGCCTTTGTCGGTTTACAACACGGGAGTGAACGCCCAAGTCCTTGGAGGAGATCCCGGGCTTGCCAGTTCGAAGATCAAGCTGGGCGACAGGATTTTTCTCGACAGTGCGCCCGGCTTGGATGCCGGCACTTATACCCTCCTGCCCAGGCGCTACGCGATTCTGCCGGGCGCATTCCTGGTCACTCCCAAATCCGGCGGAACCTTCGCGAAATACAGCACCGGAGAAGGGAACTCCTACACGAGCGGCTGCTTCGTGAACGCATTCAACCAGCCGTCGCAAGCGACCGGGATCCGCTCGCTTTTTGAAATTGCCTCTCCCGCAGTCATTGCCGGGCGCGCCGAATACGAGGTGCTTGGGGCGAACGAATTTATCACCCGTGCAGCCGGGCGGCTGAATGTGGATGCGGTGCAGCGGCTACCGATGGATTCCGGCTCGCTATCATTTCAAGGGAACTCCGCGTTGCGTCTCGAGGGCACGGTTCTTGCCAAAGCGTTTGCAGGCGGGCGGGGTGCCAGCGTGGATGTGAGCAGCGATGCGGCCATCTACATCATCGGCGGATCCGGCAGTGCTCCCGCAGGCGCCACGGCTGTTTTGAATTCGGATCTTCTCAACTCGTGGGGAGCCGAAAGCCTCCTCATTGGAGGATTGAGACGGAAAACGTCCGAGGTCGTGTCGGTGGACGTCCGCACCTCGTCCGTCACGCTCAACAACCCGGGCGGTGAGCTTTCATCGCCGGAGATCACGCTGGTCTCGAAAGCCGCACTCACAGTGACGGCAGGCTCGGCCATCTCTTCCTCCGGCACCATGAGCCGGACTTCTGAAAACTTCCTTTTGAGCGGTGATGGAACCCTGCTCCGGGTGAGCGGAGATACGGGTGCGGCGATCGCCCGCTCTTCTACGAGGGGTTCGGTGCTGCCGCTCATGACCATCGGAGCCGGGGCGTCGATTTCCGGTGCCGGGGTCATTTTGGATTCTACCTACGCGACCTCGTTGAGCCCGACAGCCATTTTGAGTGCGACCGCGCTTACTCTGGGAGGTGGTCAGATCAGCATTGTTCTCAGCCCGTCGGCCGGCGGACTCACCGGATCGGTCATCAGCCCGCACCTGACGCTCAGCGGCTCGCTTCTGACATACGTCCAGTCGGTGAACTCCCTCAAGCTCTCCAGCTATCGCACGATTGACATCTACGGCGCGGGAACATTCGGCTCTTCCACAATGGAAAGCTTGAATCTCTTTGCTACGGGGATCCGCGGATACGAACGCGGAACCGTCACCCTGATCGCTGGAACCGTCACCCTGGCCAATCCGTCTGGCGGCTCGGCTCTTGCCGCTCCCGCGCTTCCGCTTTCCGGCGACCTCCGGATCGTAGCGGAAACTATGAACCTTGGAGCGAATGCCTTGAGCATTGCGGGCTACCAAAGCCTGGACATCACCGCGTCGAATGGCCTGCTCGCTACAGCGGACGGATCCCTGACATTGCCCGGAACCCTTTCTGTTGCCACGCCGATGATCACCGGATTGCGGGGAGTGTCCTATGATGTAGCGGCCGCAGGGAGCGTCTCATTGCTGCCCGGCGTGGGAACCTCCGGGATTTCGGGCGGACTCGGGGCCAGCCTTGGGTTTGCCGGCAGCTCGATCCTGGCGAATACAGCGATCAACCTGCCCAGTGGCAGCCTCGTTCTCCACGCGCTGGGCGGCGGAGTGACGGTCGGAGGCGAACTCACTGCAGATGGAACGGCGCAGGCATTTTATGATGTCACCCGTTATGCCGACGCGGGTCGCATCGCGCTCACTTCCGATACCGGGGATGTCACTCTGAATCCGGGCAGCCTGGTATCGGTTGCGGGAGCCGACGGAGGCGGCAATGCGGGCTCGGCGGAAATCCGGGCGGCCGGAGGTTCCTTCGTCAACAATGGCTCGCTTCTCGGCTCGGCGGCCGCCGGGTTTGCGTCCGGCTCGTTCCTGCTCGATGCAAGTTCGATCGTCTCGTTTGCTAATATTAACAACCCGCTTGAGTCCGGCGGATTCTTCGAGGAGCGCAATATCCGGGTCCGCACGGGAAGCGTCACGATGGACGGCACGGCTCACGCACGTTCGTTCAGCCTGTCCACCGATCAGGGCGGCATCACGGTTTCCGGAACCGGCCTGATTGATGCTTCCGGAACCACGGGGGGAAGCATCGCGCTTGCCGCGCACGACAATGTGACAGTCCAGTCCGGAGCCTTGCTCACTGTGGCGGCGACGCAGTTCAGCAGCGCCGGAAAGGGAGGGGCGATTCGGATCGAGGCCGGAGCGCAGCGGGATGGCACGTTCAACGCGGCTGCCCTGCTGGATCTTCAAGCGGGATCAACACTTGATCTGTCTGTGGCTTCCTTTGTTGCCGGAGGTTATACAACGGTCGGCTCGAGCGCGTTCAACGGACAATTCCAAGGGACGGTTCATCTCAGGGCCCTGCGCAGCGGAAACGATGTCCGGGTGGATCCGATCGAAAGCACGATCACCGGCGCCTCCTCGGTTGTTGTCGAAGCTTATAAACTTTATGACCAGACCACCACCGGCGGGATCCTCAACACGACGCTCCGTGGAACCATCAACACCGAGGCCGCAACCTTTATGAACGCCGGAGAGTCGGCCATGCAGACGAAGTTGCTAACGACGGGCGATCCGGTGACATCGGCCGCCCTGTCGCCGCTTCTCGTTATTGCTCCAGGCGTCGAAATCATCAACCGCATCGGGGATCTGACATTGGGGTTGGCGAACCCGACCGGTTCCACTACTGTGGCATCAAAGCAGGAGGCCCATACTGCTGCAGACTGGGATCTTTCCACATTCCGCTATGGAACAAAATCTGCGCCCGGCATCCTGACCCTTCGGGCCAAGGGCGATCTGGTTTTCAACAACACCCTCAGCGACGGGTTCACGCCGGTGACCGCATCAACGGCGAATGGAAACTCCGCCATGTGGCTCGCCACACTCAAGACCATCAGCGGCAGCCTTCCCGTGAACACGCAATCCTGGTCGTTCCGCCTCTCGGCCGGGGCCGATCTTGGGGCGTCTGATTTCCGCTCGGTCCTTCCGGCCGCCTCGCTTGATCCCGGCAAAGGATCCCTGCTGGTCGGCGAGTTCTATCCGGCGATTCCTAATGCCGCCACGTCAGGAACCGCGCCGGCGACGGGAACATTAGGCCTGACGGCAAACACGATCAGGATTTCCGCGGACGCGACGAACCGCGGAACAAGATACGAGGTGATCCGCACCGGCACGGGCGACATCACGATCAGTGCTGGGCGTGATGTGCAGCTTCGGAACCAATTCGCCACCATCTATACCGCTGGCGTCGCCCTGCCGACCACGACCGCGGTGATCGGAGGCCAGACAGTCACAACAATGGGGGTTTTCCAACCCAATGATTTTGTGATTCCGATCCTGAACAAATCCCCAAGCCAGAGCGGTGCCGGCGTGACACTGGGAGCGATTCAACAGACCTATGCGGCGGTCTGGTCGCTGGGCGGCGGCGACGTGTCGATTTCGGCCCAGGAGAACATCGGCCACTATACCAAAAATAGCGCGGGGCTCCTCATTGAGGATTCCTCCCGGCAGATGCCGACAAACTGGCTCTACCGGAGAGGATACGTTGACGACTCGGGGCTGTTTGCATCGAACGGAGGAATTGATGGGGTGCTGATAAGCACACGGGTGACTGATCCTGCGACCTCAACGGCATGGTGGATCGATTTCAGCAACTTCTTCGAGGGCGTAGGCGCGCTGGGTGGCGGCGATGTCTCGCTGACTGCGGGAAATGACATCGTCAATGTGGACGCCTTCGCTCCCACAAATGCCCGGATGGCTGGGAGAAATCCGCTGACCGGGATCAATCTCGCGCCGGACGCCGCCAAACTTCTTGAGTTGGGCGGCGGCGATGTCACGGTCCGGGCGGGCAACAACATTGACGGGGGCGTTTATTATGTCGAGCGCGGCGCGGGATCGTTGGTTGCGGGCGGCAGCATCACGACGAACTCCGCGCGTTCGCCACAGCTCGGGATTCTGGACTCCAGTTCGACAGCGGTTTATGATAGTGCCATATGGCTTCCAACAACTCTCTTCGTTGGCAAATCCCATTTTGATGTCAGCGCTCTGAAGGATGTCCTGCTCGGTCCGGTCACCAACCCGTTCCTGCTTCCCCAAGGCTTGAACAACAAGTTCTGGTATAAGACGTATTTCAACACGTTTTCTTCGGATGCAGGAGTTGACGTCACATCCGTTGGTGGAAGCGTGACCCATCGCGTGGCGGCCACTCTACCCGGATCCGCCTCGCCGGACTCGATCCTGAATCTCTGGTTCACCACCCAGAACCTGTTCAATGGCGGCGGCAGCGCTTACAACGCATCAAACTTCCAGCCATGGCTTCGCCTTGCCGAAGTCGATCTGAGCGCATTCGGACAGGTGTTTTCTCTGGGGGCGCCGAATTTGAAAAGCTCCGCTTTTAGTGGAGATGTGAATCTTGTCGGTTCGCTGACGCTCTTCCCCTCAGCCACCGGAACTCTCGAGCTGGTTGCCTCGGGAAGCATCGTCGGGCTCCAGTCCACCGGAATCGGAGTGAACGCCAAGGGAGAAAGCGCAAGCGTCTGGACCTCTTCGACGGTCAATGTCTCCGATGCGGATCCCTTAATATTTCCCGGCACGACATCCCCCGTTGGCTATCAGAAGTTTTCCGGGCGGGTGCGGGCGAACGCGTTGATGAGCGGCTTCAATCCCTATTCCCTCGTCAACGTGGCGCTCCAGGAAACCGGCTCATACTTGAATTCTTCGATTGATGTCCAGCGTGCGCTTCACTCGGAGACTCTACTCCATGCGGGCGATTCCAGTCCGATCCGGCTTTACGCGGCGGGCGGAAGCCTCACCGGCCTGACATTGTTTTCTCCGAAGGTGACGCTCGCCATGGCTGACAAGGATATCACAGATGTTGCCTTCTATATTCAGAATGTCTCCCCGGATGATGTTTCCATCGTCTCGGCCGGACGCGACATCATTCCCTACAATGAAAATGCACCCATGCGTGCGCTGGCGTCGGATGCCTCGCAGGGGAATTTCATTGGCGACCAGACGAAGCGGACCGCCACCGATGTCCTCAGCAATGCGCTATCCGGCGACATCCAGATCAACGGCCCGGGGGTTCTCGAAGTTCTTGCCGGCCGGGATCTGGATCTCGGCACCGGGCCGAACTACGCCGATGGCACGGCGGTCGGCATCACCAGCATCGGCAACTATCGCAATCCGTTTCTCCCGTTTGAAGGCGCATCTCTTGTTGTCATGGCGGGAGTCGAAGGACAGGCAGGCGGGCCGGCGCTCGGCCTCGCCGGAAGCAATCTGGACTTCACTCAGATATCGTCCAAGGGATCGGGATCTATCGCGTCGATCGAGCTGCAAAACGTGGCGGCATTGCAGGAGTTTTTCTCCCTGCTCCGGCAGGCTGCGGATGAATACGAGACCACAGGAACCTATTCGACTGGGTTCTCCGCAATCGATGGCGTTTTTGGAAACGCCTCCGGCTCCGGAGAAATCTACACCCGGGCGCGCGATATCCGCACAACGACCGGAGGCGCGATCACGATCGCCGCACCGTCGGGTGGGCTGACCATGGCATCGGATATTTTCGGCAACCCGGAGACCCCGCCCGGCATCGTGACAGAATACGGAGGCGAGGTTTCGATCTTCACTGATGGAAGCGTGAATATCGGACGGACCCGCATCTTCACGCTGCGTGGCGGAGACATGACGATCTGGTCCTCGACCGGCGATATCGCGGCGGGCACGGCGTCGAAAACGGTCGTCACTGCGCCGCCGACACGCGTTGTCATTGATTCCACGAGCGCGGACGTGGCCACCGACCTCGGCGGCCTCGCCACCGGCGGCGGCATCGGCGTGCTGGCTTCGGTGAAGGGCGTGCCGCCGGGAAATGTCTCACTCATCGCCCCCCTTGGCACCGTGGATGCGGGCGATGCTGGAATTCAAGCGACCGGAAACCTCCGGATCGCGGCCTCCCAGGTGCTCAACGCGGACAACATTTCCACGGGTGGCACCGCCAGCGGCGTGCCGACCGCGCCGACCGTCGCAGCTCCGAATATCGGGGGTTTGACCTCTGCTTCGAGTTCCAGCGCCGCAGCAAACAGCGCGGCCAATCAGGTTGCCAATCAGGCCAGTCAGCAGCAGCAGGAAACCATCGAGACCCCCTCGACCATCACGGTCGAGGTGCTCGGTTACGGCGGAGGCGAAGACGAAAGTTAGAGCATTTGAAATGAACACATGGCCACATCAAAAAGAACGCTGCCTGTAGCCGCACGTCCGTGTCGCACACGCCTCCGAGGTTCCCCACGCTCCCTGCCAACACGCCCGACACGGGCGTGGCTACAACTCTGTGAGAAAGACGCGGAGAAATTCCGGGGAGCATACGCGCCCCCGCGTGTGGAGGTCGGCGCCCCCGCCGACCGAAGGGCCTGGCAAGGAGGTCAACTTTAGGAAAACGAATTTCCCCCATTGCCAAAATCGAAAAACCTGTTAATGAGTTTTTTTCTATGGCAGCCAAGAAAAAGCTCGTGAAGAAGTTCGCCAGGGAAATCGCGAAAGAAGTCGCCAAGAAGCTCGCGAAAAAACCTGCAGGGAAATCATCCAAACCCGCAAAGAAACCTTCCAAGAAGCCGCGCAAAAAGCCAACCCGCAAGCCGGGCGAGGTCCCCGCGAAAGTGGCGCCACAGGAATAGTCATTCCGGGGAGCATCCGCGCCCCGCGTGTGGAGGTCGGCGCCCCCGCCGACCGGATAGAGCGGAAGACACGACCCGCCGGGCAATTCCAGAAACGTTCAGCACCAGATTGACAGGATTCTCTGCGCCTCAGTGTCTCCGCGCGAATCTATTTTCCTGACATTCGCCCGCGCGAAACAGCGAGGAGTTCTTCGCTGTTTTCAGTGGATGCTTATCCCGCAGGCGCAGAGGTTTTTTAGATTTTCATTCAGAATGTCTTCGCGTCCCTGTATCGCAGCGGGACGTTGACATGATAGTCTTTGCCAACCATGAATGCTCTCACAACTCTGACCGAACGCTGTCAGGGTTCCATGCCTGCCGCTCTCTGAAAGCAGCTCCATCTCCGACCCTCCCTTTCCCTTTCGTTTTCTCTGCTGCGCTCACCGAACACTGAGGGCTCCGCCTGCCGGGCGCGCAATTGCGACGAAATTTTCACATGCAAAAACCGGGTGGTTTTTGTAAACTTCGCCCCGTGAAAATTCCATTCCTCCTTTCCGCATCCGCTGTCTTGGCGGTTTCCACTTTATTTTCCGCCGACATCCCGGCCCTGGAGGCCAAGGCCAGGCAGGGAGATCCCGCAGCGCAGTTCGATCTGGCGCGCGATTATCTGAAAGGGAGTGGCGTCAAGAAAGATCCCGTCCGTGCGTTCGAACTCATGACCTCCGCCGCGAACCAGGGCCATGCCGAGGCGATGGGAGGGGTCGGGTTCTTCTATGCCAACGGGATCGCCGTGACAAAAGACGCCTCCAAGGCGGTCGAATGGTTCCGCAAGGGCGCGGAGAAAGGCGGCCAGAAATCCCAGCTCAATCTCGGCATGATGCTTGTCATGGGAAATGGAATCGCAACGAACGAAGAGGAAGGAAGGAAGTGGATCAAGGCGGCGGCAGACCAAGGCCAACCGGACGCGGCCTACACGTTCGGAACGATTCTTTACTTTGGCAAATACGGCCGGCCCGTGGATTATGCGGCGGCCTATCCGTATTTGCTGGTTGCTGCCAAGAGCGGGCACCCCGACGCCCAGAACACCGTGGGAGTCATGCTCGAAGCCGGCCAGGGGGTTGATCTGGATGCCGCGCAAGCGGAGGAATGGTATCGCAAAGCCGCCAAGCAGGGGCACGCCAAAGCGCAGAGCAGTCTCGGACGTCTGATCGGCCCCGAAGTTCAAGATCGGGAGCGACGGGTGGAGGCGCTGACCTGGCTGCTGGTCTCGGCAAAAACAGGCGAAGTCACCGCGCAGAAAATGCTCGAGGAGATCCAGCCGGGCATCAAGCCGGACGATCTCGCCCAGGCGCAACGGCTTGCCGGTGACGTCGAAAAAAGCCTCCGCGCGTCCTCCTCATCGAAATAATCTCAAATGGCGGCGCGACGGTTCAATTTTCGCTTTTGGCCTCCAGTATCGCTTTCATGGTTTGGTGATTGTAGGCTTGGTCTCCATACAGCGCTCGATACTGCTCATTCGCCTGCGTGAGAGCGTCGAAGTACCTTTTATTGACGGCTGCAGCGCCAGCCGGCGATTCGGGCTGGCCGAGTGCATTGTCCACTTCCTGCACGAAGGAATCCGCGATCTGCTGCTGTGCGGCGGCGACTGTGGGCGACTGGTTTCCCGCTTCGGGTTCAAGAAGGGCGGCCGGAACAGGAACGCCCGGCTCCACCTCCAGCTCAACCATATCGGAAGCCGCGGAATTTCCATTTGATGAAACGGTGCCTTGAGGAAGTGTTCCGGTGGTGACTGGTGCTGCCGGCGGCACGGGCGATCTGTTGGAAACCGGGTGGCTGCTCTGCGTGGATTCATAGGAAGCCGTGGGATTGCGAACGGGGTTTGAGGGCAGCGTGGATTGGGATGCCGCCATCGCTACCTGCGCTATGCCATGAACCCCGGGCTCCGATCCGGCGCGCGTTGCAGGAGCCGTTATTTGCTGGACGGCGGGAGCACTGGAAGCACTGGGGGAACGGGCGTCCCGCCCGTTCGACTCGGATTCGCAGCGCAGGGCAGCACCCCACACGGGCGGTTCTCCCATGCGCTGCGCGATTTCAACTGTTGAAGATCCGCCACGGATGTCTAAAGCAGCCTTTACGCACCAGACGGACACGGCAAGCACAAGAATGTAGCCTGCGACATGGATGGGAATTTTCATAAAAAAGCGGGTTGTTTGTGTTGAATGCATCAGGGAAACCACGCGGAAAGAGAAGAGGTTTCACGCGGAGGCGCGAAGCACGCGGAGAGGTTTTGAAAACGATATTCCTGATCTTTTCCTCCGCGTTCTCCGCGTCTCCGCGTGAGTAATTCTGTTCTTTCTCCTTGTGTTTCCCAAAGCAAACTGGCGCCAGAAATCGATCTGGCGCCAGTCGCAAGGGTTCCTGTTTGTTGCTGCCCTGATGGAACGGCATCGCAAACAGGGGTTATGATTTCTTAAGGTGCGACCGTGCCGCCGTCCACCTCGCGGCCGACCAGCATGTCCCCCAGGGCAATGCCAGCATTGCCGCTGAGCACGAGGTTGCCTTTGATCGCGTCATAGACGGTTTTTTTGTCGCCGCTGTAACCGTCATTGCGGATATACATGTTCTCGTATCCCCATGCCGTGTAGGCGCCGTTGGTGATTTTCGCCTTGTCGGTCGCGCTCACAATGCCGCTGGTGGCATAGTCGCTCAGGATCACGCCGTTGTAGCCGAGGATCTTCGCTCCATTGGTTCTTGCAGTCGCCGCATCGCTCAGCGACAACCAGCTGACCAAGTAGAGGTTAATCGGACTACCGAACGCATCAGCTCCAAGCGCGTCCAAAACGGTCACCGCGGTGCTCGTTTTTCCAAGATCCCCGCGGAGTGTGCTGCCGCTTTCGTAGCCGCCATTGCCGTCAACATCCTGTCCCCCAGACCGTCGAGGCGTTTTTCGCCGTCTGGCCAGGAAGCACCGGACTGTTGACGCCGCCTGCGGGAACAAGCTGGATCGTGGTGAGTGTCGTATTGCTGGACACGTTGGCCACATACTGCTTCACAACTTGTGTGATCCCATAGCCGGTTTCGGCCAGGTAGGTGGTGCGGGTGCCTGATCCATCGTTGCGTCCTGTGGCGAAGACGTAATCGGTATCGGTTTCGTTGCCGGTAAGAAGGCTCAGCGGTTGGAATCCACCAGCCAGAAGCGCACGGAACTGCTGGGCCGTGATGCTCGTGACCGAGGTCGGGAAGCCTTCGTTGCCGATCATCGTGAACAAAATCACGCCGGCTGAAGGGGTCGAAGGCTGGAGTGAAGCCGCGCTGTAGGGAGTGGACGACTTCGTCACATCCGAGAACGCGATATCCGAGATCCCGCCCAGAGCTGCCGCACCGGTGGTCCCTTGGTTGGCCAACTCCGCCCCGACGGCGGTTGCCGTCGTGCCGGTCAGCAGCGCGGGCTGATAGTAGGTCGGAGGAACCGGATCTGCGGCCCCGGGGACCAGGGCGCGGATTCCTTCTACCGATCCAGTGAAGCAGCAGCGGATGGTGGTCGTTCCAGTGACACCGGGAAAATTGCCGATGAAGATGGCGCGGGTGGCACCGGTGTAGGTGGTTCCGCCCGCAGTTGCCTGATCATGGGCGAACTTGAACAGCGGGGTTCCTGCGGCCAAATAGCGGGCTTTGATGCTCGCCAGGGTGGCCGCGCGGAACGCCGTGGCTCCGGTGATGTTCACAGTGACATCGGCCTGGGCCGACGCGAGGAAGGCGAGCGCCAATGTGGCACCGCCAAGGATGGATTTGAGTTTCATAGTTTTTGTATGGAATTAAGTTTTTGTTGAGTTGATTATACCAATATTAAGCGTTGACCTTGCGACGACGTGCTACGATGAAGCCGATGCCAAGAGCCGAGATGCCCAAAAAGGCATATGTGGAAGGCTCCGGAACGGCGGAAGTTTGGAACGAGACGCTCCCCGAGTCGTTGAGCGTGATCGTGCCTTCATAGGTTCCCGCACGAAGGGTTTCCCCTAGCCCGACCTGCGCGACCGGCAAGGAGATATTATTCCTGGCTTCGATGCGGTAGAGGTCCACCGCGAACGCCACATTCGACACCGAGCCGAAGCTGGTGCCTGAAGCGATCGTTCCGCCGACCTGCTGGACTCCTCCGCCAAAGATGCTGAAGGCTGTGCCCGGGATTCCCGCTGCCAGGAACGGATTCTGGGCCGTAATGGCTGAGGTGGTGCTCGACGTGGAATATACGGCTGCAGTGATATATCCATTGGCTCCCGTGGAATCTGCAAACGGAAGCATCATGGCGTCGATGTTGCCGGCACCGGTTGTCATGGCGGTGGTGGTATTCACAGTATACCCTGTGGAATTTGCGGTTCCGATCGTGCCCTCCCCGGTGCGGCTTGCGCTGACATAGAGCGTCCGCTGGGGATCTAGGTTTGTCAGCGCCGTGCTGGTGGAGCTGGTTCCCACAACACCGGCGACGCCCATATACAGGTTGGTGGCCGTGGCCCAGCCTGCACCGAAGGCGGAATTCAGCTGGGAGCTGATGTTGATGATGTTGAGCGCGTTTGCGGCATCAGGCCCGGTGGCTGCGCCACGGAAGACCGTTGATGCGTTGCCGAGGTCAGCATAGACCGTGTTGCTGCTGCCTTCCTGCTGGAAGTAGAGCACCAGATCGCCCGCCGCGTAGTAGGGGTTGGCGGCATTCGCTCCGGCGATCGAGATCGCAAGCGATCCGGCGGCCAGGGCGAGGAGGCGCAACTTGGATTGGATTCGTTTCATTGTGGTTTTTTTACTTTGCTTTTTTGGTTTTGGTTTTTGTTGTCAGCGGCTCGAACCACCCGGACTGCGATGACCCTTCGCCTTTCTGACGCGGTGAGAAATCCGCGAAACCCGGCCCGTTGCCGAGGGGAGTATTGTGACATTTACGTCACATGACCCATGTGATTTATCCGGAACATTTTATGCTGAATGATGAAGACGGAAACGAAGGTTGAAATCGGCCGCACAGCGGGCGGGTGCCGCCTTCGCACGAGTTTTTCCTTCAGGCCGGGGGGGGCCGGGCCTCCGTTGATTTATGGGTTTACAGATTTCTGGGAATCTGGGAATCTGCAACCATGAAGACCACGCTTGAGATTCCGGAGGAAATTTATCGGGAGTTGAAAGTCCGCGCGGCGCGGGAGGGAACGACCATGACGAAGATCATCTCTTCCGCTCTGGAGGCCGCTTTGGAGCGTCCCGGTCGTGCCGCGCCTGGCTCCGGCGGGGGTCCGTCGAAGAAGAAGCGGAAGGAGAAGAAGATCGCGAAGCGGAAGCGCCGCTGAACCGGAATCGATTTCAGCCGCAGAGCTCACCGAGCACAGAGAGCAAAAATATTCCCTTGGAGGGATGGCCTCCGTGCCGTCCCATATTTCGGATCGGAGAAGTCGGCGCTGGACGGAGCAGCACTTCGGAAAAAGCGCGGAGCGGAGTGTTCTGGGGAGCGCACGCGCCCCCGCGTGCGGGTTTCGTTGCCCCCGCCGAAACATCTCGCAAAGCAACAAGTTCGCGGCAGCGAGGGCGCTGCCGCCAGCACGCGAGGGCGCGTGCGCTCCCCGGAAATGCTGTGCATCCTCACCGAAAAGTGTATGCGGGTGCGTTCGACACGGACGCGGCTTCCCTCGTAAATCTGTCGCCACGCCCGTGTCGGGCGTGTTCCGCCAGCGCACTCTTTTTGATGTGGCCTGTGTTTTATTGGAACCACTCCAATCAATCCGGGCATTCAGTTCGCCATTTTTCCGGTTCCCCCGTCGGGAGTTGGGGAAGTGGAGTCCCTTGCTGCGGGGTTGGCGAGGGGGCGGTGTTTCTGGGCGAGATTGCTCATGCCCATGGCCTGGTAGGCCTCCGAGAGCGCTCGATGCGCGGGGGACTTGTCCTCCAGGTGCTCAAAGGCAAAATGGAAGTCGGGCAGGGCGTCCTGAGGCTTGGCGGAATACAGGAGAACCAGGCCGCGGTTGAGCCGGAAAAGCGGCTGACTGCTGTCCTGCTCCACGGCGTAATCCATCATCTCCAGGGCGAACGGCAGATCTTCTTTTCTGCCGTTGCGGTTGATGACCGAGGCCAGGTTGTTTGCCATCGGGAGAGCCTTGGGAAAAGCTTCGCACGCCCGGGCGAGATACGTCTTCATGCCGGCCGTGTCTTGGCGCTTCCAGGAGATTTTTGCCGCGGCAAAGAAGAGCGGGGGCCAGGCATCTTTTTCGTCCACCATTTTGAGGATCCGGTCGCCGGCCGTTCCGGACTCGATGCCGTCCCGTTCACTGAGTCCTGGCAGCAGGGCCAAAAGCGACAGGTCTTTCGGGTTGGCGTCCATCCCTTCGCGAAGGAGTTTGATCCGGGCATCCAAATTGTCCGTTTCCTTGGCCGCGAGTTCCCGTGCCAAACCGGCGCAAACCAAGCCCGCAACAGGTTTGTAGGGGGCATCCCCGGACAGCTTCCTGCCTTCGTCCAGGACGGCTTTTGCCTTCCCAAACTCGTTTCGCATCATGAGTGCTTCGAGATAGGGGATCCGGTTTTTGGAATTGTCGGAGGCGGATTTTTCGACAGCCTTCTGGAAGTGGACGAGGGCGTCGTGCGTCCAGTTTTCGGCGGCTTTTTCGTTGCTGCGTTCCCGGGCCATGCGGGCGAGGAGGAGCATGTGTTCGGGCTTTTTTTTGATGATGGCGGAAAAGCATTTCTCCGCGAGCGCCCATTCTTTCTGGGAGGAGTAGATTGCCCCCAGGCCCTCATTGGCCTCGATGGAATCCGGCTCGAGGGCGAGGGCTTGTTTGAACTGGGCCAGGATGAGCGGCAGGAACCGGCGGGAGGCATCGGGCTGCCGAAGCAGGGAATTGGCCACATACAGGTGGGCGGGCGCGAAGACCGGACGATCCGCAGGGGCGACTTCCTGCAGGAGGGCGAGGGCCTTGTCCTGGTGTCCGAGGCCTTGGTGGGCGAGGGCCATGCTGAAGAGGGTTTGGTTGCGCCAGGAGGGGGAGAGAGCCAGAAGCCGTTGACTGGCGACGAGAGCGGTTTGGTAATCGCCTTTGCCGAATGCGGAGTTCATAACCCGGCCATAATGGGAGCGGACGACCATCGGATCCCAAAAAAACACAGCCCAGATGAAGGCGAGGCCGAGCAGGAACGCGAGGAGAGCGGGGGCATCCTTCCAGGGCTGCCTTTGCGGCCATGTGACAAACCAAGAGATTATCCCATTCTGAAAGCGTTTGATCGGGTTCATGGTGCGGCCTTCGTTTGATCGGGGATCTGCCCGAGCAACTGCCGGGCGAGCAGCGACCTGGATTCCAGAAACAGCCGGATGCACGACTCGCGTTCACCCCCTGTCAGTGGGATCGCGCTTATGGTGAGGAGCTGAACCCTGTAGCTCGTTTCGTCCGAGCCTCCGAGAGTTCCGAGGCTTCTCAATCGGTCGAGAACGCTTCTTTTGACCTGAGCCACTTCCATCCACTGCCCGCGCTCGTTGATGGTGGCGACCCAGAGTGCGCCGTGCCCTTCGGTGTCTTTTCTCATGTCCATTTCGAGCCAGGGCGGGGACTTGTCGGCCTTGGCAATGCGCTCGCGTCTTGAGATGTCCCATCCATTCCCGATGTAGCAGGCGGTGACATCGTGATACCCCCAGATCGGATAGTCGAAAGCGACAGTCACCTTCGTTTGCGACGGGCTCGTGAATTGCCAGAGCATGGTCGAAAGCCCGACCGTCTCGAGTTTTTTCAGCACCGGTTCCCCGGAGGTCGCCCGTGTCCATGTCCCGATCTGTTTTGGCAGATCGAACGTGGCACCCTGGCGCAAGGCCGACGGACCGGATGCTCGAAGCTTTTGCTGATGGTAGGCATAGCAGCGTGCGGCCCCCGCGAGGCCCATGATGCCGAAGAGGATGCCGGCGACCCAACCCCATGCCGGGGAAATCCGGCGGCGGGCCGCAGGGAAGACGGGCGGCGTCCCGGCGGGCTGGTTCTCTTTTCCCGGATCCTTCTCCCCGACGGCCCGCGGCCGGAGGAGGTGTTCCAAACTCATGACCAGCCCGATATAAATGACGGCCAGAATGAGGCCGAGGGTTTCGTGCTTCCATCCGCTCAGGAGATCCATGCCGTTGTGAAATTGCAGCCACGTGCACAGGGTGATGCGAACGACGTTGCCCATGAGCACAAAACCCATCGCTGCCGGAAGGCAGATGAGATAGCACCAGAATGACCGGCGGCGCCACAGAAGATAAAAGATTGTGGTCGCCGTGATGAAGAGGACCGAGTTGATGCCGCTGCAGGCTTCCTCGACCAGCAGCTTTTTCTGGGGAAGTTCGATGACATTTCCGCTCACGCTGTGGACGACCCCGAGCAGATCCAGAACACGGCTGCTCGCGGTGGTGGCAATCCCGCGCAGAACGAGTGTCAGCGTGTTGTCCAACCCGAATGGTGGAGGGATGATGACCAGGATCATCATCATCGCGGGGATCATGCGCTTCAAGAGTTCCCACCCGCCCAGCCACCAGATCACTCCCGCCAGGCAGACCAGGGCGGCAATGGTGCCGAGCCACGGAGACCAGAGCAAAATTGCCAGCGCGAGAACGGCAAACGAAAACAACAGGATCGGGAGGGTCACCCAGGGTTGCCCCGCGTTCAGGGGGCGGGGGACTTCTTTCAGCCGGGACCAGGCCAGAAGAGCGGCGGCGGCGAGGGCGCTCGGAAAAAACTCGTAGTGCGACAGGCGGCAGATATTCGAGAAGAATTCGGCCAGCACCGGCGCAAACCCGAATGCGATCAGCCCGGCGCTCCACCATGTGAGCCCGGAGAGCGGCCGAGGCCCGGCCGGGCCGATGACCGGTGGGTCAGGGAAGAATTCTCCGGCGGGAGTTGCCTCTGGATTTTGTGTCATGGCGTAAATGGCGGATGTTTTATTAAAGCGGACTTTTCCCGTGACGGCGCGGTGTCGGTTTGCAGTTTAAAAAACCGCCAGCGTCGGGGGCAACCGCTCGTGATACGGGTGAACATCGCCGGTGTGATAGAGATCGGCCCTGACGGTGAACAACCGCTTTCTTGTGACATAATCGTGACATTCGGGCGGTTGCTGGCGGGGGTTGCACCCCTGCCTGTTTTGCCGGCGATGCGCAATACCCCAATCATGACGATGCTCCGGACTGCGTGGCTCAGAAGGCAGCGGAGAGGAATCGCGCTCAGATGCCAGCCACGGCATAGAAGCGGTAGCCCTTCCCCCAGACCGTCTCAAGCCGAGCAGAATACTTTCCAAGCTTCTCCCGGAGGCGTCGGATGTGGGTGTCCACCGTGCGGACACCAAGCGAGGGGCTCTGGCCGCTCCATGCGTCGAGGAGCAGAGTTTCGCGGGTGAGCGTGCGGCCGCGCCGCTCGAGCATCAGGCTCAAAAGCTTGAACTCTGTCGTCGTCAGGGCGAGCCTTTTCCCATCAAGCCGGACTTCGAATTTTGTTTTATCCAGTGTGATCCCATCAACCTGCACGACTTCGCCGCAATGTCGCTTCCGCAGGGCCTGAATCCGCAAAACCAGCTCTCTCGGGCTGAATGGCTTCGTCACGTAATCGTCTGCCCCGAGCTCGAGCCCCTTCACTCTATCGTGAGGGTCCCCCTTTGCCGTGAGCATCACAATAGGGATCCTCTCCGTGCTGGGGTCTTCCTTCAGAGCCCGGCAGACCTCGTGGCCGTCCATTCCGGGAAGCATGAGGTCGAGGACGATGATGTCCGGGCACATCTCTCTCGCCGCCTGGAGCCCCAGGTCGCCGACCATCGCGACCAGCACGTCAAATCCCGCGCGCTCGAGGTTATAGCGCAGCAGATCCACCACGTCGGCCTCATCCTCTATGATTAGAACAGTATTCCGCATCCGCTACCCTTTATTCCGCGCCCGCCCGTGCAGCGCGCGAGAGACCGCCTGAATCGAGCATCGGGAACTCGCCACCATGCCGCCGAACGGCGGCGGTGTTTTCCATGATGCGTGATGTGTTGTCAGGTGGGTGTGGCGTTTCATATTTTGGATTTCTTGAAAAAGAAATGGTTCTACGGAAGTGCCGCCAGCTGGCAAGGTGCGCTTTGTGACAAAGCTGTAACATTGCAAATCAAGTTCACATGGTGACGGTTTTGTCATGCTAGGCCCCTTGCTTCGGCCTCACTTCCCTGATGCTGATAGCCCTCCCATGCTCCTGAAAGATTTCTCCCTGGTGTCGATAGTGACCCTCCTCGACCGCATCGGCGTCTACAGACGACTCGCCTGAAGCGACGAGGCGGCACTCGGCCATCCGAAAATTCCATTGTGACAAAATCGTAACATACCTGCGGTTGCTGGCGGGGGAGGGACGCGGCTTACTTTGCCCGTGATGCGTCCGATCGAAAGAAAACACTCCAGAGCACTTGTCGGGATTCCGGCAAGGAGGCTTGCTGTCGCAAGCTTTGTGGTGCTTGCTGTCTGGGTTTCCTCGGCGTTTTCCGGCGCGCAGAGCCCTGCCGGCGAGCCGCCTTTGACGCGGGCGGTGGCGGATCAGATCAACGCGCAGACGCCCAAGGCACTTTACATTCAGGAATACCGTGTGATCGGAGCGCGGACGTTGCCGCACGGGGAGGTCGAGAAGGCGGTGTATGGGTATCTCGGGCCGGGACGGACTGAAGAGGATGTCGAGCACGCGCGGGGGGCACTCGAGAAGGCGTATCGGGATCTGGGATACCAGACGGTTTCGGTGAACGTCCCGCCGCAGCGCCCGACGCGCGGGATCATCGTCCTCCAGGTCACCGAGGCGCCGGTTGGACGGCTGCGGGTGAAGGGATCCCGGTTTTACAGTGTCGAGCAGATCAAAAAAATGGCGCCATCGCTCGCCGAGGGGACGGTTCCGAATTTCAACGATGTCCAGCGGGACATCATCGCGCTGAACCAGCTCGCCGACCGGCAGATCACGCCCTCGCTGAAGCCGGGAGCCATCCCTGGAACGGTGGATGTCGAGCTGACCGTGAAGGACAAGCTTCCGCTGCACGGCAGCATCGAGCTGAACAACCGCTACAGCGCGAACACGACGCCGCTTCGCCTGGATCTTTCGGTGCGCTACGACAACCTCTGGCAGCTCGGACACACGATCGGGGCGGGATTCCAGATCGCCCCGCAGCGGCCGAGCGACGCGCTCGTTTACTCGGCCTACTACATCGCGCGGCATCCGGCGGTGGACTGGCTCGGACTGATGATCCAGGGCACGCGCCAGAACAGCCAGGTCTCGACGCTTGGAGGCGGAAACTCGCTCGGCAACGGCGAGATCTACGGGGCGCGGTTCCTCGTGAACCTGCCCGCGAAAACCGGCTTCTTCCACTCCGCGAGCATCGGGATGGACTACAAGCATTTCACGCAGGACCTCGTGCTGGGGGATTCCGTTATTTCCTCTCCGATCACCTACTGGCCGTTCAGCATCAACTACAATGCGGCATCGGTCGGAAAGCATTACCAGACCGAGCTGAGCGCGGGGGTGACGTTCAGCTTCCGCGGAACAAGCGCCCAGGAGCAGTTCGAATTCGACAACCGCAGATACAACGCGGACGGCAACTTTTTCTACTTCCGGGGCAGCCTCGGGCACACGCAAAAGCTGCCGTGGGATTTCCAGGTTTTTGCGGAGGTCCAAGGCCAGGCGACCATGAACGCGCTGGTGGACAGCGAACAATACAGCCTCGGCGGGGCGAGCACCGTGCGCGGGTATCTGGAGTCGGCTGTCGTCGGCGACAACGCCCTCTGCGGAACCCTGGAATTCCGCTCCCCTTCCCTTCTGTCCTGGCTCGGCGAGGGGCACGAGTGGCGGGTGTTTGCCTTTCTCGACGGAGGCGTCACCACGCTCAACGACCCGCTCCCGCAGCAGACATCGCAGTTCAACCTCTGGAGCTACGGGATCGGAACCACCATCAAAATCTTCACCCATGTGAACGGCGAATTCCTTGTCGGAATCCCGCAAATCACGCAGGGCCCGTCCGTGGCGAACCAGCCGCTCTTTTCCTTCCGACTCTGGGCCGAACTCTGATCCTCTCATGAAAAAACAAACGCTCGTTCTTCTCGCCATGCTGACTGCCTCTCTGGCCTCCGCCGCGCCTGCCGGAGACTGGTGGAACAAGGAATGGACGGCGCGCAAACCGGTCACCGTGGATACCGGGAAGTCCGGGTTTGAGATCTCGCAACCCGCGGGAAACTCGCTCGTCCTGCTCCGCCTGCACCAGGGGAATTTCAATTTCGCGGCGGCGCGCGAGGACGGCAGCGATCTGCGTTTCGTCGCCGCCGACAACAAGACGATTCTCGACCACCAGATCGAAAAATGGGATCCCCTCATGAACGAGGCGTTCGTCTGGGTGAAAGTCCCGGAGATCCCGGCGGGCGCGCCAATCAAATTCTGGCTCTATTCGGGGGTCGCGGGCGAGAAGATGGAGGCGGGTGGCGACCCGAAGGCGACGTATGACGCCGACACGGTGCTCGCCTACCATTTCGCCGTCGCAACGCCGGTTGACGCCACAAAAAATGCCAACAACGCGACCTCCGGCGGCACGCTCTCGGAGGGGGCTCTGATCGGCCCCGGCATGCGCCTGCTCGGAAATACCGCGATAAAAATTCCGGCTTCCGCGACGTTCCAGTGGAAGGAAGGCGAGCCGATGACGCTCTCGGCATGGGTCAAGGCCACGGCCCTGAATGAAAAAGGCGTGCTCTTCGACTGGAGCGACGGGGCGAATCGCTTCCAGGCCGGCTTCGCGAACGGGATTCCCTACGTGGAAATCCAAGACGCCGCCGGCACGCACCGCACCCCGCCCGGAGAGCCGCTTGCAGCCAGCGTCTGGAGACATCTCGCCGTCGTCGCGACGAACGCCACCACCACGCTTTACGCGGATGGAAAAGAATACGCGAAACTCGATGTTCCCCTGCCGGCACTGACAACCGGGGCGACACTCGGGGCGGACAGTGAGGAAAAAAACGGCCTCGTCGGCGAGATGGATGAGCTCGAAATTTCCAAGGCTGCGCGCGGCGCGGGCTGGGTCCAGTTCGCCTACACCAGCCAGGCGGGAAACGACGCGAGCACGAAGCTGGTCGTCATGGGCGAGGACGAAGGCGGCCACGGCGGCGGAAAAAACGCGGCTCTCGAACACGTCATGCTCTTCGGCGACATCGCCAAAAACATGATGTTCGACGGCTGGATGGTCGTGTTCTTCTGCGCGATCATGGCGATCGTCGGATGGACGGTCGCGATCCAGAAATTTCTTTACCTGAACAAAATCCAGAAGGGCAGCGACGAGTTCCTGCGGCAGTGGAAGCACATGGCAAGCGACCTCACCGCGCTCGACCACTCGGATGCCGAGAGCGTGAGCAGCCTCGGCGGCAAGGCGAGCACGAAAGTCCAAAAGCTGATGAAGCAGTCGCCGCTCTACCACATCTACCACATCGGTTCGGAGGAAATCCGCCACCGGATGCAGGATAAAAAGAAACGCTTCAACGGCCTTTCGGCGCGTTCGATTCAGGCGATCAAGGCAAGCCTTGATTCCGGGCTCATGCACGAGATGCACCGCCTGAGCAACGGTCTCATCTACCTCACGATCAGCATCGCCGGCGGCCCCTATGTCGGGCTGCTCGGGACGGTCATGGGCGTCATGATCACGTTCGCTGTCATCGCGAAAACCGGCCAGGTCGAGGTGAACTCGATCGCGCCGGGCATCGCGAGCGCGCTGCTGGCCACCGTCGCCGGCCTCCTGGTCGCGATCCCCGCGCTCTTTATCTACAGCTACCTCAGCAGCCGGATCAAAGACACCTCCACGAACATGAACCTCTTCATTGATGAGTTCATCACCAAGATGGCCGAGTTCTATCCGCCGTCCGGCGAGATGGGAGTCCCGGTGCCGCGGCTGGAAATCCGGGAGGACGCATGACAGTCGGCGACGACAAAGCCTACGATGACATCAACGTCACGCCGATGGTGGATCTCTACCTCGTGCTGCTGCTGATCTTCATCATCATGACAACCGCCGGCGTGCAGGGGGTGAAAGTGGATCTTCCGAAAGGCAGCAAGGCTCCGGCGGTCGGCGGCTCGAAAAGCAAGGCGGTGACCGTCAACAACGAGGGGAAAATCTTCCTCGACACCGTGCCGGTCACGCTCGCCGAACTCGAAAACAAGCTCGCCGAACACAAGGCGAAGAATCCGGATTTCCCGATCGTCGTGCGCGGCGACCGCGGCACCCAATACCAGATGATCATGGACGTGCTCGATGTCATCGGCCGCGTCGGAGTCACCCAAATCGGCCTCGCAACCCAGGGGCCGAAATAAAAATCATGGTTTCTCCCGACGACGATGACGAGGAGGGGTTCCTCGAAAAACACAAGGTCAAGCTGATCATGGCAGGCCTCCTCGTTGTCGGTGCTGTCACTTTTTTTGTCGTTTCGCCGAAGGAGGCACCGAAGAAAAAATCCTCGGTGAGCATGGTGAACATCATCCCGCCTCTCCCGCCGCCTCCTCCTCCTCCGCCGCCCAAGGAACGCCCGCCCGAACCGGAGACGACGAAGGAAGAAAAATTCACCCCCGAGGAGGCTCCGCAGGCTGCTCCGGTCGCCGCCGAGCCGGATCCCGCGCCGATGGGCACGAATATCCAAGGCGACGGCGCCCCGGATGCCTTCGGGCTCGCCAAAGGCGGCGGCGGCGGAATGATCGGCGGCTCGGGCACGGGCAGGGGCGGCCCCGGCGGCTCAAAGTTCGGATCCTACGCCGGACAGGTTCAGTCTCGAGTGGTCGATGCCCTCCGCAACCACAAGAAAACCCGCGCGGCCGCGCTGAATGTCAAAGTCCGCGTTTGGGCGGATCCCACCGGACGCATCACCCGCGCCACCCTCGCCGGAACGTCCGGAGACGCCGCCTTGGATCGCACGATCCGTGACGAGATTTTAACCGGCCTCCAATTGCAGACCCCGCCGCCGGATGGCATGCCGATGCCGATCGTCATGCGCATCTCCGCAACCCGACCCAACTGATTTTTATGAGTTTCTTCGTTAACTATTTGACGCACGCCACCGGACGATTGCTGATTCTGCGACAGTTTGTCTTTTGGGCATCCGGCAGGATGCCGGATGTCCGACACGCAGGACGAGTGCCTTCCCGGGGACTCTCCCTCGCATTCCGCATTTCTCATTTCTCATTTCTCATTTTCCTAATAACAGCTTCCCATGCGGCCGACTCCACGCCGGTCGGAAAAAAAAACCGGATCGTTTTTGACAACCTCCAAGAAACGGTTCCGGGAAAAAAATTAGAAAGCGGAAGCCAGAGGCCGGAGGCCGGGAACCTGAAACCTGAAACGGGAAACCTGAAACGGGATTCGCTTGCGACCGGTGCCGCCCCAACTGCCTCGCCCACACCTTCGCCAACGCCCTCGCCAACGCCCTCGCCAACGCCCTCGCCCGTCGCCGTTGCAACTCCCGCGCCCTCATCTTCGCCAACCCCTGAGCCGACACCCGTGCCCGTTGCCGTTGCAACTCCCGAGCCCACACC
>Ga0194063_10000177_pt1 | contig 46346 bp, 45 predicted proteins | sample SepL3720m_MetaG_FD_155459 | JGI IMG/M metagenome (GOLD analysis project Ga0194063, IMG submission 155459) | Anoxic zone freshwater microbial communities from boreal shield lake in IISD Experimental Lakes Area, Ontario, Canada - Sep2016-L373-20m | ecosystem: Environmental > Aquatic > Freshwater...
AGGGGGGGTAAAATGATAGTTACGCCTATTCACTTTACCCCCCCTTATGTTCGCTCTCTATTGTTTCCCCTGTTGCACTTCGAATTGAAACTTAGGATTTATTTCAAAATCAGAGAGATTATAAAAGATTTAATTGCACTTGCCAGCGGCAGTGCACAGCCACATATAAATAAAGAAGATGTTAATTCAAAAGAAATAACCATTCCAAATAAACAAAGTATCATTTCTTTTAATACAAAAATGAGACCCGTCTTTGATGAGATTGCAAAATTGATTTTTAAAAACCAAAACCTCTCCAAAACTCGTGACCTTCTTATTCCCCAGCTCGTCACCGGCAAACGCCAAATTTCTTTTTCTTCATGAACCCCTTTTCAGAAGACATCCTCGTCGAGCAGACCGTTCTCTCCATCTTAAAAAAAGTGTGGAACGATGACGCGTGCCATATAAATGCCTATTCCGACGCGGAAGACGCCAAACTGGGGCGAGAGCATCGGGGCGAAGTGGTGCTGAAAAAATATTTGTTGCCCGCACTTCAAAAAATAAATCCTACTCTTCCGCCAGAAGCCATTGAACAAGCAATAGAAGCCATTACCCGTGACCGATCAAACCTGAGCCTGGTAAAAGCAAACCAAGAAATTTACCGGTTGCTAAAAAACGGCGTACCGGTGAATGTTCCACAAGAAAATGGCGACAGCGAAACCGAGCGGGCACAATTTTTTGATTTTGAGCATCCCGAAAACAATTCCTTTTTGGCGGTTTCCCAACTGTGGATTGTGGGCGAAATGTATACCAGAAGACCCGATATTGTGCTGTTTGTAAACGGTATCCCACTTATACTTTTAGAACTGAAAGCAGCGCACAAAAGCCTTATAGATGCGCACCGCAATAATATTCGTGACTACAAAGACACCATTCCAAAGCTGTTTTGGTACAATGCGGGCATTATTATCAGCAATGGGATAGAAAGCAAATTTGGCTCGCTCACGGCTCCTTTTGAGTTTTTTAACGAGTGGAAAAAATCTGCAACCGAAGACGAAGAACCCAAAACCGACCTTTCTACCATTCTGCACGGAATATGCCATAAAACCCGATTTTTGGATATTTTTGAGAACTATATTTTGTTTGACGAATCGAGAAGCGAACCCAAAAAAATCGTGCCTCGGTATTTTCAGTTTTTGGGCGTCAACCGTGCCTTTGAAAATGTAAAAAACCGAAAAACTTTGGAAGGGAAATTAGGAGTTTTTTGGCATACGCAAGGCTCTGGAAAATCATATTCTATGGTATGGCTTTCTCAAAAAGTGCTCCGCAAACTTCCGGGAAACTTTACCTTTGTCATTGTTACCGATAGAAAAGACCTCGATAAACAAGCCTATAAAAATTTCGTTCAAGTGGGCGCCATTTTAGAATCGGAAGTACACGCGGATAGTATTGATCATCTCAAACAACTCCTTTCCCAAGACCACCGCCAAATTTTTACGACCATCCAAAAATTTCAAGATATTTCAGGCGCACTTTCCGAAAGAGAAGATATCATCGTTATGACCGACGAAGCCCACCGAACCCAATACGACCGCATGGCACTTAATATGCGAAAAGCGTTACCCAATGCGTCGTTTATCGGGTTTACGGGCACTCCCCTTTTAGCAAACGGAGAACCAGAAACAGAAAAAACCTTCGGGAAATATGTCTCTGTTTATAATTTTAGCGATTCGGTACAAGATGGAGCAACGGTGCCACTGTATTATGAAAATCGCGTTCCCCGCCTTAAAAATGTAAACGAAAATTTAGAAGAGCAAATGGGACAAATTATGGACCATTACGAAATGAACGAAGAACAAGAAGAAAAGATCGAACAAGAGTTCTCGACCTTTTATGAAATTATTACGAGGGAAGACCGTCTTAACACCATTGCGCGCGATATTGTCACGCATTTTGTAGGAAGAGGATACAACGGAAAAGCCATGGTGGTTTCAATCGACAAAAAAACGACTTTTCGCATGTACGACAAAGTGCAAAAAGAATGGAATCGCTATTTGGCAAAACTCCGCATGGACTTGTCACGCACCAAAGATGAGCGAGAACAGGGAAAAATTCTGGAAAAACTCGAACAACACGAAAATGTCGATATGGCAGTTATGGTGAGCCTGGGTGACAATCAAAACGAAATCGCCGATATGAAAGAATTTGAAATTGATGTGCTTCCGATTCGCGAACGAATTCTTAAAAAAACTTCAAAAGATGGAAAAATCATTTCCCTCGAAGATGAATTTAAAGATCCCGAAACTACTCTTCGCATTGTGTTTGTTTGTGCCATGTGGCTTACAGGTTTTGATGTTCCCAACCTTTCTACCCTGTACCTCGATAAACCCCTCAAAAATCATACTCTCATGCAAACTATTGCCCGCGCCAACCGCGTGGCAGATGAGGGGAAAAAGAACGGGCTTATTGTAGATTATATTGGCGTTTTTAAGAATATCGAACGCGCATTATCGCTGTACGCTTCCACCGGAGAAAATGGGAATGCTATTATTCAAGAAAAAGAAGAACTCGTGAGCGAGCTTCGCAAAAGCCTTTCCACGATAAAAGATTTTTTAACAGCAGAAAATATTTCCATTGAGCCACTGTATACCAGCCCCAAAGAGCAAGTGCTTTTGCTTTTGGAGCAATACGCCAACAATATTCTTGGGAATCAATCTCAAAAAAAGCAGTTTCTCACCCTTGCCAGTGCAGTACAAAGTGCTTATCAATCCGTTTTGCCCAACCCTGTCGCCGAAGATTTTTACAAAGAAGTACTTGCGGTACGCGTGCTTGCTACTCGTATTCGGACTATTGGTTTAGAAAGCGTTGATATTGATCCGGTAAAAAAAGATCTCGAAGATTTGCTCAATAGATCGATACAAACGGGAGAATATATTATTTCTCCGCACAAAAAAGTAAAAGACCTCAGTAGCCTTGATGCCGATGCCCTTCATGATTTTTTTGCAAATTTGGAAAACAAAAATATACAAGTAGAAGCCCTCTCTGAAGAGCTCCAGAAAAAAATTGAGGAAATGGTGCGCAAAAATAAAAAACGCGCTCGATTTATGGAACGGCTCATGTCTCTCTTGGCAGAATATAACAGCGGCGCACATGACACGGAGAAGCTTTTTGACGATCTCATGCTCCTCGCAAAAGATCTCAATACCGAGCAACAACGATCAGTAAAAGAAAAACTCAGTGAGTATGAACTCGCCATTTTTGACCTCTTGATAAAGGAAAATCTCAATCCCGACGAAGTGAGTGCTATTAAATCGGCTTCCCATGAACTCCTCACCCATCTTAAACCGCTTTTGGTACCCCACTGGAGAGATTTTGATAGCAATCGATCAGGAGTGAAACAGTTTATATCGCAACTCGTATTTCAAAAACTTCCAGAGCCCCAATATACCTCTACGGAATGTGAATTGAGAGGCATGGAAATCTATAATTTCGTTTATGAACACTATAAAGACGCGAGAAGTTTGGAATATGCGTAAAAATATTTATTTTTCTTTGCTGGAAAAGGACTTAAAAACGGTGGTGCCCGCGGAGGGAATTGAACCCCCGACCGTCACCTTAGAAGGGTGCTGCTCTATCCACTGAGCTACGCGGGCATACAAAAAACAGAATATCAGGCGGAAACCATTTCTGCAAAAATTTTATGAATTCGAGTGTCTGGGGTGAGTTCTGGATGAAACGAGCTCACCAGTATTTTTTGTGATGAATTGTGAACCAGAATAGGGTTCCCAGCGTGTTCGGCAAGAATTTTACATCCTTGTCCCACGCGTATAATTTTTGGAGCACGGATAAAAATTGCATGGAATGGAAGTTCCTCACCCGGCAAAACAATCTCCGTAGAAAAGGAATCCACCTGTCGTCCATACGCGTTTCGGTCTACATCCATATCTATTGCCCCCAAAGAATACTCACTTCCATTTTTGGCGAGAAGAATGGAGCCGGCACAAGTACCAAAAACAGGAATTTTTTCCTGCAGAATTTTTTGTGCCAACATTTCCCGAACACCACTCCACAATAAAGAGCGTCCAAATGACCCACTTTCTCCTCCCGGAAGAATAATTCCCGCAATATCGTGAAAATCTTCTGGAGTCCTGAGAAAAACCGTTTGAAACCCCAGTTTTTGCATGGAGTTCGCGTGTTCTTCACGGGATCCGTGAAAGCCAAGAATACCAATTTTTAGAGGAGCCATAGGAAAAAATCCAAAATACGAAAAATACGATACCGAATTTTTAGCATACGCGAAAGTGCGAACGGGCAAGAAACATTTGCATTTTTCTTTTCCATACGCCAAAATCCATTGGCTTTTTTAAAAGTGGCAAAATTTTCCGTGTGGCCCGGAAAGCGCCCCTATTTTAAAAATCCATTTTTTCTTATTTTTTGAGCCACACCCCCTTTGTTTATGTCTATTCTTCCTGAAGATAAAGACCTTCTGTCGGCGCTCCAAAGTTCTCCTATTGGCGTAAAAATTGAGCCCGGAGAAGTGATTACTGGTCGTGTTATTGCAAAAGAAAAAGGAAAAATCCTCGTGGATCTCGGAGGAGTTTCTACCGGAGTTATTTCTGGAAGAGAGCTTATTGATCCATTTGGAACGGCAAAAAAATGCCAAATTGGAGATGAGGTTCTGGTATTTGTACTAGAAGATGAAAACGAAGAAGGAATGGTTGTTCTTTCTTTTCGAAAGGCATCACAAATGCGAGCATGGGATAAATTTTTAGAAATGAAAGAATCTGGAGAAACCATGGAAGTGGTGGCAAAAGAAGCAAACAAAGGAGGTCTTATGGTAGATGCCATGGGAGTAAAAGCATTCCTCCCCGTTTCACAGCTGGCCCCCGTACACTACCCTCGTGTAGATGGAGCAAATGCACAAGCAATTCTTTCTCATTTGGAAGGATATTTAAATCAAAAGTTTACCGTTCGAGTGATTACTATCGACATGGAAGTTCGAAAAGTGGTGGTATCCGAAAGAGAAGCCATGTCGGATATTCGAGATAAAGAACTTGCAAATGTTCATGTAGGAGATATTGTAAAGGGAACCGTAAACGGACTCGTAAAATTTGGAGCGTTTGTCACCTTTGGAACACTGGAAGGACTCATTCACATTTCCGAAATTACTTGGGGGCATATTAAAACTCCAGGAGAAGCGCTAAAAATTGGACAAGAAATGGAATGTATGATTATTGGAATCGACGGAGAAAAAGTTTCTCTTTCTACCAAGAGACTCATGCCAGATCCATGGATTGGACGCGTAAAAGCATTTGAAATTGGATCTCGAGTAAAGGGAACCGTAAATAAGGTTTCTGAATATGGAATTTTTGTCACCCTTGGAGATGATGTTACCGGACTGGTGCACAACTCTGAATTTTCTTCATCCGAAGATGGAGACCGGTCACAATATCAAGAAGGAGACAGTGTAGATGTAACAGTTTTAGAAATTAACGAATCCGACCATTCTCTCAAACTGTCTTTTAAAACAGCAGAAGAGAAGGCAGGGAAAAAAGCGGCTTCTAAAAAGGAAAAAGCCAAGGAAGAAGAAGGAGAGGCGTAGTCTTTCTCTTGACCCACAGGAAAAAATGAGGGAAAATCCCTCGGCAACATTTTTGTCCGAGGGATTTTTTAAATTTCTCTGGTAAAAAAAGGGTCTCTTTTACACCACCGGTTTTCTCTCTTTATAAAAAAATGCACGAGTGGCGGAATTGGTAGACGCGCAAGGTTGAGGGCCTTGTGAACGCTTTTGTTCGTGGAGGTTCAAGTCCTCTCTCGTGCACCATATCTTTTTTGTAAGAGTAGCTCAAAAAGACATGAACACATTCTGCTAAGCCAATGTTTGAATTAATAATGTCTTTCCCGTTACTGATAATTGCCCGCCCGAGTAGCTCAATGGATAGAGTACCTGGCTTCGAACCAGTAGGTTGGGGGTTCGATCCCCTCCTCGGGCACCATTTCAAAAAAGAAAGAGAAAAACCGGTTTGCATTTTTAGAGGGCTTTTCTTCTCTCAGAGGAGTAAAGCAATTGAGAAATGATCTTTGATGATCGTTTTGCAATGAGCGGGGGCATTTTACTTTTGTATGTGACCTTATTCACCTGGGGAAAATCTCTCGTCAATACCTTTGAACGAAACGCACGGCATTCTCGACTCAAAAAAATTCGCCCCCTTCTTAAAAACTGGGAATCTATGGAACGGAGTCTTTCTCCAGAAGAAAAAGCACTGGAGAGGGGCTTTTTTCGGAGAGTCGGATTTCCGAGTATCCTCTTCTTTTTGCTCTTTACCGCCGTCCCCTACCTCCAACGCATTGATGAAAATTTTTGGCCACTTTTTCCTACTGATGTTACCCCTGCGTTCTCTGAAGATTTTTCTATTGCAGACGATGGGTTTTTTGCCAAATCCAGCATTCCCACACAAAAGGGAGATAGAAGCGATGTAAACGAAATTTTTCAATATACCGTCAAAAGTGGGGATACGCTTTCCAGTATCGCATATAAATTTGATCTTCGCGTTCGCACCCTCCTCGATAACAATGAAATTGATAATCCCAATCGTCTCAAAACCGGAACCGTTCTCACCATTTTGCCGGTAGATGGTTTTCGATACCAGGTTTCAGATGGAGATACCGTGGAAGACATTGCAAAAAGGTATAAAATAGACGCCAATGCAGTACGACGACAAAATCAAATCAAAGGCAACGAAATTGCCGTTGGATCTTTTCTGCTCCTTCCCGGAGCCAGAAGCCTTCGCCCAGACCCCATTCCCGTTATTATCCAAGATTTACCGAGACCCGAAGAAAGAATGATTGCCAAAAAAAGAAATCATCTGGATATTCCTCCAGCTACGGCTTCTCGCCCCTTTTCTTCCTCCAAAAAACTGCTTTTCCCCACCAACGGAAATGTTACGCAGTATTATCACTATGGACATTATGCCATCGATATTGGGAATCGTTCTCAGCCCAGTACTGTTGCGGCTGCAGATGGAGTAGTTGTAAAGGCTGCGTATGGATGGAATAGTGGATATGGGAATGTAATTATTATCGATCATGGTGGAGGAATGCAAACCCTATACGGACACCATGAAAAACTCTATGTTCAAGAGGGAGACCATGTAAAAGCAGGACAAGCCATTGGAAGAATGGGAAATAGTGGAAATGTGCATGGAGCTACCGGAATTCATTTGCACTTTGAAGTGCGAATAAACGGAGCAAAAAAAGACCCCATGGGATATTTTTAAAAATCCAGCATTGCCTTTTGTGTTTTTTTTTAATACGCTACTGGTAGATATTTTATTTTTCACTATGGTAACACTCGTTGTAAAAGATGACGCAGGGATAGAATTGGGAAAAATTCCTCTTACGGGAGAAACCAATATTTTAGACGAATGTGCGGATGCCGGAATTGACCTTCCGTTTTCTTGCCATGCCGGAGCGTGTATGAGTTGCAGCGCTAAGGTTCTTTCCGGATTTGAGTACATAGACCAAGAAAAAGACGGAGATAAATACATTGAGACCGATGAAGATGTGTGCTTAACCTGTATTTCTGGACCTACGGAAGAGGCTATTAATGCTCCTGATGAAAAAATTATTGAGTTACAGATTTTGATGTAGAAAATGGATTTTTCTGAACACCTTCGAAAGTATTTTGAAACGGGAGAAGTTCGAATTTCTCCCGATATTTTTGCTATGGTACAGACAAGTGCTCCTGTTAGCGGAGCATTTGTAAATATTATGGATGATTATGAATGTACCGTTATTCTCCCGGAACGAGATGTTGAGAAGTGTAATGCAAAAAAAATTTCAGGAGGATGGAGACTTTTTACACTCCATATATTTTTCCCTCCTGATTGTTTTGGTGTAACTGCGACTATTGCCACGGCACTTGCTCATAAAAACATCAGTATTATGCCTATTGCTGCGTATTCTCGAGACCATTTTCTGATTTCCGATAAAGATATGAATGGAGCAAAGGATGTTTTTGAATCACTGGGAATTACAGTGGTATTTCAGTAGTTTTCTTTTTATGGAAGCATTTATAGAATCTCTTTTTACTCTTTTCCCCGCTCTTAACTACACGGCTATTTTTGTGCTCATGGCGATGGAATCGTCCATTATTCCCGTTCCTTCTGAACTGGTGATGATTCCGGCAGGAGTCCTGGTGGCACGAGGGACACTGGACCCTATTTTTGCCGTATTGGCAGGAGGAATAGGATCGGTAGTAGGGGCCCTGTTGAATTACTGGATTTTGGGACGACTACTAGGAAAGTCGTTTTTAGAAAAATACGGAAAATACTTCCTCATTACAGCGGAAAAATACCAACGAGCAGAAAATCTCTTTCTCAAAAATGACCGCCTCTACACTTTTATAGGACGGTTTTTACCCGTTATTCGACATCTCATTTCTATTCCCGCAGGAATTTTTAAAATGAGGATGTTGCCTTTTCTCTCTCTCACTTTTATAGGATCTACAATTTGGTGTGCCTTTCTTCTCTGGTTTGGCTACGCTTTTGGAGAAACAGGAATAGCCCTTATGACATCATATACGCATGAGATAGGTCTTTTGGCAATTCCTCTCGTTCTCTTTTTTGTTTGGTGGAAGGTTTTTAAAAAGGAATCCCATTGAGAAATGGAGAATAAAAAATCAAAAAATTTTAAGCAGGAAGACGGATTTTTGAAAAGATTAGCAACAAAATGATTTATATGGTTCAATGGACATAAGAAAAAAATGAGCACCAATATTATGGGCTCCACAAAGCAAAATATGAGTCTCTCAGAAAATATACTCCTGATTCACCAAAAAACTTGGCTTTTCCCAAATGGACACTTGTCCGTTTGTTTCCCCCCTTTTTTCCACCCCACAGATTTTTTTCGATATTGCACCTTTGCAATATCCCCTCTCTCTTGCATTTTGAGCATTATCAGCATTGGAGATTTTACACTTTTATTTTTTTCATTTTTTATGGATAAACTCACCGGCTGGATTCAAAAAGTAACCAGCCCCCTTGCGGTTTCCGCAAAACCCAATGAAACACCCCCTGTTCATCGCACCCCCCTTCTTCACGCTTCTTCTGAAGCGCCTAAAAGTGTCACCAGTACCGGAACCCCCTCTGTACAACAGAGAGCTCCTCACACACCCAAACCGCACCACAATTCCGCGCCTCGGCCACCCCATGCTCCGCATCAAAATACTCGACCTCCACATCCTGCCCATCCGGTTCATAATCAGGCTTCTCATGCTCATCCTATAGGAGGAGGTACAAAGCCCATGAGAGTGATTCCTTTGGGAGGACTAAACGAAGTCGGGAAAAATTGTATGGCAGTAGAATATGGGAATGAACTGATTCTCATTGATGTGGGGCTCCAGTTCCCCGAAGAGGGAATGCCCGGAATTGATTATGTCATTCCCGATGTTTCATACGCCGAGCAGAAAAAACAAAATATTCGCGGAATTCTTATTACTCATGGGCATTTAGACCATATTGGAGCACTCCAACATATTTGGCCAAAACTCAATTTCCCTCCTATTTACGCCACTCGGCTTACCAAAGGACTTATAGAAAGCCGATTGAAAGAATTTGATCTTCTGGAAAAAGGGAAAATTTATGAAGTAAACCCTGATAAAGAAGGGATATTTGCCGTGGGAAGCTTCCGAGTGGAATACTTCCGGGTAAATCACTCTATTCCCGATTCCTGTGGGATTTATATTGAGACTCCTGCGGGAAATATGATCCACACAGGAGATTTTAAGTTTGATTTTACGCCCGCTGACGGAGTGCCTTGTCATTTTGCAAAGCTGGTAGATTTTCAAAAACGCGGAGTAGATGCTATTTTTGCCGATTCCACCAACGCCCTTAAAAAAGGATTTTGTCCTTCGGAAAAAGATATTCTCCTCGATATTGAACGCATGGTGAGGGAAACCAAAGGACGGCTTATTGTGGCTACTTTTTCCAGCTCTATTGGACGATTAAAACTGATTGTTGAAGCCGCCATTAAAAATGGAAGAAAAATATTTGTAAGTGGAAGGTCTATGGCGAATAACCTAGAAATTGCGCATGATCTCGGGTTTATCAATCTCCCCAAATCCCATATGCGCAAGCTGGGACCACACATTAACGAATACCCACCCCACGAAATTTTGGTGCTCACTACCGGATCACAAGGAGAACCACTCGCCGCCATGTCTCGGATTGCAAAAGATGAGCATCCGTTTATTAAGGTTGATTTCCAAGACACCATTGCTTTTTCTTCTTCTACGATTCCGGGGAACGAACGCCCTGTATATGCCGTTATTGACGAACTCCACCGCAAAGGAGCGAAAGTCATTACGAATATTGATATGAGTATTTATACTTCTGGACACGCATACCAGGGAGACCTCCTCATGATGCACTCACTCGTAAAACCAAGAAATATAATCCCTATTCATGGAGAATACTTTATGCGTATTGGACACAGAAAATTAGTTATGGAATCACTGGGATATACGGAAAAAACCGCCATTATGATTGAAAATGGAGATGTCCTGGAAATCTTTAATGGAGAAGTAAAAAAGACAAAAGAAAAGATTCCCGTAGATCTGGTATTTATCGAAGGAACGGGAACAGGAGGAGTAGGAAGCCATATTTTAAAAGATAGAAACGAACTGGCGCAAGGAGGCGTAGTAGTGGTTTCTATCGATGTTTCAGCGCGAAATAGAACCCTTTTCCGAGATCCTCGCATTATTTCCCGCGGATTTTTAGATGATAAAAAACTGCACGATGAACTGGTGGGAGAAGCAAAAGAAGCGTTTAAACGCGTGTATGACCGGCTTCAGGACAAAGTAAAAGAAGTAAATATCCGAGAAGAAATGGAAAAGCACTTCCGAACCGTACTCCTCAAAAAAACCGATAAAGAACCGGTAATTATGACGATTGTGAATTTAGTATAAAACTTTTCTGTAGCCCCCCTTTCCCCTATTAAAAGGGGGGTATACCGCTGAGCGGGACGGGGGGGTGGAATAGAATCAGAGTTGCAGAATACGACACTTATTTTTGAGTTCCGGTGGAAATGCGCATTCAGTAGTGCTGAGAATCGTTTGAGTCCCTTCAAGGCTTTTGAGGAGATGTTCCCGATGATTTTGATCCAGCTCAGAAAAAACATCATCTAACAGCAAAATAGGTGGCGTACCCGTATGCTCTGCAATAAAAATGCGTTCTATTTCTTTAAGGGCAAGAAGTGCCGACCGTGTTTCTCCGCGAGACGCGTCTTCTTCTAAAGGAAGCCCTCTCAGAAGGATTTGAAAATCATCACGATGGGGACCAACGCCCGTACTCCCCATCATTTTATCGCGTGCAAAATGAGACAGTAATGCTTCAGTAAAGGGAATATGAGAATCCACGGATGGCTGAAAATGAATCGCAATATCATCAAAAGCTCCACTCATACGCTGGTAAGCAGAAGAAATGTGCACATTCACAAACACAAAAAAATCCTCTCGTTTTTTTCGGATGACGGCTTCCCATTTGATGAGTTCTTGATCCCAAAAGAAAAACTCTTGGGGAGAAACAAACGATTCTTGAGCGCGCTTGAGGAGTTGATTTCGATTTTGAAGCGTTATTTCATATTTACTCGCGGCTTCAAAATACTCGGGGAAGAGGAGGGACAGGAGACGATTTAAAAAATTTCTTCGATATTTGGGGGCAAACAGAGGAAGATTCATTTCCTCTGGTGAAAAGAGTACCGCAAAAAAAGTCTTTTTTTTGAGGTATTCCCCAGCTGAAAGTGCAATATCATCCCAAAAATACGCCGTTTTCGCCGTGGGGGATATTTGCCAAAAAATGGTAGAGACGCGATTAATCGCGTCTTTTTCACCACCCCCCCCTAGCCCCCCCTTATCAGGGGGGGAAGTACAAATACCAGAAACACGAGCATACGGAGCATCGTGCTGCACAAAAACTTCTTTTTTATGGGACCGAAAAGGCTTCCCAGTAGCAAGCGCGTAAATCGCCTCCAGAATATTGGTCTTCCCTACGCCATTATTGCCTTCTATCACCGTAATGCCTTCAGAAAATACAAACGATTCTTGGGTAAACTTGCGAAAATTTTCAAGGGTGAGGGAAGAAATCATACGAAGAGAATTATTTTCGGAGTTCTTCCCGCACTACTTGGCGGTCATCCCATGGCAATTTTTTTCCATCGATAACAATACTCTGCTCTGACCCTTTTCCCGTAATAAAGACAATATCGCCCTCTTTTGCAAGAGCAAAGAGCGTTGCAATTCCTTGTCGTCGGTCTTCCATTACAAAAAGGTCCGTTCCGCGTATTTTTCCTGCTTTTTCCGCCGCACTCGCAATATCTTCACAAATCTCTGTCGGATTATCTTCGTACGGATCCACATTGGAAACCATCACCGTATCTGATAATTCCCCCACTAATTTTCCCATTTTTGCCCGCTTTGCCGTATCCCTTCCCCCCCCTTCCGCTCCTAAAAGAATCATCAATTTTCCCTTTTTTCCATCTAACATTTTTCGTCCAGTTTTCAGCACAAATTCCATACTTTTCTCTTCGTGCGCGTAGTCTACAAAAACGGTAAATGGCTGTCCTTCTGTAATCCGTTCCATTCGTCCGGGCACACAAGTAAGGCTTTCTAAACCGGTTTCAATGGCCTCCCAACTGACCCCATATCCCCGAGCAATGGTAACAGCCGCTAAGGCATTTTCTGCATTTTTCCCGCCCGGAAGAAAAATATCCACGGGATGGTGATGAGTCTCTTCACAAATATCAAGAACCATTTTCTCTTCTGTTTGGGAAACAATTGTTGCCGTTACGCAGGGAATATGTTCCCCACTCTGGAGCGGAGAATCCGTATTTTCTGATGACAGAAGCTGAAAAAAATATTTTTTATGGGCAGAAAATTTTAAAAATTCCATGGCATTGGCGTCATTTTTATTTGCCACCATAATTTTAGGAACCGGACGCCCTCCAATGGTTTTTATAAAAGAGGATGCAAGCCGAGAAAAGAGTTTTTGCTTTTCTTTTTTATACGCTTCAAACGATCCGCCATGCGAGGGAAGGTGTTCGGGAGAGAGATTCAAAAAAACAGCGCCATCAAAATCAATGCCAATGTGACGGGATTGCTTCGCTCCTTCACTGGTAAATTCTAAAATGGCGGCCGTACCGCCTTCATTTTTTACATTTCGCAAAAAATGCTGAATGGCAAAGGGAGAAGGCATGGTCATATGCCAATTATTGAGTTCTTCGCGCTTTCCAATGCGCACATTAGCGGTCCCAAGGAGCCCTGTTGTTTTCCCGGTTGCTTGTAAAATAGACCACAAAAAATTCGCCGTGGTGCTTTTCCCTTTGGTTCCCGTAATTCCAATCACCAACAATTTTCGCGAAGGACGAAAATTTAAAAGCGTTGCAAGAATACTTTTTAAAAGGTGGTATTTGAGAAGGAACGATACCGGAATCATATTCCGGAGAGAAGCGAGAGGAGAAGACATAAAAAATGAGAGATTCAAACAAAAAACAAAAACAATACTCTTATTCTACCCGTGTTTCCCCCAATGAAGCACCTTGGGGAACCATGGGGAAAACATTTTCTTCCATGGCAATTTTAAACTCAATGAGAGCTGGACCATTTATAGCACGGGCTTTTTTAATAGCTTCATGCGCTTCTTTTTTTGTTTCTGCTCGAAAAGCGGGAATTCCGTAGGCTTCTGCCAGTTTTACAAAATCTGGGTTTTGCATATTTACAAACGAATACGCTTTATCCTGAAAAAGTTCTTGCCACTGGCGTACCATTCCTAAAAAATTATTGTTAAAAATTCCTATTTTGAGTGGAATTTTTTCCTGCACAATGGTCATGAGTTCTTGAGAATTCATCTGAAATCCACCATCTCCCGAGATACTCCACACCTCTTTTTCGGGACACGCCACTGCTGCCCCCATGGCGGCTGGAAGGGAAAATCCCATACTTCCTAAGCCCCCGGAATACAGGTGTGAATATGGTTTTTTATACGGGAATCCTTGCGCAACCCACATTTGGTGTTGTCCCACATCAGGGACGATGACAATATCACCATCGGTTTCTTCTGCGAGCGCTTCTATCACATCCCAAGCGCGCATGGCGTTTATACACCGTTCGGTATGGCAGGCGTGCACTTTTGGAATGGCAAACTCCTCCTTCCACTGTTCAATTTGCTCTTTCCACGCGGTATGGTGAAATACTGGCAAGAGCTTTAAAACGGCCTCTATAGATTTTTTAAGATCTCCCACCACGGGAATATGCGCGGGAACATTTTTCCCCACTTCTGCGGGATCAATATCAAAATGAATAATTTTTGCCTGGCGATGAAAATCTTTTAAACGACCGGTAATACGATCGTCAAATCGAGAACCAATAGAAATAATAAGATCAGCATTATGCACTGCATTATTGGCATATACTTGTCCGTGCATCCCCAAAAGTCCTAAATCCAGCGGATGTCCGCTGTAAACGGTAGAAAGACCCAAAAGGGTTTGCACACAAGGAATATCTGCTTTTTCTAAAAAGGCTATCACCTCCGAGGAAGCCCCAGAAATAAGTGCACCGTGTCCCACAATCGCAATAGGGCGTTTTGATTCTGCAATCACTTCCACTGCTTTTTTTATTTGGGGTGCATTGGGAATAATCGTGGGTTTATAGCCAGGGATATTAATTTCATCATGAAATCCGTCAAATTCCACCTGCTCCAAAAAAGCATTCTTCGTAATATCAATATGCACGGGTCCGGGTCTTCCGGTACTGGCGATATGAAAGGCTTCTTGGATCACCTCCGCAAGATCTTCTGCTTGGGTCACTTCGTAGGAATGCTTTACGACGGGCATCATAATTCCAATAGCATCGGTTTCTTGGAACGCATCGGTTCCAATAAGATGCGCAAAAACCTGTCCTGTAATAACGATCATGGGGACCGAATCCATCATGGCATCTGCCACACCAGTAACGAGATTGGTGGCTCCCGGACCAGAAGTAGCCAGACATACTCCTACTTTTCCACTCGCACGGGAATATCCGTTGGCAGCAAATGCAGCCCCTTGCTCATGTCGCACTAAAATATGTCGCAATTGGGGATACTTCAGAAGGGTATCGTAGAGGGGAATAACCGATCCCCCAGGATATCCAAAAATATCCTGCACACCGTTATGCAAAAGCCCTTCCAATAAAATTTCTCCACCTTTTTTCATCATGGGGAATAAAAAAATCTATATCCATTCTACGACAGGTTGGGGAAGAATTGTAGAGGCAAATTGCAATTTGCCTCTTTTTTTTGTAGAGTAGATATCGACCGGTGTAAAAGATATCAAATGGGCACGCCAGTGCGCCGTCCCTACACCACCTCCTTATTCTTAATTCTTAATTTTTAATTCTCTCACCCCTTCTCCCATGGTTACCTCCCTTTCCCCACTCGATGGACGATATGCCGAAAAAACAAAAGATCTCTCTCCGTTTTTTTCAGAAAAAGCGCTCCTGTTTTACCGCCTATTAGTGGAAATAAACTGGTTTCAGTATTTAGCGGAGAGAAGTGAAATTGAGGAACTTCGGAGTCTTACCAATAAAGAACGAGAAATACTCGCACGGATTCTTAAAAATTTTTCAGAGGAAGACGCACTGAGAATAAAAGAAATAGAAGCGACTACAAAACATGATGTTAAGGCCGTAGAGTACTTTTTAAAAGAAAAACTTGCAGGAACTTCTTTGGAAGATGTTGCCGAATGGATCCATTTTGCGTGTACCAGTGAAGATATTAATAATCTCGCCTATTCGTTAATGCTAAAAGATGCGATGGATGAGGTAATGATGCCAGCGTACGACGAAATTTTGCACGCCATTGAGACCCGCGCAAAAGAGTGGAAGAATATTCCTCTTCTGGCGCTTACCCATGGACAACCGGCGTCTCCCACCACCCTTGGAAAAGCCTTTTTCCTGTTTGCGTCTCGTATGTCACCCCAAATGGACGCACTCGAACACCAGGATTTTTTAGGGAAAATAAATGGTGCAACGGGGAATTTTAATGCGCACATTGCGGCGTATCCTAAGGCTCCCTGGCTAGAAATTTCACAAGAATTTGTAGAATCTTTGGGGCTTACTTGGAATCCCATTACCGATCAGATTGAATCCCATGATTATATTGCGGAAATTTCCAACACTGTTGCCCTTTTAAATACAATTCTCATTGATTTTTCTCGTGATAGTTGGGGATACATTTCTCGGGGAATTTTTAAACAAAAAACCCGTGCAGGAGAAATTGGATCTTCCACCATGCCGCATAAAGTAAATCCCATTGATTTTGAAAATGCAGAAGGAAATTTTGGGATTGCGAATGCTCTCTTTCGGTTTTTTGCAGAAAAACTACCCGTTTCTCGCTTTCAACGAGATCTTACCGATTCCACTATTCTCCGTAATGTAGGCGTAGCATTTGGGCATTCTCTTCTCGCTCTCAAGAGTTTAAAAATTGGAATAGAAAAATTAGAGGTGGTGCAAGAAACCTGTAGCAAAGAGCTGAATGCCAATGTAGAAGTGCTGGGCGAAGCGGCGCAAACAGTTATGCGCAAACACGGAATAGAAAAACCCTACGAAAAACTGAAAGAGCTAACCCGTGGAAAGCGCATTACGATTGAAGATTTTCGGGCATTTGTCGGAGGACTCAACCTTCCCGAAAAAGAGAAAAAAGCACTCCAAATGCTGACCCCAGAAACCTATATTGGGCTGGCAGCACAAATGGTGGAAAAATTTGCTACGCCAGATTCAGAAAACGAGAACTAAAAATTATCCTCTTCCGCGGTTTCTAAAATCTGCTGGTTTTGAATTTGGTTTTCCAAGTCGGTAGCGAGGGTTTTGAGAAAATTTTCTGAGAATTGTTGAATATGAGGAAAGGGGGTTTCGAATTTCTTAAAAAAGAAAAATTCTCGCACGACCAAGGCGCAGAGTTGTACTGTATTGGCATCCAATTCCCAATTTTCATCCAGAATAGTTTCCAATACGCGGTGTGGCTCTGCCGTAGAAACCGAATACATGAGAATAGTCCATTCTGCCAATGGAGCAGAAAGCTCAGGAGGAAAGGCAGAAGAATGAGGTTTTGGAGGATTTCTTCGGGGGATATTTTTCTCATGGAGAATTTGGGCTGAATCTTTATGAATAAGCGCTAAAATAGCGAGTAAAAAATCGGAAGGAATATTTTTAGAAAGGGCCCGTGCAATGAGAAGAAAAAATCCAGAATAACGAGGATTCTTGAGGAACTGGAGAATAATTTGTGCGAGGGTATTATCCTCTGATTTTTTCCGTCGTTCGTTTTGTTGATCCCTCTTTGCCTGCGCGGCGGCTTTGGCTTTTTGTTCTCGTACTTTCTCAGCGGCTTCTTTTGCCGCTTCACTTCCCCCCTCTTTCCCGCCATCTCCTGCGCTTTCCGATCCGCCCAATACCATATCTTCCAGTGCCATTTTTGTGCATCAAAATTTCAGAAATATTGTGACGGGGGAGAAGGGAAGATGCAAGGAAGAGTTTTAGACATTTTTCACCACTTCTCGTATTCTCAACACTCCTTCCTGCAATTCTTCCTCGGAGCTCACTAAGGGCGGTAAGAGGCGTAAAACGGTAGAATCCCCCGAGAGGAGGGTGACCAGCCGGTTTTCTAACAGGAGTATTTTTTGTATTTCTGGCGCCATTCCTCCGGGAAAAAGTATTCCGCGCATAAATCCTCGCCCCCGCAGTTCCAATATTTTTTCAGGGAAAGTGGTTTGCAGGTCTTGCAAGAGAACATCGAAGAATTCTGATTTTTTTTGGACCTTTGTCAAAAACTCGGGAGTCATTTCATCACACACGGCCGATACCACCGCAGTTGCCATCGGATTCCCTCCAAAAGTAGTGCCGTGGTCTCCCACTGCAAAATATTTGGCAATTTCTGGTTTTGCCAGCATGGCACCCACTGGAAAACCATTCCCAATGGCTTTTGCAGCCGTAATAATATCCGGAATAACCCCAGTGTTTTCGCAGGAGAAAAAAGTTCCGGTTCGTCCTGCTCCGGTTTGTACTTCGTCAACAATGAGTAAAATATCGTGTTCATCACACAGCTCTCTCACTGCTTGTAAAAATGAAAAATCTGCCGTAGCAAGTCCTCCCTCTCCCTGAATAGTTTCGATAATAATGGCAGAAATATGGGGAGAAACGAGAGAACGAACGGAGGAAATGTTATTGTACTGCGCAAAATGCACAGTAGGAAGCATGGGGGAAAAATCCTCTCGCATTTTTGGCTTCCCAGTACACGAAAGGGTTGCCATCGTTCGTCCGTGAAACGATTTTTCAAACGCAATGATTTCAATAGCATCTGTTCCTTTTCGGCTTTTAGAATATTTTCTGGCGAGTTTGAGTGCCGCTTCATTGGCTTCGGCTCCAGAATTAGCAAAAAAAACTTTTGCGGCAAACGGGGCTTTAGATGCCAGTTTTTCTGCAGCGAGAATGGTATTTTTATGGGGGAAAATATTAGAGATGTGCCACAGTTTTTCGGCTTGGGTGGTAAGGGCTTTGGTAACAGAGGAGTGGCAATGCCCCAAGTTAATACAGCCAATTCCAGAATAAAAATCCAGGTATGCGTTTCCTTCATCGTCCCACAGGCGGGTTCCACTCGCTTTTACAAAAGAAACGGGGAATTGAGGATAAACAGAAAAAAGAGAAGACATAAAAAAATCAAAAATAATCGTCTTGTACCCAGTTTTGTGGATTATGAAAAATATATTCAGAAATTTTGGTTAATTCCGTTTCATTACGAATGATATGGTCATGAAATCGGGGTTGCCAGGAAAAATCAGGATTAAATTTTCGTATTTCAAATGTTGTACGCCCTTTATACCATCTTATAATGGTTGATAAATTTTCGTGTAACATAGGGTTATTGTTTTTTGTAATGCCGCCATTTGTAGAGACGCCATTTATGGCGTCTGTGTTGCGATGAATCGCATCTGTGTTTTTTACAGAGACGCGATGAATCGCGTCTCTACACCCTTCCCCGTCACTGTTCCCGTTAATAAAAATAATCCCATGTACATGATTCGGCATTACCACCCATTCGCCCAGTGTGATATTTTTTCGTATTTCTACCGTTTTTTGCCATTCCTCCTCAATAATTTTCCCTATTTTTGATAATTGCATTTTCCCGTTTTTTATTTCTCCAAAAAACGGTTCCCGATTTTTGGTACAAATGGTTACAAAATATGCGCCGTCCTCGCCATAATCGTAATTTTTTAGGCGGGCGGAGGGAATACGGTATTTATTTTGGAATTTTTCGGATGGTTCGGTTGTAGAGACGCATTGCAATGCGTCTCTACGGTTGGGGGCCGGTTGAATTTGAAATCCATTATGAATTGGCATGATTATCAATATTTATTTGTTCACCTCCTTCTTCATTGATTTTTTTATAAATTCTTTCTATTCCTGGAATATGATTGGGATCACTATTATCTAATAAGGCATTTAACATGAGCTTTGCACCCTCTAATATCAAGAGAAGTAAAGATCTATTGGATATCAGAATAGTTCCGAAATCAAAAATATTTTTAGCATCGTTGGGATTCATACTTCTTTCATCTTCCGTTATTCCTATTCTTTTAGGAAGAAACTTATCAGGGAGACGGGGAGAGAAAAAATGAACAGTATTACATCTTATTTTATATAATTCTATGTCAGTTATATTTTTGTAGTGTGGAGATTCTTCCATGTAAATGTTTTTTTCTGTGAGAAAAAAAGTATTTATCCAGTCCTTAATTTTATCTCCGTGATCTTCTTTTTTCCCTTTATAAAGACACCAATAACTTGCAAAAACTTCCATATGTGCAAAGGATAGCAACGCCAAAGTTCGCATACATTTTTTCCCGTTTAATTGCTCAATAACACAACTGGTTTCTTCTAGTGTTTTATTAATAAAATCATTAATTTTTTCCAGTTTTTCTTCGTATGGTACTTCCATAATTTTTATTGAAAAATGTTTGGTACCCACATTTTCCCCCATTCCCCGTTTTCTGTCACCCACAAAAAAACACCGCAATGCGGTGTTTTTTTGTGGGTTTGTAGAGACGCAATATTCTCCATTTTGAATTTTTTTGTAGAGACGCATTGCAATGCGTCTCTACGGCGGTGGGACAAATTAATACATTCCTCCCATTCCCCCCATGTCGGGCATGGCTGGTTTTTCTGATTCTGGCATATCGGTAATGGCAACCTCGGTAGTCAGTAACATTGCCGCTACAGAAGCCGCGTTTTGAAGCGCACTTCGCGTCACTTTTTTCGGATCAATAATTCCGGCTTTTACCAGGTCTTCTACCTTTCCAGAAATCACATTGTACCCGTTGTTGGCGTTTTTGTCCGCTAACACCTGAGCAACAATAACCGACCCTTCCAGTCCTGCATTTTCTGCAATCTGTCGAACAGGTGCTTCTAATGCTTTTTTTACGATCAGGATTCCTACTTTCTCGTCGTCGTTCTCTGCGGATTCAATAAGAGCATCCAAAGAAAGAGAAATCTTGAGGAGAGCGGTTCCTCCTCCGGCTACAATTCCTTCTTCTACCGCTGCACGCGTAGCAGAAAGAGCATCTTCTATTCGGTGTTTTTTCTCTTTTAATTCCACTTCTGTTGCTGCTCCAACCTTTAAAATGGCAACTCCGCCCGAAAGTTTTGCCGCCCGTTCCATGAGTTTTTCCTTGTCGTAGTCAGACTTGGTTTTCTCAATAGTTGCCTTAATTTCCGCCACACGATCACTAATTTTTGCTGCGTTTCCTTTTCCTTCCACAATAGTGGTGGAGTCTTTCGTAACGATAATTTTTCGCGCGCTTCCAAGATCGTCTAAAGTCGCTTTTTCCAGCGTCAGCCCTACTTCTTCGGTAATAAAGGTTGCTCCAGTGAGAATCGCAATATCTTTGAGCATTTCTTTTCGTCGATCTCCAAATGCTGGCGCTTTTACGGCAACACAATTAAAGGTTCCTCGGAGTTTGTTGAGCACCAGCGTGGTAAGCGCTTCTCCTTCAATATCTTCCGCAATAATAAAGAGATTTTTTCGCCCAGCTCCTGCCATGGCTTCTACCAATGGGAGGATAGTTTGGATAGACGAAACCTTCTTGTCGGTCACGAGAATCGCTGTTCCTTCCATAATGGCTTCCATGCGAGCTGGATCGGTTACCATGTAGGGAGAAATATATCCGTTATCAAATTTCATTCCTTCTACAATTTCGGTGGTAATTCCAATGCTTTGCCCTTCTTCTACGGTAATCACTCCGTCGTTTCCGACCTTATCCATAATGTCGGCAATGGTATCTCCAATTTCTTGGTTTTGGGCAGAAATAGTGGCAACCTGAGAAACTTCTCCTTTTGTGGAGATTTGCTTCGTATTTTTCTCAAGCTCTACCACGGCTTTTGCAACCGCTTTTTCAATTCCGCCTTTTACAAAAATAGGATTGGCACCAGCGGCAACATTCTTCATTCCTTCAGAAATAATTGCTGCAGCCAGCACGGTTGCGGTAGTGGTTCCGTCTCCGGCAATATCGTTGGTTTTGGTAGCCGCTTCTTTTACAATTTGCGCTCCAATATTTTCAAATTTATCAACCAATTCTACTTCTTTGGCAATGGTCACACCGTCATTGGTAATGGTGGGACCTCCGTATTTTTTGTCGAGCACTACATTACGACCTTTGGGTCCCATGGTAATTCGAACAGCGTCTGCAAGTTTGAGAACTCCTTTTAAGAGTTTTTTTCGGGCGTCTTCTCCGTAAGCAATATCTTTTGCCATAATAAAAAGGGTGAAAGGGTAAAAAAGAGGCTGTAGGGAAAGGTCTCTCGACCTGTCCATTTTTTATGAGGACAGGTTTAAAACCTGTCTCTATGAGGAAATTATTCCATTTTTCCGAGCAAATCTTCTTCGTCGAGAATGAAATATGTTTTGTCTTCTATTTCAATTTCGGTGGGAGAATACTTTTTAAAAAGGACGGTATCTCCTGCTTTTACGGCTTTTGCATCAGGTCCTACCGCAATAACTTTCCCTTTTTGGGGTTTTTCTTTGGACATGGTCTCTGCGAGAATAATGCCAAAAGAAGTAGTGGATTCTTTTTCTGCTGGCTCCACAACTACTCGTGCAAAGAGAGGAACGATTTTCATCATAAAAAAGGGGTAAAAGGTTTTTTCGTCATCGCGAGCGAAATGCAATGGAGAGTGGCGATCCAAAAAAAGATTAGGATTGCTTCGTCATACATCCTCGAGAGTGACGGAGACAAGAATTTGATTCTCTCCGTCCGTTCACAAAGACGAAAATTAGCACTCCTTATTATAGAGTGCTAAAAAGAAGTGGTCAAGAAAAATTTTACACTCCTTCTAAAACCACCACTTCTGGAAAATTTAAAAATCTCATTGGTAAGCCTACTTCACCCACACCACTGGTAATAAAGAGGGTCGTATTTTTTTCGATTGTGAGCCCTTTATCAAAATCCCCTCTCGTAGGAATCTCTTTTTTGTACAGCAAAGGAATACGAATCTGCCCCCCATGGGTATGCCCCGAAACCGTCAGATCCGCATTGGAATTGGGAAAATCTGTAATACTATCGGGGTTATGCACCAGAACCAGCACATTTTCTTCTGGCGTAACCTGGGATAAAAGAGATATATCATCTTCTCCTTGTTCCCCTGCCCATCGGTCCCCCATTCCTATAAGCGTTATATCTTTCAGGCGGAGAATCTCATTTTCTAAAAGCCGGACATTATTTTGGATGAGAACCTCTTTCATCTCTTTGCGCAATGGTTCTCCTGGGCGTTCGGTGTCATGGTTCCCCAACACAGCATACACGGGCATGGTAAGGTTTTTAAGCGGTGAAAAAAGTTTTGGAAGGTCCGACTTTTGCGGATAAAAAGTAAAATCTCCCGCAATGAGAAGCATATCCGCATGGGTGGCATTTACCTTCTTTACGACCGCTTCTAAAAAATCTTCCTGTTTAAAAAGCCCGAGATGAATATCCGAAATAACGGCGATACGGAGTGCGGTATGTAAAGGGACACTTTGGGAACGAGTAATAATAATTTGTGGCTCTATAAAACGCATCCAAAAAAACAGAATCGACAGCACGATAAAAAATCCAGAAACGATGCGCGTGTTTTTTTGTTTCCAAAACCACCACCCTACAAGAATAAAAAAGGGGAACGAAAGGAACGAAAGAATGAGAATAATAAGGTTGAAAGACTCCATTTGGTGAGCAGAAATCGTAATGAAAGTATAGCAAAAGAGAATGCCAATTCCTCAAATTTTCCTTTCCGCTTTTTTCCTCATCATGAAATAATCCTCTCACTTCCTTTTTATGAAAACAGAAATTCTCAATCTCATTCGGCGGGTTTCTACCACTCTTCCAGACGACATTCGGGAGGCGCTTTTGCAAGCGAGGCTACAAGAACAGGGTGTGGCAGAACTTTCGCTCGACATTATTGAGCAAAATATAAAACTGGCAGAAGAAAAAACGGTTCCTCTTTGCCAAGATACCGGATTTCCTACTTTTTTTGTTACCGCTCCGCTTTCTCCTGAGAGAGAAAGGATAGAAACCGATATTTTATGGGCAGTGGAAGAAGCCACAAAAGAAGGAATTTTGCGCCCCAATGCGGTAGACAGTCTTACGGGAAAAAATTCTGGAACCAATATGGGAAAAGGATTCCCCAAAATAATCTGGGAAAAGAGCACAGATGACAAAATACGGATTCAACTCTTGCTCAAAGGGGGCGGATCGGAAAATGTTTCGGGGCAAATGGCGCTCCCCATGGAAACGGATCTTGGAAAAGCGGGACGAGACATGGAAGGAGTTATTCGTGCAGTGCTCCAAATCGTAAAAAATGCCCAAGGAAAAGGCTGTGCGCCAGGTATTTTAGGGGTACATATTGGTGGAGACCGTGAAAGTGGTTATACATACGCCAAAAAAAATCTTCTCCTTCCCCTCTTTTTCGAAAATCCAGATGAAACCCTGCGAGAAATAGAAACAGAAATTCTTACCCGTACCAATGCCCTCGGTATTGGGCCCATGGGGTTTGGAGGAAAAACAACACTTTTGGGCGTAAAATGTTCGGCTTCGCATCGTCTTCCCGCCAGCTTTTTTGTAACCGTCAGCTACAGTTGTTGGGCAATGAGAAGAGGGGCAGTGGAATTATCAATGACAAATGACAAATTACCAATGACGGAAAAAAGAGAAGAAATGAGTGGTGGTGTAGGGACAGGTTTTAAACCTGTCCTTGAAGGTAAGAATGACCTGTCCGAAATAACAGGGGGTCATGACCCCCTGTTAAAGCAAGGGAACCACGAGAAAATAAAATCCCTCACTTTTCCCTGTACAGAAAGCCAAATACGCGCTTTAAAAATAGGTGACATAGTGATGGTGCATGGGGAGATATTTACCGGAAGAGATACGCTCCACTCCCAAGTCGTGGAAAAAGGACTCATTCTTCCTAAAAATGTGGAAGGAAGCGCAGTATACCACTGTGGTCCAGTAGCGACCCATTTTGAAACAAGGGGTCATACCATCTCTCGAGCAACAGGGGGTCATGACCCCCTGTCAGAGAATCGTTGGAAAATAACGGCAGCCGGACCCACCACTTCCATCCGAGAAGAAGCATATCAAGCCGAATTTATCCAAAAAACAGGAATAAAAGCCGTTATTGGAAAAGGAGGAATGGGAGAAAAAACACAAAAAGCATTGTCTCAACACGGCGCGGTGTATCTCCATGCCATTGGCGGCGCGGCGGCGTTTTACGCCAATGCGATTGAAGAAGTGCAAGGAGTGGATTTTTTAGAGGAGTTTGGCGTTCCCGAAGCCATGTGGCACCTCAAAGTAAAAAACTTTTTGTGCGTAGTCACTATGGAGGCGGGAGAAAACCCGTGACATTTCTTCCCATTTTTGGCACTCTTTTTTTGCTTTTTTATTTCTCCATGAAAACTTCCAACATTACCGTTGTTTTAGGCGCGCAATGGGGAGATGAAGGGAAAGGAAAACTGGTGGATGCGCTTTCCCAAGATCATTCTGTTATTGTCCGAACCGGAGGAGGAGCCAACGCCGGGCATACCATTTACCGAGATGGGAAAAAATATGTATTTCACCTCCTTCCGTCGGGGCTTATAGAACCGGAAAATATCGGAATTATCGGAAACGGATGTGTCGTTCATCTTCCATCACTGTTAGATGAAATGCACGATTTAGCCGAAAAAGGTGTTGTTGTGCACAACCGTATTTTTCTCAGCAGCCGGGCGCATATTTTGTTTGATTTTCACCAGGCGATTGATGGCCTTCAGGAAGAAAAAAAAGGAAAAGAATGTGTGGGAACCACGCGGAGAGGAATTGGTCCCGCGTATACCGATAAGGTTTCCCGCATGGGGATACGGGCGGGGGAATTAGTAGCGGATTTTTCACTCTTTGCGCACCGATTACGAGAACACGCCGAATCACTAAATGCCCAATATGGACTGGGGATTGATATTGAAGCCCTTTTGGTAGAGTACCAAGACCTCGCGGAGGAATTTTCAGAGATTATCGTGGATACCGAAGATTTACTGGAAAAATACCAAGCAGAAGGACGAAATATTCTCGTGGAAGGGGCTCAAGGATTTATGCTGGATATTGATCATGGGACTTACCCATTTGTGACTTCGTCTAATACCACCGTTTCGGGTGCAGCGCACGGAAGTGGAATTGCGCCCAACAAATTTACCGAAATTATTGGAGTTGCCAAAGCCTATGTTACTCGTGTGGGAAGCGGACCATTGGTGAGCGAACTCTTAAACGATAATGGAGAAAAACTGCGCGAAATAGGGCACGAATACGGGGCAACCACCGGAAGACCCAGACGATGTGGATGGGTAGATTTAGTGGCATTAAAACGATTTGTGCGAGTGAACGGCGCAACGGCTTGGAATATTACCAAGTTGGATGTTTTGGCAGATTTTGAAACCATTGGGGTTGTAGTGGCGTACGAGTTGGACGGAGAAAAAACACAAGCCATTCCGGCGGATATTGGAACTCTTTTACGGGTAAAACCAGTAGTACAAGAGTTTAAAGGCTGGAAGAGTGATTTATCCGATATACGAAAATTTGAAGACCTCCCCGAAGAGGCTCAAAATCTCCTCACATTTTTAGAAGTAGAAACAGGCGTAAAAATAAAATATATTGGAGTAGGAATGGAAAGCGATGCGCTGATTATACGGGCATAGAAGGAATCCTCGTCACTCTCGAGCTGACTAAAAGGAGGCGTGGCAATCCAGTTTCATAGCATGGATTGCTTCTTCGCTTCGCTCATCGCAATGACGGAACCTTAAGCGGTCCACTTTAAAAGTGAAGTTTGGAGGCATAAAATCTGGATTTTTACCAACGAGTGTGATACCATGGCATGAAGATTTTTAACCGATTCATGGTATGCCGTGTGCACCAAAAACACTGGGGAAGCGCTTTTCGTCTCTCTCTCTCTCTCTCTCTCTCTCTCTCTCGAGAGTGATGTATTCATTGAGAGAAAAATACGCTTATGCTTTTGTAGATGATTATGGGGTGAAGAGTGATAATAATTCCCCAATAATCTCTTCGGATAAAAGCAGAGCGCAGAATTTTAAATGGGAGCAATTAAGACCATTTTTATTGGGTTTAAAAGCCAATTCACTGCCGACGGCACCAGTAGCTAAAACCGCTACTCCAGGGGTGAATACAACCGGAAAAAAAAATGAAGCAGCGTTAACAGAAGAGCAAGAGAATCAGATAGAACCTTTGCTAAAATCGATAATAGCGGCGTATAAAGCTATCTCAGTGGCATATTTCGAATTTGAGAAACTGAATAATGGGAAGCCGTTTTCTTCTTCCCAAATTAAAACATTAACAGAGTTATTACATGATACTGATGAAACGGAAACTAACAACGCGCTTGTATCTAAGGAAGATAAATACCCCAAATTGAAAACCGAATTAAAAGCCGCGCGAGAAGAAGCCTTAGGAAAAATAAAAAAAGCTGAAGAGGAGGAGAAAAACGCTAAACCGGCGGTTCCAACCGATGAGCTACCTCGTCCGACATTAGGAACACTCAATAATCAGCCTTGGACTGTTACTGAGCTGAATCCAAAAAAAATTGAGTCGGAATTGGATCCAAAACCAGTGGAGGTCTTCAATCCTGTGGAACAAAAAATCGCGTCGGTGCCGGTAGAACCGGAAAAAATAAAAACTGCAGAGGCATCAACTAGCACAAATGAGGTCGACATGGAAAAATTTGAGGCAGATGGTGTATCTTTGCGGTATGACTCAGTATTACAGTTTCTTAATGATTATAAAGAAAAAGACAGTCCAGGTGGGCAAAACTTCACCAATGCAGAAATTGAAGCATTACAAGAGTCTTTTGATAGAGCAGAAGCCTCATTAAAGGGGAACCCATATATTACCCAAGAGAAATATCCTGCCCTGTTTTCAAAACGGCAACGGGTTTTTGATGCAATAAATTTGGCAAACGCATCTGTAGCAAAATCTGAAACAGGAGAACAACTTACCGAAGATCAAAAGAACGAAATTCGTACAGTGGCAAAAACCTTTAACGATGCTTTAGGAGGTGGTGTAGATCTTGAAATCCTTCCGCATTCTTACTTTATGATCTATAAAGATTTTTCGCTGAATGTATTCGATGCTACCCATGTTTCGGCAGAAACCAAGGATTCACAACTGGCACGCAATGGAGATGCGCTTCAAATGATTCCCCGAAATAATCCAACAGATGCACAACTCCTCTTACCTAAAATACTGCCGGTGGATGAGGCAATCAGATTTTTGAAAGAGTATTACAAAATACCCACTGCCGCACCAGTAGCAGAACCAGCAAAAACGGAGGCAGCAAAGTCGGTTGCAGAAGCTCCTTCCGAAGATGCGCTTGATAATATGATTCTCAAGGCATTTATGGGCGAATCGGTGGATGTGAATGTATTTGACCAAATGAGTGCAAAAGTGCAAGAGGCGAAGAATAAGGCGATAGATGTATTAAATACAACTCCTCTTTTTAATCAGGCTAAAAAAGAGACGGTGAAAAGCAGCATAGATGTAAAAAAAGATATTTTTCAGAAGATTTCTGCGGTGGCGATAAATAGTGAAAATTGGAAAAATCCGAATAAAGGTCTTTTCCTGAATGCAATGAAGATCGTATCAGCACTAAAGCTGGCAGGCTTGAATGATAAGGTCTCTGATCAGATTAAAGTGAGCTTGAGTCAAAAGATTATTTCTGTTGCTCAGCAAAAAAGACCAGATGGCAAATATATTCTTGAAATTTCGGAAGATAAATCTGAAATATTGGTTTTTGATGCCACTGAATTTAAGATTGCTCCTGCAAAAAACTTACGGTGAACATAAAAAACTCCCCTCTAAAATAAGCATTACAAAGCCAAAAGGGAGAAAATCATCTTGCACTTTACTGTTTTGAGAGTATTCTCAGCACTGTTCTTTTTCTTTTTTTTATGACCGCTGAACTGTTTTTCCAAATTTACGGCGTGCTTTTCGGAGTTCTCGGACTCGGACTCGTACTCCATCCCCAACACTACACAAAGGTAATGCAAGAAATAGCAAAAAACGAAGGATTCATTCTGGCAGGCGGTATCATTGCCCTTTTATGGGGAACCGTTGTTCTTCACTTTCAAAATGCATGGGAATGGAACATCCTTCTTCCCATTACCATTTTTGGATGGTTAGGAGTGCTTAAAGGTGCATTTTTAATTATGTGCCCTAAAGGCGTAGAAAAAATGACGACTTTTATGCTGAAATGTAAATACTTTGTAACCATCGCTGGTGCAGTCGCAATTCTGATGAGTGCTGGATGCGTATACATTGGATTTTTTGCATAACAATCCATTATCTTGTGTTTTAAAAAACGAGCCTTCAAGAGGCTCGTTTTTTTTATTCCGCTACCAACACCACAAATTCTCCTTTTTTCTTTTCTGGGGTGGTGTGCAGTATTTCTAAAAGCTCTTCCGCTGTCCCGGTTAAAAATTCTTCGTAAATTTTCGTCAACTCTCGGGCCAGGACTATTTTTTTAAGGGGAAAAAATTCTTTTACCTCTCCTAAAAACTTCTCAATCCGGTGTGTGGATTCGTACAAAACAGCAGTATGGGAGAGCAGCGCAATATCTTTTAAAAGTGTTTGGCGTCCTTTTTTATGTGGTAAAAAGCCAAAGAATTGGAAACGGTGGGTTGCAACCCCTCCCGCGCAAAGTGCCGTAGTAAGGGCACAGGCTCCAGGAAGAGGAATAACCTTCACTCCCGCTTGTTTTGCTGCCATTACCAACAGTGTTCCAGGATCCGAAATTCCCGGTGTTCCAGCATCAGAGAGATACGCAACGGATTTCCCTTCGGCAAGAAGAGCAAGAATTTTTTGCAGTGACCGATCGCCTGATTGCGCATGAAACGAAATCATGGAATTTTTCTTTTCTATGCCGTAATGCTTGAGCAAATATCCTGTTACACGCGTATCTTCCGAGGCAATATAATCTACCATTTTTAATGTTTCTACCGCGCGAAATGTGAAATCAGCGAGGTTTCCAATGGGCGAAGCGATAATGAAGAGAGATGGCTCCTGTTTGGTACTTAAAAAATGGTCTACATCTAATTTTTTCATACTTTTTCCGGGTGAAATACGATCCCCATTGTTTCAACATACCCCTTAAAAGACAATCTCAGTTTTTCTCCTACAAAAAAACCCTCCGCGATGGGAGGGCTTTTCGTAAAACATTACCGTTTTGACCACTGAGGACTTCTACGAGCCTTCTTGAGACCCGGTTTCTTTCGCTCTTTCACTCGAGGATCTCGTGTCAGTAACCCTGCTCGTTTAAGAGAAAGACGATATGCAGGATCGTAAAGCTCTAAAGCTCTTGCGATTCCATGTCGAACCGCATCAGACTGAGAAGAAGATCCTCCTCCAATAACCACTACTTTTAACGAAATGTCAGAAAATTGAACTGTCGTAAGAGGAGAAAGCGCATTATCTCCCAGAATACCTGGAAAATATTCTACGAGGTCTTTTCCATTTACTTCTTGCTTTCCACCCTTTACTCCAGGAGTAAGGTATACTTTAGCAATCGCCGTTTTTCTTTTCCCAAGGGCGTAAAAGTAGGCTTTTTCAGCAGCTTTTGCAGGAGTCTTTTGAAGAGACATAAAAATTACGAAATAACGAGAGTTTCTGGTTGTTGCGCAGTATGAGGATGTTCAGTTCCAGCATACACTTTTAAGCGCTTTAAAATATCTTTTTTCAGTCTGGTGTGAGGAATCATTCCTGCTATCGCTGTTTCCAGGACAAATGCAGGGTTCTCAGAGTGCATTTTTTCTGCATTTTTCTCTTTTAAATTTCCCACATACCCAGAGTATCGGTAGTATTTCTTTTGACTCCATTTTTTCCCCGTCAATACCACCTTATCAGAATTGATAATGACAATCGCATCTCCAATATCGAGATGGGGGGTAAAGTCTGGACGATGTTTTCCCCGAAGTCGCTTTGCAACTTCAGTAGCAATGTGTCCTACTACCTGATGAGCGGCATCAATAATATACCACTTTCGGTTCAGCTCGTCTTGAGAAGGGATGTAAGTTTTCATGCGTTTATTTCGGTAAAAATTTCAAGTCGTACTTCCGGTGCTCCATCGCCATCTCGAAATCCAATTTTTCGGATTCGAGTATATCCAGAAGACCGATTTTCAAAACGAGGTTTAATATCATCCATCATTTTTCGCTGTGCCACTTCCCCAAAAACCATTCTCTTCACATCTCGAATAGCATTCATGGAATCTTTATTTTTCACTGTCGTTACGAGTCTATCAAACAAAGGAGCAATAGCCTTAGCCTTTGCTTCTGTTGTTACAATTTTCTCATGAAGGATAAGAGAAGTAACTAAATTCCGAATAAGTGCCTTTCGAGGGGCATCCGTTCGTCCCAGCCGATGTCCTTTAACTCTATGTCGCATAAATAAACGAAAGAAAAATATTATTGGATACCATGTCCATGTATCCATTCGTACCCATGTTTTACAAGTGCTTCCATAAGCTCGGTCATGGCCTTTTTCCCAAACCCTCTCATCCCTTCTAATTGGGAAGGAGTACACTTTAACACTTCTTCTACAGATCCAATGTTCCCATTAATGAGGGCATTAAGAGTCCGAGGAGAAAGATTAAGAATCTCAATAGGAGTATATGATTCTTTTTTATCCCCTCCTTCTTCTCCACCCATTCCACCCGATTGGGCAAAATCTGCAAAGAATGATTCTTCGATCGCTTCATTAGGATCTGTTTGGAAGTAAGTAAAATAGCTCTCTAAAATCCGTGCTGAAAACTTTAAGACATCCGAAGGCGAAAGAGCTCCCGTTGTTTCAATTTCTAATTCTAACTGATCCAAGTTTGTTCGTTCCCCCACACGAGCTGCCGTTACATCATACCGAACCTTGCGAATCGGAGAATAAATAGTATCCAAAAGAATCCATCCCGCATCTTCAGACTCTTTTCTTCGTTCTTTTGCAGAAGAATACCCTACACCTTTTTCTAGTCGAATTTCAACAGAAAGAGAAGTGGTCTTTTTATCGAGATGAGTAATAACAAAATCAGGATTAAGAATTTCAACATCTCCAGACGCCTCAATATCTCCAGCTAAAACTTGTCCATCGCCCTTCTTTTCTAACTTCAAAACCAGAGGCTCTTTCCCTTGCATTTGAAAAGAAACTTTCTTTAACGAAAGAATAAGATCTAATACACTATCTTTCACCCCTATAAGAGAGGTGTATTCATGAGGAGCGCCTTTTACCTTTACTGCTGCCATTCCTGTACCAGGAACAGATGAAAGAAGGGTTCTTCGAAGTGCGTTTCCAAGGGTTTGCCCGAAACCAGCAGGGAGAGGAGAGATAATAAACAGAGATGCCACAGGAGAGATAACTTTCTCTACAATCTTGGGGATCCCGATTTCTTCTTGAATAATGTGCATTGGAAGAAAAAGAAAAATTACCGAGAGTAAAACTCGATGATGGATTGAATTTGAATAGCGGGTTCTGCCTCATCCTCCTCTAAAGACCGCATCACAGAAATATTTCGCCCTTTTAAATCTACACTTAACCATTTGGGAGGGAATGTTTTTTGATCAGACATCTCTCGAAAAACGGGATGATCCAAAGATCTCTCGCGAACAGTAATCTTATCCCCCGTCTTTACTTGGTACGAAGGAATGTCAACCTTTGCTCCATTGATCAAAAACACTCCATGATTCACCATTTGTCGGGCCTGAGCACGAGTAAGAGCGAAACCAGAACGATACACCACATTATCTAATCGTGTTTCCAAAAAAGAGAGAAGTGTAAATCCTGTTGCAGCCCCTCGCTTTTGAGACGCCTTTTTATAGTAATTTCGGAATGTTTTTTCTGTTACCCCAAAAATTCGTTTTGCCTTCTGTTTTTCTCGAAGCTGTTGTCCGTATTCAGACAATTTTCCTCCTTTTTTTAAGGATCCCGCAAACCCTAATGGACGAGAAGTGTCCACAGAAGAACTCTTAAGAAAGAGATCCTGTCCTTCGCGTCGCGCCAATCGATTTCGTGGTCCAGTATACCGCATAACAAACAAAAAGAAGAAAGATTAGATTTTTCGAGGATTCTTTGCACGACACCCTCCATGAGGAACAGTAGTCTTATCAATAATAGCAATAATATCAATTCCTGCTAAATGAAGCCCTCGAATGGCTTGTTCCCGACCAGGACCCACTCCGTCTATAAAAACGGTTGCTCGCTCAATACCGTATATTTTCGCTTTCGCAATAGCATTCTCTGATGCCATTTGCGCTGCATACGGAGTAGACTTCTTAGATCCTTTAAATCCAGAAGCACCGGCAAGAAAGAACCAAAGAACCATTCCTTCTAAATCCGCTACGGTTACCAGTGTATTATTAAATCCTGCACTAATATTTACTCGTGCAGAAGGAACACTTCGTTTTACCTTTTTTTTAGCCGCTGACTTTTTGGGATCTGCCATACGAGAGAGAGTTGAAATAACTATTTTTTCTTATTTGCCACTGTTCGTTTTTTCCCCTTTTTCGTGCGGCAATTCGTTTTCGTTTGCTGCCCTCTACAAGGCAAGCCCAGTCGATGACGACGCCCACGATAACACGCAATATCTTGAAGACGACGAATATCTGCCGCTACTTTTTGCCGAAGATCCCCCTCTACTAAAAAACTTTCAAGCTCTTTTCGGATGCGCTGAACATCATCCTCTGAGACAGTGTGCGCACGAACATCTTCAGATATTCCCAATTTTTTCAGAACCTCCTGAGACCTCGGAAGACCCACCCCATAAATATATGTGAGTGCGATTACCATTCGCTTATTCGGCAGATTTACACCAGCAATACGAGCCATTTAAAAATAAAAAATTACCCTTGGCGTTGTTTATGACGCGGATCGGTTGAGCAAACCACTCGAAGAACACTCTTTCTTCGAATAACCTTGCAATTCCGACAGATTGGCTTAACAGACGAACGAACCTTCATAGTGATTAAATAACTTGCTCAACAGGGGATTGAGGAGGAAGCTCCTTTTCCCGATACACAATGCGCCCTTTTGTGAGATCATAAGGAGATATTTCTACCCTCACTCGATCTCCAGGGATAATGCGGACCCGAAACTTTCGAATCTTTCCGCTAACTGTCGCATGAATACGATAGTCCTTTCCAAATATTTCATCATCCAAAAGCACTTTAAAACTTGCATTTGGAAGACATTCTTCAACAACTCCTATGGCTTCTATAACATCTGTTCCGCTCATTGGGGTACTCGTGAAGAAAAATAAAGCTGGGGCAGAGTATCGAAATCAAAACCTCTGTGCAAGGGGTTTTTTAAAAAAAAGTAGAAAATTCATTTTTCATACTCCCAAAACCCCCTATCTCGTTTTTTTATACGCGAAAAAATTCATCTCCAGTGGTTATTTTTCCACCATGATCAGACCCCAAAATAATGGATTTTTGGAAACCAAATAAATCTATAAATGCGGAAAATGTTTTTTGGCTTAAATCCATAGAACGAGCAATATGCTGATGAGTATGCGCTTTTATTTTTTCTTCAAAAGATTCTCCATGGATCTCTTGCATCTCATTCTTATTTTTTTCATTTTGAAGACACCGAGAAATATTGAGCGGATTCACCTCTAAATGAAATTGCAGACCATAAGCGTGTTCTCCATATCGAAATGCTTGTGCTGGCAACGCATCCGAATACGCCAAATGCGTGGCAGTTTGGGGAATATCAAAGGTATCTCGATGGTACTGAAAAACCTTTTCCGGACTCTGAAAATGAGAGAGGAGCGCATCTTTTTGCCCTTCCTCAGTGAGGTGCACATCATGCCATCCTATTTCTTTTACCGGACTTTTACGCACTTCGGCGCCCAATACACTTGCCAGCATTTGGGCACCAAAACAAATGCACAGGATAGGAACTCCCTTTTTCAACGCCTCTTCAATGACCTGCATTTCGGTTTTAATATGTTCGTGTTTTTGGGATTCATACACTCCCTTATCGCTCCCAAAAACCACCAATCCGTGGTATTTCTCCATACTCGGTTTTGCCTCTGCATCGCGGTCAAAATTTACATACCGCAGCCGAAGCCCTTTCTCTTTGAGAAGAGGATTGAGCGTTCCGTAGGGCTTGTATCCAGCGTGTTGAAAAACAAGGATTTTTTTCATAAAAAAGGAGAGATGATTTAGAAATTTCCACCTTCCGCTTTCTGCACAATATATTCTACAAAATTTTGCCAAGGATCAAATCCCACTACATCCGTAGCATTTGTTACAAAATTGGAGAGGGTGTTAATATCGTAATAGTATATTTCCCCATCCTCTTCGTTTACGAGATATTCCACGCCCCCTATTTCAATCCCAGTGTGCTGAAATATTTTTTTCACGGTTTCAATGACTGCAAGAGGAGGAAGGTAATTCTCCGCCGCAATGCTTCGGGCAATGGTACACGCAGAACCTTCCGTACCACAATCTTCCGCTGGGCAAAGGTTAAAGGATTCTCCCTGCACATTTATTTTTATGGCGTAGAGAAATTCGTCGTTCAGCACTTCTACCCGCACAATGGTTCCACCTTTTGGGGTCAGGTATTCTTGAAGCAAGATGATATTATCCACACTCACTTCCAGTGATTTATCTGCTACCGCTTTTTGAAGATCGTCTCGAGAATGAAACTTTTGAATTCCTGCACCACTTCCCCCAATGTTTGATTTTGTGAGGACGGGAAAGCGAAGTTTCTCTGAAGCACGGACAAGATTTTGGATATCGTTTACCACGACGGTTTTGGGATATTTTATGTCGAGTTCCTCAAAAATATTTGCCTGATAGGCTTTTGAGGATTCTAAAACGAAGGTTTCATAACCATTCAGAAAATTGGCTCCAATGCTTTTAAGATATGCAAGATATTGGAGCGTATAGAGGATAGTATGTCCCGCATTTCTTTTATGCGCCGACGGACTCATGCGGTTTATCACCAGGGAATATGGGCTTTCTCGGTGATGAGGAACAAAGAGATGATCGGGAGCAAATAGTTTTTCAAACGGGATATTTTGTTTTTTTAGTTCGGCAAAAAGAGGAAGCAGCCATTTTTCATTTTCATAGTAAATGCCAATGGGTTTGAGAGGAGCAGACATAGGAGATAAAAAAATACAAAAAGAGGGAAGGGAAGAAGATTATTGGATGGGTATCCGTGCGCATTCCAGATCTTTTCCGAAATAAATATTAGATTGAAAGAGATCTTTGTATATTGCTTCTATTGTGTGGCGCAGTACTTCGGGAGAATTATCTTCTGCAGAAACCGTTACGATTGCTCCCGGCATAATAATGCGATTCCCGACTTTTTCGTGAAGTACAGATCCATGATCATCCTTTTTTGGAGTGGGACTGTAATACCTTTCTTCACCATAGCCATGAATAGCGGCTTCTGATGCGACTCCAGGGTGATCGTGCGGAGGAGTCGTAAATCCTTCAGGGAAATGTAAAAGATTCCACTGGAGATAAGAGATTTTTCCTCGTATTTCTACAGGAATGGCGACAATGGGCTGTTTTCGGTAGGTGAAATGTTCCTGCGCCTCCTGAAAAGCGCTGCTGTTTTGGAGTGTGGGCAGCATATAGGCATTAAACGCATGTATTATTTCGCCGGACTCTTCCTTAGTTCTTACGGTTTTAAGCCTTTCCACGAGAGGAGCAATAGAATCGGCGTAATGCCGAGTTGCCGGATGAAGCCGTGGACGAAGATATTTCATCAAAGCCTGTGTATCTCCAGACCGTTCTAAAATTTCCTGTTCGTCTGAGGGCTGAGCATCCGGAAGCATAAAATGGAGAGCTGCTGCCTGTTGTTGGATGAAAGGAAGAATATGAGAATATTACTCCTCGAAAAGCCATCCTTCTGGGGCATTTCTCCGTCTTTTTCCGTTATTTTGTAATTGAGTTTGGCGTGCAACAGAGGCAACTCCTCGGTGAATTATTTCGGACATAGAATGTAAAAAGTAAAAGAATAAATAAACAAAAAAATCTGCCCGGGTCGGGCAGATTCTCGTATATTTTTCTTTTACTGTGGGAAATGAAAAACTACGATATTCCGCCCTCCGGGCAAAAACATACGCAGCATGTACAAACTTTTCCGCCAAAAATCGTTTTCTTCAAGAAGTTCATGGATAAAAAATTACTCATTCCAGAGTGCTGGCAAAATATAAGGGAAGCATTTTTGGTTGTCAACCTCCTGTTCGACCCCGCGGGTTAATGGACCGAAAAACCCGCGGGGTCTATTTTTCCCAAACTATTTCCCAAACGCCTCTAAAAGGTTCTTTTTATTCCCTTCTCCCATTTTGCATAAGGGAGACCGAAACACCTCCTGGCATTTTCCCATTGCGGAAAGAAGCGTTTTAATAGGAAGAGGATTAGTTTCTATAAAACACGCCTTCATTTGGGAAAGAAGCGCAAAATGCTGATCTCGGGCTAAAACAAAGTTCCCCGCCAGAGCAGTATCCACCATTTTTTTTACTTCTACCGGAAGCGCGTTAGAAAGGACCGAAATAACCCCGTGCCCTCCCAATGCCATAAGCGGAAAAGTGAGATATTCTTCTCCAGAAAGGACTGTAAAACTTTTGGGCATCGTCCGAATGACTTCCATCATTTGATCAATATTTCCACTCGCCTCTTTTACCCCCACACAGTTTTTATTTGCCTGTGCAATACGCAAAAGGGTTGTTGTTTCCACATTTACACCACACCGTCCAGGAATATTATATACTATGACGGGAATAGAAACCGACTGGCAAACCGTAGAGAAATACTCAAAAAGCCCTTGTTGCGTAGGCTTATTATAATACGGCGAAACCACTAAAAGAGCATCTACTCCATTTTTTTCCGCAATTTGGGAATGTTCCACTGCTTCATGCGTTGCGTTTGATCCCGTTCCGGCAATAATTTTTGTGCGCCCTTTTGCGGTATCGACCGCAAATTTTACAACGGTTTGATGTTCGTCCCAAGTAAGCGTGGGGCTTTCCCCTGTTGTTCCCACCATTACCAACCCCGTAATACCCGCGGCAATTTGGTCTTCTATCATTTTTTCCAGAGATGCAAAGTCCACCGATTCATCGGCTAAAAAAGGAGTAATCAGTGCGGTAAAGGTGCCATGAAAATCGGAAGAAGACATAGAAAAAGAAAAAATCCAGATGGATTTTTACAGAAAAATTTGACAAAAGAAAGAAAGAAAGAATGGTGTATTCCTTTTTCTTTTTTATGGCATTCGAAAAGTCCAACACTCCAGCGGCAGCAGAAACTACAAAACAAATTTCAGTTGCCATTTCTCCTGATTTAGCAGAGAGATTGGGAGCGAATTTGGTATCAGAACTAACCCATATAACTCATGATGCCATTGAAGGAGTAACCTTTGGTGGAATAAGCACTGGAAGAGCAGAAGCTTTTTTCAATGTTCCTATTGATGCAAATGAAGAGAAAACAAAAGCTCAAATTGAAGCGCTGTTAAGTGGAAATAATTCTGCCGAAGAAGGTCACGAATAAAAAGGACAAAACATATTGGAGTCTCCATATTGGGCGTAACAAATCCGTTTCGCCCATTTTTATGAGTACTAAAAAACCGCCATCATTTCCTGAAAAGCGTCCAGAGGGAATCCCATAATATTTTCCATGCTGCCGGTAATATGCTCCACAAATTTACCAGCTTCGCCCTCAATCGCAACGCCTCCACATTTCCCTTCCCATTCCCCCGTGTTTACGAGAAGGATTTGCTGTTCAGGGGAAATATTTTTCCAAAGAATGGTAGAAAATTCACCGGAAACTTTGGTGTATTCGACAGAAATAAGCGCAATTCCTGAATAGAGAATTTCCGTTTTTCCAGAGCGTCGTTCCATCATTTCCAAGGCTTCTTGCCGCGTTTCGGGTTTCCCCAAAAGAATCCCTCTTGGATCTTGCATAATCGTGTCTACTCCAATAACGATTTGTGTTTTTTTCTCGTCAGAAGAAAGCCGATCAAAAACCCATTGCGCTTTTCCCAGAGCCAAACGCCGTGCATTTTCTTCTAACGATTCGTCTGGAGAAAATATCTCTTCGTACTGGCTGGGACGCGCCACAAAAGGGATATGGTGCTGGGTAAGTATTTGAGCCCGAACAGGGCTTTGCGAAGCGAGAATTATCATATTTTTAAAGGAAGAAGAAAAACTACATCAAAATCCACAATCCTCCTGAACCACAAAACAAAATGAGCGTTGTAAAAATTGCGACCCTTTTTAAAAGGCTACGGGAGCCAAAAATACTAACAATTCCCACTTTTACCAGGGTATTCACCGTAATGGCTATAAAAATAACGACCAGAGGAAGCGTGGTTCCTCCCGGGTGATTTGCCATAGCAAGCGTAATAGCATCCACATCGGTTAGCCCCGCAATGGCGCCCACTGCCAAAAGCCCCGCATCAGAAAAGAGGAGGGCAATTTTTTCAGAAGCCACGAGAATAAGGAGAAAAAAGCCCCCGAAATAGAGCGCCGATTTCATATGAAGCGGTTGAGAAATTTCCACATCCTCTTCATTTTTTAAGACCGTATCTCCTTCTTTCTGCCGAATAAAAAAGAAAATTCCCACCACAAATGCCGAAACCCCCATAATCGCCAATGCTCCAAACAGCGGTAAAAACTGAATTCTGTGCGGAGAAACAATCACAATTTCTAAAATCACCCGAAAAAACATCATCCCCGATGCCACAAAAATAGGAACGAGGAAGATATCTGATTCTTTTTTGCCCTTGGACTCTTGCGCAATACCAGTGGTAACGGCCGTGGAGGAAACCAGCCCTCCAATAATTCCCGACAAAAGAGTCCCTTTAGATTGCCCAATAAATTTTGAGAGAAAATATCCAATAAACCGAATCGCGGCAACAAACATTACCATCAGCCACACTTTTCGTGGTGCCCAATCAAAAAACCCAAAAGGATCGATCCATGAAGCCGGCAAAATTTGAAGAATAATAAACGAAAAAATAAGGAACTGGAGAATGGAGAGTAGCTCTTTTTTGTTAATGCGCTCTGCGAGTCCATGAAATCGTTCCGGAAAGGCTAAAATTCCAGTAAAAAAGACACTTACCGTAAGTGCCATCACCAAAAAATTGTAGGAGACAAAAACTCCTATAATGAAACTCGCAAAAAGAGAAAACATGGAAGTCATGCCATATCTTCTGGTTTCCAATGCAAAAAGGGTATGAGAAATGGCCATAATCCCAAAAATTCCAAATCCCAGAAGAGGAAGAAACCATCCAGAAAAATTTTCTGCTACAAAAGATACGAGAAAACCCAGAGACCCGAGCATTGCATGGGTTCGCATTCCCCCAATAACCGTTTCTTCTTCATCTTTTCTTTGAATACGCATTTCTCGTTCTAGCCCAATAAGTCCGGAAAGACCAGTAGCAGAAAGAAAAAGGAGGAGAAATTCGGAGAAGGACATGGGAGAGGAATTAAAAATTTTCTAAAACAAAACCATAAATGCAGGAATAATTATAAACGCGAGGATAGTAGAAATCAAAAGGGCTACCACAATGTCATTTATTTTTTGATGAAAAACTGACGCGTAAATAATAATATTGCCTGCAATGGGGCAAAGACTTTGAATAATAAGAATTTTTTGAAAAAGAGGATCGAAAGTAAAAAACAGTGCAAACACCGGAACAAGAACGAAAAACCAAAGAGGTTGCCAAAAATGCTTTACGGTTATCATTTTCATCACTTGTTTCCAATCAATCGTGTCCATTTGGAAACCCGCAAAACTTATACCAATAAGAATCATTCCTATTGTAATATAGGTCGTTTTAAGCTGTTCAATGGTGAAAAGCACCGAAGAAGGTAAGTTTAATCCTAAAATATGAATTCCTATTCCCACTAAAAAAAGCCATACACTGGGAAGTTTCACAACTGTCATGAACGCTTTTTGGGCACCATGATGACCTCTTGCCATAATAAATGCCCCAATAGTACTTTCAGAAAGCGTAAATCCCATCATTCCCAAAACCGCGAGGGAAAGAGAGGATTCTCCAAAAAAAGCTAACACCAATGGAAGTCCAAAATACCCTACATTACCGGTTGCAGAAACAAATGCAGGCTCCGTATAAGGGCTCTGTGGAAACAACTTCCGTAGGAAAAATACCAAAAGAAGCGTACTAAACGCAGTAATGGTAAATACCAAAAAAGGTACCATAAGATATTGCCATTCTAAAGGCGTTTTATAGGCTCCCAAAAAAATTGTAGCGGGTGTAAGAAGATACAGAGATAACTTCCCAAGAACCGCTATATCAATGGATTTTGTTCCTTTTTGAAGCAAAAAACCAAGAAGCGCAAGAAGTATGAGGGGGAACATTTTTATAAAAACTTCTCCCATTTTTTACAAAAATAAATTCTCCTTCCTCTTCGCCTCAAACCCCTTAATTTCATTCTGAAAAGAAAGAATATAGTCCAGATCTGAAATATTCTCTAAAAACCGCCGTTTGGAGAACGAAGAGATTTCAAAATGGTACGATTCTCCGCTCGCATTTTCCACCACTTGTTTTTCCAGATCAATCGTGAGTTCTTCCAATTCATCTGCGGGATTTAGGAGTTTTTGCACCGTTTCTTCTGGAAGAAGAATAGGCAATAATCCGTTTTTTTCGGCATTCCCCTTAAAAATATCCGCAAACTCAGAAGAGATAATCACTTCAATTCCTGCATCTTTTAAAGCCCATGGCGCGTGTTCCCTGCTGGATCCGCATCCAAAATTTGCCCCCGCTACTACAATGCGCGCACCGGAAAACTCTGCACGATCCAGAGGAAAGTTTTTCCCTTCACCTCGTAAATTTTTAAATACCTGCTTCCCCAGGCCTTCCTTAGTGGTCGTTTTTAAAAACTCCGCCGGAATAATAATATCGGTATCAATATCTTTTAATGGAATCCGAATAACGCGAGATGAAAAGCGAGCAAAAGACGACATGGGAGAATAAAAAAGCAAGGGAAGTATGCCGAGAAAAAAGAGGGTTTACAAGAAAATCTAATGCCTCACCCTTGACGGGAGAAAGGAGCTTTCATACAATGTCCCGGCCGCCTTGTTTTTGTTTTTTGCTGTGCATCATTCAAAAACAACCGTTTGCGCTACGCCGAGATGGCGAAACTGGTAGACGCGCGAGACTCAAAATCTCGTATCCTCCCGGATGTGTGGGTTCGATTCCCACTCTCGGCACCATATTCTTTTTTTTTGTTCCATGGCTGATATGATTATCCTTTCCGCAACGAAACGCGATTTGAGCGGTAAAATAAAAGACCTCCGAGCTTCGGGGCTTATTCCTGGAGTGATATACGGACATCTTTTTGCCCCCATCCCTGTTTCCGTGGAATATCAGCCATTCCGAAAAGCATTTCGAGATGCAGGGGAATCAACAATCCTTTCGCTAGAAATAGACGGAAAAGTTATTTCCACACTGGTTCATGATGTACAGTATGACCCTATTTTAGATACCTTTTTGCACATTGATTTTTACGCCGTTCAGGAAAAAGAAGCCCTCAGAACTCATGTTCCTCTCGTTTTTGAAGGCGTTTCTCCGGCCATAAAAAACTTGGCTGGGGTCCTGAACACCACACTCGAATCCATTGAGATTTCTTGTCTCCCAAAGCACCTTATTCACAATGTAATAGTGGATATTTCCGTCCTTGAAAATTTTCACACGGTTATTACTGTTGGAGACCTTCCTATTGCAAAAGATAAAAACATCGAGATTATTACAGACCTTTCTACCCCCATTGCCAGTGTTATGCCTCCCCGAGTAGCGGAAGCAGCAGAAACACCTACACCTGCGAAGTAATTCCTTTTCATAATTCTCAACCTCTTTTTTATGAATACGCTTAAAAATCCGTTCCACGGTATCCCCGCCATTATCAATGAAAAGCCGAGTGAGATTAATGTTCTTTTGGAAATTTCGATTGGAGAGCGCGTAAAATATGAGTTTGATAAAGAATATGGAATTGTTTCAGTAGATCGCATACTCAAGACTCCCATGCCGTACCCGTTTAACTACGGTTTAATGCCCCAAACTTGGAACGAGTACGATAACGATCCCTTGGATGTTATTATTTTGGGAACAGAAAAATTTCTTCCGGGAGTCCTGGTCCCTTGTCGAGTAGTAGGGATTTTAAATGTTGACGATTCTGGAGAACGGGATGATAAAATTCTCGCTGTTCCACTGGGCGATCCAGACCAAAAAGCAATACAAGATTTATCACACCTCGACCCAAAAATGATGGAACGCATTGAGTATTTCTTGGAACACTATAAAGATTTGGAAAAAAAGTCGGTAAAAATTACCGGAAAAAACGATGCGCAGTCTGCTATAACATTTATAGAGGAATGTATTACGTGTTATCAGAAAAAGTTTTCCTAAATCTTTCTTAATTTTTAAGCATAACAAAGAGGACAGACGAGGTATTCGTATGTTTTTTCCCCGTAACCTATGAAAATTCTTTCCGAATCGGAAGTCCAATATCGGCGTAAAAGAGCCATTTTTACCTCGGTGAGCGTATCCCTTTTGTTAACGATTCTGAAAGTGAGTGTTGGAGTATTTACTATGTCTCTATCACTCTTTTCGTCTGCACTCGATTCTCTCGGAGATTTTTTTATCTCCCTTAGTAATATCTTTGTCCTTAAAAAATCAGAAGCATCTCCCACTAAAAATTTTCAATACGGATTTGGAAAAATAGAAGGTATCTCGAGTCTCTTCCAGGGAATTTTTATTATGGCGATTGGAGGATGGATAGTGGTAAAAGGGATTCTTTCTCTTTTTAATGGATATGAAGTACAAAACACCCAAAATATTGTGTTGGTGATGATCTTCTCGACCATAACGGTTTTTTTCTTGAGTCGATTTCTCCAAAAAGAAGCCGCTGCCACAAAGTCTTTGGTTTTAGAAGCCGACTGCGCCCACTACAAGAGTGATTATCTCTCCAATGTGAGTATTGTCCTCGGAAGTGCGATTATATACCTCTTTCATGGGTTCTATTGGATTGATTCTTTTTTAGCAATGGGCGTGGCAGGGCTTATTGTAAAAGATGGATTTAGCATTGCGAAAAAAGCCATAGAAGAACTGTTAGACCGAGAAATAGAGCCCGAAACAAAAAAAATTATTACTAGCATTTTAAAAAAATACATCCACGAAAAAAAAATTACTGGCATCCACTGTTTAAAAACGAGAAGAAGCGGAATGAAGATCTTTTTAGAACTCCATCTCGTTTTTTCAGAAGACATATTGCTCAAAACTGCCCATGATGTAGGAGATGAAATTGAAGCCGAAATGAAGCAAAAAATCCACAGTCTTCATGCCACATTCCATCTGGATCCTCTTGATGACGGCCCTCATTAATGGTGTATGAACTCTTTTTTCAATTCCTCCACTGGAGCGTCAGAAAGCCATCGTCTTCGGATTTTCATCTGGATTACGGGACTTCTTTTTGCAATAATTCTTGGACGACTCTTTTTTTTGCAAGTGGTTAAGGGAGAGGAAATCCGTTCCGAAGCCTACGCACAACGATCTGCAAAAATAGAAATTACCCCTCAGCGCGGAAAAATCCTCACCCGAGACTCAAAAACAGGAGATCTGGTCCCCCTCGCCATCAATACCACCCAGTATGAGATTTTTGTAGATCCTTCTATTACCAGCGATCCTGAATATATTGCAAAAGAACTCACGGCACTCCTGTATACCGAAGAGGAGTTCCAACGCTGTGAAGACGACCTAAAAGTATGTCCTCCAGGAAGTGTAACCTACCTAGAAGAAGGAGCCATAAAAGTTCCCGTTCCTCCCCTGAGAGAAGACGCCAAAAAGGCCTTTTATACCGACTTAAAAGCAAAAATAACGCCCCGTATTCGGACTCAAATATTACTGGCGACCCAGGCGTCAGAAGAAATGATGAAGGGCATTGAAGGTCTCGCCATTCCAGGAGTACGAGTTTCGCGCCAAACCCAAGAAATATGGGTAGATGGAGATATTATTACGCCCTCTTACCAATTTGACGCCCATATTACTGCCGAAGAAAAAAAACAACGAGAGGCCGAAAATTTTCAAAAAAGACTCCCTGTTGCCAATGCCCTCCAAAAATACCTGGGGGGAGCAGCAAAAGATATTGCCGATTCTATCGCTCCCAAACCGGTGCAATATGTGAAGGTATTAGACCGTGTTCCCCCAACGATTAAAGAGGTCATAGAAGACAAAAAAACCGCTTCCCGGAATGCCTATTTTAAAGACCTCAACCGATTGTATGCAGAACAAAAAAAAGGAATTCCTAATCCCGCGCCCGTTACTCCTGATGCATGGCAAGGTGTTGGATTTTCACCACAGCCTTCTCGATATTATCCAGAAGGAGGACTGTTGGCACAGAGTATTGGGTTTGTAGATGCTGCCGGAAAGGGAAATTATGGAGTGGAAGAAAAATTCGATAGCATTCTTAGGGGTGAAAAAGGGGTTATAGAAGGACAACGGGACATCCATGGGAATGCGGTAGAAATCCAAGGAAACACCATCCAGCGCGTAAAAAACGGCGCAGATATCGTCCTCACCGTAGACCGTATTATCCAGCAAGAGGTAGAAAAAGTGCTTTCTGAAGCGGTAGAAAAATACGATGCGGACTCTGGGCAGGTAATTGTTATGGATCCTCAAACGGGAAAAATTCTCGCTATGGCGGGAAGCCCCAGTTTCGATCCCAATTTTTTTGGAAATGTGTATCTGAGAGAACGCACAAGCCCCAAAGATAGAGGAATTATCTATAAAACAACGCCATTAGAGAGAAAAGATGTAAATGGAAACTTTGTTCTCACAACTTTTAAAGATTGGAACGAGGCATGGGATAAAGAATATAACCCTGAATTTTACCGATTTGAAAACCGCTTAGGACCAGGAAGCTACCTCAACAAATCCGTTATGGATATTTATGAGCCAGGATCGGTTATAAAACCCATCGTAATGGCAGCCGGAATAGATGACGGAGAAATTACTGAATACAGTCGTTATATAGAAACCGAACCCATGAAAGTGGGAAAATTTGAGATTAAAAATTCGGATAATAAATATCTCGGATCCCAGACCATGACCAACATTTTAGAGAGATCTGCGAATTTGGGAATGGTCTTTGTAACCCAGAAGATGGAGAAACCACTGGTATACGATGCTCTGAAAAAATTTGGATTTGGAGAGTACATCAATATGCCCATTGCCGGAGAAGTACCCGGAATTATTACCCATTACAAAAAATGGTCTGATGCCCAGCTTTTAAACGCTGGATTTGGACAGGGGTTTGCGGCAACGCCTTTGCAAGTTATTCGAGCCTGGAGCGTCCTCGCAAATAATGGATATATGGTAAATCCGTATTTGGTAGATGAACTTGACTACCCCGATGGAAGCGTGGAAAAAACAAAAGAAAAACGGACCCGCGTTATTGACCCAAAAGTGGCGGAAAGCATCAAAAGGATGCTCATTAGCGCGACGGAAAATGGAGTCGCCAAAAGAGCGCAAGTCCCTGGATTTTACATTGCGGGAAAAACAGGAACTTCTCAAATTTCCAGAATAGACGGCCCTGGGTATGAGAGTTTAAAAGAAGATGGAAATACCATTACGAGTTTTATTGGATACGCCCCTGTGGATAATCCCCGTTTTCTGATTCTCGTAAAATTTGACCGTCCACGCGTCGGGGATAAAACATTTGGGTCCACTACCGCTTCCCCAACCTTTGCCAAAATAATGGAGTTTGTACTCCATTATAC
>Ga0194063_10000178_pt1 | contig 46292 bp, 48 predicted proteins | sample SepL3720m_MetaG_FD_155459 | JGI IMG/M metagenome (GOLD analysis project Ga0194063, IMG submission 155459) | Anoxic zone freshwater microbial communities from boreal shield lake in IISD Experimental Lakes Area, Ontario, Canada - Sep2016-L373-20m | ecosystem: Environmental > Aquatic > Freshwater...
TATTCAAGTTAGTGTCTTTCATAGTTATATTCATAGCCTATGATTCTACTAACCCGTTTCCTTTTTCATGCTCATCTTGCGTGAGAATGACTTGTTATTTCATGCTCATCTTGTATGAGACAAGACTACAGCTTGCAATTCTCCTCAGTTATGATACAGTATATTTTAATATGGAGAGAAGAATTGATTTATCTCATCCTGAAAATTGGACCAAGAATCAAGCACCCAACGTAGCTCGACAGTTAGGATATGTTTTAAATGGAAGATTTGTCAATGCAGTTAGAGAATATGGAAAATCATTAAGAAGAGAGCATGAAAGGAATATATTGAAAGTGCTTGATTTTGTTCCTGTCTTCGGGAACAGATTTCTATCGGAATATAAACCTCCTCTAAAAAGAATTGGTCGCTAATCTCTAAACCCTATTCCCTAACCCCTGCTATAATATGTTTATGCGATACTCAAAACTATTTGGTAAAACAGTCCGTGAAGCACCATCAGACGCCACAATGGACTCGTATAAACTTCTCTATCAAGCAGGTTATATCCGCGAATCCACAGCAGGTCGCTTTTTCTTTTTGCCCTTGGGTATTAGAGTACAACAAAAAATAATTAAAATCGTGAAGGAAGAGATGGATGCGTCAGGTGCGCAAGAAATGATTTCTCCCGTGCTTCATCCTCTCGAACTTTGGAAAGAAACAAATAGAACCAATACAGCGGGCTTTGAACTGATGCGAGTAAAAGATAGGCGAGACGCAGAGTTTGCGCTCGGCGGCACAGCTGAGGAAATGTTTGTAGATGTTGTGCGAAAATTTCAAATAAGTTATAAAGAGCTTCCTTTTAATATCTACCAATTTTCAACAAAATTTAGAGATGAGCTCCGTGCGCGTGGAGGTCTTTTGCGTGTTCGCGAATTTATCATGAAAGATGCCTATTCATTTGATAGTAATGAAGAAGAGTTCAAGAAAGAATATAAAAATATGGGAGATACGTATACTCGTATTTTCAAACGCCTCGGGCTTGATACGGTGATTGTGGAATCTGATGGAGGCTATATCGGCGGAGATTATTGCCATGAATATGTTGTTAATTCGCCTATTGGAGAGACAAATTATCTCAGTACTGCGGATGGCACATACAACGCTCACGAGGACGTTGCTGTATTCAAGAGATTCACAGTAAATGCGGGAGAGGAGGAAAAACCACTTGAAACAATTGAACAACCAGCATGGGTGCAGACAATGGAAGACAATGAAAAACACTATAAAAAAAGTGCACCTCATTTTCTAAAGAATGTCGTGTATAAAAACAGAGTCACCAAAGAAATTATTATTGCGGTTATTCGTGGGGACCTTGACGTAAATAAAACAAAATTAGAACACGCCCTCAACGCAGTTGGCCAACTTGAACCAGCGACAGAAGAGGATTTGACAGCAATTGGAACAAAACGAGGATATGTCCATTCATGGGGTCATACAGCAGCCCGCTCTATTGGTGATACGTCACTCACTTCAGTAAAAAACTTCATCGGCGGCCAAAAAGAGGAAACAAAAGACACTATCAATGTAAACTACGGAAGAGATTTTACATGTGAAATCCTCGCTGATATCGCATTAGCAAAAGAGGGCGATAAAACTCCCGACGACAAGAAGCTAAAAATGAAAAAGGGGATAGAAGTGGGAAACATATTCCAACTTGGCTATCACTACACAAAGCTTATGAAAAATGCAGTATTTAAAGATGCAGATGGCACAGATAAGCCTTACTACATGGGTTGCTACGGTATTGGTATTGGAAGAACCATGGCAACTATCGTAGAGCAGTATCATGATGAACGAGGGATGACCTGGCCTGAGAACATCGCACCATATAAAGTTCATCTTATCGCTATTGGAAGAGATACTATACCCTTTGAAAAAGCAACTGAGCTCTATAACCTACTCACTACAACCTACAACCTAGAAGTGCTATTTGACGACCGCACCGATGTATCCCCCGGAGCAAAATTTGCCGATGCAGATCTCGTCGGTTGCCCCTACCGCCTTGTCATTTCTCCCAAAACAGGGGAAATGATTGAACTGAAGAAGAGAACTGAGAAAGAAGCGAAATTGGTCAATGAAGAGGAGTTATTAAAAATACTTAGTTAATTTTATTAGTCATTCCCGCGGAGGCGGGAATCCAGACTCTTATTACCTTGTTTATATAAAAAAGGAAATTATAGACTGGATCCCCGTCTTCACGGGGATGACAAAGAATATCCTATGAAAACAATCGTCCTTCACATATTTCCCGACCTTGACGCCATCACGAGTTCTTGGCTCCTCACCCGCTATCTCCCTGATTGGGAAGAAGCAGAAGTGGTATTTACTCCTCAACAAAAAAACTGGAATAACGTAGTTCCAGACTCCGACCCAGATGTTCTCTACTGCGACACCGGCTACGGCAAGTTCGATCATCACCATATTAAAGCACGCACATGTGCAAGTAAAATTGTCTTTGACTATCTTGTCATGATGAAGCATATTACGTCAAAAGAAAGTGCTGCTGTTTCTCGCATCATCGACTATGTTTTGGACATCGACAATTTCGGAGAAGTAAACTATCCCGACCCAACAGCAGATAAATATGAGTTTTGTCTCCACCAGCTCATTACCGGTCTGAAAAAGAAAGGAATGTCAGATACAGCTCTCGTTCAAACAGTGCAAACCCTTCTTGACGGGGTATTACAGCTTTTTGTATATAAATTAAAGGCGGAAACCGAGATAACTAAAGGATTCGTTTTCTATTCAAAATATGGCAAATCACTCGCCATGAACACCGCAAATGATGAGGCCATGCGCCTTGCGCAAAAAAAGGGATTTGTTCTTGTGGTTATGAAAGACCCCCAGAAGCATTTTGCACGCATAAAAACGCTTCCTTCGCCGGAGAATGATCTGACTCCCGTATACGATAAAATCAAGAAATTAGATACAAAAGGGTACTGGTTCCTGCATATCCTCAAAAATATGCTTCTTAACGGCTCATCTCGTACGCCAGATGCAGTCCCCACCCCTCTTACACTCCAAAAACTGATTGAAATAATCAAGGAAGTGTAATACAATAGAGGAGGTTAATTCAAATTCAAGGAGGTGTTTATATAATGGTTGTCATATTTAAAAAAAAGGGAGAGACAAAAGACGCTATTTTCAGAAAATTTTCTCGTATGTTCATGGACGAGAATATCGTTGATGAGCTTCGAAAGAAACAATATTACAAGAAGCCATCGTTACGATTGAAAGATGAAGCTAAAGAACGTATTAGACTTCGTGCCCGCAGACGAAGATTTGCATTGTCCACAAAGAAAGAAAGAAGCGCAATGCATCACCGCTAATCTATGTTGAAAATCATCACCTCGTCTCGTTATCTCATCGATAGAAAACGTATTGCTCTTTGTGTGGAGAAAACCTGCACAGAATTGCAGATAGATCCCACGCTTGCGCTCAATATTATTTTTGTGGGAAAAAATAAAATGCGCTCCATCGCTTTAACCTATAAGCATGAAGATATTGCTCTTCCTGTGCTTGCATTTCCCTATCGAACAGATACCGAAATGGAAGAACCACTTCTAGGCGAAATATTTCTTTGCTATCCTCAAGTTGTGCTTCTTGCAGTAGAAAGATATAAGCGCCTCGATCCGCTTATTGACGAACTCATCGTTCATGGGATAAAGAACCTGCTCAAATAATGGTTAAAATCGGCTAAGACCAGCTGAGACCGGTTAAAATCAGTTAAGACTAATTGAGTATTTTTATGTGTATTAAAACTGATCTCAGCTGATTTCAACTAATCTCAGCTGATTTCAACTGTATAATAGTCGTATGTACTACCTCAAATATCGCCCTCATACTATTTCCGATTTAGACAATCTTGCTCCAGCCGAAACGATACGAACAATATTGAAAAGTAAATCCCTTCCTCATGCATTTCTCTTTATTGGTCACAAAGGAACCGGGAAAACGTCCACTGCCCGCATATTCGCAAAAGCAGTAAACTGCGAGTCAAATATGTATGCAGGAAAGGGAACGAGTATAGAGCCATGTAGCGTATGTTCCAATTGTAAATCAATAGATAGATCATCTTTTTCGGACGTCACCGAGATGGATGCGGCGTCAAATCGAGGAATCAATGAAGTAAAAGAGCTTATTCGCGAGACGTCCCTTATGCCGATGGCAGGGAAGTACCGGGTGTATATTATCGATGAAGCTCACATGATCACCAATGATGGGTTTAATGCGCTGCTCAAAACGCTTGAAGAGCCCCCAGAAACTGTGATCTTTATTCTTGCGACCACCAACCTAGAAAAAGTGCCAAAAACAATCGTAAGTAGATGTGTTTTGGTTCAGTTTGGGAGCGCAAAGATTGAGGAGATTGTTCACATGTTGAGAAGAATTAAAGTAGGAGAAAAGCTTGATATTTCAAATGAAGCGCTTGAGGTGATTGCTAAACACTGTGATCTCTCCTTTAGAGACGGCGCTAAGATTTTGGAAGAAATTGTTATGTCTGGAAGAACAGATGTTCCGTCAATCCTTACAAAAATAGGCATCCGCTCAAAAGTAGTCCTCTATGAATCCCTCAAGAAAAAGGATGCTGCAGGCATCCTAGCATGGATTAAGGGATTTGGAGAAAGTGGGGGAAATATTACACTTCTGATAGAAGAACTCCTCTCAGATCTGCAAAACCATTTGTTGAGCTTGCATAAAATTCCTGGAAATGTTTCAACTCTTTCTTATTCGCTGAAAGAAACCATTGTTCTTATGAAATTGATAAACGAAGCATATGGACTTATCAAGCTCAGCCCCTATCCCAGCATTCCGCTTCAAGTAGCGCTGCTTGAATATTGTGATAAAATGAAGACAACTTGAGAAAGTTAAATTAGTTGAATTGGTTGAATCAGTTAAATTAGCAGGAAAATGTCATTGCGAGGAGCGAAGCGACGTGGCAATCTCAAAAATAGATTGCTTCGCTATAATATAATTCGCTCGCAATGACATAATTATTATTTATATTTTATTCTTATGTTAGGCGGTCTTGGCGATATACAAAAACTTCAACAACAGGCTCAAAAAATGCAAGCTGCCCTTCAGCTTGAAACAGTTACTGTGGAAAAGAATGGAGTAAAGATTACTATGCGCGGTGATCAACAGGTTTTAGAAGTAGAAATCGATGGAATTGTAGAAAATAGAGTGGCAGAAGCTGTAAATGAAAGTGTAAAAAAAACACAGGAGCTTGCTGCAAAGAAGCTCATCGAAATCTCCCAACAGAGTTGATAGGAAACTAGTCACTAACCACTGTATAATGATTTCATGAAACTATTTTCAGGAAGTGCAAACCCCATTCTTTCTCAGAAAGTTGCCGATAAAATTGGCGTCCCTCTTTCTAAGGCAGAAATTATTCGGTTTGAAAATTCAGAAATCCGTATTCATATTGAAGAAGAAGTAAAGGATGAACTCTGCTACGTTATTCAGCCCACAGCAAATCCAGCAGACACTCACCTTATGGAGCTCTTCTTTTTCTGTGATGCACTGCGGCGTCAAGAGGCAAAAAAAGTTGTCGCTATCATCCCTTACTTTGGCTATGCCCGCCAGGATGTACAACACAGACCCGGAGAGTGTGTATCCGCAAATGTAGTGATTCGTTTCCTTGAAACGATTGGATTTTATAAAGCATATGTCATTAATCTCCACGATGAAGCCACGGAAGGCGTGTTCTCTATTCCCTTCAAAAATATCAACGCATTTCCTATTCTTGCTAAGGAGATTAAACAATATATAGCCAATTCAACTAATTTAACTGATTCAACCAATTTAACTGATTTAGTCGCCGTCGTCTCCCCTGATCATGGGGGAGTAGAAAGAGCACGAAAATTCGGCGATGAGCTTTTCGGACATGTGGAACACTCCATATCAGTAGTTGAAAAAAGAAGAGATTTGTCAGCTATTCATAAAAGTATTGCACTCGATCTGTATGGAGATGTAAAAGGGAAGACGGCGATTCTGGTAGATGACATGATTACCTCAGGAGGCACATTGATGCATGCAGCCCAATTATGTCTTGATAGAGGTGCAGCGCGCGTTCTTACTGCAGTTATTCACCATGACTTTGGCCCCAAGGCTCCAGCGAAACTGCAAGCTTCAGCAATTGAAAAAATATTCATGACCGACACCATTGCACTTCGAGATGATCAGAAGTTTGATAAGCTTGTTGAAGTATCGGTAGCGGATATGATAAGCGGAGTAATTAGTTGAATTGGTTAAATTAGTTAAATTGGTTGAATTGGGAATAAATTAATTGCGGAGTTTTTATTTTGAAGTGCCCGTCGATCACACTGCCTTCTAGATAAACATGATTCTTCTTTATTATGGAGCACTGTGTGTATTTGTGTCCCTATAGGTCTGCCGAGCGATGCAAGTTTAAAGTTGCGTAGCAAAATAATATGCCAAGCGAGTTACCTGGAGGGCACAAAGACATACAGTGCGGAATAAAACAATATTCAGAAGCTCTTCCTATTCTCCATTGCTTTCCCCAGCGTTCCATAGTCCGCATACTCCACACTCGCCCCCATCGGCAGCCCATACGCTAATCGCGTAATTTTAAGCTTTTCGCTTTGAGCTTTTAGCTTTTTCTGAATATACATCGCCGTCGCTTCTCCCTCCATATCTGGGTTGGTTGCGAGCACCACTTCTTGAACGATATCTTTTTCTTTTATAAGTCGCTGTAAGAGTTGTTCAATAAATATATCGTCTGGACCAATATTGTTTAAGGGGTCTATCCTTCCGTGAAGTACATGATACACGCCGTGATATATTCCGCCTTTTTCAAACGATAATAAGTCCAGTGGCGACTCAATTACGGTGATAATTGAATGATTTCTTTTTACATCTTCACAAATTCCACATACTTCTTTTTCAGATAAATTCATACATACTGTGCATCGCTTCGTTTTTTCTTTCAGTTCAGAAAGACGCTTGGCAAACTCTTGTAGATCGGATGCGGGCATGCGAAGAAGATATAACGCTAATCTGTTGGCTGTTTTTCCCCCAATACCAGGAAGCCGTTCAAAAAATAAGGCAATTTGTTTGAGACTTTCGGGAAGCATAGATGAAATTTACAATTTATAAATAAATCTCAATAATTCAATTTCTCAATTTATTTTAGTTGGCAAAATTGAGTGAATAATGGGGAGTATTTTATGGAATTGCATCATTTAGTTTTAGGTGGCACGATTGAAGGGACCCAAAAAGTACGTACAAAGTTCGGCCAGCAGGCTATCGAAGCTTTGACGAATTTTTTGGGAAGTATCAATCGTGACAGAATCTAAAACTAACAGAGACACATTATATCTCCATTGTCTCCACCACAATCAACGGTTTTCTCCCTCTTTGTTTAAAGAAAAAGTTCTCCAGCTGAGAAATAATATTTCGCTTTACTCCAGAAAAATCCCCCGTTGGGGCAGAATTTGGCTTCATTGATGCTTCAACTACTTTCGTTGCTTTTTCAAATAGTTCATTTTCATTCTGTTGAAATACAAATCCCTTAGATACAAATTTTGGTCGTGTTACCAGGCGAGATAGCTTGTCTAGCGCTAAGAAACAAATTACCATACCGTCTGACGAAAGTGTTTTGCGATCTCGCAGCACCAGATTACCCACGTCGCCTACTCCATATGCATCGACATAAATACTCTTTGTATCCACGTCCTCGCCACGGTTAGCTTTTCCTTTTTGAAATACCATCGTTTCTCCCTCGTTTAAGAGCACTACTTTATTTTCCTCAAATCCTAAGCTGCCGGCAAGGGAGCGATATTCTTGTTGATGACGAATAGTTCCTCCAATGGGAATAAAATACTGAGGATTGGTAAATCGCATAAGAAATTTCAAATCTTCTTGGTTACCATGTCCCGATGCATGAAGCTGATCTGCAATATCGGAGTACACCACCTGTGCTCCTTGAAGTGAAAGCTCCTCAACGAGTGCATATACCTCATTTTCATTTCCAGGAATAGGGTCGGATGATATCACCACTTTGTCTCCCGGTTTTATTTTGATGTTTTCATTTTGCTTATTCGCAAGCTTTGAAAGAGCGGATCCATATTGTCCCTGGCTTCCGGCAACGATTAGACATACCTTGTTTGGGGGAAGCTGCATCACTTCTTCTTCTTTTCCTAAGAATTGAGCTGGGATAGGAAGATAGTTAATTTCTTTTGCAATACGTGTATTTTCTCGCATCGATCGACCTAAAAATATGATTTTTCTATTAAACTTTATTGCGGCTTCTACACACTGACGAATACGAGAGATGTTGGAGGAGAATGTTGTCATCACAAACTTTCCCTTTGTTTTTCTCATCTCATCTTCAAATGTCTGGCCCACTATCGCTTCACTTTGTGTAAGTCCTTCTCGCATCACCCCTAAACAATCAGAGAGCAAACATAAAATACCATCATGTCCTGCTTTTGTGATACGATAAAAGTCAGGGGGCACGCCATATACTGGAGTTGTATCAAATTTAAAGTCTGATCCATGATACATTGTCCCTACAGGAGAACTGATGAGAATATGGGTTGTGTCGGGAATGGAATGAGTGACGGGGATAAATTCTGCGGTGAATTCTCCAAATCGATACTCCTTGCCAAACTCAATTACTTTCAAGTCCAGTGGAAGGTTGAATTCCTTACATTTATTTGCAATAAATGATGCGGTCAGTTTACTTGCATATACTGGTGGTCTACCTAAATCTTCATAGTGAAAGGGGAGAGCTGAGATATGGTCTTCGTGTCCATGTGTTAATAATATCGCGCGAATCTTGTCTAGCTTGTCTTTTAAATAGGAAATGTCAGGAATCACAAAATCTACGCCAAGCTCCTTTTCATGGGGAAATCCAATACCACAATCAACGATTACGATATCTTGTAAAATAGTGTCTTTGTAGAGCTCGTAGACATACATGTTTTTAGTAACGCCAACAACGCCTCCTAAGGGAACAAATCGAAGTGTATACATATTTTTTTCCATATAATTTTTAGTACCCTCAGTATACAGCATCATGAAGTTAGGAATATAGCTAACTGTTTAATTTGTGTCCTCATGTCATTGCGAGGAAGCCTTTCCCCCATGTCATTGCGAGGAAGTCCTGAGCTTGTCGAAGGACGACGTGGCAATCTTAACAAATAGATTGCTTCGCTACAATTTATTTCGCTCGCAATGACATTTATTCATTAAATTCATTTGTTATACTACATCTATGACTCCTCCAGTATTAGTTACCAAAAAATCTGTTTTAGAAAAGCTCGATCTTGTCCTTGATCCGGAGATGAATATCTCGCTCGTTGATCTGGGCCTTATCTACAAGGTAACGGTTAAAAAGGATAAGTCGGTCCACATTCTTATGACCCTCACTACCATGGGTTGCCCGCTGTTTGGTGTAATTGAGGAAGATATGTATCTTAAGTTGAGCGAGCTCCCCCTGGAGCGAAAGAATATTACGATAGAAATGACTTTTGAACCTGCATGGGACATGAGCCGACTTACAAAAAGAGGGAAAGCGCTGCTCGGGATCTAATAAATACTGCTTCCTTCGACAGGCTCAGGGTAAACTAGGCGACCTGCCTACCGGCAGGCAGACGTGGCAATCTTTTTCCCATGTCATTGCGAGGAAGCTTTTCCCCTATGTCATTGCGAGGAAGTCCTGAGCTTGTCGAAGGACGACGTGGCAATCTTTTTCCCATGTCATTGCGAGGAAGTCCTGAGCTTGTCGAAGGACGACGTGGCAATCTTTTTCCCATGTCATTGCGAGGAAGTCCTGAGCTTGTCGAAGGACGACGTGGCAATCTTAACAAATAGATTGCTCCGCGCAGCTTGCGCTGAGCAGTTCGACAGGCTCACTGTGAACGTTGTCGAATGCGCTCGCAATGACATTTATTCATTTAGAGTTTATGGTTAGGATTTAGTGTTTTTATTGTATAGTTATATATGGCCTCAAAAAAGATTGTAACTAATGCGTTTGAGCAAGTCATCGAAGCCAGTAAAGACATGGCCAAGTCTTCTGCAAAACAGATTAAGGAGACCTTCAACCCTTGGGACATGATTCGCAACAGCTTCACCGAGACAAATCCCCAAAAAGACATCGAAAATAAAATGAAATCAAATGAATCTCCTGGAAAAGGGGATAAGCACACCCCTCTCAACTTCGATAATCTGAATAAATCCTATGCAGACCAGGACAAGCAAAAAATTGATGCAATGAAACAACGATTATTCCAACTAGTAAAAAGCGATAGTGAAAAAACAGATCAAAAAACAAAACAAGAAAAAATGCAAAAAGAACGAAATGAACAGCAAGAGGAAGTGGACAAAAAAAGAGAAGAAGAAAGAAGAAGACAACAGTCCGGAATGATCGCTCCTCAGGGTAAGCTTAAGGGGGGCAAAAGAAAAAGACCAGCTGAGCCACAACCAGTCGAATCAAAGCCGGGAAGTAGTAAACAATAAAGCTATTAGAGCATTGTAGTAGCATAATTTGAAATTTATATTGGCTTATAGTATAATTGTGTGTGGAAAAAAAGTTACAGACTCATACACCTGAAAATAAAACTTCATCTTCTCTGAGGGGGGTTCTGGCTCTTGCGTTTCTGGGATTATCGGCAATGGCATGTAAGTCAACTGATATTCTCACATCTCCCGACCCAGCATTTTCATTTCTTCGAGGAGCAACGGGCGCTTTATTAATTGAGCTTGAGCTAGGCGTTGGCAAACCAATTAAAAGAGCTCTATTTGAAGCTCCCAACGGTCAAGGGTCCTGTGGCACTTTCCTACTTGCTACTGTTTTTCCCGCAGTTGTTGGGGCGGTAAGTTTAGAGTATCCTGCTGTTGGATATGTAGCTCTTGCACTTCCTGTACTTGCCGCCGCAGTTCACACGTTCGGGAGACATTAATCGGCGCCCTTATCTTTCCTGCTATAATAGATCAATCTTTCATTTCTCCGGGATGTAGTTCAGATGGTAGAACACGCGGTTCGGGACCGCGAGGTCGCGGGTTCAAGTCCCACCATCCCGACCAGATGAGATTTCTCTCATTTTCAATAGGGTAGCATAAGGCTCTTTAAGGCGACAGGACAATACTTTCTCCTCATTTACAGTAAAGTTCAAGAAAATTATTCTACAGATTTGGTCTTTTACTGCCGCATTGGCTGATTTTACTATCACAGCAGCCTTCTTCGATAAGTTCAAGAATTGTTCAATACTTAAGCTGTCTTTCTCTGGGCTAGTGATTTGCTCTTTCATTTTTCTGATAGCTTCTACCAGTTCATCTCTTTCCAAAACTAAATCATCTATTCTATTCTCGTTTACTTTCCACATTTCTGTGCCTGGTTTGAACTTTCCTATATTTATTGACCCCTCCCGTATATCACTACCCAACTTTTTAACTCTCCCTTGTTTACTATGTATCTCGTAGTTCAACCTCTCTCTTTTTGCATCTGATATTCTCATAGTGTTTTTATAATAATCTTCATATTCTTTCTTACTAAAATTAAGACCTTCTTTAAGATAGTCGTATATGTAATTAAATATATGCTTCATTCTTATAGCCTTCTTTTTTCTATCGCAGAACTTATTATCACATCGTGCATTCAAGTACCTTTGACCTGTTTTACTTGTTGATGGACCAATATACATATTTCCTCCACAGAATGAGCACTGTAGCATTGTTTTAAGTGGATAGAATACAGCCCTGTGAGGTTTATTTGGCTTTACTCTTCTATTCGATAACTGCTGGACTTTGTTATATACATCTTCTGTGATTGCTGGTTTAAAATCATAAATATCACGCAGGTCATTCTTTTCACCAGTTCCTCTATGTAGAAGTACACCATAATAGAAGGGGTCCTTAAACAATCTACTCAAAGTTGACCTTTTCAATATTACAGTCTTACCTTTCTTTGTTGTTCTTCCATATCCCTGCTTGCTCAAATAGATTGCGATATCTCTTATTGATGCACCCTGACTTCTCATTTCCCACGCATCACAGATTAAATTAAAATTGCCTTCTTCTGGCTTATATAGCCCATCCTTATCTCTATAATAGCCGTGCTTTGGCGCAGGAGTTTTTCCTTCCTTAAAACTTCTATTGACGCCTCTGCTTACATCTTGAGAGAGTTTATCAGAATACTGTTTTGACAAGACGAAAGCCATTCCTAAAAGCATTTTCCCGTTTGCGTCTTTTGTGAAGTGATGAGTAACAAACTTAAGGTCCTTTATAATTCCTTCATCAATCATATCTATAATCTCTCCTCCCTCAAGCATATTGCGTGCTAGTCGGTCGGGATTCCAAGCTAGTATTCCGTCATATTTACCTTTCTTTATGTCGTTGAGCATCTGTCTGAACAGGGGACGCTTATGAGGTTTTTTAGCAGATTTGGATTCAATAATGGGGGGACCAATGTGCAGTCCTATTCTGTTTGCAAGCTGTCTACATTCACTCTCTTGGTCGTCCGTTGACCTAATTTGACGAGACTCATCATCAGTAGACTTGCGAGCATAGAGCGCATATTTAAGTTTTTTAAAATCTAGTTCATCTTCCATAGTGAGTTATAGAAGTATTCTACCACCCATACCATCGCTTATTGTCGTTTCATTCAGTATTGCTTCTTCTGTATCTACATTTACGGCATTCATCAAATCAATAAGATTATTTATAGAAGTATCATTGCCATTCTCAAGAGACTGGGTATTGTCTTCCTCATAAATGTTTTTAATCTGTTTATCTTCCATTTTAATTTTTTCCTATAAAAAAAGCGACCTCCCCAGTTATGAGCTGGTTTGGTCGCTGTGACTTGCGAACTTAACATTAAACCTGAAACTACTGTCCTATATCACACTATTGCAGTGAGCGCTTTGCTTCAGGCTAACTTAATTATAAGAGAGGAATAAAAACAGTCAATAAACTTTTTTCACTTTTTAGATTTATGACTTGTGATAAGCATCAGGAGAGCTTATATATTTCTTTTCTTCTAGTTCATCTATGAGTTGAGCTGCCGCGGCATACCCTATTTTCAGTCGTCTTTGAAGAAGAAGGGCTGATATTTTGCCTGTCTCCTGTGATATTTTAATCGCCTGATTAAATAATATATTATTTGCTTTAGGGGAACTATCTTTTTCGATTTTCTTCACTAATGTTCCAACTTTCTTTTCAAGAATGACAAGTCTTTCGTTAGTGGTCTTTATAGCTTTCATAAATACAGATTATTTAACTTATGTTTTATAATATGTATCGTTATACTCTTTTTTATACTTTTGAAGGCCAAAATTATAAGTAGTACAATCGTATTCTATACTAAAATCACTTGGATATTTCTCATAACAAACTTTACATTCTGCATTGAAGGGCTCAAAAGGACCAGCAAGAGGATAAGACATATCGCGCATATATGTTAAGCAATTCCAACCAGGATATTTTTGAGTTACAGAGTTCATACAGTCCAATCCTTCTTTATCTCTTTGCTCATAAGGGACACATATTTCCTGAATTTTCTTATTCATTTCATCAATCTTTCTTTGTAGTTCATTGAGATAATCTTGTTTTTGTTTTTTAGCCGCCGCATCTACTTCATTAATTTTCTGAAGTAGAGCATCTGTGTTTTGTCCCCCCGTTACCACTGGTGCTTGTGATGTCTTGCTCAACTCTGCACAAGTTTCCCTTGTTGTAAAGACTGATTTCCCACTGATAAAACATTCAAATTGATTATTTTGAGTGTTTTCTTTGCTTTCAGGTTTTGCTGTAGGTATAACGAATATTGGTGTTTTACCATCAAAAGGTAAAAAAGCTCTTTTACCATTTTTCGTATCTATAACTTTATACTTATTTCCATTCACAGTTACAATATTTCCGCTGGATAGCTCACCATCAGAAATGGATGCTTTTTTGAGTTCATCAATCGTATACTCGGCAAGAGGAGGAGTTGGGGTAGGGGTAACAATAGGAGAAGGAGTGATAGAAATCTGCACCTTTCCTGGCTTCTGGTGTGTTTTTTGGTACTGGACAATTGCACTTCCACCTCCAAAAAGGGTTATTACTGAAATAATTATTATTGCAATTATTGGCATAAATATTTATCAATCCTTACACCCATTTTCTCCACAAACCTTATCGCATACATCGCCCCATCCATCTCCTTTATCTTTACAGTCAAAACCGCATTCAAATGATTGTTCTGATTTTGTAATTTGCATACCTTTCTCGATACATTCAGTTTGCTCTTTATACCCGTCTATACGAGATATTTGGCTTTTAGAATATGGTGTCGGGCTGTCATAGATAAATAGTGTCCAGGTTTTTGAAGGCTGATACTTGACTGGACCAGTGTCAAGGCTTGGAGTAGAAGTAGTAGTGGAGTTACTATTTAAGACCCAAAAAGGAATTAAGAAGAATAAAGCTATAACAAATATTATGAAAAACCATTTCAAATCATTCATATAAAAAAGCTCCTCTCAAGTCGGCTCATCCTTTCGGATTTGCCCATACACCTTTCGGCGTATGACCAGGTTATGAATAACTTGACGAGGAGCTCTCGTCTCATAACCTGGATTGCAGCCATACTCAATTTACATTAAGGTTAGGCTCGAAACAGTCTTATTATATATCAACTATCTATATTTAGCTATATTCTCTTCGATGGCTTGATTAAGCGATTGTCTTTCCATAAACATTACCTCTTTTTCATTCCCTGCATATAGAAGCTCCCATAACCTATCCCACCATCCAAGCTGCGCACTTTCACTCTTTACTTCTCTCATTTGTTTAATAGCAAAGTCAATCATTTCCTTAAACCCCATACCTTGTTCTTCTCCATAAATTGAGGCTAGCGACTTAACTTTTCTTACATTTCGGTGGCCCGTTACACACGCAGTTGAATACTCTGCTTCTGGGTTATAGCCATAAGCGGATATTGCGGATTGCGTTGCGTTTAAATGGGTGGTTTTATTGTTTTTGTCAAAATAGAAATGCACCCAGGCATCAAACTTTCCAGTTTCAACAGTCATAATATATTATGAATTAAACTTATATAACAACCTATTTCTATTCATATAGTTCAAGATACATTTTCCTATCAATATAAATATTCAAATCCAAGCCCACTTTGACCATACAGCATAAATCTTGAGTTAAAAGTAGACTCATTTTCTTCAAAATCAATGGGTTTCCAGTGTGATAGAATGGCTGTAGTAAGGAGTTCAAGATTATTCTCTAAAGCTCGACAAATTGGATTCTAAATAGTCTTATTCTATGGGTTCCCCGCAAAGCGGGACTAACTTGCAGTATTTACTCACTTCGTTCGTAAACTGCAAGTTGAGCAAGTCCCACCATCCCGACAAATTGGATTCTAAATAGTCTTATTCTATGGGTTCCCCGCAAAGCGGGACTAACTTGCAGTATTTACTCACTTCGTTCGTAAACTGCAAGTTGAGCAAGTCCCACCATCCCGACAAATTGGATTCTAAATAGTCTTATTCTATGGGTTCCCCGCAAAGCGGGACTAACTTGCAGTATTTACTCACTTCGTTCGTAAACTGCAAGTTGAGCAAGTCCCACCATCCCGACCCTTCGGCTCGTCGCTTAAAGACGGCTCCTCGCTCAGGGTCTGCGACTTAAATATGCCACGAGCCGAAGGGAGCTGAGCCTGTCGAAACTCATAAATAATTTTATGTATAAAGAATTTTATCTCTATATGCTTCGCTGTTCTGAAAATAATCTATATGTTGACGTAACTCATGATATAAACCTAAGAATTGAAAGACATAAAAAGGGAATAGGAGCCGAATTTACAAAAAGAAATAAAGTGAATAATTTGGTCTATTTTGAGATTTATTCAACTTTGATTGAAGCAAGAAGAAGAGAGAGACAAATCAAAGGTTGGAGAAGAGAAAAGAAGGAGAATTTGATAAAGTATGGAAAACCCATCCTAAAAGGTGATGTGGTTTTAGATAATTTAGAGCCGATAGTTTAACTTAGTTCTGCAATATATACGGAAGGATATCGGTAAATTTATTCGCAAAGAAGTCGACCACAATATTTGCATTCTTAAACGCATATTTAGGGACTAATCCGCTTTCGAGAACCGCCACAAAATCCATACCAGCATTCTTGGCTGCAAATCCGTCTTTCAAAGTGTCTCCCACATATACACACTCAATAGGCATTATGTCGAATTCATATAGGGCTTTATTAAATACGCGTGGGTCAGGCTTCATGTGCTCCAGGTTATCTCGATGATAAAATTTGTCTATTCTGCCGCTTAATGGGTGAGATTCTTCCATGATTGTCTTTACTTCAATAAGGGATCGAGAAGTAATAATCGCTATTTTTTTCCCGTCCTTTTTAATTTCATCAAGCACGTCTAAATTTTCCTTTGAAACATGATCAAATCGCTCTTCCTTAATAGCCTGAGGAACAAGTGTTTCAAATCGCTTCATGAATTCGATCGTATCAATGCCCGGAATTCTTTCTGTTATCGCCTCTTGAAGATGTTGTCCCCATGTAGATTTATGAATTTCTCGACTCATTGGCTTATATCCCATCGATTTTGCAACCTCGTTTTCAAAATGAAAACAAAACTCCTCAGAAAGACAAAGTGTGTCATCAAAATCAAGAAGAACCAGTTTAATCATTACGCACCAGTATACCACAAACAAAATCCTGTATACTATCCCTATGCAATTCTCATTGCTGACGTACAACACTCTGCTAAACGATGCTCAAAAAGGGCTCCACCTCATATTTAAGAAATATTCCCCAGACCTTGTCTGCCTTCAAGAAATAGATACGCATGAGCAAAATATAGAAAAAATAGAAAAATTGGGGTACGAGCTTGCAGATTATTCAAATGGATTTATTAAATTCGGCACGGTCTATGGAGTGGCTACTTTTATTAAGTCGAATGTGGGCCGATGTATTGACTCAAAATCAATTACCCTGCCTCGAGGTATTGGAGAAGCTATCGCATTCATTCTGCGCGTTTTTAAAACCAAAAAAAAGGATCGAACAGTCCTCAAGACAGAGTTTGTTCTGGGAACTGAAAATCGCAAAGTGCTTATCTATAATATTCACCTCTCAGCTCATGGATCCAACGGCATTCGTATAAAACAGTTAGAAAGAACACTGAGCGATATTCAAAAAATAAGTAATGTCCCCACCATACTCGTAGGAGACTTCAACTATCCCTTTGGACGAAAAAAGCTTGAAGAGGTGATGACGGCACATGGATTCTTTGAAGCTACAAATACTATCTTTTTCACAACAGATGGAAAGCTATTGTACTACACATTTGTAGAAAAAATTCTGATGAAGATTTTTCAATTTTTTATCGGAAAAGAAAGCAAGCTCGATTATATTTTTTATAAAAACTGCAAGTCAATTTCTACTATTCGGATAGATGCTTCCTACTCGGACCACTTTCCGCTCCTTGCGAAGTTCGAGATATAAATGAGAAGAAAGAAGTTAGAAGTAAGAATTTAGAATTCTTTCTTCTGTCTTCTTACTTCTGTCTTCTGTATAATACTATTTATGAAACTCTACAACACCCTCTCCCGCCAACTAGAGGAGTTCAAACCCATCACAGAAAATAAACTCTCCTTCTATGCCTGTGGACCCACCGTTTATGATTTCACTCACATCGGCCATATCAGAGCATATGTTTTCAACGACACAGTGCGCCGTGCATTTGAATATTTTCGCTATGAGGTGAACCATGTTATGAATATTACAGATGTGGGACATCTATCCGATGATGCAGATGCGGGGGAAGATAAGATGGAAAAGGGCGCAAAAAAATATGGAAAAACAGTGTGGGATTTGGCACAGTACTACACAGATTTCTTTTTTATGTCAATGGACGGCATGAATATTCTGCGACCCAAAATAGTCTGTAAAGCCACAGATCATATCAAAGAAATGATTGATATAATCAAAACACTTGTTCAAAAAGGTCATGCATATGAAACAAAAGAGGCAGTCTATTTTGACATTACTACGTTTAAAGATTATGGAAAATTGTCCGGTCAAAAAAGCGGGGATAAAATGCAAGCGGTGAGAGATGATGTCTACACCGACACAGAGAAAAAAAATCCTGCAGATTTTGCGTTGTGGTTTAAACGAATAGGAAAGTTTGCAGATCACACAATGCACTGGGAAAGCCCATGGGGAGATGGATTCCCGGGGTGGCATATTGAGTGCTCTGCAATGAGCATGAAATATCTGGGGAAAACAATTGACATTCATACAGGAGGAATAGATCATATCCCTGTTCATCATGAAAATGAAATCGCCCAGTCGGAAGCGGCTAATGAAACGACTTTTGTTCACTACTGGATGCACTACCATTTTCTCCAGGTAGAAGGACAGAAGATGAGTAAAAGTTTAGGAAATTTTTTCACCATTGAAGATATTACCAAAAAGGGGTTCAATCCACTCGCATTCAGATTGCTCCTTTTACAATCACACTACCGCTCACCCTTGAACTTTACGTGGAAAGCATTGGAAGCTACACAGGAAGCATACAGTAAGCTGAAAGTTCAAAGTCTCCACCTTCGCCAAGGCTACGGCGGACAAGAAAAGCTAAAAGCTGAAAAAGAAGGAGTCAGTCATTCTGAACGAAGTGAAGAATCTCAAAAGTTTAGGACTCAATTTATTGAAGCCTTAGAGAACGATCTCCAAACTCCCCAAGCTGTGGCGGTTCTATTCACCATGCTGAAATCTGATTTATCGGTAGGAGAAAAGTACGACTTAATTAAAGACTTTGATCAAGTGCTCGGTTTAGATTTACTTAAAGAAGAATTAGTAGCGGCAATCCCACAAGAGATCATCGATCTTGCAGAGGCAAGAAAAGAGGCAAAAGCAAAAAAAGAATTTACCAAGGCAGATGAACTCAGAAAACAAATAGAAGCAAAGGGCTATAAAGTCGAAGATACTCAAGGGACATATTATATAAAGAAAACTTGAATAGCTGGCGTGGAGCACTGTGTGTATTTGTGCACCTACAGGTCTGCAGAGCGATGCAAGTTAAAGTTGCGTAGCAAAATAATATACCAAGCGAGTTACCTGAGGGAGCACAAAGACATACAGTGCGGAACAATTACTTCGTTCCCCCATTCAATTCAACATTTAGTTCCGCTGCCACCATTTTACTCTTCGCTGGCCTCTTCATAAATATCTTCTTATTCACCGACCATGTGCAGTAGAGAATAAATATAAAGATCGTAATGAAGGGAAATTTAAATATAATAGATTCAAATAACACAAGAATGCCCAGAGCATTGCTCAGTACTACGATCCAAACCAGAGAGTCCCAGAATTTTTTGTCCATAGGAACAAAACAGTTCTGGCGTTCACTGGTCTAATCTCTAAAAATGGATTTTACCTCTGACTGCCACTTAATCTAAATTATTCTCCAAAATAAAAATCACAAATCGTTCTCCAGTGCGAGTGCTCGAGTCTGAATGAACACTGATAACTTTTACACCTGTGTATTTTTCTACAATTGCTTCTAAATCATCAACTACCGACTCAATAATGGTTGTGCGCATGTGTTTAACCATTTTTACGCCTCCATGTTTTTTCAAAAGAATATGTTCATAAGGGTGCGTATTTCCCTTCAATCGTACAAGTACCATATCATGATGAATATATGCTCGTGACTGACGAGGGCCCACTCCTACTGTTTCTGCATAAAATTGAGTAATTTCCTTTGCAATAATATCTTCCATTTGCCCATGAGTCATAGAGAGATATATTATACAGCATAGAAGATAGAACTTAGAAGACAGAGGAAAGAATATGAGTATATATTAGTACGTAGATTCTATCTTCTAGATTCTGTCTCCTGTCTTCTGTATAATACGTCTTATGAACACTATTACACCCCGCACTCTCAAAGGATTCCGCGACTTTCTCCCTGAAGATATGAAGGTACGTCAACGAGTCATTGCCCTGTTTCGCCAGGTATTTGAGTCGTTTGGCTATGAGCCACTGGAAACTCCTACTCTTGAACATGCAGATATTCTTCTGGGGAAGTATGGGGAAGAAGCAGAAAAGCTCATCTATCAATTTGAGGATCGCGGCGGACGGAAAGTAGCCATGAAATATGATCTAACCGTACCTACGTGTCGTGTAGTGGCTCAATATGGCGATAAAATCCCCCTTCCTTTCAAAAGATATCAGATTCAACCCGTATGGCGCGCAGACAATACCCAAAAGGGAAGGTTTCGTGAATTTTTCCAATGTGATGCAGATACAATTGGCTCCTCATCCATGCTCGCAGATGCAGAATTTATCCAAATGGGTCTCGAAATCATGAAGAAACTAGGTTTTACCGACTATTATGCCCGCATAAATAATCGTAAATTTATCGATGGACTCGTCCAATATGCAGGCGCAACGTCCGAACAGTTTTATGCTATTTGCATTGCTATTGATAAACTGGAAAAAATTGGATTAGAGGGAGTAATCGGAGAAATGGAAAAAAAGGGAGTATCTGCTGAAGTGATAAAGAAAATAATTGAGGTTGTGTCGCTTAAAGGAACAAATATCGAACTCATAGAAAAATTAACGAAGATGATGGTAAACATTCCCATCGCTCAAGAGGGATTAAGTGAACTCTCCACTATTTTTTCATATCTAAAAACTGCACAGATACCAGATGAACTCTATACTTTTGATTTGTCTATCATTCGTGGCCTTTCTTACTATACCGGCCCCGTATGGGAGTTTACTGTACGAGATGGAGGAGTGGGCTCAGTAGCAGGCTGCGGCCGCTATGACAAGTTGGTCGGGCTCTATTTAGGTCGTGATGTTCCCGCTACTGGAGGATCGTTTGGCATAGAGCGACTGTTTGAAGTGATAAAAGAACGAGGATTATTAAAAGATGAGGCTAATAAGCTTGAACTCGTCACTATTTTTTCTTCCGATTTAGTACAACAATCTCTTGCCTTGGTAAATACACTGAGAAATCAGGGAAAGTCAGTTATGCTCTATCCAGATGAAAAGGCAAAGCTTGAAAAACAACTTAAATATGCTAATAAAAAGAATATTGAGACTGTTTACATCCTCGGCCCTGAAGAAATAGCCAACAAACAAGTAAAGATAAAGAATATGAAGACAGGGGAACAAACTGTGGCAAAATTGAGTAGATAAAGTGGAGTATTTTCTGGAATTGTGCAGGAGATGCTCTGTTTGAGCACTCGAATCACCTTGTGCGAGTTCATCGGATGCACAAGAACGGAAAATACGGAACACCCTCAATTTTGACGAAATCTAATAATAATCAAGAACTATGTTAATCAATCCAAACGTCGCTATTATCGAGTCCCTCCCTGGAGTCGGTGGAGATGAAAGTAAGCTCTGGATGCAGGAGCTTATCATGTCATATGCAAAATATGCCCTCAAACACAACATCAAGATGAGTTATCTGGAAGATAACATCTTAAAACTTCAAGGAGAAAATGCATTTGCTCTGTTTCGATTTGAAACAGGAGTCCACCGTGTACAAAGAATCCCTGCCACAGAGAGAAAGGGGAGAATTCATACCTCCACCTGCGTGATCGTTGTCCTTCCGCAGATTATTCAATCAGACATGAAAATCAATCCCGGAGACATTGAGTGGCAGTTTTTCAGAGCGGGGGGACATGGAGGTCAAAATGTCAACAAAGTGTCCACAGCAGTACGCCTTATTCACAAACCTTCAGGAATAGTGACGACTGCAAGTCGCGAGAGACAGCAGCTTGCCAACCGCCAGATTGCCATGGACCTGCTTACCGCCAAGCTCTATCAGTTGGAAGAAGAACGAAAAAGGGGGGCCACTCAGTCTTTTGTACGTAATATTGGCACAGGGGAGCGTTCAGATAAGATCCGTACCTACCATTTTGCGCAAAATAGACTTACAGACCACCGCATCAACAAAAGCTTCCATAATCTAGAGGATATCATCGGAGAAGGCAAATGGGAGAAGGTATTTGACGCCATCGCCGAAGCCAAACTTGCTTAAATTGGTTTAATGAAAATAGCCGGCAATTCTCGCATATGCCAGCGGTGAATGATTTGTCTCACTGGCATAAATGTCACGCGCTTGGCATATTACTTCGAATTGATTTGGCTATTTTCTTTGTTATTACCGTTTCCCCTGTGGAGTACTGTGTGGATTTGTGTCCCTTCAGGTCTGCCGAGCGATGCAAGTTAAAGTTGCGTAGCAAAATTATGTACCAAGCGAGTTACCTGAGGGAGCACAAAGACATACAGTGCGAAACTAAAATTACTCATATTTCACAAATATAATATATCCATATTAATTTGTATTTGAATTTCTCACCTATTGTCTGTATAATCTAATTTCATTGTTCAATTGACGATACTCTTATGAAAGCACAAATTCACCCAGTTTACTTCAAAGATGCCAAAGTTATCTGCTCATCTTGCGGATTAAATTACGTCACCGGCTCTACAAAACAATCAATTCATGTTGAAGTTTGCAGCAAATGCCATCCTTTCTATACAGGCGAACATCGATTCCTTGATACAAAGGGCACAGTAGAAAAGTTCCAGAAGAAAATTCAGGTTGCAGCAGAAATGAAGGCTAAAAAAGCTACTCAACAGAAAAAAACTGATGAAAAAGGTGAGCATAAAGTAAAATCACTCCGAGAATTGCTTGGAGAATAATTGGAGATTAGAGATTAGAGATTAGATAATTCTAATGTCCAGTCACCAATCTCCAATCTCAAAAAAGTTGCGTTCCAATTTTTTTCTGATATACTTAGAGAATCATTACGACTCTAGGAGGACATTTTGTCATTAAATTTAATTATTAATTCCTAGAATATTTTCGCTTGCGAGCGAAAAAGTGATATACCCATGAAGAATCAAAAAAAACTATCCCAACTGTCCGTTGTTACAGACTTCCTTAAAAAGTCAGATAATTTCGCTCTCTTTAAATTCGAAAAAACAAAGCACATCGCTCTTGAAGGATTAAGACGTGAACTTCGAAAAAGTGGATCAACCATCAGAATGGTTAAGAACACAATTTTCACAAAATCAATCAACAAACTTGCATCACAGAAAGAATATGGTGAACTGCGCCCATTCCAGAAAATTGCAAAAGATATCAGAGAAAATACAGCTGTTATCAGTCTGGGAAAAGATTGGTCAGCGGGTATGAATGCGTTTGCAAAGGTTGCAAAAACAGATAAATCCATTTCCTTAAAACTAGGATACCTTGATAAAACTCCTTATGATGCAGAATCAATGGTTAAACTTTCCAATCTTCCAAGCAAGAGTGAACTCATGGCAAAGATTATTGGAAGTATGAAGAGCCCAATCACCCATTTCGTGAACAACATCAAATTTCCAACACAGAAATTTGTTATGGTCTTGAACGCTAAAGTTAAGAAAGGCTAATTATTTAATTTTCCATACCTAGAAGGAGGTGATACACAATGGCTGAACTCAATGAAAAAATGCAGAAAATCGCAACAGAACTTGAAACATTAACAGTGCTTGAAATGGCTGAACTTGCAAAATACCTCGAAGAAAAATTCGGAGTAACAGCGGTTGTCAGCACAGCACCAGCAGCAGGAGCAGCAGCGGGACCAGTTGAAGAGAAGACTTCATTCACCGTTGTGCTTACCGAAGCAGGAGCTAATAAACTAGCTGTTATTAAAGCAGTTCGAGAAGTTAATCCAACTCTTGGATTAATGGACGCAAAAAAAGCAGTAGAAACACTACCTTACGAATTAGTTAAAGATGCGAAGAAAGACGTCGCAGAAGAAGCTAAGAAGAAAGTAGAAGCTGCCGGTGCAAAAGTAGAAATGAAATAACTTGTTATTTCATTTCTATCCTGAGCGAATCCTGAGAGAAATCGAAGGACGAGTCGAAGGATCTCTATAATCTAGAGCTTGACACATCAAAAAAGTCCCCTTGAGAAATCAGGGGGATTTTTTTTGGGTTATATGTCATTGCGAGGAAGTCCTGAGCTCGTCGAAGGACGACGTGGCAATCTTTTTCCCATGTCATTGCGCCTTGCCCCTCGTAGCTCGTAGAGCATAGTGGGGAGGAATACTGTGACGAAGCAATCTCTGTCTGATGTCATTGCGAGGAGTAAAACGACGAAGCAATCTTAACACATAGATTGCCGCGCTCCATATATATACTTTGATCCGCTCGCAATGACATTAGGAACTAATAAAGAAGCGACCTATATAAGTCCTTCCACTCTGGATTTTTCTTATTAATAAGAAGTATTTTCTTCTTTCGAGAACCTGCTTTAATTTGTTTTTCTCTTGCTATCGCAACATTCACATCTTCATACACTTCAAAATACACCAACTTGCTTACATTGTATTTAGAGCTGAATGATGATACTGATTTATTTTTGTGATACCAAATTCTCCCAATTAGTTCTCCAGTAACACCAGTATAAAGCACTGAGTTTTTGAAGTTGGTAATGATGTAAACACAATAATATTTCATTGTATTTATGTCATTGCGAGGAAGTCCTGAGCCTGTCGAAGGCCGACGAAGCAATCTTAACACATAGATTGCCACGCTCCAAATAACTATTTCAATTCGCTCGCAATGACATTGAAAACAGATTGCCACGTTCCAAAGTAAATGATTCGATTCACTCGCAATGACATGGGATGGAATCACTCAATGACATTACAATAATCAAATTACTTCTATACCACAACGGCTTATAAGCCGCATAAATGGGATTTTAGACCGCTGTATAGCTATAATATTTCGCTTATCGGTCGCTATCAATTTTTAGGATTTACTATTTAGGGTTTATGATTTATGGTTTAGGGTTTAGGATTTACTAAATTTATATCTGTACTGGTTGCAATTTCCGGAAAAACCTTCTATAATCCTATTCTTATGACTACTTCATCTGATTACGGGGCTGAGTCCATTGTTGTTCTTGAGGGGCTTGAACCAGTACGAAAACGACCCGGTATGTATATCGGTACCACTTCCCAGTTGGGAGTGAACCATTGTTTAAATGAAATCATCGATAACTCAATTGATGAGGCACTGGCAGGATTTGCAAAAAATGTCTATATCACAATTGAAGATAATGGATATCTAACAGTTGTAGATGATGGTCGAGGTATCCCAGTGGACGTCATCCCAAAATATAAAATCTCCGCTCTTGAAATTGTCATGACTAAGCTCCATGCAGGAGGAAAGTTCAATTCAAGCGCTTATAAGGTATCAGGAGGTCTTCACGGAGTAGGAGCCTCTGTCGTAAATGCACTTTCCGATCACATTATCGTAGAGGTAAGGCGAGAAGGGAAACTCTACAGACAGGAATATAAGCGAGGAATTCCCCAGGGAAAAGTAGAAAAGGTAAAAGAGTCCAAAATGAGCTTTCCTTTTGAAAATGGCACAGGCGTCTCTTTCATTCCAGATAAATCTATCTTCACCGAAACCATAGAAATTCATTATCCTACACTCAAAAAACAATTGAAAGAACGAGCATACCTTATCAAAAGAGTCATGTTCCAAATTCAAAACAAAAAAGTAAATGATCGTACTGCATACTTCTTTGATGGCGGAATTCTTTCTCTTATCAATGACTTGAATAGAGGAAAGAAGACATTGCACGATGCCATCTTCATCAATAAAGCTGTTGGAGACAAGGAAGTGGAAGTTGCCATTCAATATAACGACTCCATGGCCGAAAGCGTCTACTCATTCGTCAACGTTATTAATACTCATGAAGGCGGCACTCATCTTACCGGCTTCCGCATCGCGCTCACCAAATGTATTAATAACTATGCACGAAAAGAGCTTGCACAAAAAGATACAGAAGATGCTCTCACTGGAGACGACGTAAAGGAAGGTCTCACTGCAATCGTTTATATCAAAATGCCCTCTACTAATCTGCAGTTTGAAGGACAGACCAAGACAAAACTCGGAAACTCTGAGGTACAGTCTGTCGTCCAACAAGCAGTCACAGAGTATTTGGACATGTATTTTGAAGAAAATCCAAAAACTGGAAAAGAAATTCTAGGGAAAATCCTTCTTGCACAAAAAGCCCGCCTTGCCGCGAAAGCCGCCAAGGAAGCTGTTATGCGAAAAGGCGCTCTTGAAGGTTCAGCGCTTCCTGGCAAGCTTGCAGACTGCCAAGAAAAGGATCCCGCACTCTCAGAGCTCTTCATGGTAGAAGGGAACAGCGCAGGTGGTACAGCAAAACAAGGAAGAGACCGCAAATACCAAGCAATTCTTCCTCTTCGAGGAAAGATCTTAAACACTGAACGAGCATATCTTGATAAAGTCCTTGCGTTTAAAGAAATCAAAGATCTTGTCATCGCTCTCGGCATGGGTATTGGAGAGACTGTCGACTATAAAAAACTGAGATACCATAAAATTGTGGTGATGACCGACGCAGACGTGGATGGAGAGCATATCATGACTCTTCTTCTGACGTTCTTCTTCCGCCATATGCCAACTATTGTGGAGAAGGGCCATTTGTATGTAGCTCAGCCACCTCTCTATAAGATTCAGCAAGGAAAAAAGGTGGAGTATGCCTATTCTGAAGAACAAAAAGAGAAGGCAGTGAAGCGCATTGGAGCAAATGGCATAAACATCAACGTACAACGCTATAAAGGTTTGGGAGAAATGAATCCTGAACAATTATGGGAAACAACCATGAATCCTGAAAATAGAATCTTAAAGCAGGTGATGATCGCCGATGCACAAGAGGCTGATCATGTATTTACGATGCTTATGGGAGACGAAGTACCACCTCGCAAGAAGTTTATTGTTACGCATGCGAAGATGGCAAACTTGGATATTTAAAAATTAGTAATTTTTTTAAATGTATGGACACATCAAAACTTTCAGTCGGAAAAAACCCACCACAAGAAGTAAATGTTGTTATCGAAATTCCCCAAGGATCTCCTATAAAGTATGAATTGGATAAAGAATCAGGATTTATGAAAGTAGATCGATTCGCCTTCACCACCATGGTCTATCCATTTAACTATGGATTTATCCCTAACACACATGCGGAGGACGGCGATCCAGTAGATGTTCTTGTCATCTCCACCTATGCAGTCCAACCAGGTGCCTTCATTTCCGTCCGCCCCATCGGCATGCTTGAGATGGAAGATGAAGCAGGGATTGATACAAAAATCCTCGCAGTGCCAGTTGAAAAGGTAGATCCTTTTTTTGCAGATATCAAAGACGTGGAAGATTTGAATGATATTGAGAAAAAGAAAATTCAACACTTCTTCAACCACTATAAAGAGCTTGAAAAGGGAAAATGGGTCAAAACAGGAGCATTTTTGGGGAAAGATAAAGCATATGCATCTATTAAAGCGGGGATGAAATAAAATTAAACGTCATCCTGAACTTGTTTCAGGATCTCATTGAGATGCCGAAACTAGTTCGGCATGACAAAATTTATAGTTACAATATATGGCAGACATCGAAGAAAAAATTGAAGAACAAACACCAGAACTCACAGAGAAACCAATCCTTCCCGCAAAGTCTGGATTGGTCAATCAAGAAATTGTGTCTATCATGAAACGTGCCTATTTAAACTACGCAATGTCTGTCATTGTGTCGCGCGCTCTTCCTGATATCCGAGATGGCCTCAAGCCTGTCCACAGACGTATTCTCTATGCTATGCATAGGCTTGGACTCACCTCTGGAGCTCGTTTTTCAAAAAGTGCCAAAGTGGTCGGAGAAGTTCTGGGTAAATATCACCCTCATGGTGATGCTTCTGTATACGATGCGCTTGCTCGCTTAGCTCAAGATTTTTCGATGCGTTATCCGCTCGTTAAAGGGCAGGGAAACTTCGGATCTATCGATGGAGATCCTCCAGCCGCTATGCGATACACAGAAGTCAAGCTCGCCAAAATCGCAGATGAACTCATGGGGGATATTGATAGAGAAACAGTAGACTGGACAGACAACTTTGATGCTACACTCAAGGAGCCTCTCTTTACCCCAGCCAAACTTCCCAATCTACTCCTCATGGGAGCAGAAGGAATTGCAGTTGGTATGGCTACAAAAATTCCTCCTCATAATCTCAATGAAATCGTGGGAGCAATCTGCCTCATGATAGATAAAGCAAAAAAAATGGTTACGGCTAAAGAAGAAAAAGAAATGAAGCCCACCGATGTTCCTCTTTCCTACGACGTCACGATTGACGAGCTGTTGGAGCACGTAAAAGGCCCCGACTTCCCCACACATGGCATCATCTATGGATGGAATGAAATAAAACAAGCATATATCACTGGTAAAGGCAAAGTTCTTATTCGCGCAAAAGTAGAAGAGGAAGAGCTTGATAAGGGGCGTCTGTCTATCATTATCCGCCAACTTCCGTATCAAGTGAATAAAGCAAACTTGGTAGAAAAAATAGCGCATTTAGTAATTGATAAAAAAATTGTCGGTATTTCCGATTTACGAGACGAATCTGACCGAGATGGAATCCGCGTCGTGATAGAACTAAAAAGAGATGCACAGTACAAAAAAGTGTTGAACAATCTCTTTAAGTTCACCGAAATGCAGACATCATTCCCAATTAATATTGTTGCATTGGTCGATGGAGTGCCTCAAACATTGGGTCTTCATACCATTTTGGAATCGTATCTGAAACACCGTGTTCAAGTAATTACACGCCGCACAGAACATCAATTACGACAGGCAAAACACCGAGCTCATATTTTAGAGGGATATATCATAGCTCTAGACAATATTGACGAAGTGGTTGAAATCATCAAGAAAGCGAAAGATGAGCCAGATGCAAAAGCAAAGCTCATGAAGAAGTTTGGTCTCTCCGATATTCAGTGTCAAGCAATCCTTGACATGCAACTTAAAAGACTTACTGGTCTTGAGCGTTCAAAAATTGAAGAAGAACTCAAAGAGCTGAAAAAACTTATCAACTATTTGGAGTCTCTTCTACGCGATGTCTTCAAGATTCTCGTGGTTATCAAGGATGAGCTTCTTGAACTAGTCAAACTCTATGGAGATGAGCGTCGCACCAAGGTCGTCAAGTCTCGCCCAGGAGAGATCACCGATGAAGAATTGATTGAAAATAAAGAGGTGATTGTCGTTCTCACCAAAGAAGGATATATTAAGCAAGTGCCCAGAGAAACTTTCCGCGTCCAAAACAGAGGCGGCAAAGGCGTATCCGGCATTGAAACAAAGGAGACAGATAACGTGTATTACATCACCACAGCCATGACGCATGACTACACGCTCTTTTTCACGAATCAGGGCCGCATGTTCCAAAACAGAGTATGGGATATTCCAGTAGGCTCCCGTATTTCAAAAGGGAAGGCCATCGTGAACCTGCTGGCGCTGCGCCCAGACGAAACTGTTACCTCAGTCCTCACCTATGGACCAAGTGGTGTTGCGACGACCAAACAAGAACAATTGGCAGCATTCCAGAAGAAATTTGTGCTCATGTGTACTAAAAAAGGTACCGTAAAAAAGACCACATTTGAAGAGTTTGAAAACATCCGCTCAAACGGCATTATAGCTATAAAACTTGAGGAGGGAGATGAACTTCTGTGGGTAAAGATGACCGATGGCGAGATGAACGTCATCATCACCACCAAGCACGGAAAAGCCATTGTCTTTAAGGAAAAAGAGGTTCGCCCAACTGGGAGATCCTCTATCGGAGTCCGAGGCATTGAGCTTGCAGGCGATGATCTAGTAGCCGCAGCCGAAGTATTCACGAATAACGAGTTTAAGAAGAATATTATAGTGATTGGGGAGCGAGGGGTCGGAAAAAAGACCAGTATCGCGCTTTTCAAGGGTCAGCACAGAGGCGGAAAAGGAGTAAAAGTAGCCTCGGTGGATGAAAAAATGGGGAGTATTGGATTTGTCCAAATCGTCAATCCTGAAGATACCACAATTATTATGACCAGCTTATCAGGCCAAATTGTCAAAATTCCATTAGCCTCAATTCCTTCCCGTTCACGCACGGCAAAGGGAGTGATTCTCATGCGATTCTCCGACAAGACCGATAAGATCGTCAGCGCGACGCTTATATAAGTCTTAAAGTCTTAAAGTTGCAAAGTCTTAAAGTCAGGATATTGGATGCTTTAGTCTAAAGGTCAAAAGTCTTATAGTCTTAATGTCAAAAAAATGCAGCCAGTACAGTTATTAGACTTTCAGACTTTCAGACTTTCAGACTTTCAGACTTTCAGACTTTCAGACTTTCAGACCTTCCCGGCTCGCTTTCATGCCCCAAATGTGGTATAATTCCATACATAAATGATAATCCCCGTAAAAAAGGTCGTCGAAGTACTTGAGGCTGAATTGAAGCTAGAAATAGCGAAATTAAGCAAGAAATCCAAGTTAAAGGTCGTGGTCTTTTTGGTAGGCGACACAGAAGCACAACTCTCATTCGTACGCATAAAACAGCAAACAGCCAAGCGCCTGGGCATCCTTTTTGAGCTTATCCAGTACAAAACAGCCCCCTCATTTGAGCCATTCATGCGCAAAATTAAGGAAATGTCCCAGCATCCAGAAGTGACCGGCATTATCGTCCAGCAGCCACTTCCTCCTCAGCTTGTCACCGAAAGTCTCTATGACTTTATAGCTCTTGAGAAAGAAATCGAAGGTCACCGCAGAAAAACAGAGTTTTTCTCCCCCCTGGGACTTGCGGTGCTCACCATCCTTAAATATATCTTTATTCATCCCAAAATGGATGGAGGTTTGTTTATCGACAAGAAGAAGGATTTTGAAGCCTTGCGCCGCGTGTTAAAGCATAAATCAATGATTGTGGTAGGCAAGGGCATCACCGGAGGTCGCCCTATTGTAAAGACATTCAGTGAAGTGAAAATCAACTTCATGGGTATCAACTCTCAAACTCCTAATCCTCATGAATACTACAAAGAAGCAGACATTATCATTCCTGCTGTGGGCAAGAAAATCCTTACCGCAGAGATGATTAAGCCCGGAGCAATCCTCATCAATGTAGGAGTTCATAAGATAGAAGGAAAATTAAAGGGTGATTATGATGAAAAAGAAGTAGACCCAATCGCAAGCAGCTATACCTCAACTCCTGGAGGAGTGGGTCCGCTCGATGTGCTCTATCTCTACAAAAATCTCGTCGATGCGGCCAAAATGCAGAAACACAAAGCGTAAGTCTACGTTAATTTTTAATTTTTAATTTTTAATTTACAATTAATTTTAAAATTAATACTTATTAAATTAATAATTGTTTAAAGTGTCTGAGAATTTTTGTCCGATGTCATTGCGAGGATCCCGACTTAGTCGGGAGACGTGGCAATCTTAACGCATAGATTGCTTCACTGTAATCCGTGTCGTTCGCAATGACATAATTTTATTTAAAAATTGTAAATTGGTACTAGTAAATTAATCATGAATATATTCATCCTCTTCGGTCAGACGGCATCAGGCAAAACAGCCAAAGCCCTTGAATTGGTTGAAAAGCACAACGGAGAAATTGTGAACTTCGACTCTCGTCAAATCTACAAAAAGCTTGATATAGTTACCGGCAAAGATATACCAAAAAGCTCAAAGTTTAAAGCTCAAAGCTTAAAGCAAGAAAAATATGATATTGGCTATTATGAGCTTTTAGCTTTCGGCTTTCAGCCTTCAGCTAAAATCTGGCTTTACGATATCGTCGATCCAAAACAAACATTCTCCTCTGCAGAATATGTCGCTCTTGCGGAAAAAACAATTAAAGATATCATTGATCGCGGCAAAACCCCCATTCTTGTGGGAGGCACAGGATATTACCTGCGACACTTGATCTACGGAATCCCTGAGATGAAGACACCCGAAGATTGGACGCTGCGTAAGGAGTTAGAAACAAAAACGATCGAAGAACTCCAAGAAATTCTCAAGAAAAAAAGTGAGCAGATGCTTGCTGATATGAATAATAGTGATAGAAACAATCCACGCCGATTAATTCGCCGCATTGAGATAGCAAATAGCGGGGAAGCGCTTCCCGAAGTTTCCCAACATGAGACTCTTTCCCTTCGTCTTGGCGTCGAAGGACTTACATTTACATATTTGCCCTTCTTCCATACATCAACTGATATCGTGAAAGAAAAGATAGCGCAGCGAGTGGACCAAAGAATCGCCGATGGCGCATTCCAGGAAGTAGAGAACCTACTCAAAGATGGATACACCAAAGAAGACCCCGGCTTAAACGCTATCGGGTATCAACAACTCATCGCCTATCACAATAATGAACTCACGCTCAGTGAAACAAAAAAACAATGGATTACCAAGGAAGTTCAGTATGCCAAAAGACAAAAGACATACTTTTCAAAGTATTTCCTCCAAGGCTAAATTATAGATATTTTGCCCTTTCCTATAGTAAATTATTTGGTATAATATACATATTAGATACATATGCTGACTACAGAATTTGGCCCAAAAAGAAGAGTGCTTATTCCTCATGAATTTCCAAAGGATTCCTTCTTCTATGAAAAACTTTCCCCTGATGAGTGGAAAAATAGAATTTCAATTCTGTATTTGCTTGAAGCACTTCAATCTTTACCTCTTAGGGATGGAAGTATGACGCACCAGGACATAAACAAACTAAATAACCTTCTCATTGCTCTTGCGTTTGGAAAAACTAGTGTGCCTTTTGTAGCTGTTGTACACGCAGACGATGAGAGGCTGACTCTCAATGAGGCATATCTTATTAATGATGCATTTTTACACACCGGAACTGAAAAGCTAGAAAGACCTCAGTTTTTCCCTCTAGATGGCAATCCAGTAAGAAATGTAAGAAACCTACGTAAAGCAGCAAAAGAAACTCTTCTTCGTGAAGCGGATACAATTACACCTGATGGTGGTCTATCAATAGCCTTCGCAGATGCAAAAAACCACTGTCATCCTGGTGTTTTTGCTTTTGGAGGAGCTTACGGCGTAATAACTGCAGGGCGGCTTTTTATAGGGGAGCATGAACGCCTTCTAACAGTACAGAACAAAATCCCAACTCGAAATGCTTCAATGTCAAGAAGATAATATCCTTCGCGAAATACTTCAGGACTTCATGTTCTAAATTTTAATAGCCTCTATTTGCATTTTACTTTTCTGCTATACTTTTCTCATATGGCAGAAACCCCAGCAGCAGTCACAGAGTTGTCACCATTACAAAAGTGGCTTGAACCAGTCGGAATGGTTGGCGATAAGCCAGATCACCTGTCTACTATTCAATTTGATCCGGCAAATAGAGCATTATCTACCCGTGAGCAACGAACAGTCACCGATGTCCGTATTCCTCCTAAAACGCCCGAAGGCTCCTATGTTGTCTCTCTTTCCCATGGAACTACAGGTTCACGCGCCGATGCACCGAGCGATCGTCTTGTTCAACTATTTCGCGTCACTCAGGTTGATGGCAGAAAAGTTCTTGAGCCAGTTGCCCTTCCTCAGGGCGCTGATGTGAATGAAAGAAATGAATATCTCCTCAGAATGGCAGATCAAGCAAGAAAAGAACTCCCCCTAGAAAAAGCTGAAAAAACAGCTCTTGTGTTAGGGAAGTTGGATTCTCTCGCGGATGTTGCTCGCTTAAAATTTCCTGGGAAATATCTGAAACCGAAAGAAATACCCGTAACAAGAACTCTCAAGCCATCAGAAACGCTTGATGATGATCTTTGGAGAGAGAAGAAAGATACAGAATCATTTTTTCAAAGACTCCCATCCCAAAGCCCTCAAATTCAACTGGGTCTTCTTACTGCACCAGATGTCAGTGTTATCAGATATGGCAAACAAACAGCTTCTGTTATGAGTAGACTAAGTACTCTTTCCTCCGGCGCACCCGCCTGAAAAAAACACCTACACTTTTCCCCAATCATTAGTAGATATGTTTAATTATTTGATATTCAAGAATTAATTTCAAATTATAAATTAATTAAAAATTAAAAATTGTAAATTAAAAATTGCGAAGCTAATCTTTTCTGAAGAGTTTCATGAATGCGTCCTTCGGGATTTCCACTCTCCCTACAGACTTCATCAGTTTTTTTCCTTCTTTCTGTTTTTCAAGAAGTTTATTTTTTCGTCCCACGTCTCCTCCTCCGACAAGCTTTCCTTTATGCATGAGTACATTCTTTCTAAAAGGAGAAATGCGCTCTGAAGCAATAATCTTACCTTTGTATCGAGCTTGGATTTTTATGTCAAACTGTTGGCGAGGAATCAAATCTTTCAATCGTTTCGTAAGGAATTGTGCTTTTTCTTGTGCTCGCTCCGTCACTACAATTTCTGAGAACTCTTCGATGGGGTCGTTATTCAAAAGCAGTTCCATTTTATTTGCATCGGCATATTCATAGCGAAGAATCTCCCAGTCTAGAGAAGCATATCCGCTTGTCATACTTTTTAATTGGTCAAAAAAGTCAGTGATAAGCTCAGCGAGTGGCATTTCATAGGTGAGTGCAATCTGGTTCGTGTTATCCATTGTAATGAACTTTGCGCGGTGTTCTTCACATACTTTCATCACTGCTCCGGTATAGTTTTCAGGCGTATAAATAAATATTTTTACAATGGGTTCAAAAAATTTGCCATCCTCGATTTTAAACTCTACTTGGGGTGGAGTGAGAACAAGGCTCAATTCATACTCTCGCTCAAGCCGTTCTCTTACCACATCTGCATGAAGAAGCCCAAGGAACCCCACGCGAAATCCTGCACCAAGCGCGGTGCTATAAATGCCGCTGAAGTCCAAAGCACTATCTGTTAAATACAATTTTTCGAGCGCTTTTTTGAAATTCAAATAATCATTCGTATCGGTAGGAAAGATACTTGCGTATACCATTGGTTTTACTTTTTTATATCCCGGTAGGGGAGGTGTTTCATCCCGCGGCAGTTGCATCGTATCTCCAATTTGAATGGCATGAATATCTTTGAGGTTGGTGGCAACGTATCCAATTTCTCCATCTTTCAGTTCTTCGACTGTCGTTAAGTCAGGCTTAAATATTCCCACTTCAGATACGATAAATGTGCCGCCTTCATGAGCCATCTTCACAGTCATTCCTCGCTTGAGCGACCCGCCGAATACGCGTACAAATGCAATAACTCCTTTATGGGTGTCATAATAAGAATCAAAGATTAAGGCTTGAAGTTTATAGTTGGTGGTCGACTTAATTTCTTGTGCATTATCTACTTTCAGATTGTGATCAAGCATGGCCGGGCCCGGGATTTTTTCAATCACGGCATCCAATACTTTTTGTACGCCCATTCCTGTTTTTGCAGATATTTCATAAATTTCCTCAGCTGGTATACCAAGAAAGTCCATGATTTGTTTTCTCGTTTTCTCAATCTCTGCCCCTGGCATATCGATTTTATTAATGACGGGAATAATGACAAGATTCTTTTCCAATGCTTTGTATGCATTAGCAATTGTTTGCGCTTGGATTCCCTGCGTACAGTCAACAAGAAGAATCACGCCGTCCACACAGGCGAGAGTTCTGTCCACTTCGTAGGAAAAGTCCACGTGTCCTGGAGTGTCGATTAAGTTTAAAATATATGAAGTTTTTTCATTCCCGCCTCCTTCTGTGTCATTCCCGCGAAGGCGGGAATCCAGACTATGATTTTCATTATTTGCATTGTAAATTTTCGACTGGATCCCTGCCTCCGCAGGGATGACAGAGGAACTATACAACATTTTGACAGGGGCCAGTTTTATCGTAATGCCACGTTCGCGGGACACTGGGTTGCGGTCAAGCATCTGTTCTTCGTGCTTTCCAGCAGACACCACTCCTGTTATCTCCAATAGACGATCAGCAAGAGTGCTCTTGCCATGGTCTACATGGGCGATAATGGCAAAATTACGAATAGAGCTCATTTTCGAAAATCACGTCATTGCGAGGAGCGAAGCGACGTGGCAATCTTAACACAAAGATTGCTTCGCTATAAACTATATCGCTCGCAATGACAAAAAAATTGTAAATTAAACTTGCACTAGTTTCAGCGTACTCGTCTTTCCCTTCTGCATCCACTCATCTCCATAAATAATGACAAGGGATTGTCCTTTTTTCACCGCTTTTGTCTCCTTTAAATGTTCCACTATTTTCATTAATCCTTCTATGGTTACTAACTCTTTACTATAAGGAGCAAAATGAGAAAGAGGTTGCACGCCGTGATCAACGGTAAGCATGTCTCCCACTTTATTGCTCGATACAAGCGCATAGATTGGCACATTTGGTCTGTATCGTGAAAGCATACGAGCCGTTCTTCCTGTTTCGGTAAACACCACGAATCCAGATACTTTATTTTTCTGTTCTTCCAAATTTCGATAAATATTGTATGCCGCTTCACACAGAAGTTGTTCATTGTCCTCCACTCGGAAGTTGAAATGCTTTCTGGTATCGGTGCTAAATCTTGTTTCGTTAGATTTTACAATCTGACTCATCATCGTCACTGTTTCAAGAGGATATTTCCCGGAAGCGCTCTCAGCTGAAAGCATCACAGCGTCCGTTAGGTCAAATGTAGCGTTTGCCACATCCGATACCTCTGCTCGTGTTGGATAGGGATTCTCAATCATCGTCTGCAACATTTGAGTAGCAGTGATAACAGGGATTCCTTTTTCAATACATTTCTTAATCATCACTTTCTGCCAGTAGGGCACTTCCTCAAGAGGCAGTTCTATTCCTAAGTCTCCGCGCGCTACCATTATGCCGTCACTCGCTTCAATTATTTCATCCAAATTATCGATGGCAGATTTTGCTTCGATTTTGGAAATAATCTGGGCTACTACTTTATACTTTGCCATTTCTTTTCTCGTGACAAGTACGTCATCTGCGGTGCGTGCATAGGAGAGAGCGATATAATCTATCTCTGCTCGTTGCGCCATTTTGAGTCCTTCAAAATCGCGATCAACAAGGACGGGGAAAGGAAAGTTTGCACCAGGAATGCGGAGAGATTTTTTATTTTTCAACAATCCGCCACGGTTACATTTGAGTGTCACTTCTGGTTTCAGTTGCATCACGGTGAACGAAAAAGCACCATCGTCTGCGATGAGGTGTTGTCCCACTTTCAAGAATTCAAAAAGGTCTGGATGGGAGCAAGAAATGCCTCGTTTTCCTTCAGTAAAAACAGCTTCTCCCAGAGTGATTATTTCGCCTTCAATAAGTTTGATACTTTCTGTTGGCATATTGATGCGAATCTCAGGACCTTGTAAGTCAAGAAGCGTGCCAATGTGCTTTTTCATCTTCTTTGCCACCTGTTTTACGCGGTGGATGCGGCTTGCATGCCAGTCGATTGTGGAATGTTTAAAGTTGAAGCGAAAGACATTTACTCCAGCATTAATAAGAGCCTCGATTTGTTCTTCAGTTTCACACGCAGGACCAATGGTTGCAACAATCTTTGTAAGTTTCTCCATAGCCTCCTATTATATACCCGTTTGCTTCTGATTTATACGGGTATAATGCTGAGCGGCTCCCTATTTATTCTGAGAAATCATGAATAGAATTGTGTCCTAGTGCGGCGGTTCGTACCATATCAGCAACGAGGGGAGCTACACTTACTATTTCAATGAGATGATGATTTACTACTTCTTTTCTATGTTTTAATGTATCTGTTACATATATTCTTTCTATACCTGCTTGATCAAGTTGTTGCAAAGAAGGAACTTTCCCTCGCTCATTAATGAATTGACCATGCGTCGCTACCACTGTGACACTGAGTGCTCCTTGTGTATGAGCAAGCTTTGCAGCTTTTACAATCGAACCCCCTGTTGAGATAACATCATCGATGAGTAAGACATGAGCACCTTTAACGTCTCCCATAATGCCATGAAGATCTGCTCCATCTGGACCTCTCGTTTTATACCCAAATGCAAAGCCATTTAGCTGTAAAAATTCATTGTATTTTTGTACCCTATTAACTCCACCTCCATCTGGAGACAATACTATTTTCTTTCCTTCTGGAAGTTTATCTTTTAAATAAGGAACAAAGATTTTACTTGCATACATAGGGTCGAACGGCAGTGTTGTAAAACCGGTCTCTTGAATCAAATGTAAATCAAGAGCCTGAAATCTATCAGCTCCAGCAGTTTGCATAAGCTGCATCATCAACCGAGCAGCAATAGACTGTCTTGTTGCTTTTTTGCTTTGCTGATTATCTTGCCTATCCTTTCTTTCATAGGGAAACGGAGAAAAAAATACGGTTCTTTCTCCTGAGGATGCCGCTCGAAGTGCATCAAGAAGAAGACATACTTCTAATACATTATCGTTTACGTGTCCTGGTGTTGCAGCTTGCATGATAACAGCGGGTAGTTTTCGAACAGATTTTGCTATTTGAATATCTAGTTCACCATTAGGAAATTTTGGAACACCAACAGATTTTATAAGCTCTGTATCGAGAATGTCTGCTACTTTTTGCGCAAGAGCTGGGTTTGATTTTCCTGTTATGAGAGCAAATTCTTCCCGTGTAGTGCGATTCTGATTGAGTTTTTTTTCTTGCATCAAGGCGCCATAATGGGCCTGTTCTACTTGTCGTCCACTTCTTGGAGCAGTCATAATGGCCAATCTTACAATACATAAATATAAATGTCAAATTAGCCCTTTTCAACAAGCTATTCTTTTATTTTTATATTTATTCATTTGATTATTCATTCATTCATTGATTCATTCCTTCCTATGTCATTGCGAGGAAGTCCTGAGTTTGTCGAAGGACGACGTTGGCAATCTCCCCCTCATGTCATTGCGAGGAGCGAAGCGACGAAGCAATCTTGACACATAGATTGCTTCACTGTAATCTGTGTCGTTCGCAATGACATATTGCTAGTTTTAAATAATTAAAGAATTTAGAAATTAAATAAAAATTACAAATTGTAAATTGAAAATTAAACCTACATTCTCCCTTGACTCCCAAATAAATATGCTACAATGATTTCCTAATATAATGAAAAACATATTTGTCTCAGGTTCAGCTGCCTACGACGAGATCATGGACTTTCCGCATCATTTTAAAGACTACTTTCACCCAGAAAAACTTCACCAAATAAATGTTTCCTTTTCTGTTGATTCTTTGGCGAAACATTTAGGAGGATGCGCAACAAATATTGTGTATGCTCTCAAAAATACGAGAGATTTCTATGGAGATAGTCATGTCATTGCGAGGAATTCTGTGACGAAGCAATCTTCTCACGAGGACATTTATTCAATCTTTCCAGTCGCCGCAGTCGGTCGAGATGGGGGAGAGCAAATCGAATTCTTCAAGAAAAATAATATTGATACAACCTATGTTCAGCAAGATAGCAAGCTCTATACCGCAACAGGAAAAGTAATAACAGATAAAAACGATAATCAAATCTGGGGCTTCTACTACGGCGCGTGTGCATTAAATCCTCATCTCCAATCTCCAGTCTCCAATCTCTCTGAAGAATTCTGGATCATCTCCGCCACTCATGAACGTCCGTTCACTACCGCTCTTCGACACGTCATGAAGCACAAGCTCTCATATCTATTCGATCCTGGAATGACACTCACATGGATTCGTGATGACCTGCTTCGAAAAGGTGTTATGAACGCAAAATATATCGTGGGAAATGATTACGAAATCGCGATGATAGAAAAGAGATTAAATATGACAGTAAAAGAAATTGTTGAAGCGGGTGTAAATGTAATAACAACATTAGGTAATAAAGGTGTGAGATACGATGGATTGGAAGTCATTCCTACATCCTCTGTTGTCATTCCCGCGAAGGCGGGAATCCAGTCTAAAATTGACAATACTTTTAATCATTTTGTTGTTAAATCAATCAAACTGAAAAAAGTGGTTGATCCCACAGGTGCCGGAGACGCATGGAGAGGTGGGTTCGTGGGAGCGCTCGCAGCAGGAAAGCCCATTGCAGAATGTCTCATCATGGGAAATGTCATGGCAAGCTTTGCAGTACAGACGGTAGGGACGGTAGAATACCAAGTAAACAAAGCGGAGATTGAGAAGAGAGTGAAGACGCTGACTAAGTGAATTTAAAATTTCACAGGGTCATTCCCGCGAAGGCGGGAATCCAGACTCTAATTAACAATATTTGTTTAATAAATAAAAAATTAAATAATTAATTATAAATTTAAAATTTCAAATTAATCCCTTCGGTAAACTCAGGATTAATACTGAGCCCGCCGAAGTATTAAAAATTAATAACACACCTATGAATTACGATGTGAAGGATATTAAACTAGCGGCCGCCGGTAAACAATTAATCGAATGGGCAGAACGGGAAATGCCAGTTCTTCGCCTTATTCAAAAAAGATTCGCAAAAGAAAAGCCACTCAAGGGAGTTACTCTTGCAGCATGTTTGCATGTAACAAGTGAGACAGCAAACCTCATGAGAACCCTTAAGGCAGGAGGTGCCGATGTCTACCTCGCAGCAAGTAATCCTCTTTCTACCAATGATGCAGTCGCAGCAGCGCTCGTCAAAGAATATGGAATCCCAACTTTTGCAATAAAGGGAGAAGATAATAAAACATATTTCAAACATCTCAATGCAGTACTGGACGCCAAGCCAAACATGACCATGGATGATGGAGCAGATTTGGTAAGCGTCATGCACACCACGAGAAAAGAATTATTGGCAAATGTTGTAGGAAGTAATGAAGAAACCACAACGGGAGTTATTCGTCTTCGCGCAATGGAAGTGGATAAAGCTCTTAAGATTCCTGTCCTTGCAGTAAATGACAACATGACAAAACACATGTTCGACAATCAATACGGCACAGGTCAATCCACACTGGACGGCGTTATCCGCGCAACAAACATGCTCCTTGCAGGACGCAACTTTGTCGTTGTTGGATACGGATGGTGTGGAAGAGGATTGGCTCGAAGAGCAGCAGGTATGGGAAGCCATGTGATCGTATGTGAGGTAGATCCAGTGAAAGCCCTTGAAGCCCGCATGGATGGATACAGAGTGATGCCGCTTGTACAAGCAGTTGCTATCGCAGATGTATTGGTCACCGTCACCGGAGACAAACACGTTATCGATGCTGTCCATATCAAAGCAGCAAAAGACGGCCTTATCCTAGCCAACTCAGGACATTTTGATGTCGAGATAAATAAAGTTGCGTTGAAGAAGCTTTCAAAAAGCGTCCGCACCGTTCGCCCATTCGTTGAAGAATATGTCATCGGAAAAAAGAAGCTCTATCTCTTAGCAGAAGGAAGATTGGTAAATCTAGGAAGCGCCGAGGGCCACCCCGCAAGTGTCATGGATATGAGCTTTGCCGGACAAGCCTTAGGAAGCGAATACATGTGGAACAACAAGGGAAAGTTTGAAAATAAAGTGTACGCATTGCCCCCTGAAGTGGACCAAGAAATCGCGAGAATCAAGCTTAAAAGTGAAGGTGTCGAAATCGACTCCCTTACCGCCGAGCAAAAAGAGTATCTTGCAAGTTGGAAAGAAGGTACGTAAGTTTCTCTGTCATTGCTGGTTCTGAATGTCATTGCGAGGAATTCTGTGACGAAGCAATCTCTGTCTGATGTCATTGCGAGGAATACTGTGACGAAGCAATCTCAATACATAGATTGCTTCACTACGCTCGCAATGACAAGATAATATTCCCACCCGCTAATCGATTTTATATCCTTTCTTAACGGCCTAAACACTTCTAAATGCGGCTTATAAGCCGCTGACAAATACATTCTATTGATATAGACTTTTTTGTATTATTTATTTATTATTAAGTCCTATGTTAACCAAAGATGATCTTCTCGCCATAAAGGGGATTGTAAAAGACGAAGTACAATTGGAAATAAAACCCTTGAAAAAGGATGTTTCCGAAATGAAAAGCAGTATATCTATTTTAAATAGAAATCTCTCAACCTTATCAGACAAAGTTGATATGACAAATAAGTGGCTTGATTTGACAAATAAGCAGCTCGAAGTAACAAATAAAAATATTGAAATAGTAAATGGCTCAATAAAGGATGTTTCAGATAGACTCGATACAAACACCCATGAACTCACTGACCTCATTCTCGGTGGTTTCGCAACTCATGAACCTATGATTGAAGATCATGAGCGCCGAATCTCTCGCCTGGAAAAAGCCACTTTCAAATCAAACTAATACCCATGTCATTGCGAGGAGTCTCGGTTAGTTGAGCGACGTGGCAATCTTTGTAGCAATTTATGAATTGAAAATTATTTAATCCATTCGATAAACTCAGGATTAATACTGAGCTTGTCGAAGTATTAAAAATTGTAAATTGTAAATTGTAAATTTGTCTATTACTTGTTCTCCCTAAACGATATCCTCAACTTCGCATCAAGGGCATGAGAGATCTTTTGTAGCAGTGATACAGTAGGGTGCGCCGTCATGCTCTCAATGCGCGATATCACCGGCTGTTTTGTCCCAATTCTTTCTGCAAGCTGTTTTTGTGACATCTTTCTTTTAAGTCTCATCTCAATAAGGCTTCTCGCTATTTGATACTCCGGCTCAAGAGCATCATACAGAGCTTTTACTTCGGGATCTTTGAGCAAACGAGCTTCCACATCATTCCAGTTTGTTAACGATTGAATTTTACGCATATTTCAATAATATAACAATATTATTATATAATCAACTACAAAATTCTTTATATCTTTTTATTGCAAGACTTATTTCCTCGTTTGGTGTCTTTTGGGTTTTTTTTACAAATCCAGATAATATGGTAAATACATTTTCATGATAAACCAACAAGAAGCGATATTCGCTTATGCTTTTTACTCTTAACTCATACAAAGCTGGATGTGAGTGTATCTTTTTCATCCAATGACTTCTCAGAAGGTTTAATCCGTACTCTCGGAGAAGTCTAAATAGATTTACTATTTTTGTTTGGGTAGAGGAGCTCTGATCATTTATATAATTTTCTATAATTTCGCTACCTCTTTGAGTTTTGTATAATGCAATCTTGTATTCTCGCCTCATATTCTCAACTATAAAGAAGGCAAACGTATTTGTCAGCTGCTTATAAGCCGCAAAAGTGTATGTTTAGCCCCTTATGAAAGTATTTTTTATGCCTTATCGGCCTAGGTGAATTGCAGCTAGTTTAAATAATTGAAGAATTGAAAATTATTTGTAAATTGTAAATTGAAAATTTAAAATTAATCCTCTCGCTTGGAAAAAGAATGCTTCAAATCAAACTAACACTTATGTCATTGCGAGGAGTCTCGGTTAGTTGAACGACGCGGCAATCTCTCTCTAATTTAAAAATTTCTTTCCCCTCGTTTTTGTTATAATGATGCTCATGGACAAAAACGCCTCTCACTTCCTCTCCCTCATCGTTCCTGTATACAAGCAAGAAAAAACCATCGTAAAAAATATCGAGCACATCAAGAGCGTCCTTGACACCATCCGATACAACTATGAAATCATCGTTGTGGTAGACGGCATACTAGATAAAGCATTGGATAATCTTAAGGAAGCAAAAATCCCTCAAACAAAGATCCTCGCCTACTCCGAAAATCAAGGAAAAAGTTTTGCCATCCGCCTTGGTATGCACCATGCAGCAGGAGACTACGTGATGTTTATGGATAGCGGCATGGAGATAGACACGAGCGGCATCTCGATGCTTATCGAGCATATGGAGTGGTATAACGCAGACATTATTGTCGGGAGCAAGCGGCACCCGGCATCTCAAGTGCAGTATGCACTTTCACGAAAAATTTTGAGTACCGGATACTATTGGTTTGTAAAGCTCCTTTTTGGAATTAATGTAAAGGATACCCAAGCGGGGATTAAGATATACAAAAAGAATGTACTAGAAAAAGTATTACCTCGTCTTATTGAAAAAAAGTTTGCTGGTGACCTGGAAACGCTCGTTGTTGCAAACTCTCTTGGGTTTACGCGTATTTATGAAGCCCCCATTAAGCTAGATTATGCCTTGGGAAATGTTACTTCTGCCGCAACATTAGATTCAATTCGAGGAATTTTTGTTGATACTTTAGCTATATTCTATCGGACATATATTCTCAAATACTACAAGACTTCTCATCAACATCTCTACGTTCCTCCAGACTTACAAACGGTCTCTAACTAATACTCCTCTTGAGCTAGTATAATACATACTATCATATGAAAAAATCCTTTTGGCTCCTGCTAAAACTTATACCATTTTCTATTTTACTATTTCTCATCGAACTCAAAGAAAAGCCAGATAGAAGGCTTAAGGGATCAGGTAGACCTATTGATAAATATCCGGGAAAATTTAAAAAAGCCGCCCCACTTCCTTCCTATCGATATGAATTCTCAGCAACAGAACTTAATGACGAAATATACGTAGTTGGAGGAGTACAACTTCCTTCTGTATGGATTCCTACAAAGTTAGTGGAAAAATATAATGTGAAAGATGATACCTGGAAAACGATTGCACCTTATCCTAAGTTTGTCCATCACACGGGAGCGGTAGCTTGTTTAGGAAAAATTTATGTGGTAGGAGGAAACGGAATACGAATCATGCCTCGTAATGATGTTTATGCATATGATTCTACAAACAATTCTTGGGAACGAAAAGCGAATTTATCCGTAGCAAGAGGAGCACATGGAGTTGTTGTAATTAACAATAAAATTTATGCTGTAGGGGGAGGGATAAATAAAGAACCCGTTGATGTGTTGGAGGAATATGATGCACATTTAAATACGTGGACAACCAAAGCTCCAATGCCTACAAAACGCGAACATATCACTGCAGTTAATGCGCTTGGAAAATTACATGTACTAGGAGGATATGCCGGAAATAGATTCAATAATCTCAATGTCCACGAAGCATACGATCCAAAAACAAATACATGGCAAACTCTCGCTCCATTACCATATATGGTTAGTGGTCTTGCTGCAGCAACGGTAGGAAATAGTATATTTATAGTAGGAGGAGAACAGGGGTGGGCTGTATCTGGAGAAATTCATGAATACTTAGTAAACGAAGATAAGTGGATTCGCAGAGCAAATCTCCCAGTACCTCGCTATGCTCTTACTGCAACCGCCGTAGGAAATAATATTCACGTTATCGGAGGGAGTGGTTATTTGATGGGAGATGATTTCCGTAGCGAGCACGATATTTTTACGCCATGAAAATTCTCATTTATGCCAACATCGTTCATACAAATACCCTTGCCGGCGGCGATAGAATATTTATCGAATGCGCAAAACGATGGATAAAAGAATCTCATGAAGTTACAATCGTAACCAATGAAGTAGGGAAGGAATATTGTACTAAAGGAGGAATTTCTCCTCAAAATATCACAATATGGAACGCCTCATGGGCAGATGCATATGGCGTCTACTTTGCTCTTATTTTCAAAGCGCTCGTAGCACTCGTAAATTCGCTTTTTTATAAAAAGGTTGAATACGATGTGGTATTCGCTTCCTCATTCTTTTTTCCAGATCTTTTTCCTGCATTTATTGCAAAATGTTCATTTCCTAAAACAAAGCTTATCATTGCATCGTATTTATTCGTATATAAAAAATGGGGGACAGATTATAACGGTGGAAAAGCAAAAGGATTTCTCTTTTATCTTAATCAAGTGTTTTCTCTCTATATTGTAAAAAAATATGATGGAAAAATCCTCACGGCATCCTCATTTGATAAAAAATATCTTATAGAAACTCAAAATATGGACGAACCTTCAGTTTTATCGATTCGGGGAGGAGTAGATAATACTTTTTTCTCCTCCGTCCAAAAACAATCTCTTAAATATGATGCTGTATTTGTTGGGCGCTTTCATCCACAAAAATGTATCTCGGAGCTTATTTCCATATGGGGAGAGGTGGTAAAAATTCAGCCAACAGCAAAACTTGCACTTATTGGAAATGGCTTTCTTGAAGAGGCTCTTAAAGAACAGGTAAAAGCACATACCCTCGAAAAAAACATAATTTTTCTTGGCCAACAAGATGGGGTGCCAAAAGCTATGATACTTAAATCTTCAAAGGTTTTTGCTACAGCATCTAGATATGACTCGGGGAATATTGCCTTAGATGAAGCACTCGCTTGTGGAGTACCCGGTATAGCATATGACTTGCCCTACCTTCATTATCCTCAAGGTGTTATAAAGATACCTATAGGGGATAGGTCTGTATTTATAAGGTCTATACTCTCCATTATCAAAAATGAAGAACTCCGAGTGCGACTTAGTAACAGTGCGCTCGAATTTGCAAAAACAATAGATTGGAATATCACTTCAAAAGCTATTTGTCAAACCCAGATGAAAATGTCACCCCCCTAAATTTGTAATATTACTCACCACTGTTGTCTCCACGGATGATTCTGTGGAGGTATCCAATTCAACTTATGCTCCGTTAATACAGCTGGTACAACAG
>Ga0194063_10000180_pt1 | contig 45937 bp, 31 predicted proteins | sample SepL3720m_MetaG_FD_155459 | JGI IMG/M metagenome (GOLD analysis project Ga0194063, IMG submission 155459) | Anoxic zone freshwater microbial communities from boreal shield lake in IISD Experimental Lakes Area, Ontario, Canada - Sep2016-L373-20m | ecosystem: Environmental > Aquatic > Freshwater...
CCAGATGAGGTGCACCTTCAGGTCATGTTTACTGTGGCCACCGGAGTGATAGGACCTCGCCATGTCGGTAATTGTATAACCGCACACCTTGGATCTGAATGGCCGCCTAAAGGCGTGGGTTTATCCCTCCCACCGCTGGAACAATGATTAAGAAGAATAACGGAAGTCAAAGCGGCAACAACGTAGGACAGGAATATTCCTGTCCTACGTTGTTTGGCCGCGGCTCATCACCATTTCATACTCTTCCACCATCCGCTCCATCGAAAACTTCTCTGCGACTGCACGCTTGCCGTTTTCAGAAAGCTTTGACCAGATATCAGGTTTATCTAACGAAACAATGGCTTCCCTCAGGGCTGAAACGTCATCCGCCGGAACCACAATCGCTTCGGTTCCATCGACGACATGGTAGGAAATGCCGCACGCGTCGGTGACGATCGTGGGGACACCCATCGCCATCGCTTCCCCTGCGACAAGGCCGAAGGGGTCATGTGAACGAGACGGCAAAACGAAGCACTGCAACTGATCCAGAAATGCTCCGAGATTTTCGACGCGCGGAATGATTTCGACACGGTCAGAGATGTGCCGTTCATCGATGAGCTTCCGCAAATATCCTTCTTCCGGACCCTTCCCAACGATCGTGAGGTGACAATTGGGAAAATCGGTGATGGCATCGATCAGGACGTCGACGCCTTTGTCGGGCGTGAGACGAGCGATGGTGGCGATCCTGAAGCGAGTAGCGGATAGCGGATAGCGGATAGCTTTTTCGAAATCGGCCTCTGTTTTTTGAACTAGTCTCGCCAAATCTATGCCATTGGGAATGCTCACAATTCTCTCCGACGGCCAACCCAGATCTTTGTAGAGATCGCGGCTCAGGTCAGATACCACAATCGTCGTCGCGAGCTTGGCATTCCGCTTGAGAAGCGGCAGCCACGGATTGCTCGTGAGCCACCGGCCGATGCCATCGTGTTCGATCCAGAAGACCTTCATTCCCTGCCGAACCAACGGCTCCGTCAGCAGCAGTTTTTCCGTAAGGCTGAGCATAACGATCGCATCCATCTGTCCGAATTCTGCAATCGCCGACAGCAATTTTTTCTCCATCGATTCCTTTCGCCAGAGGAAGCTGATCGCATGCCAGGCGGAGACGGGCGGTGGGCCGATCAGAAGTTCACCGGAGAGAATCCCACTGCTCTCACAGAGCTCCAGGAGGGTTGGGCAGCTTCCGAGGAAAGCAACGCCATGCCCTCGCGCAACGAGACCATGCATGAGGGCCATGGTCTGCACTTCGGCGCCGCCGTGGGCACTCTCGAGGGGGAAACGGGTGAAGAGGAGTTTCATAGCTGTGAGGCGATGCTCACCACCCGATATTGTCATAGTTCGACTCCGCTCACTATGACAATATCAGCGTTCTCAGCAGACATCTGCCGCAGTTCGGTTTTGCGTAATCGCTATTGTACGAAATGTGTCAGCCCTATAACATTACCCTAGATTATGATTAAATTATTGAAAATATTGATTGGAAGTTTACTAATCCTCGTTGGTACTGCCGGTCTATTATTGGGGATAATGGCGATTGCCGATCCCTCTGGAGCACAATTGGCGAATGATCTAAACCCCTTTGGAAAACCTCCGACACTCATTGAAAACCTAACAATAATCATATTTTTCATATTATTTGCGATAAGTGGTTTTATCCTAATAAAGCCAAAAAGATAAGGAAAATTTAGCGTCACTCTACGCACAACACGGAGCAATTGACCCCCCTTCATCATTCAAAGCTCTTCATCACTTCTTCAATCTTCATTTCAAGAACGGTCGTCCTTCGACTCCGCTCAGGATGACCTTCGCCTACCGTACAATTGATAACCATTCAGGCTTCAAAGCTCTTCATGACTTCCTCGATCTTCTTTTCAAGGACGGTCGACATATTAATCGTGAGCGGCAACGGAATCATCTGCTCGCCGATCTTGAGCTGCACTTTCTCCTTCCCCGGAAACATCTCGAGAACTGCCTTGAGATCGAGAAGGAGTTTCTTTGGCGCGCGGGCCGGGACTTCGATGGTATGGATGGAAATGGGCGAGGGATTGGGGATTGGGGATTGGTTATTAGGAGATTCAGACGGGCCTTCGTCATCTTCATGGTGCCTTCTCTTCCCCGTCGATTTCTTGGGCTTCGATTCAATGGAAGTCTCTGCCTTTTTTTCGGATATTCCGATATTCCGACCCGCCCCGGCGTAGCCAGGCGAAGCGGGGTATTCCGTTACTCCACCCTCGACACTCCCAATCTCCGCTTCCAACCCCAACACCCTCATCGGCTCCTCCATCGGCATTCCTTTCAGCATCCACTGTGCGAGCGGGCCATGGAAACCTTCGACGATACCAGCTGCCGCTTGTTCCGCCACTCCATTGCCACTGCCATTACCGCTCACATTCAGAGGAACCTCCAGCGTCATCACCTCTCCCGCAATCACGTTGCCCTCCTCATCCGTCACCTCCACTTTCTCGGGCTCGGCGAGCGTATGGCGAACGATGGTCAGTCCGCGCTTCGCTTCCTCCTCATCGAAGAATCCCATCTCCTTCGCCTTGGCGATCATCGCAGAGAGCACCGTCCTCTTCACGGCATCTGCACGGACCTGCAGCTGACCTGCGCGAAAATCCAGCGTCCCACCGATGACGAGCACGGAATCGGGCTGCTCCAGTAATGGCGCGACATCGCCGTAGACACGAGGGAAGAGCGTCACTTCGATTTTGCCCGTGGGATCTTCCAAGAGAACGATCGCCATCGTCTCGCCTTTCTTGGTCGTAATCTTTTTGATGCTCTCCACGATCCCTGCGAGCTTCACCTTCTTCTCCGCGTCCTTGACTGTGAGATCGGCGATGAGCTGCGCCTTCTTGCCGATGTACTTCCTGAGACCCGCCAAAGGATGGCTGGAGACATAGAGGCCGAGCGTTTCCTTCTCCCACTGGAGCTTCTGGAGCCCCGTCGCTTCTGGAGTGGCCGGAAACTCAATAGTCGCCGCGTCCATACCGCCGCCGAGAGCGCCGAAGAGATCGCCCTGCGCACCAGAAACGTCACCGACGGACTTGGCGAAGTCCACGATGTGATCGTAGTGCGCGACGAACACGGAACGGCTCCCCAGCGAATCGAGAGCACCGGATTTGGCGAGCGCCTCGAGGAGCTTCTTATTCAAAACCTTGGTGGGAACGCGCCGCGCGAAATCTTCGATCGAGGCAAAGGGGCCGCCTTCCTCCCTCACCGCGATGATCTGCTGCACAGAACTATCGCCGATGCCCTTCACTGCGGTAAGTCCGAAACGGATGGCGGGCTTCCCGTCTTCCTCAATAGCGGTGAAATGCCGCAGGGATGCGTTGATATCGGGAGGCAACACCTGAATTCCCATGGCACGGCACTCCGCGATCTCGATCATCACGCGATCGGTATCCGCGGCATCCCCACTCAGGAGAGCTGCCATGAAGGCAGTGGGATAGTGCGCCTTCAGCCACGCCGTCTCGTAGGCGATCCGCGCGTAGCAGGCAGCGTGCGATTTGTTGAATCCATAGCCGGCGAATGGCTCGATGAGGGCGAAGATCTTCTCGGCAATCGCTCTCTTCTGTCCCTTCTGCGCCGCTCCCTCGAGGAACTTCTCACGTTGTTCCTTGAGTAAGGCCGGAATCTTCTTGGCGACGGCTTTGATCAGCAAATATCCCGCACCTAAACTGAATCCTGCAAACTCCTGCACCACGCGCTGGATCTGCTCCTGATAGACGATGATGCCATAGGTTTCCGCGAGGAACGGCTCCAGTTCGGGCACTTCGTATTTGATGAGCTCGGGATGGTGCTTGCGCTTGATGTAGTCGGGAATCGCGTCCATAGGTCCCGGACGGAAGAGGGCAACCATCGCGGTGATGTCCTCGAAGCGGCTGGGCTTGAGCTGCTTTAAGTACCGGCGCATGCCTGCGGATTCCAGCTGAAAGACACCGGTGGTCTCGCCACGGGCGAGGAGCTGGTACGTCTCGCGATCATCAGTGGGGATATCACTGATCGCAATCTTCTTCCCTGTGAGACGCTCGATGATGAGGAGCGCCATCTCGATGACGGTGAGGTTCCGGAGTCCCAGGAAATCCATCTTGAGGAGCCCCAGCGATTCCAATGGCTTGGCATCGAACTGGGTGATGACAATGTTCTCATCTTTGGGTGCGCGCTGCAGAGCGGTGAATTGAACGGCGGGCTCGGGAGTAATCACAACTCCGCAGGCGTGCACAGAAACGTGACGAGCCTTGCCCTCGAGCTTGAGGGCGATCTCCGTGATCGTCCGGTACGTCTCGTTGGTTTGAAGGACAGGTTTGAGCTCATCGGTTTCCAACGCATCCTTGAGGAGTGTGCCGGGACGATCGGAAATGAGTTTCGCCAGTGCATTCATCTCCAGAAAGGGAACGCCATATGCACGGCCCACGTCCTTCACCGCTGCGCGAGCCGCAAGAGTCCCGAACGTACAGATCTGGATGACGCGGTCAGTGCCATACTTTCCGCGAACGTAATCCAGCACTTCATCGCGACGGGTATCGGCGAAGTCGATATCGATATCGGGCATGGAGATGCGCTCCGGATTGAGGAAGCGCTCGAAGAGCAGCCCGTGCTCCAGCGGATCGAGCGTGGTGATATTGAGGACATAACTGACGATCGATCCTGCTGCAGATCCACGACCCGGCCCCACCGCAATCCCGCGGCGCTTGGCCTCGTTCACGAAGTCGGACACGATGAGGAAATACCCGCAGAAGCCCATCTTCTTGATGATGGAGAGCTCGTAATCGAGACGGGTTCGTATTTCTTCAGTGGAGTAGTTTTTGGTTATTAGTTTTTGGCCTGCCCAGCGTAGCTCCTGTGTGAGCGAAGTTGGGTTATTAGTTTCTGCTGCGGCAGAGAACTGAGGATATTTCTTCAACAAGCCTTCTTCACATTTTTCTTTCAATAACGATTCCTCAGTCTGTCCCTCACCTACGGGGAAACTCGGAATGCGGTACTTGCCAAATTCCAGCGTCACCGAGCAACGATCCGCGATGACGCGCGTATTTTCCAGTGCCTCGGGAACGTGGGCAAAGGCCTTCTCCATCTCCGCAAACGGCCGCATGGAGAAATCGGAATCGCGCATGGAGAAACGACCGGGATCGGACACCTGCGCGTTCTTCTGGATGCAGAGGAGGACGTCATGCGCTTCGCTGTCTTCGGGCCGGCAGTAGTGACTTGAACAGGAAGCGACGAGGGGGACATTCAGCTCTTTCGCAAAGCGGATGAGCTGCTGATTGACTTCGATTTGTCCGGCAACATTGGGCAAATCCATAAGCTCGAAATACACGTTGTCCTTCCCGAAGAACGAGCGATACTGCTCGGTGAGCATCGCGATCCGCTCGCCGTCTTCGGCCAGTGCGGCCTGCGGAATGGCGCCGCCGATAGGACCCGTGAGCGCAATCAGACCTCTGCCGTACTTCGCCAATAACTCGGCATCCACTCGCGGCTTATAGTACATCCCCTCGAGCGCTGCATGCGTCGCCAGTTCCAGTAAATTTGCATAACCCTCGGCATTTTCTGCCAGAAGCACCAAGGGATAACGCTTGGTATCGGTCCCGCTCTCCTGATCGAACCGTGTGCGCATAGCAACGTACGTTTCCAATCCCAGAATCGGCTTCAAACCAGCGCCGGTCGCTTCTTTGTAGAATTCAATCAATCCGTAAGTGTATCCCTTGTCGGCAAGCCCTACCGCATTCTGACCAAGCTCTTTCGCGCGTTCCACGATCTCTCCCGGAGTCGGCAGAGCCTCCAGAAGGGAGAAGGTACTATGACAGTGCAGATGGACAAACTCAGAGGCTTTCATTGATGAGAAGGTTTACCCCGGCGAAGCGAAGCGAAGCCGGGTGAACGAAGTCCTTGGAGTCCATGATGGACGAAGTCTAGCAGAGGTTTGTCGTTGCAAAGGTGGGAAGATATTTTTATCAACCGAGCGCGGGATGCCTGTCATGCCTGCCCTGTTTACCCTGAGCTTGTCGAATGGGAGCAGGGTCGAATGGCTTACCACATGATGCTAGCTCCTCCTTAGGGCAGGGAGAATCAAAATTACCATACATAACGACAGCATTATGACCGGATAAGATATGCAGATTGAAACTACGGCATTTTTTGGGGATGATGTTCAAAAAACGGCACGTTTCATCTATTCACGATACGCGAATCGGAAATAGGATCTGCTTCTCAATACTAGGATCATTCAATGAACGGCTTACGTGCCACGTGGCGACGCAGTCGTTTTACGTGGCATTCGACTCGCAGCGCTGCGCGCGGAGCTCGTTCATGGTAAACCACTTCGGAACCCCTATTCTTCGCTCATCAGGTGCTTATAAAAGCTTTCATGTGCGCCCAGAAAATCTTTTGTCACCATGAAGTGCTCGGTCTCTTCGTACTTCATAGGGCGGATGCCCTGATCATCGAATGCGTAGATTCTTGCCCTTGGATAGCTCAGGAGGATTGGTGAATGCGTGGCAATGATGAACTGTGATTTACCTGACTCCAGTAGCTTATGCAGACGAGCGAGGAAGACGAGCTGTTTCTTGGGAGAGAGAGCCGCTTCCGGTTCATCGAGGAGATAGATCCCATCGTGAAAACGTTTTTCAAAGAGCGTGAGGAAGGATTCTCCATGAGACTTCTCATGCAATGATGTTCCTCCATATGGCCCATAATAATCTTCGCCGGGAAGCTCTTCTTTGGCTTTATCAAGATAGGACGCAAAGTTAAAAAAACTCTCCGCTCTCAGAAAGAACCCTTGGCTCATTTTGAAATTCCAGACGAGACGCAGATGATTTGCCAGTGATGACTCCGTAGGCGTGTAATCATAGATATTGTTTCTGCTGCCACCCGACGGATTGAATCCACAACCAACGGCGATAGCCTCCATGACCGTGGATTTTCCGCTGCCGTTCTCCCCTACAAAGAATGTGACAGGCGCCGTAAAGGTCAGATGCAAATTGCCTTCATGAAGAGCAGGAATGCTGAAAGGGTATGTATCGAGATTTTCTGGTTTTGCTTTGAGATGAATCTCCCGCAGAAATGGCGATTTCGTATGCATATGACTCATTGTACGTTGAAATCTCAAACGATGGCCAATAGTCATCCTTCAATCCTTCGACTACGCTCAGGATGACAGCTGCTTACTTCACCTCCCGCAAAATCACCACCTCCCGTCCCTCCGCCGGAAGCGAGCTCTTCACTTTGTACTCGTCCACTGCTTCCTTCCCCACGGCGCCGAAGGCCTTGAGGAGGTCCTGGAAAACTTTGTCGTCACCCGTGTGGAGCGGGATCAGGACGCGGGGATCGATGGCGTCTACGAGTGTCTGAACGGTCTTGAGATCGTCTGCCGGGATCGCGAGGATATCGATGTCGCCGATGAGACCGAGCTCGAAGTCGCTGAGCGTATGAAGAGGAGTGGAGAGGAATGCGTAGCGGATGCCCTCACAGACCACGACGTATGAGACTTGTCGTCCATCCTCATGCCCCAGTCCCCGCACAGAGACGAGGCTGAAGTCGTATTCCCCCGGCCACGAAATCGTGCCCTTCACCGGCTCCTCCTCGGGGTGGGCGAGCAGGGTATAGGTATTCTCCAGTCCCGCTTTGGGACCGGATGGAGCGAAGACCTGGAAGGTCAGTGTACCGAAGGTGCACCGGAGGTGCGGGCCGCCGAGAGAGACGATCTGTGCCATAAGTGGGAGCATGGTAGCCGGACGCGACCGAAACAGGAAGTCCTTCTTACACTTCTTCGCCTTCTTTGTCTGCGAGCCGCTCGATCTCGGCGCCCAGTGAACGCAGCTTCTCATCCAGCCTCTCGTAACCGCGCTCGATGTAGAGAACGTCCGTGACCGTGGTTTCGCCCTGCGCGCAGAGGGCGGCGAGGACCATCGCTGCGCCGGCCCGAATGTCGTTGCTGGCCACCGTGCGACCCCGGAGGATCGTCGGGCCGATGACGAGTGCTTCGTGGGAATTGAGGATCTCGATGTGCGCCCCCATTTTCTCCAGCTCATATAAGTAGGCCATGCGTCCCTCGAAGAGGCGCTCGAAGATGCGCCCGACTCCCGTGGCCTGCGTGAGGGCGATGCCCATCGGCGCTTGGAGATCCGTGGGGAAGCCCGGGAAGATATTCGTGCGGATTTCCACACCTTTCAAGCTCGATAATTCACCATCGACGAAGAGCGTTCCTTCTTCATCAAATTTCCACAATCCTCCCATCCGCCGGATCGTCATGAGGAAAGAGGTGAGATGTTCGGGCTCCACTCCATGAAGCCGGACCTTGCCCTTGGTCACGAGTGCGCCCATTACGAACGCACCTGCTTCCAGGTAGTCGGTGGTCACGGTGTGCTGCACTGGATGCAGATCCTTGCGTCCCTTGATGAACACGGTGTGGGAGCCGATGCCAGAGACTTCCGCGCCCATCGCCTGGACGAGCTTCTCCACTTCCTGCACATGCGGTTCTGCGGCCGCGAGATCAATGCGCGATACACCGGGAAGGAGAGCTGCGGCCAGAATGGCATTCTCCGTCGCCGTCACCGAGAACTCCGGGAGGATGACGCGACCAGCCTTGAGATCGCCTTTGAGGTGCAGCATTTCGTCGGTGCTCAGATCCTTCGCCCCGAGCTGCTCCAGTGCTGCGATGTGGGCATGGACCGGTCGCTTGCCGAGCACGCAACCGCCCGGATAGGCCATCTCCACTTCACCGAAGCGAGCGAGGAGGGGACCCAAGAGGACGATCGCCCCGCGGAGCTTACTGACGTACGGCGCCGGGATGAGTTTATTCTGGAGATTGTGGGTCCGGATGCGGACGGTGGAATCCTGAAACGACGTCTCGGCACCGAGGAATTCCAGAATGCTGAGCAGGACGAAAACATCCCGGAGACGTGGGACATTGTGGAAGACCGATTCGCCGGAAACGAGCACACTCCCCGCGATGAGCGGAAGAGCGGCATTCTTGGATCCGCCGATCGTGATATCACCCCGAAGCGGTATCCCGCCGCGGATACGGTAGCGAATGTCCATGGGGTTGGAAGGATAGAGGTATGGGAGTGGGTTGGGTAGAGAGATCGCGGGGAAAATGACCAAATCTCAAACCTGTAGTGAGCCGAGACGAACTATCCCAATGACCAAGGAAGGATCAATGACCAATGACCAATTTACAGAAGCTGTTAATTGGAATTTGAAACTTGAGATTTCCCTGGTCATTGGTGCTTGGTGCTTGGTCATTTCTCTATTACTCCTTTTTTTGCACCATCATCAACAGCAGTAATACAACCCCCACCGTGATGCAGCTATCCGCCACATTGAACACCGGGAACGATCCCACCTGGAAAAAATCCGTGACGAAACCGTCGGGGATGCGATCGAGGATATTGGCGAGACCTCCTCCGAGAATGAGGCCGAAGGCGAGTGAGTAGTGAGTAGTAGGTAGTGGGTAGGTACTGTTTTTTGAGTGTCGAAGAGTTTTCGCTGCCATGATTGCCACGATCACTAGTGCCATGCCGATGAGAAGCTCTTGGACGATCGGCGGGAAGGCGATGCCGAAGGCGATGCCGGGATTGTGGACCAGCTGGAGTCCTGCGAAGTTACCGATGATCGGGATTCGATGAATGAGGAAATGATCGGCAAAATATTTAGCAGTGAGACTGCCGAGGGTGGCGATGAGGGTGGCGACACTTAAGAGGAGCATGGGATGAGAATAGCGGAGATGGAGAACGATATGAAAATTCAGTGAATATCATTGTCTTTGCCCCTTCTTGCAAGTACAATAGCCCTGTCCTAATCGAGTTGTAGATGAGACTATTCCAGAATCTGGAATGGTCGCCTTCGCGATTCGAATAAGCGAGTAAGCGAATATCCGAATAATTGGAAACCTTTCAGGCCTTTCTCACCTCTTCCAAACCTTCCCCACCTTCCCATGAGAGCTTCCTTCATCGCCGCCATCAACCAAATCTGCTCCGAGAAGAGCGTGAAGCCCGAGCAGGTCCTCGAGGCCGTTCGCCAGGCCATCGCCACTGCCTACCGCAAGGACTTCGGAAATAAGGAGCAGGAGATCCGCGTGGATCTGGATGAGGGGAAGGACATGCCTACGATTCTTCTGGTCAAAGAAGTGGTGGAATCGGTGGAGAACGAGAACTTCGAGATCAGCATCAAGGACGCCCGCAAGGTGAAGCCGGATGCCGAAGTGGGGGACGAAATTTCCATCGACGTGACACCCGTGGGTTACGGGCGCATTGCCGCGCAGGCTGCCAAGCAGGTGATCCTCCAGAAGCTGCAGGAGGCGGAGAAGCAGAGTCTGTACGAGATGTTCAAAGACCGCGAAAATGAGCTGCTCACCGCGACGGTGACCAAGGTGGAGCCGAACTGGGTGACGCTCGAGATCGAGGGTATGGCCGTTTCTTTGCCCTGGAGAGAGCAGATCCCCGGCGAGCACTACTACACCGGCAAGCGTATCCGCGTGTACCTCGATCGCGTGGAGCTCACTGGTAAGGGGCCGCAGCTGCGGATCTCCCGCACCAATTCCGGCCTCGTTCGCAAGCTCCTCGAATTGGAAATTCCGGAGGTGCGCAACGGTGATGTCGTCATCAAATCCATCGCCAGAGATGCCGGCTTCCGCAGCAAGGTCGCCGTCCAGAGCACCGATCCGCGGATCGATCCCATTGGGGCCTGCGTGGGGCAGAAGGGCGTACGCATCCAAGCAGTCATGGAGGAGATCAATGGCGAACGTGTGGATATGATCGAGTGGTCCGATGATGCCATCAAGCTGATCTCCACTGCTCTCCAGCCGGCATCCATCTCCGCGGTGATCATCGTGAATAACGAGGAGCGGTTCGACGAAGCCGGGCGACGGATCAAGAAGCGTGCAGCCGTGTTCGTGGAAGAAGCGCAGCGTCCGATGGCCATCGGCAAGAAAGGACAGAATATCCGCCTCGCCACAGAGCTCACTAGCTTCGAGCTCGATATGTACAACTACGAGGAGCTCCCGGCATTCAAAGCCAAGCTCGCCGAGCTGAAGGGCGAGGGCATCATCGTGGCGGATATCGCAGCAGCGAATGAAACCACTGCGGAAGTGGCCCAACCGGAAACAGTGGAAGAACCGCAAGCCGATGCCGTCATCGAAACTGCTGCCGAGAAGATCGCTGAGCCTCCTGCAGCTGAAGTCGCTCCAGCCGAGAAGAAACCTGCCAAGAAGAAGAAGGCGGCGAAGGAAGGGGAGGTGGAAGCAGCTGCAGCAGAGTAATTCCTGTGAGGATGGATCGAAGTCGTCGCCGCTCTCGTCACGCGGAAATCTCCGTATTTCTCCGCGGTTCGTTCCAGCGTACCGATCGCATGGAGAGGAATTTCCACGCTTTTTCTGCGTCAGGGTGATTGCTTATTAAGGTATATTATGTATTAATCGCAATATGCGAAGAGCAAGTTTACATGAAGCGGAATTCACATATGAAATAGATGTTTTGTCTGGCCCCGATGATGACGAAGAGGATTCTCCATCATTGGATATTTATGATGGACCCGTAGCAGATGATCCTGTTCGATTGTACCTGACGCAGATGGGGAAAATCCCCATGCTGACGCGCGCGGAAGAAATCGCCGCTGCCAAAGAGATCGAGAGAACGCGTCTTCAATATAGGGGCAGTATGCTTGGCACCGATTTTGTTCTTGCACGCGTAGAGCAGATCCTCGGTAAGGTTGCCTCTAGGGAACTCCCGATGGATCGTACAATGGAGGTATCGGTGAAAAATTTAGACAAGAAGACACAGGTATGTGGGCTTTTATGCCCAAACATTGAAACGCTTCAGGAATTACTTCGGAGAAATTGGCAGGATTTTCGTACAGCTGTGCAGCGTAAAAAAGAGCCGGAAATGTCAGCAAATGACGATTCCACAAATGGAAAATCGAAAAATACGGAGCACAATCCTGCATGGAAAAGTCTCGTGCGTCGCAGAGGAAGAGCTGTACGACTCGTTGAAGAGACCAAGCTCCGCACCAATCACATCCAGCCGCTATTTGCAAAACTCACGGAGATTTCTAAGAGAATGAATGCGCTCCAAGAACAACTGAAAACGGAGAGAGAAGCCCCGAATGAAAATACCTTACTCATACAGGATCTTCGCGAAGAGCTCGGTACCCTCATGAAAAGCACCTGCGAAAGCCCTGCTACCCTCCGGCAACGTGTCCTGAAGACGGCGGAGTATCGGCAGCAGTACGATGCCGCGAAAAATACGCTCGCTGCGGGGAACCTTCGTCTCGTCGTTTCCATCGCCAAAAAATTCCGTGGTCGCGGCATCTCTTTCCTCGATCTGATCCAAGAGGGAAATACCGGATTGATGCGTGCGGTGGATAAATTTGAATACCAACGTGGGTTCAAGTTCTGCACCTATGCGACCTGGTGGATTCGCCAATCGATCACGCGAGTGATCGCCAATCATAGCCGAACGATCCGTGTGCCTGTGCACATGATCGAGGGGATGAGTAGAGTCCGAAAGGTTAAGAAAACGCTGACTTACGAATTGGGGAGAGACCCGACGACTGAGGAGATCGCAGTGCGTGCAGATCTATCGCCTGAGGAGGCCAAAGCTATTATGCAAATGAATCGACAGCCGCTGTCGCTGGATCAGTCGATAGGTGACGATGATGATCGCGCTTGTAGCGAGTTGCTCAAAGATGAGAGTCAGGGTGATCCGCAGGGTCTCTCAGAGCAAGGTGAGCTGATGGATCGACTGGGGGATGCATTACAAGTGCTGGGTTATCGTGAAAGAGAAATCCTGCGCTTGCGCTTCGGCCTTTGCGATAGGAAAGCTTGTACCCTTGAGGAAGTTGGGCAAATATTCGGAGTCACTCGCGAGCGCGTACGACAGATCGAGCAAAAGGCAGTAAGGAAGCTCCAAGATCCTCGTCGGAGTGGTACCCTCACTGGTTTTGTGGATGGAAAAGTCGACGCGGATGCCGTGAAGCCTTGGATCGGCCAAGGGCCTGGCACGCGCAGAGGACCGCCGGTCCGGAAATAACCGGCATTCCGCATCAGGGAGATTTCCCCTATGCTCACCACTGATGCTTCCTCTCCCTTCCCTTCCCTTCGTCGTCCTCGATACCGAGACGACGGGGTTCACTCCCAAGACCAACCGCGTAATCGAATTCGCATCGATGCGCTTGGAGAAGGGGAAGGTGATCGATGAGTACGAGACGCTCATTTCCATTGCGGAAGAAGTGCCGGCGACGGTGCGGGTCCTCACGCGTATCGAGCCTGCGATGCTCTCGGGCAAGCCGAAATTCGTAGACATTCGCAATGAGATCGTGCAGCACATCGGCGCCGATACGATCATCGTCGGGCAAAATGTCGGCTTCGATATCCGCATGCTCAAGGGTGAGGGCATCGACCTCAGTGAGCGTCCGTGGATCGATACGTCGATGCTCGCGTCGCTGGTGTTTCCGGAGCTCCTCAGTTTTTCGTTGGGTTATGTGAGCTCGGTTCTGCAATTGAATCACGAACCCAAGCATCGGGCTCTTGGTGATGTTCGTGCCACGCTCGAGCTCTTCCAGAAGTGCTGGGAGCGGATAACGGCATTGCCCGCGGGGATGCAGAAGGAGATCCGCGCAATCTTCACCCAGAGTTCTCCGGGCTACCGGTTGCTCGCGGAAGCCATGCCAAGGACTTCGAAGATGGCGGCAAAACCGTTGTGGCTCGTGCCGCCCGCCCGCACAGCCCGTCGTCTGCCCGCTCCCTCACCGAAGCTGCAGACGGCACTCGCGGTACCCGCCAAGGGGCAGCCGTCCTTGGTCGAAGAATCCCCCGACCCCAGTGCGCTTCAGAGCATCGTGGATGCCGCGATTGCCGACACATCGACTACGCACTGGATCGCGGTGAAGAATCTGGATGCTTCCATTCGGCGGCTCACGTATCCGGCGAAGGAAGTCCGCGTGATCGTCGCAGCCCACTTCCTCCTCGACCCACATGCCCAGAAGAAATTTCTGATGCAGGAGACCTTCACCTCCGATGAGGCCAGTCTCGCGCTCAAGCTCCGGTGGTTCGCTCCCACGGTTCTCCGAGACATCGCCATGCATGGAGAGGAGCGATCTGTCTGGTACGGCAAGCTCGCGTGTACGGAGGAATCTCCGGCGTACTGTGATCAATTCGCCAAAGTCCCCGGCGTCGTCCTGATCGATCAGCAGCATCTCCTCACCATTTTCGCTGACCCCAAGCACGCGGGGAATGCTGCGCTCAACCAACAAAGCCACGTCATCATCGATGATTCCTCGATGCTCGAAGATACCGCGACCAAGGCCTGGCGATGGCAGTGTGTCCTCGATCACCTGCGCGCTGCCGCTGAGGGGCACAAGGAACTCACGAAGTTTCTCGATCTCTTCCAGCTCTGGATCGAGCGGATCCGCGCCTACCAGGATGTGCGCTACCTCATGGAGCAGGATCTGGATACCGACGATGTCGAATCTCTGAAAGAGCGACTGGAAGTACTCCTTCAGGATGATGTCCTGCCTTCGTTGGTGCGTAAGAACTTGCAGGATCTTCGCAACATTCTGGATGTCGCAAATATCGAGCACCGTATCGCCTGGATCGAGCAGCGACAGGGCGGGAGTCAGTTCATCCAATCCGTTCCGGAAAGAGTCGGACCGTTACTCTCGGGAGCCCTGTACGAAGCCCATCCGACGACTCTCCTCATTCCTTCCGGCTCTTCTGCGACCCTGCGCGAAATCGTCGCAAAAACAGACCTGAAACCGGTTTCACCTTTCGCACCATTCGCACTCCCACTCACCATCAAGACCGATCTCCCACTCGGCAAACTGCTCACTGGTCCCATGGAAGGCAAGACCATCGTCCTCGTGGGGAGCAGACGCATCATCGAGGAGCATTTCGTCCGCGATACCGAGGCGCTGGAGCGGCGTGGTGTGACGTTGATTTGTCAGAATCTCAGTGGAGGACTGGAACGTATGCAGGCGGAATTTGTTGCCGCGGAAGAGCCGGCAGTGTGGCTTCTCACCCCGTGGACGTTCGAAGAAGTGGAGCTCCCGGCGGGTACCGTTTCCCGACTTGTGATTTCTTCCGTTCCCTTCGACCATCCCTCGCACACGGTTCTCAGTCGTCGGGCTGCGTTCTATGGAGATCCCTTCAATGACTACTTCCTCCCGCGCTTGGAGCATCGTATCTTCCGCCTCATCCGCACGTTCTGCCGTCACCGCACGGAGGATGGGCAAGTGCTCGTCACCGATGATCGTTTGGCGACGAAGAATTACGGCAGGAGAGTGAAAGCGTATCTGGAGAGGTTTGCGTCGAAGGAAGAGGTATCGCCGCAGAAGAAAGTGAGAGGGAAGGCACAGATGGGACTGTTTAACATTGTCTGAAACTTGATTCAGAGAATTGTAAGGATTTCTTGATGGCACTCTTTTGAAAAACATCATGAAAATCCGCTCATCCTTTTACTCAAGGTTCAGACAGGGGGGCGACAATGATAGAATTCCGTCATGTCATTAGCCTGCTCTCTCTGCCGCACTTCCTTCGAAATCTCTCCACAAGAGATCACTCTTCGTAACATTGTCTCTCCCATGATAGCCGGGAAGAGGTTTCTGCTCCCGCCACCAGCGCTTTGTCCTGATTGCCGCCAGCAGCGACGTTTGAGCTACCGTAATGAGCGCTGCTTCTACCGTCGGAAGTGCGACAAGACCGGGAAGGAAATGGTGTCGCTCTATTCTCCGGACAAACCGTGCGTTGTCTACGATCAGGCAATGTGGTGGAGCGATGATTGGGATCAGCTGGCGACCGGACGACCGTATGATTTCAGCAAACCTTTCTTCTCGCAATTTCATGAGCTGAGCCTCGTCGCACCACGGCCGTGCATCGTGAACATGAGTAGCGAGAATGCGGCCTACACCAACCACTCCGCCTACAACAAGAACTGCTACATGTGCATCAATACCGGCTACAGCGAAGACTGCTTCTACACGAGCGATTATGCGCTGCAGAACAAGAACTGCTCAGACTGCCTGGCGATCTACAAGTGTGAGCGCTGCACCTCCTGCGTCGACTGCAAGCACTGTGCTTTTTCCCATTTCCTTCACGAATGCATCAACTGCAACGACTGTCTGTACTGCTACGATTGCCAGGGCTGCAGCAATTGTTTCCGCTGTTTCAATCTCCGCCACAAGCAGTACTGTATCGGCAACGAACAGCTGACAAAAGACGCCTACGAAGAGCGCATGAAGACTCTCCGCCCCAACACGTGGGATGCAATGATCCAGGCATTCGAAGAATTCCGGAAAGATTGTGCAGAGCAGGCGGTCCACAAGAACGTGGTGATGGATCAGTGCGAGAGTGTCACCGGTGATCATGACTACCACTGCAAGAATTGCAGCGACTGTTACCACGTCATCGAATCCGAGGACTGCGCGTACTGCTACGACACCGGGGAGGTGCGTAGTTGCCTCGATACCATCGAGCCATACCGCGGAGAACTGCAGTACGAATCCCATGGCTGTAACCTCGGCTACTCGCTCTGTGTGTGCTCCAAGTGCTACGAGTGCAAGTCTGTCCTCTACAGCCAGTACTGCTGGTACTGCACAGACTGCCTCGGGTGCTTCGGGCTCAGGAACAAAAAGTACTGCATCCTCAATAAGCAGTATTCAAAAGAGGAGTATGAAGCGCTGGTACCGAGGATCATTGAACGCATGATACAGGAAGGTTCTTGGGGACACTTCTTCCCTGTTTCGCTCTCCGCATTCGGCTACAACGAGACTGCTGCGCATCGTTACTATCCACTCGAAAAGGACACAGCGGAGAAGCGTGGGTGGCCGTGGTTTGTGGGCAAGGAGGAAATGCCAAAAGTTTCCAAGGTCATTCCGGCAGGGAAGCTCCCGGCGGCTATCGACCAGATTCCCGATGACATTGTGAATTGGGCGATCGAATGTGAGAAAACGAAGCGTCCCTTCCGGATCATCAAGCAGGAGCTGGAGTTCTACCGGCAGAATGGTTTGCCCATCCCCCATCTGCATCCCGATGAGCGCTTCAACATGCGGGCGGAGCTCCGCAATCCACGAAAGCTTTGGACTCGGAAATGCGAGAAGTGCAGCAAGGAGGTGCAGACGACATTCAGTCCGGAGCGGAAGGAGAAGGTTGTGTGTGAGGAATGTTATCTGAAGGAGGTGTATTAACGAAAGTTGCGATTTCTTGATTGGCAATTTGCGATTGGATCCTGAGATTGTTTTGGGGAACAATCGCAAATTGCAAATTTCCCAATCGCTAATCACGCTTTCCCCATCTTCCACAGTGTCTGGAAGAAATCCCGGTAACTCCTCGCCACTTCTTCGCTCTCGATCACAATCACGATGGTTTCCTGGCACCAGATCTGGACATAGACGGTATTGCCGAAGATATTCGTGCTCGTCGGGACGGGATATGCTTCTGGAAGATAGCGGATCTCCGTTCCATTCCAGCGTTCCTCGGCCTTCAGAAACTTCCGCTGGCTCTCGAAGGCGAGGAGCTTCTTTTTCACCTTCCTCTTCACGCGTAGCAGCTCGAGTTTTTCGATGTGCTCCCTTCCCACAACGTCGTAGAAATGCTCACCGGAGGGACTGAGAATGTAGTACGTCCCGCCCGGGGGAAGCTCCGAGAACGCTCGGCGCCTCAGATTGCGCGTCGCCTCCGGTCCACGTTCGATGTGCACGTTCGCTTCGGCCGGCTGGTGCTGTAGGGCACTGAGGGCAGGCAGGGCTTCACGGAGCTTCTGGAGCTTTTGTATCTGCACTCGCTCCAGGGATTTCGGATCTTCCGCTCGCACATACTTCCGATGGTTACGTGTCTCGGTGACGGCAAGTCCTTTGGCGACAAGTTGATCGATCAGGCGATAGACAATTTGGGGATGGCGTTTCATCGCAGCTGTCAGCTCCGCAATAGGCACGGAGCCCAGCGGCAGAAGCTTCTCGTAGCATTCGGCTTCGATAGCGGTGAGGCCGAGGGTCTCCAAGATGGAGTGGAGCACGACGATAGGTTATCACACTTTCACATGAATATTGTGAAAGACTTGTGTCCTGTATCCTACTATCGGATACTTTCTTTTCATGAGAAATCCCTGCCATCTTTGCGGCGCAACCTTCGAAATCCCTCAGAACGATCTCGCGTTCTACGCAATGATCTCGCCAACCTTTGGCGGGAAGAGGCAGCAGATCCCTCCGCCAACACTCTGCCCTTCCTGCCGCCGCCAGCGTCGCCTCGCCTGGAGGAACGAAAAGAAGCTTTACCATCGGACGTGTGACTTTACGAAGAAGCCGATCCTTTCCATCTACTCTCCCGACAAGTCCTTCACCGTCTACGAGCAGGACGCGTGGATGTCCGATGCGTGGGATCCACTGTCCTATGGACGAACCTATGACTTCAGTCGTCCGTTCTTCGACCAGTGGAATGATCTCCACCACGCTGTGCCGCTCCCATCGATGAATCTGCGGTTCCAAAATGAGAACAGCGAGTACACCAATCTCTCCGCTCGCAATAAGAATTGCTACATGATCTTTGCAGGGAACGATAATGAGGAGTGCGAATACTCCACCTACATTCAGCGATGTCACAGAGCCGTCGATTGCTTCTTCACCTTCGATTCTGAAATCTGCTACGAGTGCATCGACTGCTACAGCTGCAATCGCCTCTTCTATTCCCAGTACTGCCGCAATTGCTCGGATTCAGCCCTCCTGATCAACTGTCAGGGGTGCAGCAACTGCTTCGGGTGCGTAAATCTGGCCAATCAGCAGTACCGCGTCTTCAATGAGCCGTGTGCGAAAGAAGAATATGAGGATAAGGTGAAAGCAGCACTCGGGAATCGGTCCTTTCTGAAAATGGCACAGCTGAAGGTGCGGGAGCTCGAGCGTTCTCTCCCACATAAATACCTGGCCGGATTCGGCAACGAGAACGTCTCAGGAGATCATATTTTCTCCAGCAAGAATTCCCATGAGTGCTTCGATGTGACGTACCTGGAAGACTGCAAGTACTGCGTGTGGATGCATCAGAGCAAGAGTTGCTACGACTGTTATGGCTGGGGACTTCCCGGGGAGCTGGGGCTCGAGAATCACCTCACCGGAGAGAATTTCTACAACGTGCAGTTCAGTGAATCCTGCTGGGGAGGCGTCTCGGATCTCCTCTACTGCCGGTACTGCCTCAATGGCTGCAGTCACTGCTTCGGGTGCATCGGTCTCCAGCACAAGGAGTATTGCATCCTGAATAAGCAGTACACGAAGGAGGAGTATGAGGAGCTCGTGCCTCGTATCATTACTCAGATGAAGGAACAGGGAAGTTTCGGAGAGTTTTTCCCGCATGCCCTTTCGCCATACGGTTACAACGAGACTGTTGCGCAGACGTACTTCCCTCTTTCGGAAGCAGAAGTGAAGAATGGAGGATGGCCCGCCGGCCGAAGCGCAGCTACAAAAGACGAAACGGTTGCCCACCTACGCCAAGGCTTCGGTGGACAGCCTACGCTGCGCGCAGGCTGGAATTGGAGAACAGAGCTCCTAGAAGAGCAGAAGGTGATGGGAAAGGCCGGGAACGTTCCGAACAGTATTGCCGAGGTTTCTGACTCGATTACCCAAGACACTCTCGCATGTTCCGTCACCGGTCGTCCCTACCGCATCATTCCCCAAGAGCTGAAGTTCTACCGAGAAATCGGTGTACCGGTTCCCACCAAATGCTTCGACCAACGGCATCTGGAACGGATCGCACTCCGCAATCCTCGTGAGCTTTGGAAGCGGAAGTGTGGGAAGTGTGGGAAGGAGATGGAGAGCTCATTCCAGCCTTCGCGGCCTGAACATGTTTACTGTGAAGATTGCTATCTTCAATCTGTGTATTAAGCTTGTGCCGCTACGGCCGGCAGGTGATCCCAAGGGAGAGGAGAAAGTGTTTTGCGAGGAGTGCTATCTGAAGGAGGTGTACTGAGCTCACCATTGTCTGAACCTTGATTCAAAGGATTGTAAGGATTTCTTGATGGCACTTACTCGAAGAAAATCATGAGAATCTGGTAATCCTTTTAATCAAGGTTCAGACAGGGGGGCAATGATATAGAATATGGCCCAATGCCCACCTCCTGCTCCGACTGCCGCCAGTCCTTCGAGGCCACTCCCGCTGATCTCGCCTTCTACGCCGATATCGGAGTGCCTTCGCCGCAATGCTGTTCGCAGTGCCGCGCCATGCGACGCTTCTGTGAGCGTAATACACGTTCTCTGTACTGGAGGAAATGCGATGCCACCGGCAAGCGCATTCTCTCACAGCACCATCCCGATCAGCCCTTCCCCGTCTACGAGCCCGATGCATGGTGGAGCGATTCATGGGATGGGCTTTCGTATGGCGTGAAGGTGGATTTAGGCAAACCATTTTTTCCGCAGTTCCTCGCTCTCAAAAATCGCGTGCCGCACCAGTCGCGCTTCGTGATCCAGGGGACGATGGAGAACAGTGAATACACCAATTGCGCCGGCTACAGCAAAAATCTCTACCTCTGCTTCGAGGCCGACTATGACGAAGATTGTGCGTACTCCAATCGCATTTATCACTGCACGGATGTCCTAGACTGTTCCAACTGCTACACATGCGAGCTCTGCTACGAATGCATCGACTGCACGGACTGCCAGCGCTTGCACTTTTCCCAGGATTGCCAGAACTGCAGTGAGAGTGCGTTTCTGCAGAACTGCGCCGGCTGTCGCGATTGCATCGGATGTATCAACCAGCGGCAGAAGCGTTTCATGATTGGCAATGCGCAGATGACCGAAGAGGATTTTCGAAAGCAGAGTGCTGCGCTGAGGCTCAATACCACGAAAGGCATCGAGGAATACAAGAAAATTGCTGGAGCATTCTTCGTCACCCAACCTCAGCGCTTCGTCCAAGCCGAGCGCAATGAGGGCTGCACCGGCGATCACCTGTACGATTCCAAAAATTCCACCGAGTGCTTCGACTGCAGGGATCTGGAGGACTGTCGCTTCTGCGCCAAAGTTTCGATGGGGGTGAAATCGAGTATGGATTACAACTCCTGGGGAGACAAAGCCGAGCGAATGTATCAATGTTCTGCATGCGGGAATAACGCGTTCAATCTGAAATTCTGCTCCACCTGCACGACGAATAACTCCGACCTGGAGTACTGCGATGGGTGCACCGGCTGCAGCAATTGCTTCGGGTGTGTGGGGCTGAAGAAGAAGAAATACTGCATCCTCAATACGCAGTATTCGAAGGAGGAGTTTGAAAAAATGCGGGGCGATTTGGTTTCTCAGATGGAGAAGAACAGTGAGTGGGGTGAATACTTCCCGAAGAACGTCTGCCCTTACGCGTACAACGAGACGATTGCGATGGAGTATTACCCGATCAATAAAGAGGAAGCCCTAAAGCGCGGGTATCGATGGAGGGAGCAAAAGGATGATTTGCCAGAGGTAGCGAAGATTCTCCCCGCGGAAAAATTACCGCAGTCTATTGCGGAGATTCCCGATGACGTCCTGAACTGGGCAATCACGTCCGAGCAATCCAAGCGTCCATACCGGATCACGAAGCAGGAGCTCACATTTTACCGATCACGGAATCTTCCTCTTCCGCATCTGCACCCCGACGAGCGCAATGCACAACGCTTCGCCATGCGTCCGCCTCGGCGTCTTTGGGAACGAAAATGTTCTGGTTGCAGCAAGGAGATGGAGAGCACGTTCAGCTCCGAAAGGACGGAGCGGGTGTTGTGTGCATCCTGCTATCTGGCGGCGGTATATGCATGAAGGAGGTAAGGACTTGGGCAATACTATCGACTCTTCTGCTCTTTGCCTTTCGTTGTTCAGTCGAACCACTTCACCCCTTCCTTACCGATCCATTCCTCCGCCTCCTTCGGCCCCAGAGTCCCCGCCGCATAGGAATGCAGTGGCGTCGTCTTCTCTTCCAAATACGATTGTACCGGACTGATGAGCCTCCAGGCGGAACGCACTTCTTCGACGGTGAGAAACCAATCCTGATTGCCGCTCATCGCCTCTAGGAGCAGGAGACTGTGCTCCGGCAGACAATCGCCGATGCACACGAGTGGATCTTCCATGACGAGCGGTCGGAATGCCGGTTCGGTTCCGCCGAGTTTCGTTTGTAAATGCATGCGCATCCCGGCTTCGCCGTGGAGAATGATATCGAGACGATTGCGGGTAGCGCCTTTGCCCACCGGATGGATCTCCTGAAATTCGATGGAAATCCGCGTCTCCTTACGCTGCAATCGCTTCCCGGAGCGCAGGTAGAACGGCACGCCCGAGAAACTCGGCGCGCGGGTGAGGAGCTTGAGCGCGATGTATGTATTCGTCCGGGAGTCCTTCGCAATACCGTCTTCTGCGGTATAACCGATTACCGGTTTGCCATTGACGGACCCAGATGCGTACTGCCCCTGAACCACCACTTCGGAAAAATCACTCACAGGAGGAAGATAGAATTGTGCGAGTGCGTTGGCCCGCAGAGAACGGATCTGCTGCGGATCGCCGAGGACCATCGTGAGGAGTGACGGAACAAGAACCAGGTGGCTCTGGAACATATCCCGCAGCGTTCCCGTATGCTCGAAGTACCCAGCGCGTCCCTCCAGTCCGGCGGATTCCAGCGCCGTGATCTCCACGTGGTGGATGAGCGAATTCTTGAAGAGACGTTCGAGAATCGGATTGCTGTAGCGAAGATAAAAAATATTCCGAACAGCTTCTTTGCCCAAATAGTGATCGAGAAGGAAGACTTCGTCTTCGTGAAAGCACTGAGTGAGCCTGGAGATGATGTCCTCAAACTCCTGCATGGTATTGCCGATCGGCTTCTCCACGATGCAGCGAAAGGGGAAGGATTTATCGTGCGTTCCACTTTTGCACAAGTTCTGCGCGATGTCCGCAAATGTGGATGGCGGCACCGAGAAGTACGCAAGGCGTTCGCGCGACTTCCAACCGTTCTCCAGCGTTTCCAGATGGTCTTTCAGTGCAACGAAATCCTGAGTCTCCGTGTACTGCCCCTGATGATAGTGGCAGTGACTGAGGAACTCCTCCATCACCTGCGCATTCACCTCGATCATGTTGAGCAATACAGCATCGGCAATCAGCTTCCGGAAGCCCGCATCATCCATTTCCGTCCGCGCATAGCCGACAATGGCGTAGTCCTTGGGGAGCCGCTTCTTGAGTGCGAGCGTATAGAGCGACGGATAGAGTTTGAGCTTGGCCAGATGCCCGGAAGCACCGAAGAGGACGAAGCTGAAGGGGGTGGAGGCGGAGAGGGGCATGGGGAGTTGAGTATAGAAGATGTCCGGGCGAAACATACCAACCCAAATTGTCAGATTAGGCAAAGGATTTTACAATCTTGCGAAGTGGGCAAGGTCACGGTTATTGGCTTCTGAATAGGCAGAAATATGTACAATTGATATGTTCGTAAGGAGGACTATGTTAATGGCACCCATTCCAAGGGTCGCAATGCCGCCACAAGTACTTGATGAATTAGATGTAAGACCGGTCTATGGCGAAGAATTGAAAGGTGGGGCTCGAGAATATGCGCATCGTATTGAAGCAGTTGAACAAGGAAGAAATGTGAATGAAGTTCCGATGCTACAACTAGAAATAATGACCGCTTATCTGGATGGTGATATTAACGAAATTGATGTTCAGGAACTCTTAGGGTTGCTCAATCCTCTCAAGAAAATCTATGAAGATCAGCTAAGAGAAAGTGATACTACGCAACTCGATCCGAGGGATCGGGCGGCGGCGCTCATCCTTCATGATAACCGAAAGACGCTCGAACAGCACCGTGCATGTGAAAATCTGCAACTACCCATCAGAGCGGACACTGAAGTCTGCTGTGTCAAACAACATTTCAGAGGAGAGCTAAGCAGGTGTACGAATACGCGTTGCCCACATCAGCCGAAGCTCAAGTGCTGAAGAATGCTGCGAACCATTGTCTGTAAAATTCTTGCGTCGCGAAAATAATCGCGTACCATTCGCACACATCACCGTTCTATCCAGAGAGATGCGTAGGGTACTGGCCCGCTTGATGCATCCGCCAACCATTCACACGGTGAACAGGTGGCACCTCCAGCCCCTCTAGAGGGGAAGATAGCTCTCACGCTCACGCTTCCACTCTGTAAGGGGAAGCGGGATTCTCGAATATGCGAAATATCAACAGTCATGCACCCACGAAGGGGTGCGCTCATGGTAAAAAAGCTTCTATTCCCTTCCCTTCCCATCCCATGTCCCACCTCTTCACTTCCGAGTCGGTCACCGAGGGTCACCCAGACAAGCTCTGTGATCAGATCAGTGACGCCATGCTCGATTATGCACTTTCCAAGGATCCGAATTCCCACGTGGCCTGCGAGTGCCTCGCGACCACCGGGCTCGTCGTCATCGCCGGAGAGATCCGCACCAATACCTACATCCCCATGGCCGAGATCGCCCGCGGCGTCATCGAGGAGATCGGCTACAACGACGCCACCTTCGGCTTCGATCACCGCGCCTGTGCCGTGATGGTTTGCGTGGGTGAGCAGAGCTCCGATATCGCGATGGGCGTGGATACCGATACGAACGTGGCCAAGGAGCAGGGCGCCGGCGATCAGGGATTGATGTTCGGCTTCGCCTGCGATGAGACGCCCGAGCTCATGCCGCTCCCGATCTCGCTGGCACAGAAACTGACGAAGAAGCTCGCCGAGACCCGCAAGAACGGCACGATCAAGTACCTGCGCCCCGACGGCAAGAGCCAGGTGACCGTGCAGTACGGAGATGATGGCATGCCGGAACGTCTCCAGTGCGTGGTGATCTCCACCCAGCACGCCGATGATGTCACCCAGGAGCAGATCAAGAAGGACGTCATCGAGTATGTGATCAAGCCCGTCTGCGGCCGGTACCTCGACGACGATACGATCATCTACGTCAACCCCACAGGACGCTTCGTCATCGGTGGCCCCCCCGGCGACTGCGGCCTCACCGGACGCAAGATCATCGTGGATACCTACGGGGGCTACGGCCGCCACGGAGGCGGTGCATTCTCGGGCAAAGATCCGAGCAAGGTGGACCGCTCCGCCGCCTACGCCGCCCGCTGGGTCGCCAAGCACATCGTGAAGGCGGGGCTCGCCCGCAAGTGTGAAGTGCAGGTGGCCTACGCCATCGGCATCGCTGCTCCGGTCTCCATCCGTGTGGATACCTTCGGCACCGGAACCGTCTCCGACCGCATGCTGGAAACGGCCGTGGGCAAAGTCTTCGACCTCCGCCCGGCCACGATCATTTATGATCTCGATCTCCTCAAGCCCATCTACCGCAAGCTCGCAGCGTATGGCCATATGGGCCGGGAGGATCTCAAAGTAAAATGGGAAGATACACCACGTGTGGAAGCGCTAAAGGCAGCGGTGAAGTAGGTTTTGGGAATTTGGAAGCCGAGGTCCTCTCAAGGTGAGAGGGCCCGGTTTTTTAATTCATCTCTGAGGATTATCGAAACGATTCCTTGTGGACCCCAGTCATTCTCTTTCGCTTCTGATTGGAGTGAGGGATACCTTGATTCCAATGATTTAGAGATTCTCTTGATGACCATTCATGGGAATCATCATGGAAATCCTTACAATCCTTTTATCAAGGTTGAGACAGTGTTGTACCACTCCACACTCTTTCTGATCCCCTCTTCGAAGTCCACCTTTGGCGCATATCCAAGCGCCTTTTTCGCCTTAGATATATCTGCCGTATAGCGCGTCACTTCTCCTGTTCTCGACTGGCCCATAGCAATGGTGGAGGAACTGCCGAGAAGCTCCTTCAGCGTTTCGGCAACGTGCAGGATGCTGATTCCCTGGCCGAAAGCAAGATTGAACGTGTCGCCCTGAACATGATCGAAATTCTTCAGGACGAGCAGGAGTCCTGCCACCGTATCGTCGATGTAGGTGAAGTCCAGACACTTATCCTTCCCGTAGACTTCCAGGGGTTCGCCTTTGCGTGCGCGGCGGACAAAGAGCGGCACGACGCGGTTACTTTCGTCGTACATACCGTAGACATTGGAGAAGCGCACGATCACCGATCCGATGCCATAGCAGCGACGATAGGCTTCTGTGAGGGCTTCTCCAGCGATTTTGCTCGCGGTGTAAGGGCTCTCGCAGTGCTCGACGCGCACCATGTCTTCGGTATAGGAAGCGGCTCCGGAGTTGCCGTAGGTCTCGCGGGAAGAAGCGAAGATGAAGCGGGGGATTTTATTCAATCGTGCGAATTCTAGGACATTGAATGTCGTGATCATATTGTCTCGGGCGAGAGTCGGTTCGACGACAAGGTCGTAGACGCGGGCGTTGGCGGCGAGGTGGACGATGGCATCGAAGGGACGAGCTGTAAGCTGTATGCTTAAAGCTTTAAGCTCTTCTTCATTTCGTAAGTCGACGATCGTCGTGATTTTTTGGACAGATGATTGCCACTTATTCGGGACCCAGTCGAAACCAGCCACTTCGTGACCTTCTTTCATAAGCGTCTCACAGAGTCGGGTGCCGATGGTGCCGGAGGAGCCGGTTACAAGTATCTTCATGTTAGCGGGAGATATGGATGGATTGGAAAATGGAGAATGGAGAATTGAGAATGTAGAATGACTTAAGCGAAGCAAGCTCTCAGTAGCTTTCATTATACATTCTACATTATACATTCTACATTTTTCATCTGATTCCTTTTATCTTCAGTAAACGTCCCCTCCACTCTACACTCTCCCCGTGCTCTCCCTCATCCTCCCCACCTTCAACGAGGCCGAGAATCTCCCGTTGCTCCTGCCGCGCATTGAGCACATTCTGAAGAACATTCCGCACGAGATCATCATCGTTGATGACGATTCGCCGGATGGCACCTGGAGAAAGGCGCAGGAGATCGCGAAAGAGATTCCCTCGGTGTATGTCATCCGACGTCAGGGCGAACGCGGACTCTCCACCGCTGTGGTCGCCGGCTTCCACGCAGCGCGTGGCAGTGTGCTCGCAGTGATGGATGCGGATGGACAGCATGATTCTTCGCTCCTCGTGCAGTTGTACGATGCCATACTGCAGCATCGCGGAATGGCCGTGGCGTCTCGCTATATTCCCGGTGGAGGGGTGGGAGCGTGGGCCGGTCGACGGCGCCTCCTCAGTAGGATCGCCACCAAACTCACTGTGCTCCTATGCCGCATCCCCGTGAGCGATCCCATGAGCGGTTTCTTCGCGATTGACCGGTCCCTTTTCGAACGGGTGAGTGCCGATCTCTCGCCGCGAGGTTTCAAAATTCTCTTCGATCTTCTTGTTCGTGTGCCGCGGGGGACTGCCATGACCGAAATCCTTCGCACCGCGGATGCGGGGGAAAAGCAAGCTATCGCTTCGGGTTCAGTGGCAGTTTCTCCGTTCACTTATCGATATTTTCTTTGTGCGATATGCGTGGCTTCCGTGGGCAATTTTCACTCTTGTGATGATCGTTACCACCGCGGTGTTTGTCCCCCGGGCATGGGCGATTCGATCACTATATTCAGACTATGAAATTCGAATGAATGCGCAAGAGAATCTGCAGTCGATTGCGCGTGAACGGGGGTGGCTTCTTTCGGACATCAGCATTGAAAGCATTCAAGGGAATACTCTTCGATTGGAGCATCAATTGCATCGTCGCGAAGCATCAACATCCGAATGCTTTATGGTGAATCTTCCTTCCGCAGTAGTATTGCCATGCTCATCCGCAGGAAGGAATCCTGCTCCGTTGTAAAAAATCCTGCTCCCCAATAAAAAATTTCATGAAGAAATGTCTGATCACCGCCATTGGCCTGGAGCTCCTCGCAATAGTGCTCGCATGGTCGCAGTCCCTGCACGCCGTGCTGACGGACGAGGCGAAGTACCTCCTCAATATTCCCTACCCGCATCCGCCGCTCCTGCGCTTCTTCATGGAGCTGACATCGCAGTGGCCAGCGCAGGAAATGTTCTGGCGTGTCCTCCTCGCAACGCTCTTGATGCAATCGGTCTGGATCGTCGTCGGGTTTCTCCCGAAGACTGAAACGAAGGCGCGGATATTTCTGGGAGCGCTCTGGATTCTTTCGCTCTCTGTTTTGTCGCAAGCCGGAGCGATCCTCATGGCACCGGTCACGGCGATGCAAGGGCTGATATTCTGTCGGATTCTTCTTAGTAAAAAAGAGCTCCGTTCCGCAACCGGATGGGTGACGCTCCTCTGGCTCGCCTCCCTCTTCACGGCCTATCAGGCCATCCTGTTTCTGCCGGTGGTCACGGCAATTTTCCTGCGGGCGAAGAGTCCATTGTTGATGAAATTCTCCGCAGTCGCGGGACCGATGGTTCTTCTCGCTCTCTACACCATCGGCAATCCTCTCGTCATCGCGAGCTTCGTGAATGCCGGGACACAGAATGCAGGATCATCGTTCGGTGATGACTTCTTGCGGGCCGGAATGCTCTGGATGGTTGGCGGCAGCTTGCTTACGAGTGTGCTCGGAACGTACGGCATACTGCGGTCGCGATCGTGGGCGCTCCTTCTGAGCATGCTCCTCGTCTTCGCGTTCATCGTTGTTTCGTACCGATCGTACTATGCCATTCTCTTCGCTCCACTCTTCATTGCCGGTATTGCGAGCGTTCCTTCTTCGGTGTGGATGGATGTTCCCTTGTATTGGAAGGCGACGCGTTGGGGGATTCTCCTTCTTTTCCTGATGAACTTCGCTCCATCGATGGCAGCCCTCAGGTTGGGATCTTCCGCTCGTATGGTTTCAGCAGCACTGAAAGAGACCATTGGCATTCCCGAAGCGGTCGCGATCGTGGGGTCCCCGGGGCATGAGTGGCAGTATGAGCTCTCTCCGGCGAGAGTGGTTCTGCGGAGTCAGGGATCCAATCCGTCTGAAGAGGTGGTGGTCTGTCTGCAGCCGTGTCCGATGGTGAGCAGCTCGGAGGATAGAGTGCTGCTTCCGGTTGAGGGCGCGGAGGTGTGGGTGCGGAAGGGGTAAGGGAAAAGCATCATGGGGAAAGGGAGGGGAAAGGGTTTGTTGTCATGACCCATATTCCTTAATACTTATCCCTTGATACTCGTCCCAGCCCCTTCCCAAATCAGCATAAACAAATCTTTCAACGTGACGTAGATCGCCTCCGAGTCGATCACGACGCCGAACATCTCATTCTTCATGTACGACATGCAGCCGATCTTGCTTCCTTCATAGAGGAGGATTTCGATGTGGTTTTTCCTCGATGGGAAATCGACCATCCGGTGTTCCACCTTCTGCTGATATTCCGCGAGAATCTTCGCATTCGTTTCGTTTCGGGGCATGAGGAGCTGCAGGTGATTGCCGAGCTTTGCCCTCTCGGGTGCCACCTTCGTGCGGATGTGGCGGTAGATTTCCTTGGGCATCAGCGCGTAGTCAATGAAGCCGATGTAGTCCTTGCCGCTCGCGGCGGCATCGAAAAGGATTTGCTTGATCCCCTCCAGTCCTTCGTAGAAGCGGATGCGCGGTTTCACTGGAGATGCGTAGGCCAGTTCCATCAGCTGCGGCAGGACGGATTTGGCCTGCTCGGCTGAGCTCGCGAATCGTTCGATGAGCAGGCGCGGAGAGAGCGCGGAGATGTAGCAGATTCCTCGTCTCTTGGTTTCGGATAAGAACCCGCGGTCCCTCATTCCATCAACAAGACTGTAGACCGTCGAGCGCTTGAGGTGCGCCTTGTCCGCAGCATGCGCGAGCGTGGTTTCTCCGGCCTCGAGGATGGAAAGATACAGAGAAGCTTCCTTCGGGCTGAGCCCGTTTTCGATGAGGATTTTGTCTAACATCCCTCCCAGTATACACGATATTGCCGAAAAAGTCGGCAGGTTATCGTGGCTTCATATCAACAGGATACTGGTCTTATGACATGAAGATTATTGAGATAGTAACCCATACAGTTCACAGTAGCTGCATGACGCAACCCTCCTGCACCGTCTGCGGCCAGTCCTTCACGGTCACTCAGGGAGATCTCACTTTCTACGATCACATGAGCCCTGTGTTCAATGGAGTGAAGTACGCAATCCCTCCGCCCACGCGCTGTCCGCAATGCAGACTGCAACGGCGTCTCGTCTTTCGCAACCACACGGCGATCTTCCAGCGGCCGGCCTCTCCGGACGGTCAGACGATTTTCTCCATGCATCCGGCCAGCGCGCCCTTCCCGGTGATGCGCAATGAAGATTGGATGAAGGATGATTGGGATCCCTGTGATTACGGTCGAGACTACGACTTCCATCGTCCGTTCTTCGAGCAATTCGCCGAGCTCCGCACCGTCGTTCCGCAGTATGCCCGCGTGACGCTGCGGTGCGAGAACTGCGACTACTGCAACAATCTCTCCGATAACAAGAACTGCTACATGGTCTTCAGCATGTCGCTCTCGGAAGGATGCATGTTCTGCGAGGATACGTACGAGTGCAAGGACTGTCTGGAGTGCACGAAAGTGTATAACTCCGAGCGCTGCTACGACTGTGTAGACTGCCTGCGCTGCTTCAATCTGCAGAGCAGCGAAGCGTGCGAAAACTGCAGTGAAAGCCACTTCCTCACCTACTGCCGTTCCTGCAGCAATTGCTTCGGATGCAGTAATCTTCGTCATCAGCAGTACTGCATCTTCAACGAGCAGAAGACCAAGGCGGAGTACGAGGCGTTCCTCCGGCAGTTCCAGGGTACGAGCTACCAGGAGCGCGAGGCGATGCGCAGTCGCTTCCAGCAGGAGGCGCTGAGGTACTCGCGTCCGCATGCATCCTTTCACTTGAGCGAGAACTGCACGGGCAACTACCTCGTGGAATCGCGGAATGTGGTGGAGAGCTGCCTGATCAGGCAGGGAGAAAATCTGAAGTACTGCTTCAACCTGACGGAGCACGTAAATGACTGCATGGACTTCTCCCTCACCGGACGCCATGCCGAACTCATCTACGAGTCCTGCACGTGCGTGATCAATGTCTCGCGGCTTCGGTTCTGCATGCAGTGCCGTGACGGATGCAGCGATCTCTTCTACTGCTACGGCTGCGATGCCTGTCAGAACTGCTTCGGATGCACGGGCATGCGGCGCAAGCAGTATTGCATCCTCAACAAGCAATACACGAAGAAGGAATATGAAACACTGGTACCGAAGATTATCGACCACATGCGTAATGATGGAGGAGGTGGGCTTGCCATGAACCGGAGCTTTTCGACGTCGCTCACAGCAGGCTCCGCGACTGGTTCGTGGGGCGAATTCTTCCCGGAGAGCCTGTCACCCATGCCGTACAACCGCTCCTTCGCCCAGCGGTATTTCCCTCTGACGAGAAGTGAAGCTCAGGAGCGGGGGTTCCTTTGGGAGGATGATGACTCGAAGGAGTTCTCGAACGCGATCGACGCCTCTCTTCTTCCGGATGGCCTTCCGGAGGATCACACACCTCTCGTCGTGAAGAGCCTTCAGTCGGGGAAACCGTTTCGCATTACAACTCAGGAAATCGCCAAATGTCAGGAACTTTCGGCCCCGCTCCCACGACTGACCTATCAGGAGCGCATGGATGAACGAGCCGTGAAGCTCGGAGGAACCCGGCTCTTCGAACGAACGTGTGCGCGCACCGGCAAGCGCATCCTTACGACGTACCCACCGGAGTATCCGTACATTCTCTGGGAGAGAGAGGAGTATGTGAGGGAATTTCAGTGAACGATGAATCCTCCTGAGAGCAGGCATACTTGCCTGCGGGGACTACAGCTAGGAGATTTTCCGTTCAATGAGCTCATCCATGGTGAGACCGCAGGGAGGTATCCCTGCTCTCAATTTCCATTTGAATATGGTTCGTTCTACTCACGAGGAAATCACACTCCATAATACTTTCGATACCACTGTTTACTTCCTACTGTATTTTTTTGTAGGCAGAACATTTTTGTCTGTTTTTACCAACCCGTTCATATCGATGTAGATCACATCGTTCGGTTTTGCATTACGGATTCCATCGCTCATGCTGTTTTTTATTTGCTGTAGATCTTCGATATATCTTTGGCGGGATTCTCCCGTCGTTGTTCCGATACTGTTCGACGAAAGAAGGTAATACCAAGCCCCAGACTCCTTGTACATTTGAGTATCTCTGAGCAATTCTCCCGTCTTCAATCCCATGAGTTCTCCGATACGATTGGCGATGCTATAGCGGAGTTTATCCCATTCATAATCATCATTATGGCTTGTCCGCGAATTTTGGTTTTTCTTCAAGATCTGTATAGCGCGATCGAACAAAGCGATACATTCCTGTACTTGAATCACGGAAAATTTCTGCAGGAGTTCTGCCACCTTTTGGCCTCGTACATCCGTTAAAGTAATGTTGCCAGAATTCATCCCAGTTTTCCCCGATAGCTCGGGTGGGATTTTGACTTTGAATACACCATCACCGCTCACCCCATCTTCTGGGAACGATACTACCGGCAACTCAATCCCTTCTTCCCCCCTCACTTCAAGATAGTCGCCATTATTAAAATTAATTCGAGCGACTCTATCTCTCTGGGGAGAAGCGCATCGTATGATGCATCGCTCCGGAGACGATTCTTCCCCGGATTCGTCATACAGGCCGATCAGCTCATTGCGAGTTCGGATTTCCAGGGGAAATTCTCCCAGATAGGCATCCAGTTTTTTGAATGCGCGATCCGCTTCGAGGTCCGGTTTGAGTCGTGCACACTGCCTCAGTAACTGCTGTGCCTGTGCATCGATTTCCAATATCGTTACTTCGCCCGTATCCAGATTGCTCACACCACCCTGCAGGCGCGTTGCCAGCAGCGCTGTCTCCCTGCTGATGCGCGTCGTTTTGCGGAGATCTTTGATTTCTCTGAGGGCACTTTCGGCCGTCTTCAACACTGTTATTTTGTAATCATCTGCCCACTTTTCCTTCTTTGCGATTTGCTCATGGAGGAGCCCGATCGATGCATCCAGTCGCAGGATGGTCGCTTCGACTTCGGTAGATGAAAATGACTCTGCGGCTTGCGCGTTCATGAGTTTTGCAATTCCATTCCTGATCGTCGCGAGCAGCTTGGGGTCAGCAGCGCCCCTCTCTCCGGCGATGCGCAGTTGATCATCCATGGCTATCTGCTGCATAAAGCTCAATCTCCGCTGAATCGTTGCTCTGGCGGCGTCCACTCTCTCCGGCTTCTCATGATGCTCAATGGCAGCATCCAAAGCACGCTTGGAGATAGCCAATTGTGCATGGAGACTCTTGATCTCCTCAGGCTTTGCGTACGAATCCACAATTTTTCTTTGCAGATTCAGCTTTGTTGTTTGTGCATCATGGATCAATTGACGATCGACACCGAGTCCTGCAGCGATCTGCAGCTGCTCATCCATGGTCGAAGCATCCCAGCGACGCAAGTCGCTCTTGGCATTCCGCAGTATTTGCGCATCGGCATTTTCTGCGGGTTCAGCTTTAGTCTGGAGTCCTTCCTGAGAATCCATAAATCGTGTTTGTGAATTAATACTATTATAACATCAATTGCAGTTCATTGCTATTACGGATTCAACATGTGCTGTCTGCTTCCCGCGGGCTGTATCGAAATTATTTCCAAGTCCGTGCGAAGACTTTCGATAGACTCCCATTCGACAAGCTCAGGGTAAACAGGGCAGGCATCGCGCGCTCAGTTATCGCAAGCCATGGAAAAGATTCTGCAGAGGTCCGCATGTAGTTTTCTCGCGCACTTGTGCAACCGGAGTCTCTGTGGGAATACGAAGGAAAGGAGAAGTCTCGCTTAAGTGTTCTCTATTGTGGGCGCCCGGTAATAATGTCGCAGGCGACGGAAGGGTGGAAGGCTTTTGATGGTCTTTCCCTTTTCCAGCCGAAAGAAAGCTCTCTAGACTCATGTGATAATTGTACGGCGGATGACAAGGAAACACAACATCGTCCCGATTGGCTTTTCGGCTCCGCTCTGGACAGGCAACCTGCTCTGTTTTTGCTCGTTGATTATGCAAGCAAAGGAGCTGTCACGCGTTTCGTATATTTCGAATGATGGATGGCAAACATCTTCTCCAAGCCGTTTCTAATGTGTAGCCTTTTGGCGAGGCTTAGCCAAAATTGCCCTGATTTGTTCAGAAACGGGTTGTGCATTTTTGAGCAATTGACTACTCACGTGAGCTGCCTCTGTTGTTGCGCCAAGCCTGACATGATCAAGATGCTGTTTCGAATTCTCAGTGGTTGCGATAACCATAGATAGAGGGGGAAATCAGATCCCATAATACTCCTTATACCAAGAAACAAACCTCGGAACTCCTTCTTTAATCATCGTCTTCGGAGAGAATCCCAGCATCTTCTGCGCCTTACCAATATCCGCTTCCGTGCGCACCACATCGCCCGGCTGCATCGGGAGAAATTCCTTCTTGGCAACCTTGCCGAGGGATTTCTCAATCAGGGAAATGTACTCCATCAGCTCCTCCGTGTGGCCGCAGCCGAGGTTGAAGACTTCTTCCGGGTAGTTCTTATCGATCGATGCGACAATGCCGGAGACAATGTCATCGACGTACGTGAAGTCGCGCTGCATTTTGCCGTGGCCAAAGACCTGGAGTGGCTGGTCCTTGATGACCGATTCGGTGAACATGAAAAGTGCCATGTCGGGACGTCCGTAGGGTCCGTACACGGTGAAGAACCGCAGCCCCGTCACCGGGATTCCATACAGCGCATGGAACGTGTGGGCCATGAGCTCATTGTCTTTCTTGTTCATACCATAGAGCGAGCGCTGGTCGTCGGTGCGGTCGGTCTCGCAGAGGGGCATCTTGGTATTGCCGCCGTACACGGAGCTCGAGGAAGCGTAGATGAATCCAGCGATCTTCTGGAGCCGCGCTTCGTCGAGGACGTTGAAAAATCCCTGGATATTGATCGCGATGTATTCCGCAGGGTGATCGAAGGCGTAGCGCACTCCGGCGAGTGCGGCGAGGTGGCAGACGCGATCGCAGCCTTTCATGGCCTTCGCAACAGTTGCGCGGTCCATGGTGTCTCCGCGAATCATCGTGAAGTTCTTCTCTGTACTGAGGATCTTCGCCCGCGCCTCCTTCAGCTGCGGATCATAGTACGCATTGAAATTATCCAGCCCGACGACCGTATCGCCCCGCGCGAGGAGAACTTTGGCGGTATGGAATCCGATGAAGCCCGCGGCACCGGTGACCAGTATTTCATAGAGTGTGGATGAGAAGCGAGAGATTGAAGAACGAGGAGCGAGTCATCCTGATCCTGTCGAAGGGTGAGGAGAATCTGCATAGAGCACACATCTTACAGAATTATCAGCATATTGCATCCCGATCTCTCATCCTCCTTTTCATACTGCCAAAAAAGTGGAGGTATTGCTTTGCATAAAGTATTGTATGATATATGATTATCCATATGGATGAAGATCATCAGCCCATCGATACAGAGCAAAAAAAAACGGCTTTCGAACAGGCCCTCGACGCTATCCTCAAAGAGAAATCAGGCCTTCTGACGCACCAGCAAGGTTTGGCATGTATTCTCGCGTACTATCGGAATGATGGCAGAGTAATTCCGCCTGAGGTTTTCACAGTCTGGTTCATAAAAAACCTCCATCAACAGTATAATTTAGCCAGTTTTGTAGCTGCTTCCAGCCATATGAATAAAGCCCAAAGAATGGCGTTCGCACTCGATCATGTAGCCAATGGTTCTACTTGGAAATCTACGCTGAGAACAAATATCGAGAGGTTAGAGACTGCTCAGGGCTCGATCGATCCAGTGAATACCGCTAAACGAGTGATTTCTCAGAGGCTTGAAACACTTCTTGGGCAGCAGCCAACTATGAAGCAACTTCAACAAGTCTGTCTCATAGTAAATAATGAAATTGACCGAGGCATGATCATAACGAATGCAAGCCTTACAAATACTTTACAAGGTAGTATTGAATTAGGGGCAATATCTCAGTTCCCCGTCCGTGATACTGGCGATCGTCCTCCTCGACAGCGACATGGACTGGGTAAAACGTCGTCATAACCATCGCACAAACTCTGCGTCCTCTCAGGGAAGGCACTCTCCTTTCATCAACTTAGGAATGCAGAAACGAAAATCCGCTCAGTACAACAGCCACCGCTTTGCGAAGATTTCCCATTGTCTTCTGCAGATCCTCAGCCCTGTCCTGCGTCGTATTTGCTGTATGAGAGGCAAGCATTGAAGATGCTTCTGGATGAGCAAGAGCGACTCGCAGAGCTTGCTCGAGAATCTGTGCCCAAGGGAAGGAGGCTGGAATGAAGTGGCCCACCGCGGTTTCTATCCAATCCCCATTGGGAAGCCGATAGACTATTACTCCTCCGTCGAGCTCAACAATATGTGTTGCTTTGTTGGTGACCGTGTCTGCCTTTCTTCCGTTCGGAAAATATTTTCGAAACAATTCTTCTGCTGTAACTTTATCGATAGCCCGCGACTCCGTAAGCCCAGCTGATAATTGAAGACTGGCAATCAGCACGTGATTGAGGGGCTCTGTTCCGAGTGCATCTTTCCGACGGGCCATCGCACCGTTGGTATCGTCACCAGAGACAGGAAAGTGATCGAGCATTTCCATGAGGGATTTAGTGTACGTCCGCTCACGACACAGTCAATGAGACCCCCCTCTTCCTATAGCCCAGAGACTACTCCTCATCGCACCCCGATCCCGTGATACTCCAGCCCCGCCGAGCGTACTTCGTCCGGATCGTAGACATTGCGACCGTCGAAGAGGAGCTTGCCGCGCATCGCGGCTTTGAGTTCTTTGAGATCGATGCCGCGGAAGACATCCCACTCGGTGAGGAGGATCACGGCATCAGCTTCCTTGGCCGCTTCCATCGGCGTCTCTACGTACTCAATGCCTTTGGGGAAGAGTTTTCTAGCCAGCTCCATTGCCACCGGATCGTGGACGCGGATCGTATGCTTGGCCTCGAGGAGGAGCGGGATGATGTCCAGGCTCGGCGCTTCGCGCATGTCGTCGGTCTTGGGCTTGAACGTGAGCCCGAAGATGCCGATGGAGGAACCCTCCGGAAGAGCAGCGAGGATTTGCTTGGCGAAGCGGATGCGCTGTCGATCATTCACATCGTGCGTCGCCTTCACGATCGGGAGCGCTATCCCCAACTTCCGTCCGATGGCCATCAGCGCCTTCACATCTTTGGGGAAGCAGCTGCCGCCGTAGCCGATGCCCGCATGCAGGAACCGCGAGCCGATGCGCTCATCGAGACCTATGCCCTTGGCGATATCACGGATATTCCCTCCCGTCACTTCGCAGAGTTCCGTGAGCATGTTGATGAAAGAGATCTTGGTCGCGAGGAAGGCATTGCTCGCGTACTTCACGATTTCCGCGCTCTCACGGCTGATGAGCAGGAGCGGGTGCTCCGTGCGAACGAGCGGCTGGTAGAGCTCTTCCATGATTTTGCGCGCATGTTCATCCCCGTTGATGCCTACGACGATGCGATCGGGGTGCATGGTATCTTGCACGGCGGTTCCTTCGCGGAGGAATTCCGGGTTGGAGATTACGGGTATTCGGTGGAAGACTGCCCGCTTGGCGAGGACCGCCGCAATCCGTGCTTCACACTCTTTGCCGGTACCTACGGGAACGGTGGATTTATTCACGAAGATGAGGTCTCCCTCTACATGCTCCGCCACACTATCGGCAACGGCATATACCGCGCGCAGATCGGCGGTGTGGTCTTTGTTCGGTGGAGTGGCGACCGCGCAGAAGAGGACTTGGCACCCCGGAAGTGCTTCGGTGATTTCCGTCGTGAAGGTGAGCCTACCGCTCTGCAGCCCCCGCACGATCAGCTCCTCGAGCCCCGGTTCGTAGATGGTGCTCTGCCCGGATTTCAGCTTCTTCACTTTGGCTTCATCGATGTCCACGCCCACGACTTCGTGACCCAATTCCGCGAAGCAGGCAGCAGAGACGAGGCCGACGTAACCGGTTCCGACAATGGAGATTTTCATGATCGGGATGATAGCGGATGAAGAGAGGATTGTCAGGCGAAGCTTTAAGCTTTAAGACATAAGCTGTAAGCTTCACGTATGATTGGTATGTCTTTCACGCGATTGCAGATTTGGGAAAAGGGCAGAGTGTTGGTGCAGAATGTCTACGCGCTCACGCAAGCGTTTCCAAAAGAAGAAATGTTTGGGCTTGTTTCGCAAATGCGGCGCGCTGCGGTTTCTATTCCTGCGAATATTGCCGAAGGCAGTCAGCGGAGCTCAGAGAAGGACTTTGCTCATTTCATTCTGATTGCGAAGGGATCGCTTGCAGAATTACACACCTTTATTTATCTATCGTTGGATTTGCATTACATTACAAAAGACAAAGCGGATGTATTTGTGCAAGCCGCTGAAGAACTTGATCGTATGCTTCGAGCATTTCGCTTAAAGCTTAAAACTTAAAGCTTATGTCTTCCAAAATCCTCATCACAGGTTCCGTTGCCTACGATCTCCTCCTCCAGAGCGACAATTCCTTCGCCGATGCGCTCAGGGGCGCCGCTCTCGAGCACCTCTCGGTCGCCTTCCTCGCGCCGCATTTTCGGCGTCATCACGGTGGCACGGGGGCGAATATTGCGTGGAATCTGAATCTGATGGGTGCGTCTCCATTGCTGGTTTCGACCGTTGGCAACGATGGCGCGCCATACATGGCGCTCCTACGCGAACGGGGGATTGCGACGGATCGGATGGAAACCTTACCGGACCATGCAACGGCGACGGCCATCGTGGCCACAGACAGCGGCGAACGGCAGATCACATTCTTTCACCCTGGTGCGGATGCCTTCGGATCATGGCCCGATCTCTCGGAGGATCGTGAAGAGATTGCCTGGGCCATCGTGAGTCCGCGGGCGGTAACGATGATGCTGCGGGCGGTGGAGTGGTGCAGTGCACAAAAAATTCCGGTGCTCTTCGACCCGGGGCAGCAGATGCAGGCATTCTCCGATGACGAATTGCGTCGCACGGTCCATCGCGCCTCCGGGGTAATCGTCAACGACTTCGAAGCGCAGATGCTCGCTGGGCGTCTGGGAATGACGGAAGCGGAGTTTGCGAAGAGTATCCCACTCCTCATCATCACCCGCGGGGAAAAAGGCTGCTCGCTCTACGACAACGGCGAGCGCACGGACATCGCTGCCTGCACGCCCGAGAAAGTCCTCAATCCCACAGGAGCAGGAGATGCTTTCCGAGCGGGTTTCCTCACGGGTCTGACGAGCGGATGGACGCTCTTGAAATCCTGTCAGCTCGGAGCGGCACTGGGTTCGTTTGTGGTCGAGATCGAGGGGACGCTACTGGAAGATGTGGATAAGGAGGAGGTGATGGCGAGGATGGAGGGGGCGTATGGGGGATTAGGGATTGGTTATTAGGGATGAGGAGAGAAACGGAGGATACGCATATTCCTATCCTATGTTTCCCCAATGATATGAATGGATTTATTGAGGTTTGTGATGAGTTTTGATGAATGATACTGGCAAAGCAAATGAACCTACTTGGTCTGGCTGAAGAATTTCTCGGAGAAGCTCTTTTAATCTCATCCAAAACTCATATGTAGAACTCCAATAGACAACTCGATGCCCGTCAAAATCAGGGATCCCGGCGGACATTCTCCGATGGTGCAAATCGATTGCGATTGCGGGTTGCAAGGGAGCATAGCGCAACCGCCTTTGTTCATTGTGGAATTCTTCTGTGGTTTCAGGTCGATCCCAATTTCTGTTCATAATGTGAATATAGAATCTTATGATGGCGAGTCAATTATTTGCGCGCCCGAATTCTGTTCCATACATTCCTTCGAATGTTCGCCTTGGAAGCGAGAGGGAACGGACGAGGCCGCGAAAAACAAAAAAACGTAGGACAGGAATGTTCCTGTCCTACGTTTTTTTGTTATTCGCTTACACACCTTTCATCCCCTCTCGTCATCACATCTCTCGCCTCTGTAATGCTAAAATCCCGCGGACGTGATTCTCGCTCAACTCAGAATAGGCCGTTTGCTTCTCCCCATGCTCATCGCGAGTGCGACGATTGGCCTTCTCTCAACGGTAGATGCCGCCGCCCTTACACTCGAACAAGCAGCGACGTATCAGGGTGTGGAGCGTAATGTTTCTCAGGTAAAAAGTGATCTCGAACAGGCGCAGTGCGGCGGGTGGGATCTTACGAAATCCGTTGCCGACTTCATCCCGAAGGTCGATGGAGCTCCGGGGCGCGAGGGCATCGTCATGGAAAATGGAATCGCGAAGAAGGAAGTGCTCTGGAGCGGCATGGCCTGGCGCAACGAGACGGCGGGGGCGAAGCGGGACGGGTTCCTGTTCCCAGATACAAACTATGCTTCTGGATTATCTACTGTCTGTGGCCTCAATGAATATGGTCCGAATTTCCCGTACACGGATGATCCGACCGCAACGGGGAATGTCCCCTGTACGAATGAGACGGACTGCAGGGATCGCTGTACCAAGCTGAACTTCTGGCAGTATGCGCTCGCGGACTGCTACGACATTTATGGGATTTACATCGGTGGATGGAGTGGAGAATGCCAAGATAGGGCTGCAGAAGGGAATGCCCGGAATCTCCCTGATGGTTGCTATGTCACTCAGTGGAATTATTGCTGTTCGAATAGCCGCGTCACGGACGAAGCGACCGATGCCGAACGCAACTGTCTCACTTGCAGCGGCGACGGATTGGAAGATCCGGATACGCCCGGAGTCGATGCGAATGGCCAGGCGGTCACGGACCTCTTCGAGACCGGATGCCGGAAGGGAAAAGAAGTGAATGGACGTACGTACTTGTCGTTCTTCCGTACATACGTGGTGAGCTACCACCGCAGCGTACTACAGACCGGCTCACTCCAGAATGACAGCGCCATACGCGAAGGAATTCCCGTGGAGTGCTACGGACAGTATGAGGAGTACGACCCCAAGGAGCAGCGTACTGTTGCCAAGGATCAGCGCTGTGTGATCGATCTTAATAATCGTCCTCCAGATGAGAGTTTCCAGAATATGCGGCAATCGCAGACCGGCAAGGGCGAGTACGGCGTGAACGAACACGGAGACGATCCGCCCTTCCCCCGTCCGGATCGGCCGACCGTCGGCGATCTGTGGGTGACGAAGGTTTCAGATGCCGTGTCGTTCGTGAATGTGCAGAAGGTGGCGGAGACGTACGGCAAGAATGCTCCGCTCTCCATGCTCCCGCTCGACAGTGTGGATATCACTTCGACGGTTGCGGGGTCCAAGGACAAGCCAATCTCCGATGCTTCCCTCATCCGCGCGACGGACGATACCGTCAGCAATGACCGGCCCGGGCGACGAACGATCGTGGAGTGGTGGCAGGAGCAGGAGACCGCTATGCAGCGGCTTTTCACGCCGCCTATTGTCCGCCTCATCCTGCCGTTTCCGCGCTCGCTTGGGCTGGATCCGGCTGATCCGTTCCTCACGCCGCCAACTTCATCTACGTGGGTTCAAAACCCACGGTCCAACCCACGGTCCGAGGTTCCGCGGAATTTGCTGACCATCGATGCGCAGCTGAAAGCCGGAGAGGATCTCGTTTCCGAAGTGAGCGCGTACCTCGAGCGGTCGCTCCTCAGCAATATTCAGGAAGAACCGGTGACCGTCGTCGTTCCGCTCGCTTCCGCGGTGGAGCTGCGATCATTGGCACAGGGATGGTACGGGTGGGCACAGCGGCAGGAGCAGGGCGAGGGACGGACGAAAGCGGAGGCCATTGCGCAGAAACTCGAGGGCTACGCGGACCGGATCGACGACGTCCGCGCAATGCGTGCCGAGCTCGCTCGCACTCTTCAGCAGATTCTCGTCTCGCAGGCGGATATCGCTTCGCACATTACAGAGTGGCTTCAGGCGAATGCCGAGGGACTGCGCACCTTCCAGACAGCATGGACGAACGTGATGGCGGTGAAGCCGCAGTGGGAAGAAGTGCAGAAGACGTACCGCCGCTTCCACGATGTCACGAACATGCCGTGGTGCCGCAATGACCGCTTCACCACTCCCATTTACTCCCTCCTCGATTCCTGGATGCCCGGGATGCCCGGTTCGCGCGATCTCGTGGCGGGGATCGATAGCGCCATTGCCGCGCCTTCGGATACAACCTTCCCGCGCATCAAAGTCGATCCACTTCCGGATCTCGTCTACGACCTCACGGCGCTGCGCGTTTCCACCGGGACGGTGCGTATCCCCGTTTTGAAACCTCTCCAGATCCGTCTCGACGTCGCGATGTTCGCTCCGCCGGCGTTCTATACATCAGTGCAGGACCTCTCTCCACGCCTCGAGAAGCTCAGCAACATCGGCGACCTTCCGCCAGTCCCCACGATCTCCCAGACTGTCATCGACATGATGCTCCCGACCTCCGTGATCGTGAAGAGCGAGCCTGCTGTCATTCGGCCATCGATTCCCGTTCTGCCCGATACCGCACCGGAAGTGCTCTTCCGTATGCAGGCGATGCTCACCGCGATGAATGAGACATACAGCACCTTCTGGCAGAGCCTTACTCAGCAGCAGGAAAGCTATGACTGCGCGCAGACTGGGACGATGCCGTGTATCCACACGGAGATGGATCTCCGCGAGCGTTTCACACGAATCGGCGCACGCCCCGCTATTCAGCTCAAAGAGGATTTCGCTGCTCGCGGAGCGTGGCGCAATGCCACCACCGCAACACCAGATCTCCCCGAGCTCCAGCCGAGCCGGTCTCTGCCGATTCCCCAAGAGAGCCCTCCGTGTCCGCGCGAAGACTTCGCCTGTCTGGTCTTGAATGCGACGAATGTCCTCCCGCGTCAGGGATGGAGTGTCGAGGGTGCGGCATCTGCGACGGATCAGGCGGTCACGGATATCCAGAATTCCGTGCGCGAGCAAACATTGAAGAAGAAGGCTCCCGAGGAATTCCCGCTCGTATCCTCTCCCGACAAGATTCTGCCTTCCTTCGATGTCCCGCGTGCTGTCCCTCTCGAGTATCAGTCTTCCTCCTCTCCGTCGTGATGCGAAAGATGCCCTTCTCCAGCATTCCCGTTCTCCTTCTCCTCTGCGGAGTTCTCCTCAGTCTTGCGGGGTCCTCGCATGCGGAGACGACCGCCAGTGGTCCTCTCTGTACCGATGCCGTGGAGCGATCGCTCGCATCCGAAGAGCGGCTGTACCGCAGTGTCCTCTTCGGATCGACCAAGGCTGCAGAAGCCCGTGCGGGAGAGGTGCGCTTCGATCGAGAGGGCAATGCATGGATCAAGACTGACCAGAATCTCTGGCGAACGATGGCGACCGGCAGGGAAGAAGAGCAACGCCGTGACGCGGAGATGGAAACAGCCCGCGAATTTCCCGTCCGATCCGGCATCTTCCAGACGCGTGGAGTCCTCACTTCCGATCTCGTCCCCAGTCTCACGCAGGCTTTTCGCGCACTGCAATGTCGCACACTGGTCCTCTGTCGTACGGCGGAGCTCTCCCTCAATCGGGAGGGACAGGATTTCATGACTATCGAAGTGCCCGGGTGTATCAGAGAGCAGAGGAAGGCGATGCCGGCTTGTCAGATTGCAGAGGCTGGCGGTACGCGCATCGCTGCGGGAAATGTCCTCACCCACTGCCGCGACATTCGCAAAAGTCTGCTCGATCATGAGGAGACGATGCTCCTGACGGCCGTGGAGAATGATGCCTCCTACCGTTCGCTCTTGCAGATCGAGGGAAATTTCGACGCCTTCCTCCTCTCGATCCGCTGGCCGATCGCCGGGACGCTGCGCAGTGTCGTCGGCCTCCTCGGCACCCTCAGCCGGATCCCCTGTTTCTCGGGGAGTTGTGAACCTGCTCCTCTGCCATGATAAATATGTTGAAGAAAACCTCTCTTCACCTTTGGCCCCTTGTTCACTCGACGAAGGTTGCGGTGAGTTGTTGTGGGGTCGGAGAAAAGGCAAGAGGGCAAAAAGACAAAAAGGCAAGAGGTTCGATCTTCGTTGCCTTATTGCCTTCTTGCCTTCTTGCCTTCGCCGTCCTCCTCTTCGCGCTTCCGGGTATCCGAAGCAGAGTCTTCGCCGAAGACGCGGCGACCACCATCGCGCGCGACCCTTTCCTTTCACCCTGTTCACGCAACAGTGACGCTTCGAAGTCCCTCGGATTTACCGTTGCAGCGTTTTTCTCCTGGCCAACGCAGTACCACGATCGGGTGGCATCCATCGTCGAAGATCATCTGCAGACCATCGGGAAGAGCGCGATGTGCCAGGCGGGGAATACCGAGGAATTCCTCTCTCCGGGGGAGAAGCTCGCGGCCCTCGCCCGATTGCTTCCCACCTGGAAGGACGGGCGGTCCCTCTCGCGCATCGATATCGCTCCTGTGCTCCAGGAGTATCTGCGGATCTACGAATGTGCTCTCAAGGAACGTCAGTACTACCTTGCTCTCGATGCGCAGAAATGGACGGCGGATCAGCAGGCGCGGGCGACACTCGGCGATACAAGTGCGGAAGTGCAGATGACGCTGGGGTCCCTCGGCCTGGAGATGAGCAAGCAGAATGCCGTGATCGAACGCGAGCTCCTTCTTGCCCGTCCGCTCCTCAACCGCACACTCACGGTCATCGCGGGTCTGGATCGGCTCCTTCCGCTCGATGCGAGTCTGCAGTGCATCGAACGGGCTTCGCTCGACATCCGCAATGCCGCAGGGCTCGCCGCCGAAGCCGGCTCCTGCTTCCCCCGTATCTCCAACAGCAAAGACCCACTGCGCGACCTCTCCCTGTGAAGCATTCTCCCGCCCTCATCGGCAGCGCCCTCACTCTCGCATTCCTCTCGGGGATTTCTCCCATTCATGCTGCAGATTTTCGCATCTACGAACGGCTGAAGGTGCATCTGGAGAGCGAGGCTCCGGCAGGGAAGGCGGATAGCCAGCTCCGCGATTTCCTCGTGGGGGTTGCCAAGGGGGAGCACATCACGATCACTCCTGAAGATGCGGATGCGATCGCCGCAGGTCAGCTCCAGAAGTTCTGCCAGTCCGGAAGACGCTCACTCACGGATTGTCCGACGATCTTCCAGTCGCTTTCGACCGTCGCGGCGGAGACACGCAGATTCCAAGCACTGGGACGCTCTCTTCTGCTCACTGCGGAGAGCAATGAGCTCGGGAGTGACGGATTTCAGGGTGAGCCCCTTTCATTTTCCCTGAGGCTGCCGGGCATCGTCCGCCTGTGGCAGGGCGGAACGGATGTGATCTCCACCCCCATTCGTGCGGGGACTCTACGCATCGCACAGCGACCGGCAGCGGTCACAGATGATCTCTTTAATCAAATCAGCAATACCCTCCTGAAAGACGAGCAGAATGTGAACACCGATGCGGTGTGGAGGTACCGCTACGGCGTGGCGAGTTTCCTCGATGGATCGAAATCCTGCAACGATCAGGCCGGCAATGGTGAATTGCAACAGCTCACCGTCCGGCGGTGGTGCAGTATCGAAAATACTCTGCAATCGCTTCGTGACGCGCTTCCAGCATCGGCCGGTGATTACGATCCTCCACTTACTCCTGGGGAGTCGGCGCTCTTCCCCGAGAAGGCTCTCGAGGGCGCAGCGCATGTGATCGTCTGGATGAAGGCGAAGAATGTGCTGGGGACCGTGGTGCGAGATGTCGGTCTCTCGTGGGATGTGGCCATCGATCCTGTGTTGCCCTCTCTCGTTCCCGAGCCGAATGCTCCCGATTGTCTGGCGGAGATGCAGAGTGATCCGTACTGCTCGGTCGTGAAAGATTTGCATATTATTCCCGGCGGTCTCTATCCTGATGCACCCGCAGCCCCAAAGGATTCCGAAGGGCTCTGCAATCTGCCGCTGAATGCGTTGGGGTATCTCTGCAGGCCACAGGAGAGGGAGAGTTGCCATGAGCAGAATATGGAAGATGACAGTGACCCGCGCGCGATCCGGCTCACATCGTGCGTCCCGTCGCGTTTCACGGAGCCGACCAATCTCACGACATCCGGTCCGGATATCTGCCGCATCGGCTGGTGGAAGACGTCCATGGCCGAGACCGATCCTCTTGTCGCCGATACCCCGGGCAAAGATGCTGGACGGGTCCCGAATACGTGCGGTCAGTG